>Ga0182030_10000338_pt1 | contig 84574 bp, 88 predicted proteins | sample 812S3MmetaG_FD_121299 | JGI IMG/M metagenome (GOLD analysis project Ga0182030, IMG submission 121299) | Permafrost microbial communities from Stordalen Mire, Sweden - 812S3M metaG (Illumina Assembly) | ecosystem: Environmental > Terrestrial > Soil > Wetlands > Permafrost | place: Sweden... | reverse complement strand
TATTTTGAGTACTAACAATTGTTAGTTTTTTGTCTCGTTTCTTTGCAGGCACAAAGAATGTTTGTTTCTTTGTGCTGGCAAAAAATATTTTATGATAGATACATTAGGCATAAAAATCACAAAAACAGAAAGGAGCAAAATAAACGAAATCAATTTTGATAAACTTCCTTTTGGCAAATATTTTACGGATCACATGCTGGAAGCTGATTATGCAGATGGCGAGTGGAAATCAGTCCAGATAAAACCTTACCAACCGTTATTGCTGGAGCCATCTCTGGCTGCACTTCATTACGGGCAGTCCATTTTTGAAGGCATCAAAGCCTATAAAAATGCAAATGGCGAAGCATTTATTTTCCGCCCTTATGATAATTTCAGGCGCTTCAATATTTCAGCAGAGCGCATGGAAATGCCCGAAGTACCGGAAGAAATCTTTATTGAAGGGATGCGCCAGCTTATTAAGCTCGACAGAAACTGGATTCCCGATCGCGAAGATTATTCTCTTTATATACGCCCATTGATGTTTGCGTCTGACCATGTGATCGGGGTAAAACCCTCTGAGACATATAAATTTTTAATTCTTCTTAGCCCGACTGGCCCTTATTATTCTGCGCCAATGAAAATCTACGTAGAGGAAAAATATACCCGCGCTGCTCCTGGCGGCGTTGGCTTTGCCAAAAATGCGGGGAATTATGCAGGCAGCATGCATGCTACTGCCATTGCAAGAAGGCAGGGTTACGACCAGGTGCTCTGGACCGATGCCTTTGAGCATAAATGGCTGCAGGAAGTTGGGACAATGAATGTGTTTTTCATTTTCGGTAACAAAGCCGTCACCCCATCTTTGGACGAAGGGACTATTCTGGAAGGAGTTACCAGAGATAGTGCCATTCAGGTGTTGAAAGAAATGGGTGTAGAAATTGAAGAAAGGAGGATAAATATAGATGAACTGACGGATGCATACAATTCCGGGAAACTGACTGAAGTTTTTGGTACAGGGACTGCTGCAACTATTTCTCCTATTAAAGAGTTGCGGTATAAGGATTTTGTCATGCATTTTGACACAGATAAATGGAAAGTAGCGCCTGCATTGAAGAAAACATTGACTGCTATCAGGGAAGGAAGGCAGCCAGATTCGCATGAATGGATGGTTAAAGTGTAGGTTTTTGAAGCTTTTAGCTATTTGTAGATAACTGGCTGGATAAGTTTTTTGGAAATCAGATTTTTAAATTTGGATATTCCCATAGCGAATTTTACCTTTGCCGTCCTAAAAATAAACTAGGTCAAGTAATGCCTACAATACAACAACTGGTTAGAAAAGGAAGAGAGATCATCAGAGCAAAAAGCAAATCAAGGGCTTTGGATGCCTGTCCGCAGCGCCGTGGCGTTTGTACACGTGTATACACTACCACTCCTAAAAAGCCGAACTCTGCTTTGCGCAAAGTAGCCAAAGTGCGATTGACAAATAAAGTTGAGGTGATTGCATATATTCCGGGCGAAGGCCATAACCTGCAGGAGCACTCAATCGTTCTGATTCGTGGAGGCCGTGTAAAAGACTTGCCGGGCGTTCGTTATCATATTGTTCGCGGAAGCCTCGATACAGCAGGTGTTAAAGACCGCAAAAAGAGCCGCTCTAAATATGGCACTAAAAAAGAAAAGGCCGGAGCGAAATCAGCAGCAAAAAAATAATTCAAAATAGAAATTCCATTTAGTAATGAGGAAAACGCAAGCAAAAAAACTGCCCCTTGCACCAGATGCAAAGTATAACGACATTCAGGTCACACGTTTTGTGAATAACATCATGTGGCAAGGCAAAAAAAATACAGCCTTCACTATTTTCTACGATGCGCTTGATAAAGTGTCAAAGCAAACAAATGAAGATGGCTATGAAATCTGGAAACGCGCATTGTCTAATATCACGCCCGCAGTGGAGGTCCGCAGTCGCAGGATTGGCGGGGCAACTTTTCAAATACCAGCCGAGGTTAGGGCCGACAGAAAGATTTCTTTGAGCATCAAATGGCTCATTCGCTATAGCCGAGAAAGAAACGGAAGAAGCATGGCGGACAAACTGGCCAATGAAATTGTGGCAGCAAGCAAAGGCGAAGGTGGAGCTTTTAAAAAGAAAGAAGATACACATAGAATGGCTGAAGCCAACAAGGCATTCGCTCATTTTAAAGTATAAAAGACAAATAATTGAAATAATCAGATCAAACCCTGCATAAACGCAGGGTTTTGCTTTTCGGCGATTAATGATTTAGTAATACCTATTTTTCAAACACATACCTTTTTACATCAATAATTTACGTACCTTTGCACACCGAATTTTTTAAAATATTACACCAATGCAGCCGTTAATATAAAATAATAGAATTGTTGCCGGGAGGTATACGACACGGTCTCCGCTCAGGGCGGTGCTAAATCAAGGCTAAAGCCAGGTTCAAAATCATAACTTTTTAAAATAAAACAATGTCAGACTTACGATTTCAAAGAAACTTCGGTATTGCTGCTCACATTGATGCGGGCAAAACCACTACTACAGAGCGTATTCTATACTACACGGGCGTCAACCACAAGATAGGTGAAGTGCATGACGGTGCCGCAACCATGGACTGGATGGCGCAGGAGCAGGAAAGAGGTATTACCATTACTTCCGCGGCTACCACTTGCTTCTGGAATTTTCCAACAACGCAGGGCACTAAAAATAAGGATAGCAAACTGTATAAATTCAACATCATAGATACGCCCGGTCACGTGGATTTCACTGTGGAGGTAGAACGCTCATTGCGTGTGCTGGATGGTTTGCTGGCATTGTTCTGCGCAGTGTCGGGCGTGGAACCCCAATCGGAAACGGTATGGCGCCAGGCTAACCGCTATAAAGTTCCCCGTATCGGTTTCGTAAATAAAATGGATCGTGCCGGAGCTGATTTCCTGAATGTGGTAAAACAAATCAAAGAAATGTTGGGCGCTAAAGCAGTGCCTTTGCAATTGCCGATTGGCGCTGAAGACGCTTTTAAAGGGGTGGTTGATTTGATCACCATGAAAGGGATTATCTGGGACGATGAAACAAAGGGTATGACTTTTAAAGAAGTCCCCATCCCTGAAGACATGGCTGATGATGTAGCTGAATGGAGACAACATTTAATTGAAGCTGTTGCTGAATACGATGACAAACTATTGGAAAAATTCTTTGATGATCCGAATACGATTACCGAAGATGAAGTGCACGAAGCAATCCGCAAAGCGACAATTGATCTTTCTATTATTCCGATGATGTGCGGCTCATCTTTTAAAAACAAAGGCGTGCAGACTGCTTTGGATGCGATCGTTCGCTATTTGCCCGGGCCTTTGGATATTGAAGCAGTAAAAGGCACAGATCCGAATACCGGTGAAGAGGTAGAACGCAAACCAGATCCGAAAGCTCCTTTCGCAGCCCTGGCTTTCAAAATTATGACGGATCCGTTTGTGGGCAGGCTCGCATTCTTCCGGGCATACAGTGGCCATCTGGATGCTGGTTCTTATGTGCTGAACACCCGTACTGGAAAGAACGAGCGCATCTCGCGTATTATGCAGATGCATGCAAACAAGCAGAACCCGGTTGATTTCATTGAAGCGGGCGATATCGGTGCGGCTGTTGGTTTCAAGGACATTAAGACAGGAGACACCCTGTGCAATGAAGATCATCCGATCATCCTCGAGAAAATGACTTTCCCCGAACCGGTGATATCTATTGCCGTTGAACCAAAAACACAGGCTGACGTAGATAAGATGGGCATGGCAATCGCGAAGCTGGTGGAAGAAGATCCTACATTGAAAGTGAAAACAGATGAAGAGACCGGCCAGACCATTTTAAGTGGCATGGGAGAGTTGCATCTTGAAATCATTGTAGACAGGATGAAGCGTGAATTCAAAGTGGAGATCAATCAGGGCGCTCCCCAGGTTGCATATAAAGAAGCATTCCAGAAAACTATTGAGCACAGAGAGATATTGAAGAAGCAGACAGGTGGTCGTGGTAAATTCGCTGATATTGTATTTGAGCTCGGGCCTGCCGATGAAGAATTTCTGAAAGAAGATAAAGGGCATTATCAGTTCGTGAATGACCTATTCGGAGGTTCAATCCCCCGCGAATTTGTGCCTGCCATCCAGAAAGGTTTTGAAAGTTCCATGACAACTGGCGTGCTTGCAAGCTATCCGGTAGAGAATATGAAAGTGCGTGTGTTCGATGGCGGTTTTCATGCTGTGGATTCCGATTCCATGTCGTTTGAATTATGCGCCAAGCAGGGTTTTCGCGAAGCAGCTAAAAAAGCAAAACCAGTTTTGCTGGAGCCAATCATGAAAGTGGAAGTAATCACTCCAGACCAGTATATGGGCGATGTGACAGGCGACCTGAACCGCCGCCGCGGTATATTGGAAGGCATGGACAGTAAGAACAATGCGCAGGTCATTAAGGCAAAAGTTCCTTTGAGCGAAATGTTTGGTTATGTAACTCAATTACGTTCTCTCAGTTCGGGCCGGGCAACTTCAACAATGGAGTTTTCTCATTACTCACCGGCACCAAATAATATCGCTGAAGAAGTCATAGCAAAAGTGAAAGGAAAAGTGAACGCATAATTTTGCTTAGGGTTCACATCTGGTCAATAAATTTTTACAACCTTGCAAAAACTTGCAAGGTTGTATTTTTATGTAAGGTTCAGAACATTTGTTTTTTGTTCGTTTAACATCTTTTGCGTTCTGCAACCTCTGGTATCTTCTACAAATTATTTTTTTAGCAAATCAGCGATTTTATCCGTTATGGTCATATCTGTTTCATTTGCTTCATCAGCTCCCGATGCATATGTATCAGGATTTATTTATAATTGCAAACCATCTGAACAGAATGGTTTAATTTCCCAAAAAAATAATGTATGCGGCATCAAACAAACTGTTTTTTTCTTTTTGTCATCATTCTTCTCAACGTTTCACTCGCAAGCTATGCGCAATATCCAAGAGGGTATGAGTGGAACAAAGAAGGCAATTCATATTATAGCACAAATCAAAATGGCATTGTGCTTACTTCTGTGGTTGATAATAAAGAAACGCTGATACTTCCCAAAGAAAAATTGATTCCCTCAGGTCAGTCGAACCCTCTCTCAATAGCCCGGTTTTCTTTTTCTCAGGACGAGCAGAAAATCCTCATTTACACCAATACCAAAAAAGTATGGCGTTACAATACAAGAGGAGATTATTGGCTGTATGATCTCAAAACAAATTCTTTGATGCAATTGGGAAAATCTCTCCCGTCTTCATCGCTCATGTTCGCAAAATTTTCTCCGGATGGAAACAAAGCGGCTTATGTCAGCATGAATAATTTGTTTGTCGAAGATTTGTCCTCAAACGAAATCAAACAATTGACATTTGATGGAACCCGTAAACTCATCAACGGCACCTTTGATTGGGCTTATGAAGAAGAATTCGATTGCCGCGATGGCTTCAGATGGAGCCCTGACAGCAAAAAAATTGCTTACTGGCAGATTGATGCAAAAAATACAAGAGACTACCTGATGCTCAACACAACGGATTCTGTTTATTCAAGAGCAGTGCCTGTTGAATATCCTGTCTCGGGACAACTGCCTTCCCCATTCAAAATAGGTGTTGTTGATATCTCTTCCGCCGATACAAAATGGATGGATATTCCTACTGATGCAAAATGGGGCAGCTACGTTCCAAGAATGGAGTGGGCTGCAAACAATAAAGAGATCATCATTCAGCACCTTAACAGAAAGCAGAATGAGAGCGATCTGATGCTCTGTAATGTGGCTGACGGATCTTCTAAAACTATTTATACTGAAAAAGATACTGCATGGATTGATATTGCCGGGCGTTATTACCCGTCTTACAGAATGGGCGGCTGGGATTGGCTGAATAACGGCACTGAGTTTTTGTGGCCCAGTGAAAAGGATGGCTGGCTTCATTTGTACAGGATCAGCTCCGACGGGAAGAAAGAAACATTGATTACACCAGGGAATTATGATGTAATGGACATTAAGCGGATTGATGAGAAAGGCGGCTACGTCTATTTTATTGCATCTCCAGACAATGCCACTCAGAAATATTTATACCGCGCAAAGCTGAGTGGGAAAGGCAAAGCGGAATTATTATCTCCATTGAACCAGCGGGGCACGCATGACTACCTTATTTCTCCCAATGCAAAATTTGCATGGCACAGTTTCTCCAATTATTATACCCCCCCTGCAAAAGAATGGATATCCCTGCCAGATCATGCCGCGTTGGATGGACATAAAGTGTATCATGCAATTGAAGCGGCTGACTCGACAAAATCGAACCTGAGTTTTTTTAAAATAAAGACAGAAGACGGGGTCGAAATGGACGCATGGATGGCAAAGCCAAACCATTTTGATCCGGCAAAAAAATATCCTGTTTTATTTTATGTATATACAGAACCCGCCGGGCAAAATGTGAGAGATACCTATGGCATTGCAGAAAATGATTTGTATGTCGGCAACATGGCAGAAGATGGATACATTTATATTTCAATAGACAACCGAGGCACCCCCGCACCCAAGGGCGCTGCATGGCGCAAATGCATTTATAGGAAAATAGGACTCCTGAATATCCACGACCAGGCAATGGCAGCAAAGGAAATCCTGAAATGGCCTTTTGTCGATACCTCGCGGATTGCCGTCTGGGGTTGGAGCGGCGGCGGTTCCGCCACATTGAACCTGATGTTCCAGCATCCGGAAATTTATAAAACAGGTATTGCAATTGCTGCTGTGGCCAACCAACTGACTTATGATAATATCTATCAGGAACGCTATATGGGGCTGCCTCAGGAAAACAGAGATGATTTTGTAAAAGGCTCGCCGATGAGCTATGCAAAAAACCTGCGCGGAAATTTGTTATATGTTCATGGCACCGGTGATGACAATGTGCATTATAACAATGCGGAAATGCTGATCAATGAACTGGTGAAATATGACAGGCCTTTTCAATTAATGATTTATCCAAACCGAACCCACAGCATTTCCGAAGGCCCTGGCACAAGGGAACATCTGAAAGCATTATATACCAGCTATTTAAAAGAACATTGCCCCCCTGGCGGCAGGTAATAATAAAATTGATATTGCTGGACATGACCTTTTCCAAAGTTCAAAACTTTGGAAAAGGTGCCATCACATAATTTAAGATTTGTTGATTCTATGAATTTTTATAATTGCCCCTAAAGAGATTTGATGCTTTAATTCTGATAATTCTAAAATTCTGTAAATTCTGCGTCAGACAGGAATGGCCCGGGTTCTTTGCCAAACCCCGACAATTTTGCCCCTGATTTAATAATCAGGGCAATATCGCCAACATCCCCAGAGCTTTATATTTACGCAAAGTCAAATGGGCAAGTTATTCCAACAGTATGGCTGCTGTATGGTTGCCGTATGGCTGACGCCGGGTAAAAGCGTACCTGAAGTATGGGAACAGTATAGTAAAAGCGTACTTGAAGTATGGAAACAGTATAGTTAAAGCGTACTTAGAGTATGGCTACAGTATGGTAAAAGCGTACCTGAAGTATGGCTGCGGTATAGTTAAAGCGTACTTACAGTATGGGAACTGTATAGTAAAAGCGTACTTGAAGTATGCCAATAACCGGGCAAAAGCATGCTTTCAGGTAGCACTATCTATATTTGGCCTATCTTTATGGCCTGCAATGACATGATCAGAAATGGGAAATTTGAACTTGACATAAAATCCCCAAAAAAAACTCTGCAAATCTTTGTCTGTTTAACTGATTGCCCATACCTTTGCACTCCCATTCCAAAAATGGGTTTGGCTTATGTCTCAACGAATCAGAATCAAATTACAGTCTTACGATCACAATCTGGTAGATAAATCTGCCGAAAAAATCGTAAAAACGGTGCGTAGCACCGGTGCAGTAGTTACAGGACCGATTCCTTTACCTACTAAAAAGAAAATCTTCACCGTTCTGCGCTCCCCACATGTAAACAAAAAGGCTCGTGAGCAGTTCCAATTGCACACGCACAAGCGTTTGCTGGACATCTACACTTCTTCTTCAAGAACGGTGGATGCGCTTTCAAAGCTGGATCTGCCTTCTGGTGTGGATGTTGAGATAAAGGCATAAGTAAAAGAAGATTATTAGTTCTTTATATATCTATCTGCAAACTCCTGATGATTTCAGGATAAAGCAGCGCTGGATAAAAAATATTAAACACCTTTTTCTTTGCAAAAAGAAACGGGTAACATATAAACAAGCCGTTCCGGGTTTGTTTACTGCTGGTACTTCTTGATAAAAGAAAAGGTCAGCAGCAAACAGGGGATTGAAATCTTAACTACTCCGTTGATTCAAAATTGGATGGTTTATGATTGTCCTTATACCGAAGGCGCAAAAAGCAACAAATGAAAGGTATTATTGGTAAGAAAATCGGGATGACCAACATCTTCGGCGCTGACGGTAAGCAAACTGCTGTTACCATCATTGAAGCAGGTCCTTGCATTGTCACTCAGGTGAAAACAAAAGACAACGATGGGTACAGTTCTCTTCAACTGGCATTTGGTGACAAGAAAGATAAGCACTCCACTGCTTCAGAAAAAAATCACTTCGCCAAGTCCAACACCGCTCCCAAAAAGTTCGTAAAAGAATTCAGAGATTATTCAATAGAAAAAAGTTTAGGTGAAGCAATTACCGTTGACATTTTTGCCGAAGGCGAAAAAGTGAATGTAGTAGGTACTTCAAAAGGGAAGGGCTTTCAGGGTGTAGTAAAACGTCATGGCTTCCATGGTGTGGGCCAGCAGTCACATGGTCAGCACGATCGCCAGCGTGCGCCCGGTTCACTTGGTAACTCATCAGATGCATCCCGTGTAATGAAAGGTGTTCGCATGGCAGGCCGCATGGGCACTGACAGAGTGAAAATAAAGAGCCTGAAAGTTGTAAAGATTTTTCCTGAAAAAAACTATATACTGATCAGCGGATCTATCCCCGGCCACATCGGTTCAATCGTTTATATACAGAAATAGTAAATGATATGCCAATTAGCCAATGTGCTGATGGCTGCAGATAAAATTTAAAAAATACGGTGTGCTTAATTGGCTTATTAGCAAATTATCACATTAGCAAATTAAGAAAGATGCAAGCAGAAGTTATTGATATAAAAGGAAAGAAAACAGGCAGGACAGTTGAATTGCCTGAAGAAATCTTTGGCGTTGAACCAAATGAGCATGTCGTGTATCTGGCCGTTAAACAGTTTTTAGCCGCGCAACGTCAGGGTACACACAAAGTGAAAACGCGTATGGAAGTGAAGGGCTCATCCAAAAAATTGCACAAGCAAAAAGGAACCGGCGGATCCCGTAAAGGAAATATCCGCAACCCTTTATACAAAGGTGGTGGTACCATCTTCGGGCCAAAGCCGCATAGTTGGGATTTTAAATTGAACCGCAAAGTGAAAGACCTTGCAAAAATCTCTTCTCTTTCTCATAAAGCAAAAAGTAACTCCATAGTTGTGCTGGAAGACATCAAGCTGGATGCTCCTAAAACAAAAGAATTTGCCGGCATATTGAAAACACTTGAGTTTGCCGATAAGAAAACATTGTTTGTTTTCCCTGAATATAACGATAACGTGTACCTGAGCTTGCGAAACATTCCCGGAGCAGGTAGCGCTTTGCTGGCTGATATAAATACGTACGATATTGTGAACGCGGATCTGCTGGTTCTCTCGGAAAGTGCTGCGAAAGTTTTTTCTGAGAATCAGACAGGAGAAGAATAACAAAATTGGAAAATGGCTCAATAGCTCAATGAAAAGCCATAAACAAGAATTGAGCAATAGATAAATTTTTAAATTAATAAAGATGAGACCCGCTGATGTTTTAATAAAACCGATACTCACAGAAAAAGCCAATGCGCAGCAGGAAAAACTGAGGAGATATGCTTTCAAGGTGGATCGCAAAGCGAATAAGCTGGAAATAAAAAAAGCTGTTGAAACCTTTTATGGTGTAACCATCATCGATGTGAACACCATCATAGTGCCGGCCAAACATAAAACCCGTTCAACCAAAGCTGGTATCGTAGAAGGCCGCAAGCCTGCTTACAAAAAAGCATTGGTCACATTGGCTGAAGGCGAAACTATAGACTTGTATTCAAATATCTAATCTGCCTGGCAGAACAGATAGCAAATAAAGAATGGCATCAACTGCCGCAAAAGTTGAAAACAATTTTGAAAATTTTTAAACCCCTTGGGATTTAAAGTATGGCATTAAGAAAATATAAACCAGTCACAGCCGGCACCAGATGGAGAATCGGGAACGCATATGTGGAAATCACAAACGATGTGCCTGAAAAGAGCTTGCTGGAAAAAGTGAAATCTACTGCAGGCAGAAATGCGCAGGGAAGAAGAGCGATGCGCTACATGGGTGGTGGCCACAAGAAAATGTATCGTATCATTGATTTCAAAAGAAACAAAAAGAATATCCCGGCAACGGTAGTCTCCATCGAGTATGATCCGAACCGCAGTGCCTTCATTGCGCTCTTGAATTATGTTGATGGCGAAAAACGATATATCATCGCTCCGCAGGGATTGCAGGTTGGCGCAAAGGTTTTATCAGGAGATGACGTGGCACCTGAATTAGGCAATGCGTTGCAGATGAAATTCATGCCGCTGGGTACCAATGTGCACAACATTGAAATGCAGCCCAGCCAGGGTGGCAAATTGGTTCGCAGCGCAGGCACATCTGCGCAGTTGACCAACAAGGAAGATAAATACGCAGTATTGAAAATGCCTTCCGGTGAATTGCGCAAAATCCTGATCAATTGTTATGCAACAGTGGGGGTTGTTTCTAATAGTGATCATAGTTTGCAGAGCATGGGCAAAGCGGGCCGTAACCGTTGGAGAGGCATTCGCCCGAGAAATCGTGGTGTTGCAATGAACCCTGTTGATCATCCGATGGGTGGTGGGGAAGGTAAAGCATCCGGTGGCCAGCCACGTTCAAGGAACGGTCAGTACTCAAGAGGATTGAAAACACGTACCAAAGGAAAAGGAACTGATAAATTTATTATACAGAGAAAGAACGGAAAGAAATTAGCAAAATAAAAATCTTGAACATCTGGTCTGGCAATATTAGCACATTATCAAATTAGCAAATTATCAAATTAATATGGCTCGTTCAATAAAAAAAGGCCCTTATGTCGATGCAAACCTTGAAAAAAAGGTGTTGGATATCAATGAGGGAAAATCAAAGAAAGGTGTTATAAAAACATGGAGCCGGCGTTCAACCATTACTCCGGATTTCGTGGGTCATACACTTGCTGTGCACAATGGCAATAAGTTTATCCCGGTTTATGTAACGGAATTTATGGTTGGGCATAAGTTGGGCGAATTCGCACCAACCCGCCAGTTCAAAGGACATTCAAGTAAAAAGATAGCCTAAAAGAAGTTTGTTGTTTGTATTTCGTTGTTGCTTTTGCTCATCAGAACCACAAACCACAAATTACAAACTGAATAATAAATGGAAGCAGTAGCTAAATTGAGAAATTACCCGACATCGCCCCGCAAAATGCGTTTGCTGGCTGATGAGATACGTGGTCTGAATGTTGAAAAAGCATTGGCTTTGTTAGAGCATCACCCGCAACATTCTTCCACTCCATTGCATAAGTTGTTATGGTCTGCTGTGAAGAATTGGGAGCAAAAAAATGAAGGCAAAAGCGCCGCAGATGCAAGTCTGGTAGTGAAGACTGTTTTTGTTGATGGCGGAAGAGTCTTAAAACGGATGCGCCCTGCGCCGCAAGGCCGCGGTTATCGCGTTCGTAAACGCAGCAATCATGTAACGCTGATTGTTGACACAAAAGTAATTGCTGATTCAAAAAAATAATTGATAAACTATTAAAGCATAACATGGGCCAGAAAACAAATCCTATTGGTGCAAGGTTGGGGATCATCCGCGGTTGGGAGTCTAATTGGTTCGGAAACAAAAAAGATTATGCCAACAAGCTGATTGAAGATCACAAGATCAGGACTTACCTGAACGCACGTATCAATAAAGGTGGCATTGCAAAAATTGTTATTGAGCGCACGCTGAACAAACTGATAGTTACTATACATACTTCAAAACCTGGTATCATCATTGGTAAAGGTGGCGGCGAAGTAGACCGTATAAAAGAAGAGTTGAAAAAACTTACCGGTAAGGATGATGTTCAGATAAATATCCTGGAAATCCGCAGGCCGGAATTGGATGCGAATATTGTAGGCGATACCATTGCCAGGCAGATTGAAAATCGCATCAATTACAAACGCGCTATCAAGATGGCGATTGCTTCATCATTGAGAATGGGTGCTGAAGGTATTAAAGTGAAAGTGAGCGGCCGTTTGGGTGGTAATGAAATTGCACGTTCTGAAGAAATCAAACAAGGCCGCACTCCATTGCACACCTTGAGGATGGATATTGATTATGCGAGTGTATTTGCTCAAACAGTTTATGGAAAAATCGGTATCAAGGTTTGGATTTGCAAAGGTGAAGTATTGGCAAAACGTGATTTGAATCCAAATTTTGTTGGCGGTAAAGAAGGCGGCACAAATGCAGGAGACAGAAGGGATAACAGGAGAGAAGATCACCGCGATCGCCGCGATGACAGAAGAGGTGGTGGTGACAGAGACAGAAGAGGCGGTGGAGATAGGGGTGGAAGAGGTGGTGGAGACAGAAGACATTAAAATTAGTTAATTAGCAAATGTGCTGATTTGCCAATTGACAAACATAATTAGCATATTAGCAAATTATCACATTATCAAATTAGGATAAAATGTTACAACCGAAAAGATCGAAACATAGAAAGGCGCAGAAAGGCCGGATCCGCGAAACAGCAAAGAGAGGCAGCTCGATTGCTTTTGGATCCTTTGGTTTGAAAGCGCTGGAAGGCATATGGCTTACGAACCGTCAGTTGGAAGCAGCCCGTCAGGCTTTGACTCGTCACATGAAACGTGAAGGGAACGTTTGGATAAGGATATTTCCTGATAAGCCAATCACCAAAAAGCCACAAGAAGTGAGAATGGGTAAGGGTAAAGGTAACCCTGAGTATTGGGCTGCGGTAGTAGAGCCAGGACGCATCTTGTTTGAAGCAGATGGTGTACCGGAACAGGTAGCAAAGGAAGCATTGGAATTAGCGGCTCAGAAACTGCCCATCAAAACAAAATTTATAGTTCGTCACGATGTAGTTGCATACGTGAGCGCTAAATAGGAATCATTTTAAATAGTACACAATGTCAAAAAAGATTGATTTTGTAAATAGCCTGAAGGATTTAAACGAAGTGGATTTGAAGGCACGCATACATGAAGATGAATTGCGCCTGAAGAAGTTGCAGTTCGCACATGCTATTTCACCTTTGGAAAATCCGATGAGCATCCGTTCTTTAAGAAAAGATGTTGCACGTTTGAAAACGGCATTGACCAAAAAGAAAACAAAGGCATGATATGCTGATTAGCTAATGTGTTAATCCTGCTAATGAAAGCACCAGCACATTAACGAATTATCAAATTAGCACATTAACGAATTATCAAATTAGAAAAAATGGCTGAAAGAAATTTAAGGAAAACAAGAACGGGCGTTGTAAAAAGCAACAAAATGGACAAGACCATTACCGTTACTGTTGAAAGAAAAGTGAAACATCCTATCTACGGGAAGTTCGTTAAGAAAACGACAAGTTTTCACGCACACGATGAGAAGAACGAATGCACAGTAGGCGATGTAGTGAAAATCATGGAAAGCCGCCCGCTAAGCAAGACGAAGCGTTGGAGGCTTGTAGAAGTGGTCGAGAAAGCCAAGTAGGATTAGACTAACTACGGACTTTAGTCCATAGAAAATAAATCAATAGTAATAAATAATTGCTCGTAGCTCTTAGCTATAAGCTCAAAGACAAAAAAATGATTCAGCAGGAAAGCAGATTGAATGTAGCCGATAACAGCGGAGCCAAAGAAGTCCTTTGTATCCGTGTGCTGGGCAATAGTGGTCAGGATTATGCGAAGATTGGCGATAAGATTGTCGTGACCGTTAAAGATGCATTGCCCGCAGGCGGCATTAAGAAAGGTACCGTAACAAAAGCAGTGATCGTGCGCACTAAGAACAAATTGCGCCGCAAAGACGGTTCTTATATCCGCTTTGATGATAATGCCGTCGTGTTGTTGAACCAGTCAGAAGAGCCACGCGGCACCCGTATTTTCGGGCCTGTCGCCAGAGAATTGCGTGATAAGGGATACATGAAAATCATTTCCCTTGCACCTGAAGTGCTATAGAAATTTTAATAGCTGGGATAATAACAGCGGCTTACTAAATAGAAGAATCCTTAATAAAAGGTAAAGCATAAAAAAATGAGTAATCGATTTAAACCTAAGTTTAATATTAAAAAAGGCGACAGTGTTGTGGTGATCACTGGTGAAGACAAAGATTTGAAGAAGCCACGCAAAGTGCTGGAAGTATTTCCGGACAAAGCAAAAGTGCTGGTTGAAGGTGTCAATATTGTTACCAAACATACCAAGCCTTCCGCACAAAATACCAAAGGGGGTATCGTGAAGATTGAGGCTGCTATTCATATCTCCAATGTGATGTTGTGGGATGCAAAGGCAGGTGAGGGGACGAAAGTGAAACTCTCAAGAGAAAACGGAAAATTAGTTCGTATATCAAAAAAATCAGAGGGGGTAATTAAATAATGAGCACAGTAAAATATACTCCGAGGCTAGTTGACAAGTACAAAAAAGAAGTTGTACCGGCATTGATGAAGAAATTTGGATACACCAGCATTATGCAGGCTCCAAAGCTTGAAAAAATTTGCCTCAACCGTGGCGTGAACGGCGCTGTATCAGACAAGAAATTGGTTGATGTGGCAGTCGATGAGCTGACACTGATAACCGGGCAAAAAGCAGTTGCAACGATGTCAACAAAAGACATCTCAAACTTTAAACTGAGAAAGAATATTCCGATTGGTGCAAAGGTGACTTTGCGCGGCGTGAAAATGTTTGAGTTCCTTGACAGGCTCGTATCAACCGGCTTGCCACGTGTGCGGGACTTTAAAGGTGTTAACGAGAAATCATTTGATGGCCGTGGCAATTATACATTGGGTATTACTGAACAGATCATATTCCCTGAAGTGGATATTGATAAAGTGAATAAGATAACGGGCATGGATATCACTTTTGTCACAACGGCAAACACGAATGAAGAGGCTTATGAGTTGCTGAAGGAATTGGGTATGCCCTTCAAGAATGCAGCTAAGAAAGAAGATTAGTTATTTCAAAAACGTAAATTATAAATTAAAATACAAAATGGCTAAAGAGTCAGTAAAAGCCAGGCAAAGAAAAAGAGAAGCCATGGTTGCAAAATATGCTGATAAGCGTGCCGCTTTAAAAGCAGCGGGAAACTATGCAGCGTTAGATCTGCTTCCTAAAAACGCATCTCCGGTCCGCCTAAAAAACCGTTGCCAGTTAACAGGAAGGCCAAGGGGTTATATGAGATACTTTGGGGTGTCCAGGCTGGTTTTCCGTGACATGGCGTTGCAGGGAAAAATCCCGGGCGTAAGAAAAGCGAGCTGGTAGTTCGTGATATCATTGGATATCGCATTGTAAAAACAATTTTGAAATCATTTAACAGGAATACACAATGGTTACTGATCCAATTGCAGATTTTTTAACAAGAGTGCGCAATGCGCAAATGGCTAATCACCGTATTGTTGAGATACCTGCGTCTAATTTAAAAAAGCGTATAACAGAAATATTATACGATAAGGGGTATATTCTTAAATACAAATTTGAGGATGATAAGAAACAGGGCGTAATTAAAATTGCTTTGAAGTATGATCCTCAGACAAAAGAACCTGCGATCAGGTCGCTCGAAAGAGTGAGCCGTCCTGGTTTGCGCCAGTATTCCAGTCCTTCTGAATTTGTGAGAGTGAAGAATGGTTTGGGCGTTGCGATTATATCTACCTCAAAAGGGGTGATGACTGACAAAGAAGCAAAATCGCAGAATGTAGGCGGAGAGGTTCTTTGCTACATTTATTAGAAAGGTCAAAGATTATCAGATTTATAAGGTTCCTGATACATTAAGTTATCCTATACTTTAACTGACCGGTCAGCAGAACTACAAACAATAAACAACAAACAACAAATTATTATGTCTCGTATAGGAAAAAAACCGGTAACAGTCCCAAATGGTGTAACCGTTACCGTTAGTTCTGATAACGTGATTACCGTTAAAGGACCTAAAGGTGAGCTGAAGCAGACTATAGACCGCGATATCAAGGCGGAAGTAAAAGACGGGCATGTGGAATTTACACGCCCTACTGACCAGATTCGCCACCGTGCATTACATGGATTATATCGCTCTCTGATATCTAATATGGTTAAGGGTGTTACTGACGGTTATAAAAGGCAGCTTGAGTTGATTGGTGTTGGTTTCAAAGCCTCTAATCAGGGCAACCTGCTGGATCTTGCATTGGGATATTCTCACAACATTATTTTTGAAATACCCAAAGAACTCAAACTTGCTACATCACAGGAAAAAGGAGAGAACCCAAAGATTACTTTGGAAGGCACAGACAAACAACTGATAGGGCAGGTAGCAGCTAAGATTCGTGGTCTTCGCAAACCGGAACCGTATAAAGGCAAAGGTGTTCGCTATGCTGGTGAAGTGGTGCGCAAGAAAGCTGGTAAGGCAGCGGGCAAATAAGTAAATGTGAAAATGGCACAATGCCGCAATTGAGAGTTTTTCAAATTATTCCTGGCAGTATCAGGATTGCAAAATAAATTGATATGGATACTAAAGTTGTTAATAAGCAAAAGATCAAATTCCGCATACGAAAAAAAGTAAGCGGATCTGCTCAAAAACCAAGGTTATCGGTGTTCAGGAGCAACAGTGATATCTATGTGCAATTGATTGATGATGTGAGCGCCAAAACGATTGCATCAGCTTCATCACGCGACAAAGATATCAAGGCACAGAAAGGGACAAAAAGCGAGAAGAGCAAATTGGTTGGTGCTGCAATCGCACGCAAAGCAACCGAACTCGGCATTCAGGATTGCACATTTGATCGCGGAGGCAATTTATACCATGGCCGCGTCAAAGCAGTTGCTGAAGGTGCTAGGGAAGGTGGATTGAAATTTTAAAATAAGTTTTCAAATTTTCAAAGTATACAATGTCAAAAGTAAATTTAAGCAAGATTAAAGCCGGCGACCTTGAGCTAAAGGAAAAAGTCGTTTCCATCAATCGTGTTGTTAAAACGACAAAGGGTGGCCGCGCATTTAGTTTCTCTGCATTGGTTGTAGTCGGTAATGAAGCTGGTGTTGTCGGTCATGGTTTGGGTAAAGCCAAAGAGGTTCAGGAAGCAATCACCAAAGGCATTGAAGATGCAAAAAAGAACCTGATAAAAGTTCCGATACTTCATGGCACTATTCCGCATGACCAGCTTGCTAAAGAAGGCGCGGCAAAAGTATTGATAAAACCTGCTGCCCATGGTACGGGTGTTATCGCTGGAGGCAGCATGCGTGCTGTACTTGAAAGTGCAGGAATCACTGACGTTCTTGCTAAATCATTGGGTTCTGCCAATCCGCATAATGTGGTAAAAGCAACTTTTAAGGCATTGGCTTTATTAAGAGAACCGGTGACCGTTGCAAAGACACGCCATTTATCTTTAAAGAAAGTATTCGTTGGATAATGCTGTCGTAAGCCAATAATTGGCCGTAAGGCAGTTTCAATAAATGAGTTATGAAAAAGATTAAGATCACACAGGTTAAGAGCGGAATTGACAGGCCAGAACGCCAAAAGCAAACACTATTGGCCCTGGGTCTCAAAAAAATGCACGCCACAAAAGAGGTGGATGCAACACCTCAGATTCTTGGAATGGTTCGCAAAGTGGATCATTTGGTGAAAGTGGAAGAGATCAATTAACTAATTCAATAATGTGCTATTATGCTAATGTTGATTTCATTATCTCATTATCGAATTTTGCCATTATCAAATTAATAAAAGCGAGGGGCGATTCCCCGTTGAGTAAAAATCAAAAACAATGAAATTACACACTATCAGGCCTGCAAAAGGTTCTACACACAAAGAAAAGCGCTTAGGGCGCGGTGAAGCTTCCGGTAAAGGTGGTACATCAACAAAAGGTAATAAAGGCGGACAAAGCCGTGCAGGTTATCAGCGCAAGATGGCTCACGAAGGTGGTCAGATGCCCATCCAGAGAAGATTGCCTAAAAGAGGTTTTAAGAACATCAACAGAATTGAATACAATGTTTTCAATCTTGGTCAGATTGACCACCTGATTGAGAAATACGGGATCAAAGAATTCTCCCCTGAAAGTTTATATGTTAATGGCCTTATCAGCCAGACTTCACTTGTGAAAGTCCTTGGCAATGGAGAACTGAAAAGCAAAATCGCTTTCAAGGTCAATGCTGTAAGCGCAAAAGCAAAAGCAGCAATAGAAGAGGCCGGAAGCACAATCGAAATTCTGAAGTAATTTTTGTGTAACTTGCACAGACGCATGGAAAATGCGTCTTTTTTGTTTATGGTGTCTAAATAAAAAATTACAACATTCGTGAAGAAACTCATTCAAACACTAAAAAATATCTGGGGCATTGATGAGCTGAAAAGTAAGATACTCACCACTTTGCTCCTGATTTTGGTTTTCCGTTTATGTACGTATATCGTGCTGCCCGGTGTTGATCCTCACAAACTCAGCAGTCTTTCAGGAGCCAAGACAGGCGCTCTTGGTTTGATTGATGCCTTTTCCGGAGGTGCATTTTTACAGGCTTCTATTGTTGCCTTAGGTATCATGCCTTATATATCTGCTTCCATCTTTATGCAGTTGATGACGATACTTGTTCCTCAAATGCAAAAAGTGCAGAAGGAAGGAGAAAGCGGAAGGAAAAAAATCAATCAATGGACCAGATACCTGACAGTGATTGTGACTTTCGTTCAGGCATATGCTTATGTTACTTATTTAAGAACAATGGCAAAGGATGCAATCATTGATTCTTATTCTCCTTATCTATGGCTTACAACACCGATAGTTTTGACTGCAGGTACATTGTTCGTGATGTGGCTCGGTGAAAAAATTACAGATAAAGGATTAGGCAACGGTACTTCTCTCATCATCATGATTGGCATTTTAGCAAGGCTGCCAAATGCATTCAGACAGGAGCTTACAGCTAAGTTAGCCATCGGTAGCGGGGGCATTTTGATTTTTGTAATTGAAATTGCTATTCTCATTGCCATCATTATGGGGCTTATTGTTTTGATACAAGGAGTTCGAAAGGTGCCGGTGAACTATGCCAAACAGATTGTCGGCAACAGGCAGTTTGGTGGTGCAAGACAATTCCTCCCCTTAAAAGTGAACAGTGCCGGTGTTATGCCCATCATCTTTGCGCAGGCAATCATGTTCCTCCCAACATTAATATCATATACCAGCTTTGAAAATAAAGAAGGCATATCAAGAATATTTTCAGACCCCAAGGATTATCTGCACATGATTATTTACGCAGTGATAGTGATTGCATTTACATTCTTGTACACTGCGTTAATATTTAACCCCAAGCAAATTGCCGAAGACTTGAAGCGCAACAATGGTTTTATCCCCGGTGTAAAACCGGGTCAGCCAACTGCAGACTACATTGGTTCTGTAATGGATAAAATTACTTTGCCCGGTGCGGTGTTGTTAGCAATAATCGGTATCCTGCCTGGATTTGCTCAGCGATTGGGCATAACACAAGGCTTTGCATCTTTCTTTGGCGGCACTTCTTTGCTGATTATGGTTGGTGTTATTTTAGATACGCTGCAGCAGGTAGAAACGCAACTATTGATGCGCCAGTATGATGGGTTGATGAAGAGCGGAAGAATACAGGGCCGCCAGTCATCGTCCTCTGTTTCCGGTGCTGTTATTTAAGAATTATAAAAATATTTTTTATAGTAAACCTGTTAGGCAAACCTCCTAACAGGTTTATTTGTAAATAGAAGAAAGGGTTTTTAAATGATTTATTACAAAACAAAAGCGGAGATTGAACTGATGCGCGAAAGTGCTTTGCTCGTTAGTAAAACATTAACTGAGGTTGCAAAGATCCTGAAGCCGGGCATCACTACAATTTCACTTGACAGTTTTATAGGCGAATTTATTAATGATAACAAAGGCATCGCTTCATTTCTGAATTATCGCGGCTATCCTTTCAATTCATGCATATCTGTAAACGATGTGGTGGTTCATGGTTTTCCTAACAAAGGCGAATTAAAAGAAGGCGATGTAGTTACTATTGACATTGGTGTTGTAAAGAACGGTTACCATGGGGATCACGCATACACATTCGCGTTGGGCGATATCAGTGATGAGATAATTCAACTGATCAGGATTACAAAGGAATCTCTTTATAAGGGAATAGAAAAAGCCATCGCAGGAAATCGCATCGGGGATATTTCTTATGCTATACAGGAACATACAGAAAAAAAATATGGCTATGGAGTAGTGAGGGAATTGGTTGGTCATGGCCTTGGCCGCAGCCTTCATGAAGACCCTCAGGTGCCTAACTACGGGAAGCGTGGCAGCGGTGCGAAAATGAAAGAAGGAATGGTGCTTGCTATTGAACCGATGATCAACCTCGGCGTAAGAGATGTTTATACCGAAGATGATGGATGGACTGTGCGCACCAAAGACCACAAGACTTCTGTGCATTTTGAGCATGACGTTCACATTCAAAAAAACAAAGCGGATATCCTTTCTGACTACAGCATTATTGAAGCTGCTGAAAAAGCGAATACAAATCTTTTCAGCTCTGATCATGTCATTTTGAGTGCATAACCGCCGGTCAATTTCTGCTTTAGCACATAAATAAATAATGCCAGCAAAAAAATTAATAGTGATTGGCGGAGGCGCTGCAGGTTTTTTTTGTGCCGTAAATGCTGCGCGGTTGAACCCCGATTTGAATGTTGTCATTTTAGAAAAATCATCTAAGTTATTGAGCAAGGTAAAAGTGAGTGGGGGCGGCCGTTGTAACGTTACGCATGCTTGTTTTGATATTACAGAGATGATGAAAAAATATGCGAGGGGTGCAAATTTTGTAAAGAAATCTTTTCATCAGTTTTTCACAACAAATACGATTGAATGGTTTAAGGAAAGAGGTGTTGGACTTAAGGCAGAAGACGATGGAAGAATGTTCCCCGTAACAAACACTTCTCAAACGATTATTGATTGCTTATTAAAAGAAGCGAATAAACATGGCGTTGAAATTTTGATGAATGAAGAAGCAACGCAAGTTGAAAAGTTGAATGGTTCCTGGCAAGTAAGAACTTCCGGCTCCCGGCTTCTGACTTCGGACTGTCTCTGCATCGCTTCCGGCGGCTATCCGAAATCAACTATGTTCGGTTGGTTGAAAAAACTTGGGCATTCTATTGAAGAACCTGTGCCTTCTTTATTCACATTCAACCTGCAAGGCAATGAAATCACAAAACTGATGGGTATCTCAGTTCCTGATGTACATGTAAAAATTGCCGGCTCTAAATTAATGGAAAAAGGCCCATTGCTGATCACCCATTGGGGGCTGAGCGGGCCTGCTATATTGCGTTTGTCAGCATGGGGAGCAAGAGAACTGGCAGCTAAAAATTATGGATTTAGCGTCTCGGTAAATTGGATGCCGCAATACAATGAACATCAGTTCAGGGAAAAATTGCAAGCACTCAGGTTTGACATTGCTCCGCAAAAAATTAGCAGCAAAAACCCGTTTGGACTGCCACAACGTTTATGGGAATATCTGATTTATCAGTCACGTATAACCGAAAATATGCGTTGGGCAGATTTACCTGCCAAAGAGCAAAACGCTTTAGTAAAAAATTTGATTTCACAAGAATTTGGCGTGAAAGGCAAGACTACTTTCAAAGAAGAATTTGTAACCGCGGGCGGCATTAAATTATCTGAGATTGATGCGAACACGATGCAGAGCAGGATTGCACCTGGTTTATTTTTTGCAGGCGAAGTGATGGATGTGGATGGGATAACAGGCGGCTTTAATTTTCAGCACGCATGGACCAGCGGTTTTATTGCTGCAAAAGCAATTGCAGAAATATAACCACAGATTCACAGATTATTTCGCATGGAATTTAATCTCTGAATCTGTGGCAGGAATCATATCAAACTTTCTGCTATCGCCTTATCAATGTTCTTTAAACCTCGCTTAAACGCTTCTTTTTTTTCCCAACCAAAACCCAGCCGGAAACTGCGTTTGCTTTGCTCGAACCAATGACCTGGCCCGAGATAAGTTTTGTATTCCTCCAGTAATAATTTGTAGAACTTTTCAATTGCAATTTCAATATTATTTTTAAATCGCGGGAAGCAAACAACACCACCTGATGGCTCAATCCACTCAAGATATGGATGATCAGCGATCCATTTTTTCAATATCTCAAAATTGCTTTTCACTTCTTGTTTGATGGCAGGGAAATATTTTTCTTTTTTTGCCAAATATTGATAACAGATTTCTTCGTCAACAACCGAATTGCAGATATGTAGCTGTTCCTTTGCTGCAAGAAATAATTCTTGCAGGCTTTTATCCTGCGAAATGATCCATCCTAAACGGATTCCGGGAATGCCATAAGCTTTTGAAACAGATGAAACGCTTATCGCATGCTTACTTATAGAAGCTGCTAATGGGGTTGGTGTTTCAAAAAAAATATCTCTGTATGTTTCGTCCACCAGCAAATAGCAATGATATTGCTCTGCAATCTTGCACAATGCAAAAAGGTTTTCGTTGCTAACCATTGTACCTGTTGGATTGTGCGGAGTGGTGATGCTGATAAGCTTAGTGTTCGGTTGAATAGCTGATTTTATTTTTTTAATATCAAGCTCGTATCCTTGTTCAAAATGAAGATCAATAAAACTGATCTCGCAGCCAATGGCACGCGGTGTTTCTATATTGGTTGCATAGTTTGGCCTGATGACAATTAAGTGATCAGATTTATTTAGTAAAGAAGTTTGAATAATGAACAATGCGCCTGCTGCACCAACTGTCAGCAAAATACCCTCTGTACTGATGTTTTTGTAACCGTTTGCAATCAATTCACGCAATGCCGGCTTTCCAATATGATCGCCATAAGCAATCACCAAGTTGTTCAGGTCAATATCCATTTCTTTGAATTGCACATCTCTAACAGAACTTTCAGCAAGGTTACATTCAATAGAATCATAGCCAAGGCTTTCAGGCGATTCTATTTCAATGGGCATGCGCTTATATTGCATAAACATTTTAGCCGAAGATAGTAAATAGCAATTATGTAAACTTTGAGGGATAACCAGCGAGCAGTAAGCATTTAGGAAGCATGTGTCACGGAAAGCCAAAGCTCAATAGTAGCGCTACCGATGAACGGATTGCGACGCAACTATGCTCAACCGGAGTTCTGAAGCTGGTATCAAAATAGTTTCCAGTTTTGAGTTTCCAGTTCTCTGTTCGTAATTATTTTTTAAGGAAATAACTGGAAATGCCTTGAAGAACTGGAAACCCGAAACCCGAAACTGGCAACTTATTTAATGTCTCAAAAAGCTATAAACTGACTACATTTTTCCTATCTTTGCAGGCCGAATTTTAAAACCTTCGGATTTTTTATTTTATGTCAGAAAACAATATTGTTAACCTGTCTGCCGGACAGGCAGACCCAAACGCTGAAGGACAGGAGCCCACTGCTGTTGCAGAGGTTACAGCGACACCAAACATACCTGTGGCCGAAGCAACCGAAACACCAGTGGTGGCTGTTGCACCGGTTGAAGAAAGAATCGTGACCGCTCATGACGATTTTGACTGGAGCATTGACAAGCGTAATGTGACTCCTTACACAAAAGAAGAAAAAGAAAAGTACGACCACGTGTACGAAAACACTTTCGTAGCAATCACCGATAATGAATTGGTGAAAGGTCTTGTGGTGGCACTGACTAAAACAGATGTGGTGATCAACATCGGCTTCAAAAGCGATGGCCTGGTGCCACTGAACGAATTCCGTGACACGCCGAACCTGAAAACAGGTGATGAGGTGGAAGTGATGGTGGTTGAAAAAGAAGACCGTGAAGGTCATCTTCACCTCAGCCGCAAACAGGCTCGCATTACCCGTGCCTGGCAAAAAATTGTTGAAGTGCATAAGACTGGTGAAGTTGTTACCGGTACTGTCACGAGTAAAACAAAAGGCGGCCTGATCGTTGACGTGTTTGGTATGGAAACATTCCTGCCAGGATCACAAATTGACGTGAAGCCTGTTACTGACTACGACCAGTTCGTGAATAAAACGATGGAGTTCAAAGTTGTAAAAATCAATGAAACCATCAAGAACGCTGTAGTATCTCACAAGGCGCTTATTGAAAGCGATATCGAAGCACAGCGTGCAGAAATAATGAGCAAACTCGAGAAAGGCCAGGTGCTTGAAGGGACAATCAAAAACATCACTGACTTTGGCGCATTTATGGATCTCGGAGGCTTAGACGGATTATTATACATTACTGATATTAGCTGGGGACGCATTTCTCACCCAAGCGAAGTATTGAAGCTTGATCAAAAACTACAGGTTGTGGTTCTTGATTTTGATGATGGTAAAAAGCGCATCAGCTTAGGCTTGAAGCAACTTACCCCGCACCCTTGGGATGTGCTTCCAGAGAATGTAAAAGAAGGCGAAATTGTGAAAGGTAAAGTGGTGAACATTGAGGATTATGGTGCTTTCCTTGAAGTACTGCCAGGTGTTGAAGGCCTTGTTCACGTAAGTGAAATCACATGGGCAAACACACCAATTAATGCAAAAGAATTCTTCAAACTCGGAGATGAGCACCAGGCCAAAGTAGTAACGCTTGATAAGGACGCACGCAAAATGAGCCTCTCAATTAAACAATTGAGCGAAGATCCATGGAGCACAATCGAAACAAAATTCCCGAAAGACAGCAAGCATACAGGGCTTGTAAAAAATATCACCCCTTACGGTGTGTTTGTTGAATTGGCTCCCGGCATCGGCGGCATGATCCATATTAGTGATTTGAGCTGGCTGAAACGTTTCAACCACCCATCTGAATATACAAAAGTTGGCCAGAACATCGAAGTGATCATTCTTGGTATCGACAAGGACAACCGCAAATTGCAGTTGGGCCACAAACAACTCGAAGAAGATCCCTGGAATGCGCTCGAGCAGACTTTTGCAATCGGCAGTATTCATGAAGGAACTGTGACGCGCAAAGATGATAAGGGGGCGCTGGTGCAGTTGCCTTACGGACTTGAAGGGTTTGCCCCCAACCGCTTCTTGTTCAAAGAAGATGGCAAGCAGGTTAATGCTGACGAGACCGCACAGTTTGTGGTGATTGAGTTTGACCGCAACGAAAAACGTATTGTGCTGTCTCACACACGCATCTGGGAACAGGCAAAGATCGATGAAAAAGAAGTTGCGAGGAAACAGGAAAGAGCTGAAGCAGATAATGCACGCAAAGCAGTGAAGAATATTCAGGCGAAGGTTGAAAAGCCAACGCTCGGAGATCTTGGCGCATTAGCGGGCATCAAAGAAAAGCTGCAGCAGGAAGAGAAAGGCAGCAGCGAGGAGAAAGAAGCACCCAAAGAATAAATGCTGTAAGATTCAAATACAAAGCGCTCCAAGTTGGGGCGCTTTTTTTGTAAATGCATTGCCACACAACGAAACGACGATTACAACGTGACAACGATTTTATGATATCATTTCTTCGTATTATTTGTTTCGTCGTGTGAAATATTGCCCGCGAATGGTATTATCCGTAATAAATTTTTCTTAAAAAGCACGACAGCAAATCTCAAATAAGATTGGCTCAATTTTTTATTTTATCTTCATATTCGATGAAGAATACCCTTTTAATAATCAGCTTACTTTTTGCCACAAATATTTTAGCTGCGCAAACTGTCACAGGTTCCTGGTACGGCAAAGCAGATGTGGATGTGGCAGGCAATCACAACAATTACCTCACGGAACTAATCATTAAACAGAAAGGCGATGAAGTAGAAGGCATCTTTGCTTACTATTTCAAAGATGTTTACCAGAGTTTTTATATTCATGGCAGCTACGATGTAAAGAAAAAAGAGATAAGTATCCCCAATATTCCTGTTATTTATTACAATACCAATTCAACAGTGAACAGCATTGAATGCAATACGGATTTTGTGGGCACATTATTCATTTCGGCGGTAAAAAAAGCAATCAATGGACATTTCTATCATGATGGGAGGTATAAATATACCTGCCCTGATTTGCGGGTAAGCTACGAACTTGATATGAATGAAAACCAGGACAGTGTTTTGCAAAATAGCATTGCAGGTAAAAAATTCTGGAAGCCACAGCCTGAAGATTATGTAGTGAGCGCAACAGAATCAAAAAAAGAAGAAATAATTCGGGCAGCAACTACTTCTAAGAACGATCACAGCATCAGCGGGCCTCCCTTGAAGGCGACAGATGTCACGCCGATAAAAGAAGATAAGGGAATAAAAAAAATTACAGAGGCTTTTGTAAAAAGGAAACCTATCTATAATAAAGATATCGAAGTAGAATCCGATTCAGTCAAGGTTACATTTTATGATAACGGCGATATTGATGGCGACAGTATTTCTGTTTTTTTAAACAACAACCTCGTTTTATCTCATCAGGGCTTAACGGCAAAAGCCATTAATGTTTTCATGCAGCTTGATAGTACAAGGGATATGAATGAGATCAGTATGTTTGCCGAAAATCTTGGCACGATCCCGCCAAACACTGCACTGATGATCATTACAGACGGCAAGAACCGTTATGAAGTGTATATGAGCAGCAGCCTCACGCAAAATTCAACCGTGAGGCTGAAAAGAAAGAAAAAATAGTTTGCTTTACTTTATTCAAAACTTTATTCAAACAATTCCGGCTGATTGTTCTCTTCTTTTTTCTTTTCCCATTCCATCTCGATGCTTTTTGTGTAGTCGACCAATTTTGTGCCCACAGCTCTCCAGCCCATTACCTCAGCCATTTTCACCACTTTGAATTTTGCACTGCGTACCTGCGAGCCGCGTCCGCTCTGTACAATAAGAATAGGCTCCGGATCTGTAGTTACTTCTTTTAACTCATTCCCTTCTCCTTCTTTGATGAACAGGAATTTGTTATGGAGCGTAGTGGTTTCTATTTTAAATCGCTTGATGTTGTACTGTAATTTTTCATTATCAAGATAAACGGATGTCACGATTCTCTCCGGATTAAATTTTTCTATAAGGATTATTTTATCTGCTTCGAATCTTTGAAGCAATTCCTGATCAGTAATTTCATACGTACCATCTTTATAAAATACAAGTATTTTTTCTTCTGCTTCGAAACTTCCAAGGTATTGGCCTTTCTCATCTGTATTCAATCTGCCGAAAGTGTTATCGAACCAGAGCTTGCGGCCGCTCAATGTGGATTTGCCCGCCTCTTTGAACTTTACAGTTTTAATCGGATATTTCGTCACCTGGTTTCCTATACTGCTGCGACCTTTTATTTCCAAAGTGCCAAAATCAAAATCAAATTCTTTAATACGGGCACTGCAATTAGGGCTTAAGATTATTTTTACAATCTCCGCTTCGCCGTTTGCATTCACAGAGAAATAATTCACCTTGCTTTTGTCTTCGTCCTTAGTTAAATCATATTCTTTATCACGCGTAACGCCGCTTACGTTAAAACGTTTTGCGTAACTCACAGCGGTTTTTCCATCCGAGTAAATCATATTATAGGTAGTGCGCTCATCATTTTTCTGAAACACGGCAACATGAATGATGTCTTTCCCTATAAAATTTTTATCAGCTACTTTCACTATTTTCATTTTACCTGATTTGGTAAAAGCGATGATATCATCAAGATCAGAACAGTCAGCCACAAACTCATCTTTCTTTAAACCAGTGCCAATAAAGCCATCAGCGCGGTTTACATACAATTTGGTATTTGCGATGGCTACCTGTTTTGCCTGTATAGCTTTGAACAATTTTATTTCTGTTTTGCGCTCGCGGCCCTTGCCATACTTTTTCAACAAATTTTCATAATAAGCGACGGTGAAATCAACCAGATTATTCAGGTCATATTTCACCTGCTTGATTTCTGCTTCGAGCCCTTTGATCTGGTTATTGAGTTCATCAATATCCAGTTTATAAATCCTGCGTACAGGCTTCTCCGTGAGTTTGATGATGTCTTCTTTGGTTATTTCTCTCCTTAATTGTTTTAAGAATGGAGCAAAAGCTTTTGCAATAGCATCCAGCACTTTTTCCCAGGTCTCATGCTTCTTTTCCAGCTCTTTGTAGATTTTTTCTTCAAAGAATATTTTTTCAAGAGAAGTGAAATGCCATTTCTCCTGAAGCTCCGCTAATTTTATTTCCAGTTCTTTTTGAAGCAACCGTTGTGTATTGGCAACAGAGATTGTCAGCAACTCATGTGCACCCAGAAATTGCGGCTTCTGGGCTGCGATCACACATGCATTTGGCGAAATACTGACTTCGCAATCAGTAAATGCATACAATGCATCAATAGTTATATCCGGGGAAATCCCAGGAGCAAGATCAACTTGGATTTCAACTTCAGCAGCGGTATTGTCTGTTACTTTTTTGATTTTGATTTTTCCCTGTTCATTTGCCTTAATGATGGAGTCAATCAACTGTGAGGTAGTTGTGCCATAGGGAACATCTTTTATCAATAAAGTTTTTTTATCAAACTCTTCAATATGCGCACGTACCCTCACTTTGCCGCTGCGCTTGCCGTCATTGTAATTAGTGATATCAATCATACCCCCTGTCTGAAAATCGGGGAACAGTTCAAACTTTTTACCACGCAGATGCTTAACTGAAGCTTCACACAATTCACAGAAATTATGCGGAAGGATTTTCGTTGCAAGCCCGACCGCAATTCCTTCAGCCCCCTGTGCAAGCAACAAAGGAAATTTCATTGGTAAAACTACCGGCTCGTTCTTTCTTCCGTCATAGCTTAATTGCCACTCAGTGGTTTTTGCATTGAAGGCAACTTCCAAAGCAAACTTTGAAAGCCGTGCTTCAATATATCGTGATGCTGCTGCATCATCTCCGGTTCTGATATCGCCCCAGTTGCCTTGTGTTTCTATAAGAAGCTCTTTTTGCCCCATATTGACCAAAGCCTCGCCAATGCTGGCATCTCCATGCGGATGGTATTGCATGGACTGCCCGATGATGTTTGCCACTTTATTGAAGCGCCCGTCATCCATCTCTTTCATCGAATGCAAAATGCGGCGTTGCACAGGTTTCAATCCGTCTTCAACTGCAGGCACTGCACGTTCCAGTATCACATAAGATGCGTAATCCAAAAACCAGGTTTTATACTGCCCGGTTACACCTGATTCATTTTGATGAAAATCGTCTGCTATCATTTTACTCTTTGCCATGTTGATAATATGTCTTTTTAAATTGCTGCTGATTGGTGAATAATTAAATTGTCAGCTTCAAATACTCACCATTCACAACTCGCTTTTCATTAATGACTATTCTTCATACAACTCCAGCGGCTGCCCGTTAGGGTCGCTGAAAAAAGTGAACTTTTTATGTGTATGCTCATCTGTTCTGATGTCTTCCACCAGCACACCTTTTAATTTCAATTCGCTTGCTGCTTCTTCAACATCCTCCACTGCAAATGCCAGATGCCGCAGCCCTTTGGCTTCCGGATTTCCGGGCCTTTCGCGAAAATCCGGGAACGAAAATAATTCAATTTGATATTTCCCGTTGACTGATAAATCCAGTTTATAAGAATTTCTCTCCCTGCGGTAAATTTCCCTGATCACTTCGAAGCCCAGAATTTCAGTATAGAATTGTTTGCTTAATTCATAGTTGTCAGTAATGATTGCAATATGGTGAATGGATTTGATGTTCATATAAGCTATTTTATTTTAAGTGCTTCCAGCTTTTGGCCATGATCATAAAAAATCAGTTTGCTGATTTTTCCTGATGCATTTTTTATGAATTCAATTTGAGTGTCCGTCATTTTTAAAAAGAAATAATTTTCTTTTTCAGCAAACAGTTTTGCTTTGCCATCTCCGGTTGCATGAACTGTTAGTTGCCCGCCTTCCGATTCGATGGAAAGGATAATTTCCGGTGTCAGTTGATAATCCCCGGTGTAGATTCGGAGCGTTGCTGTATCAACTTCAATCTCTGTTCTGGGTTTTGGAAAATCGTAAGGCTGCTTATTTAAAATGGCATTGATGTCTTGAGCTATTTTCAGCAAGCCATCTGATTGTTTATTGTCCAGCAATATAATGCATGTCGAGTCTTCCGGGATACGGCCAATAAAGGAAGCGAAACCCAAAGTTCCCCCCTCATGCAATACCGCCCTCTTGCCATAGGCAGAATCTATCAGCCACCCATATCCGTAATTATTTTTAAAAGGCATGAATGCTTTTTGCAATGAGGAGTCATGAATGATTTTGTCAGTATATAAGGCTCTGTCCCATTTATATAAATCACCCACGGTCGAATAGATTGAGCCTGCCGAATACATTACAGAAGAATCAACAATAGGGGAAGCCTTTTTTATTTTAGATGTGAGTTTTACATAGCCTGTTGCTTTATCCGGGCTTTTTAAAGAAACAAAATCAAACCCGGAATGATTCATGCCGAGGGGCTGGAATATATTTTCGCGGATAACACGGTAATAAGATTTCCCCGTAATTTTTTCAATAATAACTCCGAGCAGTATATAATTTGAATTGCTATAACTAAATTTTTCGCCTGGTTTACAATCGGGCGGAACATTTTTAAATATTGCAATCAGGCTGTTAATGTTTGCTGGTTTGGACGCGTCTCTCTCCATGAAAGCTTCATCGTTATAGTTATGGATTCCTGAAGTATGCGTCAATAAATTCTCGATAGTGATATTATCTCCATTGGGATATTCTGGAAAATATTTTGATAATTTATCCAGCACCGAAAGTTTATGTTGTTCCTGTAATAGTAGAATGATTGCAGACGTGAATTGTTTGGTAAGAGAGGCTATCTGAAAAATCGTGTTTGAATCATTAAAAGTATTTGCAAAAGCATTTTTATATCCGTATCCCTTCTGAAGCAATATTTTTCCCTTCTGTGCAACCAGCGCTGCGCCGTTAAAAGAGCCCTGATTGTTATACGCTTTAAATAATTCATCTATTTCCTGCGGCATGGTCTGTGCAGCAGTTTTAAAAACTGCCGCCATTGTAAGAATAAGCCAGGCCATTTTTTTCATCCAATAAAAAATTATGCAGTTGATGCTTCGGTCTCTGGTTGGGTAAGTTTCATTTTTATTTCAAAATCTTTCATTCTTTTCAGTTCTCCCTGCACATCGTAAGCGCCTGAAGCGAGAATGTGCTTCAATCTCCATAAAATGAAGGCATCTCCGGTTTTATGCGTTGCTTTGTGCAGGAACGCACTAATCAGTTTGTGGGCAGTCTGCCAATTAGCAGTAATGAATTTTTTCAGCTCTTCATCATAGAAATCATAGTTGTGTTGCACCAGCTTTTTTCCCCCTTCCAGAATGCGCACGCCCTTACCTTCATTGCATAATTTTTTCCACTCATCGGGATCAATCTCAAATTCACTGGCTGTAATTGGCCGGGTCAATTTTTTTGCTTTCACAAATTCCTTTGCGGGAATAGTGTGCAACCATTCAGGGTAGAAAATATTTCCTTTTTCATTGATGAAAGGAAGATTGTTCAGGTATAAAATAAAAATCCTTCCCTGAAATTCTTTCAACTGGCTCATGAGCCAGTAATAACCGCTTACATCATGCTTGTTTTGTGCAGCCCATATCCACAGAACTTCTGCGGGGTCGTTAATCAGCTTTTCTCTTAATTCATTAACTGTGTTGTTATCGTCCACTTCGCCGCTGTCGGCTTTGCCATCATAATCGCCGCCGGCCAAAACTTCTCTCCACCAGTTCTTTCGTGTTTCCATTCCTTCGTCAGAAAAAACATCTTTTATTGGGCCAACGGCAAACTCATCCTTTATCTGAATGATATCAGCCCTCAACGTTTCGTCCAGGTCAAAACTTTTTGCCAATGCATCAATATCTGCTTCGTTGAATACTATGTGAATCATATCTAACTAAAATATTTTTCTTTTAGACTTGACATTTTTATTTGAGGACCTTTTAAATATGAGCTGTTTACTAAATTATTCTCAACCCTTATTTCTTCAATTGAAGCTTGAATTTTCTCACAATCAATTTCTTGAAAATCATAACCCAGTATTATCTCATAAATATTAAGTAAAGGATATTCTTTGGAATCCATAGATTTCGAACTGAGATTAGCTATTGGTAATTCGATAAAACTTGTAAGTTTTTTTTGCTTATTTAATGTGATTGTTTTGTTGAACTGTCTATTTGCTATAATACTCCAATTCGGTCTATTGAATCCGATAAGTCTATATTCCTTTTCAAGGCTATAAATTGCTGATTTATGAAAGGACAACAATTTAAACAAATCAATTGGAAGTTCGATATCCTGATTATGTTGAACACCTCCTTCAATAGCAAGTTTGTTCGCGAATATTTTATGCTTATCTATGGCTTCTTTAATGTCGAATAACCTATTGTCAATGGTTTCCTTATTAGAATAAAAAATCTCACTTAAGTTAAAATCAAGCCACTGCTCACAATCATTGATGAAATTGAAAACTATGCCGACTCCAGTGCCATTCTTCCCATAAAGTCTCCACATGTTATACTCAATTTCTTCGTTGATGTTCTCGTAATCACAAAATGCAAATGAATGAATAAAGGATTTTAATCTGGAGTAATTATATTTTTTTTCAATCCCACAATATTTAGCAGGAAAAATAATCTCATTCGGGTCATCAACGTTATTCAAATCATATAAGCGTAGTTTCCCAGTAGTAATTATATTTAGAAAAGAATCAAAAGAAGTTATATGAATAAATTTTCTTTCGTTTGGGTTAAGGAAGTAATCGCTCCCTTTGTAATAATAATTTCTAGGGTCAAGATGTATATTTCTTATAATTCTGTCGAAGGAAGTAACGTTTCCCACTTTTCCAGTTGGAAGTATTTTTATAAAGACTTCTTTAAAATAATCTTGCATCACAATATCATTCTCATGTCTTTTCATTTGATTGTATTTATTTCCTCCGCCAGATCAATTTCCACTTTCAGATTATCAATAATGAACTCCTGTCTTTCCTGCGTGTTTTTGCCCATGTAGTATTCCAGTATCTGCTGGATATGCGTTTCCGGCATTACCATCACGGGTTGCTTGCGCATGCTGGCTCCTATGAAACGGGCAAACTCGTCTGGAGAGATTTCGCCCAAACCCTTGAACCGGGTGATCTCAGGCTTGCTGCCTAATTTTTTTACTGCCTGCTGTTTTTCTGTTTCATCGTAACAATAAATTGTTTCCTGCTTATTGCGTACACGGAACAGCGGCGTCTCTAAAATATACACATGGCTGTTCTTCACCAGGTCTGGAAAAAATTGCAGAAAGAAAGTCATGAGCAATAAGCGGATATGCATGCCATCTACGTCGGCATCGGTCGCGATCACGATATTATTGTAGCGCAATCCTTCCATGCCATCTTCAATGTTCAATGCATGCTGTAGCAAATTAAATTCCTCATTTTCATAAACAATTTTTTTTGTGAGCCCGAAGCAATTCAAAGGTTTTCCCCGCAAACTAAACACAGCTTGCGTTTCCACGTTTCTTGCTTTGGTGATAGAACCGCTTGCAGAATCGCCCTCAGTTATGAAAATGGTGCTTTCTTTTTGTTTTTCCAAAATCTTATCCCGCTCTTTGCCAGTTGCTTCATCGTTGTAATGAAACCGGCAGTCTCGCAGTTTTTTATTATGCAGGTTTGCCTTCTTCGCTCTTTCGTTTGCAAGTTTTTTTATGCCGGCTAATTCTTTTCTTTCCTTCTCGTTTTGTTCGATGCGTTTTTTCAATGCATCGGCCGTGGAAGGGCTTTTGTGCAGGTAATTATCTAATTCTTTCGCCAGAAAGTCATACACAAAATTCTTCATGCTGGCACCGCCTTCAACAACATATTGCGAACCGAGCTTTGTTTTCGTCTGCGATTCAAACACGGGCTCGACCACTCTGACAGAAATAGCGGCAGCAATGCTTTGGCGTATATCCGAAGTATCGTAGTCTTTTTTATAAAAATCTCTTACCACTTTCACAAATGCTTCGCGGAAAGCCTGATAATGTGTTCCGCCCTGTGTGGTGAACTGGCCATTCACAAAACTGAAAATCTCTTCGCCATAATCGTTGTTGTGGGTGATGGCTACCTCAATGTCTTCGCCTTTTAAATGGATAATCGGATAACGAAGCTCATCTTCGTTGGTACGTCTTTTCAACAAGTCGAGCAAGCCGTTCTTGGAAACATATTTTTTATCATTGTAATTAATGACCAGCCCGGCATTCAGATAGCAATAATTCCAGAACTGGTTATCAAGGTACTCGTTGATGTAATGGAAATTTTTGAAAACCGTTTCATCGGGGACAAAAACAATCAGCGTGCCGTTCTCTTCCGTGGTTCTTGTCTCCTTGTATTCTTTCACTAATACGCCTCTTTCAAACTCCGCTGTTTTTTCTTTGCCTTCGCGGAAGGCCGTTACTTTAAAATAATGACTCAGGGCATTCACTGCTTTGGTGCCCACGCCATTCAGCCCAACCGATTTCTGGAATGCTTTGCTATCGTATTTTGCGCCGGTGTTGATTTTGCTTACCACATCTACTACTTTGCCCAAAGGTATGCCCCGTCCATAATCGCGTACGGTGACTGTTTTCTGGTCAATCGTCACATCCACATGCTTGCCGTAGCCCATCGTGTGCTCGTCAATGCAATTGTCGATGACTTCTTTCAGCAACACGTAAATGCCATCATCCGCGCTGCTCCCATCGCCAAGCTTGCCAATATACATCCCCGGGCGCAGCCGGATGTGTTCCCTCCAGTCAAGGCTCTTTATGCTTTCTTCGTTATAATCAAAAAGGTTGTTCTTTATGTCAGCCATGTTCTTTTAAGGTAGAGATAATAAATAGGTTTTAAGCATTCGGGCTTCCCGTAAGCTGTGAGCTCCCAGCTTTCTCAAACGCGCAAATATAATCAAACACCCCCACAGAAAGATTTCGCGGTTATGCACAATGTGAATAATGGAAACTTGCTATTTTAGCGGCATGTCAGAGAAATTTTTGGAGTTGCAGCATGTGGCTGTTAAAGCTGGTGCTGCAAATATTTTGGTGAATATCAATTTGATCATACATAGAGATGAGCAATGGGCAATTATCGGTTCATCGGGCAGCGGGAAAACGTCACTTGCTCATACAATTGCAGGAAAACATTTCTACAGCGGTAAAATCGAATATTTTTTTCCTTTGAAAAAAAATGATAAAATATCCATTATAATCGTGGAACAACAGCATCGTTTCAAAAACCTTTCTAACACAAACGACCTGTATTACCAGCAACGTTTCAATTCTTCCGATGCAGAACAAACTATTACGGTTGAGGAGGAACTGAGGGAATATGCAGATGATGAAAATTTTGTACATAACGAATGGATCGACATTTTGCGTGTGCGCAATTTGCTGAAAAAGCCATTGATCCAACTATCGAACGGCGAGAGCAAAAGGACTCAGTTAGCGATTGCGCTGCTGGAAATCCCTGAATTGCTGGTATTAGATAATCCGTTCACCGGATTGGATGCTGAAGGAAGGCAAACACTGAATGAAATTATCAGTACGATTTCAAGAAAAGGAATTCATGTATTGCTGATTGCTTCCCAAAATGAAATACCAAAATCCATCACGCACATTGCGAACCTGGAAAACGGGAAATTGGTTTTTGCAGGCAGAAAAGAAGATTTTCATTTTCAACAATCAGGTTATGCGGATGATAAATTAGATGCCGGGATACTGCAACAACTAAAAAATCAGCAGGAAGATTATTTTAAATGTGCAATTAAAATGGTTGATGTTCATGTTCGATATGGGGAAAGAAAAATTCTCAATAATATTCATTGGGTAGTAAAAAAGGGAGAAAGATGGAATCTCTCAGGGCCTAACGGCGCAGGTAAATCAACAATGTTAAGTTTGATAACTGCGGACAATCCGCAGGCTTACTCCAATGAAATTTATTTGTTCGATAAAAGGCGCGGCAGCGGCGAAAGCATCTGGGATATCAAACAGAAAATCGGTTTTGTTTCTCCGGAACTGCATTTATATTTTGACTACAGTGCAACATGTTTCGAAGTGATCGCATCTGGCTTTTTCGATACAATTGGTTTGTTCCGGCACCTCAAAAATGAACAGGAAGAAAAAATTTTATTGTGGTTGAAATTGCTGCAGCTTGAGAACATCAAATCTAAAAGGCTGTCACAGCTTTCCCTTGGTGAACAAAGGAAAACGTTGCTTGCCCGTGCACTTGTCAAGATGCCGCCGTTGCTCATTCTTGACGAGCCATGCCAGGGCCTTGATGATGAACAGGCTTTCTATTTTAAAAACCTCATCAATCAGATCTGCGAGGCATTCAATACCACGCTGGTTTATGTGAGCCATTACAAGCATCAAATTCCCGGATGCGTAAGCCACTTTCTTGAACTGGAAGATGGGCGCATCATTAAGTAGTATCCGATGTTCGCAAGCTCTCATGCTGAAAATAAATATGTTTTGATGTTTTGTTTTTGTTTCAATTTCTTCTGCCGGTTTGTTATATTTACGAAGATGCGCAGGCTACTGCTATATAGCTTATTTGCAGTGTTATTATGCACTCATGTTTTTGCGCGTTCATATACAGACGCCGAAGCCCGTTCGGCCTGGGGAGAGTTGAAGAAACAAAAAATTACTGAACAGACTTTTCGCCAATCCTGTGATCTTATTCAGGATGTGGCACAAACGAATATCAATATCAGTTACGAAATATTTGCACAGTATGTTCCACTGGTCAAATTAACAGGCAATCGGGAATGGCTTCATATTCTATTGATGAGTTGGGCCAGAGCGAAGGAATCGTTGACCGCTTATGACGAAGCAGATTCTTTATATAAACTGGCAAGAGACAATGCATCTGAGAATCCACAGCGCTATGATGAAGCAATTGTAGCAACTGTTTTGATGTATCTTGAATGGGGCAGAGAAGATTCTGTTGCAAAATATTTATCGCTTGGCGAGAAAGTGTGCTTGCAAAACAAAGACAACGAAAACCTTTCTTTCATTTACACTTTCAAGGCTTTATCGGACATGAGTGATACCGCATCCATGCGAAAATATCTTGACAGCGCTATAATGCTTGCAGCCAGCCTTCCAGACAAAAATGCACTATTCACGGCGAAGTATAATCGCGCCGTGTTTTACAGTCAGTTCAATCTGCAGCAACAGGTCACAACACTTGGAGACTTGCTTGATCTGTCAAAAGATTCAACATTATCGCATAAGCCCAGATTATATGAACGAACGGCTTTTTCGTTCAGAAGCCCGGTGCCAAGCATTTATTATCAATTGATGCTGGTGGATCTTTTGCTGACGGACTACGATAACGCATGGAAGTTTGCAGAACTTTTTTACGATGCAACCGTGAAACCTAATCCCGGCGGTGTACAAGCCCCAAATTTCAATTCAGTGATGGCTATGGTAAAAGCATATCAGAGTGATTTCAATGCTGCTAAAGAATATCTGGAAAAAAGCAGGGAACTTTTTCATGTTCCTGAAAACAAAATTTTTTATCCTACCTATAATCTGGCAGCAGGAATGATTTCGGAACATGAAAATAACTACAGACAAGCATTGCAATATTATGAAACGGCCTACAAAAATGGAAGCATGTCTTACGGTCTGCATTTGATGCCACCTGAAATCTACTATGCGCATGAACTTATAATAAACAAACAAACAGATTCTGCTCAAAAATTATTTGCCCGACTATCACCTTTTTTAAAAACGCGCACATACTCTGCTATTGGATTTTATTATTATAAATATTATGCAGCATTATTGAAAGCGAAAGGAGATTTCCCGGCATACAATAAAGCAATGGAAACTTTTTATGCCATTAAAGATTCCCTGGCGAATATTATCCATTACCGGGCGATACAGGAAGTAGAGACAAGGATGCGTGTGCATGACAAAGAGCAGCAGATCAGCAGGCTGAATGATGAGAACAAAGCAAAGCAAAAAGAACTGCGCAGTGAAAGAATCAACCTGATCATATTCACAAGCCTGGCTGCTATTATTATTTTGCTGTTGCTTGCTTACAGCCGAAATCAGAACCATCGAAAAATACAGGCGCAGCAAATAGCAAAACAAAATGCGATTCTGCAGCAGAATAAAATAGTTGAGATGGAAAAACAACATCGCATTGAAGTGATGCAGGGTGCGATAGATGCGGAAGAAAATGAGCGCCATAAAATTGCCGATCAATTGCATGATGAAGCAGGATCTATGCTGGCTCTGGCTTCGCTGAATATCTCATCTGCAATTGAAAAAGGAAAAGATGATGCGCAAATAGAAGAAAAAATGTTGAAAGCACATGAAATATTATCTGCTGTTTCATCAAGCATCCGCGATATCAGCCACCGGCTCACTCCGTTGGTAATCGAAAAATATGGTTTCCGGAAAGCAATCGAAGACATGGATCATGCTATCAATCTTTCACAAAGACTAAAATTGGAAACGGTGATCATCGGCTTTGACGCCGACAACAAATATCCGGTTTCGCTGTTGAACAATCTTTACAGGATTATCCAGGAACTGGTTCATAATATCATAAAGCACGCACATGCTGTGAATGCCAGACTGGAGCTTGTAGAACATGAAAAGCATATTTCTGTTATGGTAGAAGATGATGGGATTGGAATCGAAGACTACACCCTTGCAAAAGGCAAAGGCCTGAAGGCAATTCAATCGAAAATTGCATATCTTAACGGAGACATGGAGATTATGAAAAAAACGGACAACGGGACACTGATCGTCATTGAATTGAATGTCTAAATAATTTTAAAAGTAGCAACGCATGCCCTTAAGATTGGTAATCGCAGATGATCATCCGCTCTTGATTGACGGGCTGAAAAAAGTGCTGGAAGAAATGGATGATACAGAGGTTGTCTCGACCGCGAACAACGGTTGGGAACTGATTAGCATTCTGCGCAAAATGCCTGTTGATATCGTTTTACTGGATCTGCAGATGCCAAAGCTGGATGGCATAGACTCATTAAAAATATTAAGAAAGGATTTCCCGAAACTGAAGATCATTATTTTCACCAACTATGGGCAACCGAAACTGATCAAAGAAATAAAAGCACTTGGGGCAAATGGCTACCTTCTTAAAAACAGTTCTTCCCTCATATTGAAAGAAGCGATTGCTGCCGTAGCAGCAGGTAGTTTATGGTTTCAGGATTTATATCCCGAACCAAAACAATCGGCATTGCTTGTGAATGACTTCATGAAAAAATATCAACTTACTTCAAGAGAGACTGAGATCATTTGCAAGATTGCGGAAGGGCTTACCAGCAAGGAAATCGCGGGCGAATTATCTGTAAGCGAGTTTACCATCAACACCCACCGCCGGAACATCTGCAGAAAGCTGAACATTTATACCCCGGTTGGCCTGCTCAATTTTGCTAAGGAACATGGGCTTGTTTCCTGATTTTTGTTAGCCACAGATTAAACAAATTTTCACATAACGAAATTGAAGCTTTAAAACATTTACTGAGCTCATGTTTTTTTTCTGTGCATCTTCTGTGCAATCTGTGGCAAATATTTAAAAAAAATAGTTAGGACTAAGTATTTGACGGGTATAATATCTGTCAGAAATTTGGTAATGAGATTTTGAATTGTCTTTTTTACCATAACCATACAAACTCCCGCTTATGAAACACAGATCCATGCTTCGCTTCATTGCAATTGTAAGCACGGTTGTATTTATTTCCTTATTGATCCAGAGCTGTAAAAAAAGTTCAGGCGGCAGCGCAGCACCGGCAACGGGATACTATTTTACAGCCACCATTAATGGCAAATCTTTCGCGGCAAATTTTGTGAGCCCCACTGACGGAGGGCCAGGCATTGCCAGCACAACCACCTCAAACGGCGTGACCTTTTTGGTAGGGTTTGGCATTCAGATTGCAAACTCGAATGATTCAAGTATCATGGTGATTGTTTTTCCAATTACCACGCCTTTAAATACGCCGACAGATTTAAGCCCGGGCATTAACACAGGAGCTGCTTATTCTGCGGAAGCCTCGCCGGGTTCTTCCACTTATAACAGCTATGGCACCAATCCGGCTTATGGTGGTTCCGGAACATTTACCGTTACTGAATTCGACCAGACCAACAAAGTAGTCGCAGGAACTTTCAACGGAACATTTGGTTCATCTGCCAATACAACAGTAACGGTCACTAATGGGAAATTCCGCTGCAACTTAATAAGTTCAACAAGCACATTCCCACCGAATGTGAAGTTTTGAATTAAAAAATTAAATTAATTATTTAAATCAACATAAAATGAAATATCCCTATTTTAAAAGACTCCTTGGGGCTTATTTTCTATTTGCGTCTTGTGTTTTATTTTTTTCTTGCAGAACAGAAGAAATGAGTGAAACCCTACATAATGTTACCTATAAACAATCTCAGGATTTTGCCAAACTTCATGAATCGGGGCCTTCTAATATTAACTATGATTCAAAAAGTGGTTGGAATTTTATCACCTATACAGAGGTCACAATTTGGGGTTACCATTTTTATGGCGAAGCTGATAAAGATATTGAATATGGTTTTAATTCAGCTTCAGACAAAACAGTAAAAAGTGGCTTCGGCACATTAGGTTTTGGTCTCGAGTATATTAATAAAGGGGCCAAGTTTTCGGGCAATGGTGGCAAAATCAGCCTGAATTATATTCAAGTGCCTATAGATTTCCTTTACCACTATCCAATTGGCCCTGGCAATGCTTACGGTGGCCTGGGGCCTTATTTTGCTTATGGCATCGGTGGTAGTGATGGCGGTGAAAGCAGCTTCGGTGAAAATAATGGCGGGTTTAAGCGGTTTGACGCAGGAGCTGGATTTTTGCTTGGCTATAAATTAAACATGGGCGTGTCACTGGATTTTGGATATGACCTTGGCCTTGCAAATATCGAATATGCCAGTCAGGATGTTAAAGGTCATAGCAGATGCTTTAGCATTAATCTCGGCTATCAGATTGGAAAGCTGTTTGTAAGAAATAAAAAGTAAATTCTTTTTCCAACACTGAAATACAAAATACCACATATTGGTTATTGCACAGGCGCCCTTAATATCTTAATTTAATAGAAATTTAGTTCTTGAAGACGATTGCCTGAATTAAAAAGATTGATCAAGCCTTGATGAATTTCCCCTGTAAATTTTTCTTTATGATAAAACAAATAACTCTCTTTGCAATCAGTGCTTTTCTTTTTTGCACTATCGCAAATGCCCAAACAACCACTCCGCCCACAGAGGCTCAGGCCAATCAGGCCATGCAATCGGTCTTTGGCAAGAACCTGATCAAGTTCAATGTTTCCGGGGTTGTGCTCAATTCATACCAGCTCCAGTATGAAAGAGTGGTCAATAAAAAACAATCTATCGCATTGACGATCGGCATATCCCCCCATGTGCCATTGCCTTTCAAAAGCACGCTGCTGAACGATTTTAGCGGCAACTCTGATGCAAAGCGTGCCATTGAGACAACATATTTCACCAGGACTACAGCCACATTGGAATACAGGTTTTATTTTAGCGGTAAGGCGCCCAAAGGCTTATATTTCGCGCCTTTTCTTAGGTACATGAACATGAAGCTGAGCCAGGATTATACATTCACTCCAAGCGATAACAAATTGCATACTGCACATTTGAATGCAAATTTCAATGGCTTTGGCGCAGGATTTTTGATAGGCGACCAATTTCTGCTTGGGCCGCATTGGGCCATTGACTGGTGGATCATCGGCCCATTTTATGGCACTAATATCACCGCTGATTTTGTTGGTACCGATCCGCAGATGGGCGATATGTCAGCACAAGATCTGGCAAACCTTAAAAATAATATCGAAAGCGTGAAACTTCCCGGCTACAAGACAACGGCAACGGTAAACTCGCCTCCAAACACGGTAGAGGCAAAACTAGTTGGCCCTTATTATGGAGTTCGGGCATTCGGGCTTTGTCTTGCATATAGGTTTTAAGCATTAATATAAACGTCTATACCCCGCGCAGGAAATCTTCCTGCGCTCCTTTTTTTATCAGGATGTAGAAAATAATCCGGAAAGCGTTAAATTGCTGTAGTATAAAACAACTGAAGCCATTACCTTATCCACGTTACCGTGGCAGAAAAACCAATCGGGCTTTTATTATAGCATCAGTGCGTTTGGTCAGTGTCTTGCGTGAAGGTTTGAATTTATTTTTTAACCTATAAATTGTAAGTCATGAATCGCTTAACGGTTATCCGCAGAACGGGCAATTATCTTAAATCACGCTATTTCATTGGCCTCATGGCCATGTTTGTTTTTTGCAGCAGTTCCTTTGCGCAAAAGGATGCAGTTGAAATTTCATCAGCGAAATTTAAGCCAGATAAAAGTGGCGATTGCTCTGATTGTTTGTGCTTATGTATTCAAGGTTCTTTAGATTTTGCAAAGCTTCATGAAACGTATCCGGGCGCACCTCCGGGATATGGCCCATCTGTATATAAAAATAAAATTGGGTTTAATGTTGGGGTATTTGCAACAAAACCCATTATTACTGTAGGCCCGGGGGACGTTGCTGCAAAAATAGGCCTTGAATTTATTGAAAAGGGCGCCAAATATTCTGAAAGCCCAGTAACTGAGACCATTGGATTAAATTACATTGAACTTCCAATTGATGCACTTTATGAATATCAGATACAAGATGTTGGAAAGGTGTTCTTAGGATTTGGGCCATATTTTGCCTACGGAATAGGAGGCAAGGACAAATACAATGATGGCACTTCATCAACTAGTTCCAATTCTTTCGGGGGAGACGGGGCAAAACGTTTTGATTTTGGATTGCAATTTATTGGGGGCTTTAGGCTTTCCTGCCTGGCATCAATTAGCCTTTCTTATGATTTAGGCTTGATAAACATAGCAACGAACAACAACGCTGGTGGTTATAATTACCATGACAAAAATGGCGTTTTCAGCATCAATCTTTCCTATTGTCTGGGTAAGTTAATGAATCAATAAATTTCCCCTATCCCTTTTGTTAAAAGCGCAGGAAAGTTCCTGCGCTTGCTATTTTCAGGCATAACTTACTCGCTCTTAACAGCTTAAGGTTAAATTTGTATGAAATTATTTTTTGGATCTTATTCGTTGCCGGAAATGGTTGAAATGCCTTAATTTTGATTATGCTTCAGGATTAGGACAGCTACATCTAACCCGACATCAACCCACTTCGTGAAGCATTGATTTAAAAGGCTATCCCATTAATTTCTTGTTTGCTGCCCCATTGATTCTGATTATTATTTTTTCAATTTTAAAAATGTGCTGTATGTATTCTTATGCGCTGCTGGAAAAAAATTGCCATTATCTGATACAGGAAAGAGAGGGAGACCCGATTCTGCTGATCAAAATAAATTTCGATACGGATTATTGCGTGTATGTTTCAAAATACCTCGATACAACGGTATTTGAATGGAGAAAAAAAACAGACTCCATTTTTGACATACTCGAATTGCTGGATGATAAAAAAATGAAGGAATGGGAAGCTGTTTACAACGACAGCGAAGACACTTTTAATTACGAAGAGGATGATGAGTAATTGAGAGTCGAATAACTCTTCGCGCTAGTATTGCTGGAATTACAGCAGCCATAAAACTGGCCATCATTTTTTGATAGCCAGTTTTATAGTTATTAAGCTGAGTTGTTATTTCTTTATCAGGCCAATTAAAAATAAAAGGACCACTGCGCCTCCTGTTGCGATCAGCAATTCTCCTAATAAACTGCTGCTCCAGATTCCCAGTGCTCCTGCAAGCCATCCGCCAATAACAGCGCCGAGAATGCCTACCACAATATTTCCAAGCAGCCCAAAGCCGCCGCCCTTCGTGATCTGGCCCGCAAGCCATCCGGCAACAGCACCAAGCAGAATGAACCAAATAAAATGCATCGTAATTTATTTTAAGGGTTAAATATAATAATTGAAAAGGTACAAAATTTTTTAAGACGGCTTAATGCCCAATCTTTTTTTAACGGTGTTCCACACGGGTATCACATCTGGTGAAAGGCTGAAACCGATCACCGTAAAAAGATACAGCGACATAAATACTGCGCTGCGCAAAACGATCCACAAAAACCCGTGGCGGTCATTGAACAGGAAATGGCAAATAAAATATATGATCAACCCGGTCACTAATGTGTACAATGTTTTTGCATTGAAAGGCTGCATACTGAACTTCCTCAGCAGAAAAACATATCTGATGGCATTGTAAATGGTGAATGTGATCAGGTCTGCAATCGCCGGGCCGATAGCTCCCATTTTTTTTGCAAGAATGTAATTCAACGGAAGCGTGATGGCCAGCAGCAAAATGCCCGTAAAAAAATCGAAGCGCCAGAAAGTGGAGGTGACGATAATCTGCGAGTTGACACCAGTGCCCATATCCACGACCTTCGTAAGACCGATGAATAAAAAAATATATTGAGCATCCAGGTAACCGCTCTTTAGATGAAAAGTAGAAACGCCATCTCTGAAGTTGATCCATATCAGCACGAACATCCCCACAGAAAAAAGCAACTGATTGATAGAGGAGCGTTGATAAACGCGGTTGATCTTTTCATAGTCTTTATCTTTCCATGCCTTCGACAGCGGTGCGATGGAGGCCGCAATGATGCCTCGTTGAGGTGCTTGTATCAGGCTGGCAATATATTGCGCCAGCACGTAAATCCCTGCGAATGCCAACCCATCCGGTATCACAGCAGCAATAACGATCACCGCAAAAAAATTCGCAATGCTGAACACCAGGCCGCCGCTCCAGGTCAGACAGGCCAGCGCAAATATTTTCTTCCTGAATTTTTCGGTGACCCTGCTTACCGAGAAAGTAATGAACAATTCACGATTGATGTACAAAGTGATGAATAAAGTGGATGCAAGCAACAAGTAGCCGAATGCATATATCTTAATAAAAAGGCTGAAGCTTTTCAATACACCTGTTAAAAACAGAACGACCAATACGATATTGAACAGGCGGAATTGCACTTCACGCAGATAGTTGGTGAATACTGATTTTTTCACTTGCCATGCATAACCTTCTAGTATATTATAAATCGTCAGCCCAAGTCCCAGTGGGAATATCCAGTAATAATAATTGACCAGTTCAGCAGAATGAGCGCCAAACTTCCGGATCACGAGGTCTTTAAAAACCCATCCTCCGATCATCACCAGGATAAAACCCGCAGTGCTCATAAGGAGCGCCCATGTTATGAGATCATTTTTCTCAGGGGGCAGATTATCGCTATAATATGGGTAAAATTTATAGACATAAGCCAGCATGCCCAGATTGGCGAACGAGTACATCACATTCGAAATGGCAAGAAAAGTTCCGATGAGGCCGTATTGCGATTCAGTGAAGCCGCCTTGTTTGGTAAAAAGATAAGTATATAAAAATCCCAGCGTGAAACCGAAATAAACAATGCCAGATGAAATGATGCTTTGCCGGCGGATGGTGCTCATGCAGGTGATTAAAATTTATGGATGCAAAGATGCGCTCTTTTATTTAATCCGCTTTTTTCAGGTTTATGTAGAAATTTCGGTCAACCGTAAAGTTATTACCGTTGATCTTATCTAAAGTTTTCCATTGTTCGGTCGGTTCTATCCATTGCGCTGTTCCCGAAACAATTTTTAAAGGCATATTAAAACCTTTCACGCAGTCAATCCAATGATAGGAAATCGTGTTGCCGGTGATTTTATATTCAAGCGTTGGTATTTCAGTTGTTCGCAAAAACTGATCGAACACCTTCGAGAAATCTTTTTTCGCATGCTGGCTTATGTATTCTTCAATCTGTTTTGAAGTAACCGTCTGATGATAAAAATCTTTGTTCAATCCTCTCCATATCTGCCTGAACAATGAATCATCATTAATGATCTGCCTGATGGTATGCAGCATGTTGCCACCCTTGTAATACATATCACCTGAGCCTTCTTCATTCACTCCATAGTGCGCAATGATGGGGCGGTCATTTACAATTCGTTTGCGGGTGCCGGTACAGTAATCATTACCGGCTTCAATGCCGTCCTGACAATCCGTGTACAAGGTTTCCGAGTAATTGGTGAAGCCTTCATGCACCCACATATCTGCCAGGTCTTTTGTTGTAATATTGTTTCCAAACCATTCATGCCCGCTTTCGTGCACGATGATGAAATCCCATTTCAAACCCCAACCTGTGCCGGATAAGTCTCTGCCGAGATAGCCATTGGCAAATTTATTTCCATATGCAACAGCACTTTGATGCTCCATGCCAAGATGCGGCGCCTCCACCAATTTATATCCGTCTTCATAAAATGGGTACGGCCCCATCCAGTATTCAAAACAACGCAACATGCTGTCAACCTGCACAAATTGTTTTTTTGCTTTTCCAAGATTGTAATCAAGCACCCAGTAATCGCAATCTAATTTTCCTTTTTCGCCATTATACACCTCGTGCCATGTGGTGTACTTACCGATGTATGGGATGATATCATAATTGTTGATGGGGTCTTTCACTTCCCATTTGTAGGTTACCGTTCCATCATCGTGGATTATTTTATCTTTCAATCGCCCATTGCCCACTGCAAACAGTGTATCCGGCACGGTGATGCTCAATGATGCACCGTTGTCTGGTTCATCGCCCTGATAATCTTTGCAGGGATACCAAACGCTGGCCCCTAAACCCTGACATGCAACGCTCATCCATGGTCTGCCTGATTTGTCTTTCGTAAAAATCCATCCGCCATCCCATGGTGGTCGAACTGCTTCCCGAGGTTTGCCGTGATAATAAATAGTAAGCCGGTATTTTTTATCTTTTTGATAGCCTGGGAGATTGGATTTGATAAAAAAGGCGTTGCCGTCCCTTCTGATATCCGCAGGCAAAACGGGAAGAATTGATTTGTCTTCAGTTTCAAATGCTGCACTATCTATTTCTAAAGGCTGTTGAAGATCAACCTGCATAAGCTTTCCGGGTTTGAGCACTTTAAATTCTATTCTATTACTGCCAATAATAGTCTTGCTTTCATAATCTGGCTTAACACTAATATCATAATAGGTTACATCCCACCAATCTCTTTCAGGCCCGACTGATCCTCGAAGTGTATCTGCGTGCGTGAATTTTTTTTCTGCCTGTTGTGCAATGCTGGTTTGTGCAACATGAAAGCATAAAGCCGAAAGGAAAATAGTGATCTTCTTCATCTGCTGATTTTATTGGTAATAATAAAATGAAGATAAAAAAACATTCAACACGCCAGGGTTAAAATTATTTAGCTGTATACCATAATAAAAAACAGGGAATTCAAACTACCGCTTGAATCCCCTGTTCCTTGTCTTTTGAGTCTTGTCAACTATTTATTGCTTCTTCAATTTATCCTTGAACACTTTTTCAAACTTCTCCACTTTAGGCCTGATAACAAAAGAGCAGTAAGGCGCAGACCCGTGCAGCCTGAAATAATCCTGATGGTAATTTTCTGCCGGGTAAAATTTTGTGAACGCAGTAATCTCTGTAACGATTGGTTTATCGTAAGCCTTACTCTTCTCGAGCTTCTCTTTATAAAATTCCGCTTTTTGTTTTTGCTCTGCGTTGTGATAAAAAATTGCGCTGCGGTATTGTGTGCCTGCATCATTTCCCTGCCTGTTCAGGCTTGTCGGGTCGTGGCTTTCCCAGAACACTTCCAGCAGTTCATCAAAGGAAATCACTTTGGGGTCATAGACTATCTGCAAGCATTCGGCATGGCCTGTTTCGCCCGTGCAAACATCTTCATAGGAAGGATTGGCGACACGCCCGCCTGAATAGCCGGAAGTGGCTTTCAGCACTCCTTTCAGTTCCTGAAAAATAGCTTCCGTACACCAGAAGCAACCGGTCGCAAATGTTGCCGTGTCTGTCTTTAACCCGTTTGGGATGATTGTCTCGCTCATATATATATGTTGTGTGTTTGATTGTTCGCAGGAACCCGTTAATAATGCCAGTGATGTGATAAATGCAAGTGCGCTCATAGTTCTCATATTAATTTTTATTAAACAAGATTAAATTCATTTCGGTGCAAGTTAGTTTCAATAAAAAGCCGCATATGTAAGCAATATGACAATTGAAGGGGTTTAAATGTTCGTTAACAGTTGGTAAGCAATGAACCACAGAGGCAAAGTGACATATGGGAACACCAAAATCCCTGTGTAACACTGTGCCTCTGTGGCTCCGTGGCTTTATCTTTGCGGGATTTTAATATTTACCTTTGCTCCCGAAATTAACCTGAATGAATGAAATTTTTCCCCGAATCGGCTTTGGCACAACTGGAATTTGATAAGGTGAAAGCATTGCTGGCAGCACATTGCAAAACGGAATATGCGGTTGACAAAGCAAATGATCTTCGCATACACACTCGTCGTGAATATATTGAACTGGAACTGCAGCAATCGCACGAGTTTAAGTTGCTGTTGCAGAACGCACAATATTTTCCCAATGATTATGTGCTGAATTTATCAAGACAATTAAAATTGTTGAGTATTCCCGGAGCGGTGCTGGGGGGCGACGATTTTTTAGAGGTCAGGAAACTGGCTGAGAACATGAAAAATATATTCCGATGGTTCGATAATGAAAGAAAGCTGGCGTACCCGGCACTGGCAAAAGTGATTGCATACACCCATTATGAAAAAGCAATCATTGCAATGATTGATGAAGTGCTGGATGAATCAGGGATTGTAAAAGACAATGCATCAGCAGAATTGGCTAATATCCGGATGAGCCTTTATCGAAAGAGAAATGAATTGCGGCGCATGTTCGACCGGATTTTATCAAAATTAAATAAATCCGGTTATGTAGCCGAAACTGAAGAGGCATTCTTGAATGGCAGGCGGGTAGTGGCGATTTTCGCAGAGCAGAAGCGCCAGATAAAAGGGATATTGCATGGTGAGAGCGATACGCGGAGAACATCGTTTATTGAACCAGAAGAAACAGTTGGCCTGAATAATGAAGTGTTTTCGCTTGAGCATTCGGAAGGACGGGAGGTGTACCGCATTTTACGTGAGCTGACAGGCAAACTCTCCGGTTATGCATTACTGTTAAGTGCTTATCATAATATCCTGGGCGAATATGATTTCATTGGCGCCAAAGCGCGACTGGCTCTTGACATGAACGGCAATTATCCCTTGCTTCACGACAAAGCGCATGTGCATTTGAAAGAAGCCTGTCACCCATTGTTATTTCTTTACAATAAAAAAAATCTGAAGCCAACCATTCCTACTAATATTGAGCTAAATGAAAAAAACCGCATATTGGTCATTTCCGGCCCAAACGCAGGTGGTAAAACGGTTACGCTGAAAACCGTTGGCCTTCTTCAGTTGATGATTCAAAGTGGATTGCTGATTCCGGTTCATGCAAATTCTGAACTTGGTATTTTTAAGCAACTCATGATCCATATCGGCGACACGCAAAGCCTGGAATTTGAATTGAGCACTTATAGCTCGCATCTGATGAACATGAAGCATTTCATGGAGCATGCGAACGGAAAGACTTTATTTTTTATTGATGAACTGGGCAGTGGCAGCGATCCCAATCTCGGCGGCGCTTTTGCTGAGGTAATATTGGAAGAACTGGTAAGAAAACATTCGCTTGGCATTGTTACCACACACTACCTGAACCTCAAAGTGATGGCCAATAAAATGCCCGGTATCATCAACGGGGCCATGGCATTTGATGAAAAAAATCTGCTGCCTTTATATAAACTGATCATCGGCAAACCCGGATCATCATACACCTTTTCCATAGCTGAGCGAATCGGTCTTGACCCGCAATTGATAAAACGTGCCAGAACCCTGGTTGATGAAGATCATTTTAGTTTGGATAAGTTATTGAACCGAACAGAGCAGGATCTGCAACATATTGAAAAAGAAAAAAAGGAGTTGCAAAAACTGCTTAAAGAAAATGAGCGGCTGAAAAAAGAAATGGAGATTCTGATTAACAAAGAAAAGCATCAGCAGCAGATTGAATTATTAAAACAGCAGAATCAAATCTCTGAAGAGCGCATTACTTACCTTAAAGATATGGAGCGCAAGCTGAAGCAAATCATTTTCGATTGGCGCAAGGCAGAAAATAAAAATGAAGTGATCAAACAAATGCAGGTGCTTCTTTTCAAACAAAAAGAAAAGCAGGTAAATGAAAAGACAAAAAAGAAATTCGATTTAAAATATACTGAGATAGGCGGCGAAGCAAAGCCCGGTGATAAAGTGATGATGAATAAAAACCATCAGGTGGGCATATTGAAAGAAGTGCGCGGGAAAAAGGCGGTGGTGCAACTTGGGCTTATTCCTATTACGGTTGAAATGAGTGATTTGACTGTAGTGAAGGATAAACTACAGAATGTCGGTACTATTGCCGGTTCTCAAGTTAAACCTCAATAAAATTTCCTCGCCGCTGATAGCACGCTGATGACTGCAAATGCCTTAATCCAGAACACTGTTTAGTAATAATTTTCTCAATGGAAGCAGTTGCTGCGTGTGGTTCGCTTTTCTTCTTTTATATTTATATAAATATTTTGCCATCATGAAAAATGCAGCTCTTTTTTTAATTTTTATTTTCTCCTTTTCAATTTTATTTGCACAAAATGATTCTGCCACTTACGCGGAAAAATTGGGTTACCCCAAAGGAGCAAGGGTTTTGATTTTGCATGTGGACGATATGGGTATGAGCTTCGATTCGAATATAGGTGGCGAGGAAGCTCTGACAAAAGGAGTTTCAACGAGCTGCAGTGTGATGATGCCCTGCCCCTGGGTGCCTGCCTTTGTTCACTGGCTCAAACACCACCCTGATATTGATGCAGGTCTGCATCTTACATTAACGAGCGAGTGGAAAGAATATCGCTGGGGGCCGCTTGCTGGCAAAGCGAATGTTCCGGGGTTATCAGATAAAGAAGGGGCAATGTGGCCGAGTGTGGAAGAAGTAGCCGTTCACGCAGCTCCTGATGAGGTCGAAAAAGAAATGAGAGCACAACTGGATCGTGCACGCAGTATGGGCTTCGAGCCAACACATCTTGACACGCACATGGGTACTGTTTACGCAACGCCTGCCTTTTTGGAGCGCTATATTAAGATCGGAATAGAAAATAATATTCCTGTCATGCTGCCCGGCGGGCATGATGTGCTTATACAAGAGCAAATGCATTTTCCTGAACAGTCTATTCAGCAAATACGCAAGCTCGGAAAAATGGTTTGGGATGCAGGCTTGCCGGTGCTGGACGACTTGCACAACACCAGTTATGATTGGAAAATTCCTGATGAAATAAAAAGGGACGATAAGAAGTTACAACAGTTCAAAACTGAAAAATACATTGAAGCTTTAAAGTCATTGAAGCCGGGTGTAACAATGATGATCATGCACTGTACATCTCCTACTGAAGTATTCCAACATATTTCTGATTCTGGCCCTACCAGGAAGGGTGATATGCTCTCCATGCTTGACCCCGCTTTCAAAAAAGCATTGGAATCAGAAGGGATTATTTTGACTACCTGGAGAGAAATGAAAGAGAGGCGGATGAAGATTAAGTAAAAATCTTCCAAATATGGAGTCAAACGTTTTTGGGGTTTGAGCATTCTATGCTTGAAAAATAAAAACATTCATGCTGAATAGTTTCTATTGCAGTTCGCCTGATGGATTACAACAATATACAGTGAAATGCTGATCAGGGTATATGAATGTTATTATAATAGATTGCATGGATATTGTTTTTATATGACCTGTAAACGAAACAATGATTAAACTTAAAATTTTAAAAAAAATTGAAAGTTGAAACATACTTATCTTTAATCACACTATTACAACCCGCTATATGAACCGTTCTTTTTTATTTACATCTTTTTTTCTCTTCTTTGCGTGTTCTATCCATGCGCAGAATTTGGTCGGCAAAGCAAAAGCATTTATCGGTCTGCTGGATAATACACAACGGGCAAAAGCACTATATCCTTTTGATACTGCTGAGCGATTTCGTTTTATGTATGTTCCGCTGGACGACCGCAAAGGCATTTCTGTAAACGAACTGAATCCAGCACAAAGATCTGCATTGATGGATTTGCTTCGTACCTGTCTCAGTGAAGAGACGGTAAAGAAAGTAAATGACATCATGCAGTTGGATATTATTTTAAAGGAATTGGAACACCGCAAACCAGAAGATCATTATCGCGACCCTGGAAAATATTTCGTCACGATTTTTGGCATCCCTTCTTCAAACACTATTTGGGGATGGCGTTTTGAAGGGCATCATGTCGCTTTTCATTTTTCGGCAGATAAAAAACAACTGGTTGCTGGCACGCCCGGATTCCTCGGCTCCAACCCTGCGATCATGCTTACTGGCAGTCAAAAAGGTGAGGAGGTATTGAAAGCAGAAACTGATGGCGGATTTGCATTGCTCCATGCGTTCTCACCGAAAGAATTGAAAAAGGCCATCACGGATACCGCAGCTCCTGTTGAGATCATTACAGGTGCTGACAGGAAAGCCATGATAGATCATCCCTCGGGTATACGTTACAGTGAAATGTCGCCTGCCAGTCAGCAACTCCTTTTACAGCTTATCAATCTTTATATACACCGCTATACCAAACTTTTCGCGGAGGATATGCTGAAAGAAATACAAACTGCAGGGCTGGATAAAATGTGGTTCACATGGGCTGGCTACACCGAACACGTTATGGGCAGACCTTATTACTATCGCATACAGGGGCCTACTATTATCATAGAATATGATAACACACAGAACAACGCCAATCATGTGCACACGGTGGTGCGGGATCTTAAAAGTGATTTCGGAGGCGATCTGTTGCTGGAGCATTACAGACAAAGCCATTAATTGATAATTGCTTTTTGGTAAATCAATCACGCTACGATTTTTTTTCGTTGTAATAAATCTGGCAAAATCAAAAATTGTATCTTTTGAAAAGCTGTTAATCTGTGACAAAATCAATCAATAAACATTCATGAACCCGAAACAGCTCGCAGCAGAAAAAGCAGTGTCATTCATTAAAAGCGGTATGATAGTGGGCCTTGGCACCGGCTCTACCGCTTACTGGGCAATTGAAATGATTGGTGAGAAGGTGAAAAAAAAAGAATTAGAAATAAAAGCAATTGCTACTTCCAAACGCTCGGAAGAACAGGCGCGATCGCTGGGCATTCCTATTGTTTCATTTGCAGAGATTGATCAGATTGATATTACTATTGATGGCGCTGACGAAACAGATGAACAAATGAATCTGATCAAAGGGGGTGGCGGGGCATTGCTTCGCGAAAAAATCGTGGCATCCAACAGCAAAGAGCTGATTATTATTGTGGATGAAAGCAAACTGGTAAAACATCTTGGCAAATTTTCATTGCCCGTGGAGACAGTTGTTTTCGGATGGGAAAAAGTTTTTCAAAAATTGCAAGCACTTGATTGTGTTCCAAAATTAAGAACGGAAAATGATCAGCCTTATGTTACTGATAACAGCAATTATATTGTTGATTGCGCTTTCGGTGAAATATTAAATCCTGCGGAGTTGCATGAAAAGATAAATGCTATTGTTGGAGTTGTAGAAAACGGCCTCTTCGTCGGTCTCGCTTCCAAAGTGATAGCAGGTTTTGTAGATGGAGGAGTGAAAATTTCTGAGAGATGATTTCCTTTTTAATGTATTCTGTGTTGTTTGCATCCGGTGATCAGTTAACTTTACCGTAAGCATTTTTTTCCTCATTGCTACAACAAATCAACTGCGCATGAAACACATTGTAATTTGGGAGCTCATTATTTTCTCCTCGCAATTTATGTCCGCACAGCAAACGCAGAAGCCGATGCTATACGGAAAAAACTGGATGGCTATCACAGGGAAAACGTACGGCGCCGAAGCCGGTGCCCAGATTTTTCAGAAGGGTGGCAATGCAGTGGATGCTGCCTGCGCAATGCTTGCATCGGTTTGCACGATGTGGACGACACTGAGTTGGGGTGGGGAAACGCAGGCGATTATTTATAATCCCCATACAGGAAAAGTAATTTCGATTGATGCGCTTGGCTGGGCGCCAACTGGAGCAACGCCGGAGTTTTTTAAAAATAAAGGAATGGATTTTCCTCCCGAGTATGGCCCGCTGGCTGCAGTCACACCAGGAACCCCTGGCGGCTTATGTTTTATGCTGGCCGAATTTGGAACGATGAGCCTGAAAGAAGTGCTTGCACCTGCTATGGAACTGGCAGCAGGTTATGCAATAGATGCTCCTTTATGCAATGTGCTGGAAGCAAATAAAAAAAGGATAAAGGAATGGCCTTACAGCAAAGCTGTTTTTATAACACATCCCGGAGAAAAACGAGAAGCGCCAGAGCCGGGTGAAGTTTTTGTGCAGAAAGATTTATTGGAGACATTGACCAAGATGGTGGAAGCGGAACAAGACGCATTAAAAAAGCACAAAAGCCGCAAAGAAGCCATCTATGCAGCTTATGATCGTTTTTACAAAGGTGATATTGCAAAAGAATTTGTTCGCGGTTGCCAGGAACAAGGCGGGTTGATAACAATGGAAGATCTTGCCGCGTGGAAGCCTGTCGAAGAAGAACCACTGCATATAAATTATAAAGGAATAGAAGTGTACAAATTGCAACAATGGAGCCAGGGGCCTGCTTTGTTGCAGGCATTGAACATACTCGAAAATTTTGACCTGAAAGGAATGGGATATAATAGTACCCGATATATCAACACCATTTATCAAACCATGAGCCTTGCATTTGCTGACAGAGATTTTTACTACGGCGATCCTTATTTCCCTCCGGAAGAACCGATCAAAGGATTGCTGAGCAAAGAATACGCGAAAGAAAGAGCGAAGCTGATTCTTCCAGATAAGAACAACGCAAATATTGCTCCAGGTGATCCTTATCCTTATGAAGGCAAATCAAATCCATATTTAAATATGTTGCAGCAGCGAGGGGTAGGAGGTGCGACCGCTGCCATTGACAGCTTGTACATGCAGCGTTTATGGCTTGGCACCACTTCTATTGAAGCAACTGATAAAGAAGGCTGGGTAGTATCCGTAACGCCAAGCGGGGGATGGACGCCCGCTTGCATCGCAGGCCACACGGGTGTCGGGATGAGCCAGCGCATGCAAAGCTTCGTGCTTGATTCAACGCTCAACCCTTTCAATGTTATGCGGCCACACAAGAGGCCTCGTGTAACACTTACGCCTTCACTCGCAATGAAAGATGGAAAGCCCTTCCTGGCATTTGCTGTACAAGGCGGTGATACACAGGATCAGAATTTGTTGCAATTCTTTCTAAACGTGGCTGAATTTGGCATGACAGTACAGGAAGCAACCGAAGCACAAAACATTAACACCGATCAGCTTTGGCTTTCACTTGGCGGCGAAAAAATTGATGACCGAAAACCTCATCCCGGGCATGTACTTATTAATAACGGCACCCCTGAATATGTAAGAAAAGATTTGCAGAAAATGGGATATACAATAACGTTTCGGGACCGTACCAGTGGTCCTATTAACGCTATTTATTTCGACACAAAGCACGGGACTTTCTGGGGAGGGAGCAGTAATTATGGTGTGGATTATGGCATTGGGTGGTGAGTTTTACTTTAACCACGTGTCACAGTGACACAATGATGCCTGGATGACCTCTGTCCCACTCAGTGCTCTCTTTGTCACTGTGGTTCAAGAAAAAAATTAAACTATGTCTCTATTAGTAATCGTCCGACATGGGCAATCGGAATGGAATCTGCAAAACAGGTTTACTGGTGAGGTAGATGTTGACCTTACTGATACTGGCCGAAAAGAAGCGCATGAAGCCGGAAAAGAACTGAAAACAATCAAATTTGATTATTGCTTTACTTCTGTTTTGAAAAGAGCAGAAGAAACCCTTGATATCATATTGAAAGAAATCAATCAGGAAAACATTCCAATAAAAAGAGACAAGGCGCTCAACGAAAGAAACTATGGCGACCTGCAGGGTTTGAATAAAACAGAAACAGCAAATCAATATGGTGCCGGCCAGGTTGCAATATGGAGAAGGTCTTATGATGTAAGGCCTCCCGGTGGTGAAAGCCTTGCTGATACAGCAGCAAGAGTGATACCCTATTATAAAAAAGAAATCGAGCCATTGCTCACGGGTAACGTGAATATTTTAATAGTGGCTCACGGCAACAGCCTTCGTGCATTAATGATGCATCTGGAAAATATCAGCCCTGATGAGATCACGAAAATAGATTTGCCTACCGGGCAGCCAAGGCTTTATACATTTGATGAAGACTTGAAAATAATTCGTGTTGCTGTTTACAAAGAACTCGATAAGTAAACTTAGAAAGTCATTCCCCATTTAATCAATTCATCCACTTCTTCAGGAACGGTTTGTTTGTTTTTGATAGAACGATGTTTGCCTAACCTCACGATCACTTCATTTTTAGAAGGGATCACTATAATATATTGACCTAGTATTCCTCTGGCATAAAAAATTTCCGGCTGATATGGAACGATCCACCACTGCAAACCATAGTATCTGCAGGGATCTCCGGAATGATCCGGTATCATGCACGCATTAACCGATTTTCGAAAATATTCTTTTGTGATAATCTGATTGCCTTTCCATGAACCGCTGTCAAGCATCAATTGCCCGATGCGAGCGAAATCCTGGGCATTGGAATTAAAACAGCAGTATGCTTTTTCGTTACCGCCATTATGATCAGTGCTCCACAACGCGGCATGCCTTGCACCCAATGGCCGCCACAGTTTTTCTGATGCATATTCACTTAAGCTTTTGCCGGTTGCTTTTTCAAGTATTAGCCCAAGCAATTGCGTATCGCCGGATTTGTAATAATGATAACTGCCCGGTTTTCTTATGATCTTAACTCCTGTTGCTGTTTTATAGACATCGCCTCCATAATATAATTCGGTAGTCACAGACAATGGGTTTATGTATGATTCATCCCAATTGCTGCCGCTGCTCATAGTGAGCAAATCAATAATCTTCACTGCAACTTTTTCGCCTTCTTTAAATTCAGGAAGGTAATTGCCAACAGGCTCACCAAGGGATTTTATCTTTCCTTCCTTCAAAGCCACTCCAATAAGTAAACTGGTAATGCTTTTTGCCATAGAGAAAGAACCCGAATATGAAGAATCGCTGTATCCATCCCAGTATTCTTCAAACAATAAGGAGTCGTTCTTTACAACCACCACACTTACAGTCCCTAGGTTTTCTAACAGTGTCCTGAGATCATCAGTAAGTTTTGGTTTATTATACTCTGATGCAATATTCCACGGTTGTGGATCGCCGCTACCCACTGTGTTGTTTGTAAAAATTTTATAGTCGTCAATTTTCGCAAAATTATGCCATACTGCTTTGAAGAGATAAGTTCTGCCTGAAACAAAAGCATACATGGAGAACAAAAAAAGGATACATAAAATAGTAAATAAGATGCGCTTCAATATTTTCATACAACAGTTTTAAAAAGTAAATATACATTTTCACCTAGCGGGCCAACGAATACAACGTGAAAAAAGATACCATTCATTTGTCTCGTTGTAACCTTTGTTTCGTTGTGTGAAACGATTGCATCAGATGTTTCTCCACACTGGTCTCGTCAAACAAGTCGGCCCGCCGCCGCCTTTCACGCTGATTTCGTTTCCTGTATATTCAATCACTTTGCAGCCAGCTTTTTCAAGCAATGATTTTGTTTTGGGATTGCCTTCTACCATCAGGCAATCACGCGGCGCAAGCGCCAGCACATTGCAGCCCATGGATTCAAACTCATCTTCCGGCACTTCAATCAGTCCGTAACCCCTTTTTAACAAAATATTCCTGAATGCGATGGGCATCAGCGGTGAATAAACGACAGCAAGATTTTTATCAACCGGACTGAAAATGGACATCAGATGAAACACATCACTTATCCCTTTATAATGCGGCAGTGACGTAACAACCAGTTCAATGCCATTTGGGTTTAGCAACCCTCGCAATTGTTCAATGCCTTCTTCATTTGTCCGGTAAGTGTGGCCCACAGCCAATGTGTGCTCATCAAGCCAGGCCACATCTCCGCCTTCAACGGTTCCTGGAGCGGTAATGCTTCCAAGCACCGCGATATCATTTTCAATGAAGGCTTTTTTTTCTGCCTGCGGTTCATTCTTCCTCGCGGCTTTCCCCATATTGCAAATGATCATTCCTTTATTAGTAGCAATCGCGGCATCGCGGCAATAAATGGAATCCATATTCACTGCATCATTTTTTGGCAGATGATACAGTTTAGCCCCCTGTTGTTTTAAAATAGTTTCGAATACTGAATACTCCTCAATGGCTTTATCAAAATCGGGCTTGCCAAGATAATTCAAGTGTTGCCAGTTTGCTTCTACCTGGGCATCATTCACAAATGCATCTGCTGCTTTTTTTATGAACACTGATTGCAGTTTCCCATATTCCGAATGAGCTGTTACCGGCATAATCAAGATTTAAAGCACGAATTAAAGCGAATTAAATGGATTAATCATAAAACAGGAATGAATAACAAAAGCTGTGTTTCAAATAAACGCACATTCACCTGATATCTGAGCCCGAAATCATCAGGTATCTGCACATCCATATGTTTTATATCTTGCAACAGCGCATTTTTCAATAATGAAATATATTTCCGGAGAATTTATCGAAAGCATAACAATGAAAGAAGCGGTCGGGGCGATGAGTATAGCCTTTGCCGCAATTTCAGATAATCAGGCTTCATTACCGCAGCGCATAAATTTGGAGCCCGGTCAAAAAGATGCTAACATATTAGTAATGCCATCATCTGCTTTCGGGATCACTGGCGTAAAAATCACATCACTATATAAGAATAACCCATACCGCAACCTCCCTATGACGCAGGGGCTGATGGTCATTATTGACAATGAAACTGGCGAGCCCATTGCTATGCTTGATGCTGTGTCGCTGACAGCGCTTCGGACCGGCGCTGCATCCGGGCTTGCTAGCGAATTGCTTTCGCGAAAAGATTCGAAGGTTCTTGGCGTTTTCGGATCAAATGAACAGGCTGAAAAGCAGATAGAGGGCGTGATAGAATCAAGGGCTGTTGAGAGGATACTTGTATTTGCCAGGGATAAGGAAAAAACAATTTCATTCTGTAAAAACGTATCGGAGAAAACTGGCATAGAAACTATGCCCGGAAAAAACCCGGATGATTTATCGCTGTGCGATATCATCTGCACCGCTACCAATTCATGCAACCCTTTGTTTGAGCATAGCCGCATAGAGCCTGGCACCCATATCAATGCTGTTGGTTCATATAAGTCCGGCTCCCGCGAAATCCCGGGTGAGACAATTGCAGGAAGTAAATTGGTTGTTGATCAGATGCAAGCTGCATTGAAAGAAGCTGGTGATATTTTGATCCCGCTGAACGAAGGTTTGATCAGGAGCAGTCATATTTATGCCGAATTGGGAGAGATTGTTTCGGGGAAAAAAACAGGGCGCTCATCTGTTGATGAAATCACTGTTTTCAAATCAGTCGGTATTGCAGTGCAGGATTTGGCGCTTGCAAAAGCAGTGCTTCATAAATCAAAGATTAGTGAATCGGCTGCAGGATTTTAAAATAAAGAAATGAAACATTATTTCACACATGCATTTGCCGATTGATGGATATGCTTACTTTTAACCAAACTCTTTTTATGCGGTATTTTTTTTGTTGTATGATGGTAATTTTAGTGAATGGTTCATTTGCTCAGTCTGCTTTTACTTCAGGAGGTAAGTTAAAACCTGAACAGGCAATCATGGATGTGCGCCACTACACCATCGCACTGAATGTGGATATTGCGCAAAAATCAATTAGCGGGTACACGATCATTGATTTCAATTTATCCCGGCCAGCTAATACATTGCTTTTCGATCTGCTTGATTCTTTCAACGTGAAAAGCGTTTCTGTAAATGGCAAAAATGCTTCGTTTGATTACCAGCAAAATGCAATCACTATTCATTTGCCTGATGCTTTATCCGCGGGCAAAGCGTCAGTGAAGGTTGAATATAATGGCAAGCCGCATGTGGCCATTCGCCCGCCTTGGGACGATGGATTTATCTGGACCATTGATTCATCAGGCAATCCCTGGGTCGCAATTACCGCTGAATCAGCAGGTGGTAAATTGTATTTCCCATGCAAAGACCATCCTTCTGATGAGCCCGATGACGGAGTGGATATGTTCATTACAGTGCCTAAGGGTCTGGTAGTTGCAGGCCCTGGCCTGCTGCAGAAAGTAACGAATAAAGGCAGCACAGCTACCTATCATTGGAAGACCAATTACAACATCAATAATTACAGCATCCTTTTCAATATCGGCAAATACAAAGTAGTGAGCAGGACGTACACAACCATCAATGGGAACAGGGTGCCAATGGAGTTTTATGTGTTGGAGGAGCACGCGGATAAAGCGGCTCATCATTTGGAACTCCTGGAAATGGGCGCTCATCAGGAAGAAAAATATTTTGGCGAATATCCCTGGGCAAAAGAAAAAATAGCTATTGCCGAAACGCCACACCTGGGGATGGAGCATCAGACAATGAATGCTTATGGCAATAAATTCCGTTACGAAAAAATGGGAGGCATGGATTACGACTGGCTGATGCACCACGAGTTTGGGCATGAATGGTGGGGCAATAAGATCACCGCAAAAGACTGGGCGGATTACTGGATACACGAAGGCATCTGCAGTTTTGGCGACGCTTTATATATCCGCGATATGGAAGGTGAAAAAGCCTATATAAAACATTTTCAAAAGGTCGCAATGGGGATAAAAAATGACAAACCCATTGTCAGTGGAAAAGATCTTGATGAAGAAACAGCATATATCGGCGATATTTATTCAAAAGGGGCTTTTTTCATGCATTCGCTTCGCTATGTATTAGGAGACTCTATTTTCTTTCCTGCTTTAAAGCAATTTGCAACCGACCCAAAATATACCTATAATAATCTCGTAAGCACCGATGACATAGAGCAATTCTTCAGCAAAGCATCAGGTACTGGCCTGAAACCTTTTTTTGACTTGTATTTGCGCACCACGCAAAAGCTCGAAGTGCAGGTGCTGCGCACAAACACGAACAAGTATCTGGTTAGGCTATTGAATATTGATTTGCCGCTGCCACTGGACATTGTAACTGACGATGGCGCAAAGCGCATTTATATAAATAAAAAGGGAGTCGGAATAACAAGCAATAGTCTTCCTCAAATTGATCCCGATATGTATTACCTGAAGAAAGTGGTCATAGAATAAAATACGCCCGTTTATTCGATCTTTATAACCCAAGGTTCAAGGCAGATGGTTGGATATATTTTCTATTTATTGCTTATGCCCGTTAAAGTGGCGTTCACATTTTCACTGGCTGATTGAAGTATAAAGGGATAAAGCGGATTATTGAGTATCCAGAATTTTTTTTGGCCATTTGCAGAGACCACATATATGGCATCCACTTCTTTGCCATCTAATTTAAAAGCCAGGTCTTGTGAAATGGGCGTCAGGTTATAAGTGATGCCACCATAGGAAGCAGATTTTTGCTCATTCAGGATTTTAAAGAACCGTCTTGAAAAGCAATGATCGGTTTTGTCATCTGGCAAAACAAATAGTGAGTTCCCGTTCTGCGCCGATGTTGGCTGTTCATTCGGTGAGCGCATTTTATTTGCGTTCTCCATAGCGGTTTTTGAGATCATTGTTTTATTGATCTGAATTTTTCCTTCATATTTGAGTGTGTCAACAATGGCCAGTGAGCCTTTGTCAATAGAAATTATCTCCCCATGCACATTCAGGTCAGAGCCGTTTTTCCCTTTAAATACATATTGGAAAAGGGTTCCGGCTTTGATTTCAGGCAAGTATTTGTCATCTGTTTTTTGTGTAAAGCCATCAAGCTGGGAGACCGAAAAAAGTAATATCAGGTGCAGGCGTTTTATGATCATCTGAAATGGTATTGATCAAAGATTAGATTTATAAATAAACGCGGATTTTTTCATAAGCGTATATCTGGTGGAAAACGGCTTTTATTACGCAGGCGTGCCTGAAAATATAATAAAACCCATATTCCTTCGTTGTCAGATAAGCAAATCCTTTTTCTGACTGACGTTTAAATCCAGCCAATATGAATAACGAATTTTCGTTTTGCGCTTTTGTTGTTGATGACGATCCTTTTTACCTGCAGCTTTTTCATTACCACCTCAAAAGCCTGGGTCTTAAAGATGTTTATCTTTTTGACAATGCAAAGGACTGTCTGAGCAGCCTTGTTTTGCAGCCTGATCTTATTTTGCTGGATCATTATATGAAACCAATGGATGGGATGGAGGCACTTGCAGAGATAAAGCAGTATAATCCCGATATTTTTGTGGTTTTCATTTCCGGGCAGGAAGAAATTCATGTACCAATTATGGCTAAAGAAAATGGTGCATTCGATTATCTCGTAAAAACAGACGTAACTGAAGATAAACTTCAACTGGTTATCGAAAAAATTCAATCTATCAGAAAACTGCCCAGTTGATTTACCGGAAAATGATAATTGATTTTGCCCCTGTCATCTTGCTCTGCTTTCATTAACAAAAAATATTTTCATATCATTTCAGGAAGAACAGATTTTTCATAAATTGAATGATGAAAAGAACCTCAGCAACTGCATTGGTATGCCTGTTCTTTTGTTGTTCGATTATTGCACAGTCGTATAAGCCTGATCACGACACCACTTACTATAAATCCTATAAGGGAACGATTATGGTGAGGGCTTATCTTTCAAGGAAATACGTTGTGTTTAAGTTAGTGCCACCTGCTGGCCTGCCCGATATGAGCTATCACCTGAACACACCGCCAAGCCTTGGTTTGGGATTAACCTACCGATCTTTTTCTCTGAGTTTTTCACAAAGCTTGAATTTTCTGAAATCAGACAATAAAAAGGGAACGACTAATCTTACCGACTTTCAATTGAGGATATATAAAAGAAAATGGGTGATTGATGCCATTGCGAGTTTTAATAAGGGATATTACCTGACACCCAAAGGACTTGGTTCGGCAGATGGCCAAAGCTATTATTTACGCCCGGACATCGGAATGAAAATGGTTGGTCTTGGTATGTATCGTATTCTCAATGATAAAAAATTTACATATGGTTCTTCGCTTTCGCAGAACGCATGGCAGAAAAAATCCGCCGGTTCATTTTTGATAGGTGGCGAAGCATTTTATATTGCATCGGATGCAGACAGTTCTTTTGTTCCAAACGCCGCTGATACCTTATACCTTAAGCGCAATATCGACAGGTTTCATTTATTTGAGATAGGACCAAGTGTAGGATACGCATACATGTTAGTGATACGCAGAAATTTTTTTGTGATGGGTTCTTTAAATGCAACATTGAACCTCAGTTACTCGCGTGAAATAGGTGAGAGCACAGGTACAAAACTGGGTGCATGGCCTGATTATATTTTCAGGATCGGTACGGGCTATAATAATAACAAATGGAATCTGGGCATATCATGGCTTGGTAGCCGCATCACAAGCCGCGGAGAGACTTCTGCTTATAAATATATTTATAATACAGGCAACTACAGGCTGGTGTATGCAAGGCGCTTCGCAGTAAACAGAGAGATGAGAAAAATACTGAATTGATATTCGAAATAAGGCAATTTTATTCCTGATTTAATCGCTGCTGTATTAGTTTTACAATTATTATGAGCGTAGCAGCAAAAAATAAATTTCACCTTGTACTGATACTCGGATTGCTTTCTGCCATTGGGCCGTTTTCTATTGATATGTACCTGCCTGCATTCCCTGCCATTGCTGAAGGTTTGCATTCCACGGTTGCTCATGTCACGCTTTCATTGTCCAGCTTTTTTATTGGTATTTCGTTCGGTCAATTATTGTATGGGCCGCTTCTTGACAAGTTCGGCAGGAAAAAGCCTTTGTATGCTGGTTTGTGCGCTTATCTCTTAGCCTCCGCCGGCTGTGCATGGGCGTCATCTTCAGATGCGCTGATTGTGTTGCGGCTGCTCCAGGCGCTGGGGGGCTGCGTGGGCATGGTAGCTGCACGTGCTATGGTGCGCGATCTTTTTGAGGTGAAAGAAAATGCAAAAATATTTTCATTACTGATGCTGGTGGTAGCCCTGTCTCCGATTATTGCGCCTACGCTTGGCGGATATATTACAGCGGCATTGGGATGGCGTTATGTGTTTACGGTGTTGATCATCATTGTTGCGTTCATCATTGCGGCTATTTATTTTTTTCTTCCCGAAAGCAAAGAGCCGGAGCATAATTTGTCGCTGAAGCCCAAACCTATCATCACAAGTTTTATCAGCGTGATCAGACAGCCTCAGTTTTACACCTATGCATTCACGGGGGCAATTGCCGCTGCAGGTTTGTATGCCTATATTGGTGGCTCGCCCTATGTATTTATGGAATTGTTCAAAGTAACCGAAAAACAGTATGGATGGATATTTGCGCTGATCGCCATGGGACTCATCGGCTCCAGCCAGTTGAACAGTGTTTTGCTCAGAAATTATCAGAGCGAACAGATTATCAGAGCGGCATTGATATGCCAGAGCATTACCGGGCTCATTCTTTTTGTCACAACTTTAGTTGGATGGGCTGATTTATTCAGTACCATATTTATGATCTTTATTTTTTTATGCTGCCAGGGATTTACTTTCCCAAACTCTTCTGCGCTTTCGCTCGCACCTTTCAGCCACAACGCCGGCACGGCATCTGCTTTGATGGGAGCTATTCAAATGGGTATCGGTGCGCTCACTTCTGCATTGGTTAGTTTGCTGCAGAACCGTACGGCATTGCCAATGACTTGCGTGATGGCATGTTGCGCCATTACCAGTCTTTCTGTTTTCACGATAGGAAGAAAGATCATTTTGTATCATGCAAGTATTATTGAAGTGGAAGAACAATCAGCAGAGATGATGAGCACTTCCTGATTTTTCTCTTTCCGACTTTCCTGATTTTCGCTTCTTCGGTAGGTCTCGGTTTTACCTCACACAAACCTCCCTGACGACAGACAATGTCGCAAAGAAATCCAGCTCCAAAGTTGAACCCCTTGCATCTTTACACCTAGGCGTTCTTTAGGTGAAATATTTTCAAACTGACCCACTGCCTGTTCTTCTGGCTTGTTGAATCATAACTTTATTTCCTTAAATTCGACAATTTATTTTAACGGTTCATTCATTACTTCCACCATGGTAATTCTTATTGTTCTTCTTTGTATTCTGATATTGGTATTGCTGATCACTTGGGGGAAAATGAATTCTTTTCTGGCTTTTTTGATTGTTTCGTTATTGGCAGGCTTGCTGCTTGGCATGCCGGGAAATAAAATTGTGCATTCTGTGCAACAAGGTCTGGGCGATACGCTTGGTTCACTAGTGATAGTGATTTGTATTGGCGCTATGCTCGGAAAAATGGTTGCTGAAAGTGGCGCTGCACAGGTTATTGTGGGTTCGCTTAGAAAAAAAATAGGAGATAAATATATTCAGTGGGCGCTTGTGGTTACTGGTTTTGTAGTTGGCATCCCTCTTTTCTTTGATGTGAGTTTTGTGTTGATGATGCCGCTTGTTTTTTCAGTCGTGTACCAGTTTAAATTGCCTGCAGTTTATATCGGCATTCCCATGATGGCAGCCCTCTCGGTTACGCACGGCTTTTTGCCGCCGCATCCCGCACCGGTTGCATTGGTTTCGCAGTTCCATGCAAACATGGGGCTCACCTTGTTCTACGGAATGATCGTCGCCATCCCGGCAGTTATTGTGGCGGGGCCGTTGTTCTCCAAAACATTGAAAAATATTAAATCGACTCCTTTGCAAACATTTCTTCCTGAATACATTCCCCGGGAAAAACTGCCTTCACCATTTAATAGTTTCTTTTCCGCGCTTTTGCCAGTTCTCATGATCATGTTTTTTTCTGCTCTAGCGTTAACGGGTATCCAAAATCAGTATTTTACGGTTATGGTTTCCTTCACAGGCAATCCCAACGTCGTCATGCTGATTTCATTGGCAGTGGCTACTTACACATTGGGATTGCGGCAGGGCAAAGGCATAAAAGAAATTATGGATCATTATAGCAACGCAGTAAAGGATATTTCTATGATTCTTTTGATTATCGCAGGAGCTGGTGCATTGAAGCAGGTCTTTATTGACAGTGGAGTGAGCAAAGATATTGCTGTCCATCTGCAACATCTTTCCATAAGCCCGCTCGTGTTAGGATGGCTGGTTGCAGCGATTATCCGGGTTTGTGTGGGGTCTGCTACTGTAGCTGGTTTAACAACTGCCAGCATGATTGCGCCCCTTATTATATCAACAAATGCCAACCCGAACCTGATGGTGCTGGCAGTTGGCGCAGGCAGCTTAATGTTTTCGCATGTGAATGATGGAGGGTTCTGGTTGTTCAAAGAATATTTTAATATTACAGTGAAGCAGACTTTTCTTTCCTGGTCATTAATGGAGACGATCGTTTCTGTTATGGGCCTTGCTGGTGCGTTGATCTTAAATCTTTTTATTTAAAGCAAAAATTATGTCACCTGAAAAAAATCTCAATGATCTTGGGTTAGTGCTGCCTCAGGCGCCGACTCCGAAAGGAATTTACAAGCCTGTGCTTATTACGGGCAAACAATGTTACATATCTGGGCAGGGGCCTTATCTTCCCAATGGCGAATTGATTACAGGGAAACTTGGGAAGGATCTGAACGAAGATGAGGGCAAACTGGCGGCCCAACAGGTTGGCCTCACCATTCTTGCTACGCTGAAAGAACATCTTGGCACGTTGGATCAGGTAAAAAGAGTGATCAAAGTGTTGGGTATGGTAAATGCAGTGCCTGAATTTGAAAAGCATCCTTATGTAATCAATGGATGCAGCGAACTGTTTGCAAAAATATGGGGTGATGATAATGGGATCGGCGTGAGAAGCGCAGTAGGCATGGGCTCACTTCCCAATAACATTTCTGTTGAGATAGAAGCTTTGTTTGAATTGTATTGATGCAGTGATTAGTGAGTTGTAAGTATGCCCCCTATTCGCAATCACAATTGACCATTCACAAAACTAATTTTATGATTGAAACAAAAAATCAGTGGTATGATATAAAAAATCTGGGTGAAATGGATTCACCTGCATTAGTGATTTATCCTGAAAGGGTTAAGAAAAACATCTGTACTGCTATTGAAATGATCAAAGATGTGCAGCGCTTACGCCCACACGTAAAAACGAATAAATGCAGAGAGGTCGTTGAAATGATGATAGATGCGGGCATATTTAAATTCAAATGCGCTACCATTGCTGAAGCAGAAATGATGGGCTTATGCAATGCAAAAGATGTATTGTTGGCCTATCAACCGGTTGGCCCGAAGCTGCATCGTTTTATTTCGGTGATTAAGAAATATCCGGCTACAAAATTTTCATGTTTAACTGATAATGCCGATGCCGCGAAACAAATGTCCAAAGCTTTTGAATCTGAAGGATTGAACGTTCCTGTTTATCTGGATTTGAATATTGGCCAAAACCGCACCGGAATTGAGCCGGGGCGGGCGGCTGATTTATATGTTCAGGGTGCATGTCTGAAGGGCATTGAACTGGTTGGGCTGCATGCTTACGACGGGCATATACGCGACGCTGATTTTAATGCGCGAAAACAAAAATGCGATGAATGTTTTGATACAGTTGTAAAAGTGAAAGAAGCAATCATTCAAAAAGGGTTCGGAGAACCTGTCATCATTTCAGGCGGCTCGCCTACTTTTTCTATTCATTGCAAAAGAAAAAACATCGAATGCAGCCCCGGCACATTTGTATTTTGGGATAAAGGCTACAGCGATCTTTGCCCGGAGCAAAATTTTCTTACTGCCGCAGTCGTGATCGCCAGAGTGATTTCTTTGCCATCAGAAACCAAACTATGTATTGATCTTGGCCATAAATCAATTGCAGCGGAGAATGAAATCACAAAGCGTGTTTTTTTTCTGAACGCTCCTGAGCTAATAGCAATCGGGCAAAGTGAAGAGCATCTGGTGGTGGAAGCCGGCTTGAATCATCCATATAAAACGGGAGATGTTTTGTATGCCTTACCCATTCATATTTGCCCCACTGTTGCTTTGTATGAAAGAGCGATCACAGTTACTGATCATATAGCAAATGGAGAATGGAAGATCATTGCAAGAGACAGGAAGATCAGTTTGTAGTTTCCAGTCTGGAGTTTAGCGTTCCTTACATAAATTCACCTTATTAATTTAAAGCTTGCATTCAGACGACTGAAAATACAAAACTCGAAACCAGAAACCCAATATGCTCATCATAGACGCCCACCTCGACCTCAGCATGAACGCGATGGAATGGAACCGCGACTTACGTTTACCAGTAACCGAAATTAATGAGCGTGAAAAAGGAAAGACGGACAAACCTGACCGCAGCAATGCGACCGTTTCTTTGAAGGAATTAAGAAAGGGCAATATCGGCCTTGTCGTAGCTACGCAGATCGCAAGGTATGTTGCGCCGGGAAATTCTTTACAAGGCTGGCACTCCCCTGAGCAGGCCTGGGCACAAACACAGGCACAGCTTGCATGGTACAATGCAATGGAAGCGGAGAAAGAGATGGTTCAGATCAATGATCTAACATCCCTTGAAAGCCATTTCAAGTATTGGAACGACGGTAACAGCAATGAAAGAAAATCTGTTGGTTACATATTGAGCCTGGAGGGCGCAGATTCTATCATAACAATCGAATACCTGGAAAAAGCTTATCAATACGGTTTGCGTGCTGTGGGCCCTGCACATTACGGGCCCGGGCGATATGCCAACGGGACTGATGCAAACGGATTGATGAATCAAAATGGTCTGGATCTTTTAAAAAAAATGGAAGCACTGAACATCATTCTGGATGCAACCCATTTGTGTGATGATGCATTCTGGCAGGCGCTCGATCACTTTAACGGACATGTTTGGGCAAGCCACAATAATTGCCGGGCATTGGTGAATCACAACAGACAGTTCAGTGATGAAATGATAAAAGCATTGATAGAAAGAGAGGCCGTGATTGGCGCTGCGATGGATGCATGGATGATCGTTCCGGATTGGGTTCGGGGAAAATCTACTCCTCAGAATATGAACTGCAATCTGGAAAAGCTGATTAACCATATTGACCATATTTGCCAGATTGCAGGCAATTCATTGCATGTGGGCATTGGTTCCGATTTGGATGGAGCATTTGGAAAAGAACAGTGCCCTTATGATTTAGAAACCATTGCTGATCTTCAAAGGATCGCTGTTCTATTTGCGGAGCGTGGCTATGCAATAGAGGATGTTGATAACCTGATGTATGCCAATTGGATCAGGTTTTTGAGAAATGCGTGGACAAGGAATTAGTAAAAATAAAATAAGAAATTGTTGGAGTTTACATGAGTATACAGCACCAGAAAGTTTGCATTAATCTGAGAATAAAAATCCCAAACCCCTGTTTTGCCTCACATTTTTAACCCCGTATAATACCTACATATTTGAATGCAGGTAATCTTTTAAGTTAGTGATGGTCTCTTCGTGGGTGCGTATGGTTTCTTTAACGAGATCGTTGATAGAAACAATACCACTCAGCTTGTCATTATCAAAGACTGGAAGGTAGCGTATGTTTTTGTCCGACATCAGTTCCATGCAGAAATCAATCGTATCATGCGGGTTCACTCTCGGCAAATCATCCGACATGATTTCTGATACTTTTGTGTCTGTGGATGATTTTCCTTTCAGGATCACTTTGCGGGAGTAATCTCTCTCTGTCATGATGCCGAGGTAGTTGATGCCATCAGTTACCATCACAGAGCCTATATTTTTTTCAGCCATTATTTTCAATGCTTCTAAAACGGTGGTGTCTGGTCCTACAGTGACAGAAGAAGCTTTGCTCCCTTTATGGGTGAGGATATCTGCAACTTTTTTCATGCTATTTGTTTTGGTGAACAATCGTTTCCTGTAAATTACTAAATTTCTCAATCCGACGGAATTATTATTATTTGGTAAATCAGGAACTGCACCCTTATTTTGCACCCGGAGAGATGGCAGAGCGGTCTAATGCGGCGGTCTTGAAAACCGTTGACTGTCAAAGGTCCGGGGGTTCGAATCCCTCTCTCTCCGCAGAAAGGGACAAGTCGGTATAGTGCGCTTTTGTTCCTTTTTCCCTTTTCCATTTGGCCATATCATGTAAATTGACTCCATAGATTCACTTATAAAATGTTGATGTGAGTTGACGATTGCATACATTGAACCGGCAAGCGAAATGCCTGATCTTCGTTTACAGTGTGCTTTTGTTTTCCTTTCGTTCTTTTTCAAATTTTTTCCTGGGCATTTGTTCATTCAATTCATTCAGCTTGTGGTATGCCTTGATCAATGAACGAGGGAATTCGCCTTTATAACTGATCTCATAAAATGAAAAGCCATTAAAAGGAATCACATTCCTGACTGTGCGCATATGAATCTGGTTTTCCACTCCCTGTTTTCTGAAATAAGACATAAATGTGCTTTCCCTTTCGATATTTAAATCTTTGATCTTATTATGGATGGTAACTGCATCGATAAGTTTTGAGCACTTGTCCTGTACCGTAAAAAGCATACCGTTTTTTATCTGTCTGTTCAGGAAATGGATAAACAAAGAATCTTTAACCGACAATTTATCAACTATCATGGAATCCGCAACTGAAAATGCATTGGCATTTTTATTATTGGTCACCAGAAAATATTTTTTCTTCGCTTCAAAAAATAAAGCCTGTTCTTTTTCTCTCGTTTCATATAGTTCCGGTGAAACGGTGATATTGGCTCCGGGGTTTTCTTTCAGAAAAGCTGCCATTTTTTCAATAAATTTTTGCTGGGAAGGAAGAAGCGAATTGCTGCGCATCTCCCATTTTACGGTTAGCGATTTCTCTATCTCAGTCTCAATGTTTTTTAGGACAATCCTGTATGGAGTGGTGGCTGGTTTAACAAAAATATTCGCGAGCAGATGGCTGATCACGTCATGTAAATGAAATTTGGGATCTTTCAGATTGCCGGTGATCGGTATCTCGTAATCAATGACATTTCCACGTTCCCGGACAAAAGACAATATCAGCGGCATGGGTATCCATTTTGTGTCTTTATTCCTTATCCGTTTGGTCGTCCTCGGGTCAATTATTAACAGATGGTTGTTGCTTAGGATGATCCCGTTCCTTACCCTCCATGTGCCATTCATTTCGATGCTGCCCCTGTCCAGAGGGAAAGAGGTATATGTTATCGTATATGGATTGAACATAGCTGCCGATAATTTTTGGAAATGATAATTCATATCAAAATCCGAGCTGTCGTTCGGATTGATGCTGAGATCAAGAGATACATCGCCATAGGGGTCAAGGCCAGACCTTAAAGAGATATTTGCACGCTTATTATTTTTTCCAATAGAGTCCGCAACGATAGTGAGGGGTGTTAGAGCCACGGAAAACTCTTCGCTCGGGGAATAATCATTGAATTTCAGGTCAGCCTTATCAATCGCAAAGTGGTTGATTTTGTAGTTGCTCTGAAAGAAATTTTTTGATAATTTTTTCACATATCTGGCTATCTCGATCACGAGGTTGAATTTTGTGTTGTCTGCATTAGCCGCTGCAATTTTAGAGCCCTTAGTGCCGAACATCCTTTGCAGGTTATCGAGATGGTCATACTGCTCATATTTGAAAAAAAGATGATTGAGAGATACCGAATCAATAAGATACTTATGGCCGTTGGGGCTAAGCTCATTGATGACAAGGCCTAATTTTTCAAAAGACACATAATCATCTTTTATGTTCTTCCCTAAATGGAAATCATTGATAGCCACAGCCCCGATGATTGCGATATTTTCTGCGTTGCTCAGGTTGCCCACAGCTTTTATATCTGCGTCAGCATTTGCACTGAAGCTCCCGTAGTTGGCTAAATTTTTAAGATACTGCCCGATTATTTGCAGATCAAATTGATGTATGATTGTCGAAAGCCTGTAGTCTCCGCTTTTCAGGTTAACTGCAAAATCGCCTTTCATGTTGCCCTTGCCTGTACCGGGTACAAATGAGAATTTCACGGCCACAGTGTCTATATTCCATCTTATCCCGCTGCTCTTAAAGTCTATTTTACTGATGGAGTAATCAATTGGTGTCTGCTTTTCCAGGTAATGAAACTCCCCATCAACTAATTTGATGTGGAGGATATTCAGGTGCACCTGCGCACTGTTCTTAGCTGCGTTATTTTTAGTAGAGAACTTTGCAATGAGGTCATCAAAATTAAATTCTTTACCATTTTGTATGATGGTGCATTTTGGACGGTCTATTGACAGTTCACTTATTTCATAGGTTTTAGAAAGCAGCTTCCGCATAGCAAGACTTGCGCTGATGCCATCTGCTGAAAAGAAAACGCTGTCGCTTTCATGTTCAAACACCTTTAAGTTCCTGAAATGTATATATCCCGTAAAAGGGTTCACATAAGCCCAGTCCATTGTGATCCGGCGCCCTGTATATTTCATGTCGTATTTTTCGACCAGATATTTTGTGATGGGCGAAATGCAGGCAATAATGATTCCTGTTAAAATCAAAATGGCAAGTATGAAAAAGAATAATATTTTTTTTAGCTTGCTCATGCTTATCCCTATTCAGGATAATCATGCCAACAAAAAAACCTGCTGATAAATGCCATAAAATAAGGTAAAGACCTGGTGAAATACCAATAGCTTTATGGAGCAGTTTTTTAATTTCAAATCTTCTTTCCGTAAAAAAATAATTTTACACTCCTTCAACCGATGTGAAGGAATAGTATATGCACTAATAGAAAGAAATAAACTTTTTTCGCGTTATCAGAATTATAATGAGAATAGTGGGCATGAACAGGCAACCTTATCAGAACATACACCACTGTTGGTGTGTAGGGTCTGTTCATTGTTCTTGTTTTGAAATTTATTGAGTTGCATCCGGTATTAAGTTAAATGTGGATTGTCTACGATGAATATTTCACGATTGACGAATAAAGCCATAGTGATACTCAAAAAATACCAATAGAATTATTTGTTGTGGAAATAATTCTACATGGGATACTTTTTCAAGAAATCTCTTTCATGAAATCGCCGGGAATTTCTCCTCGCTTTTGCCTGTTAAACGGCAGCTTTTATCATTAGTGCTTTTGTTGAAGCGAATGCACATTGTCGTAGCAGAGACTCATCTGTTTTCAGGTATTATCTACACCGTGCTGCCAATCTCTGGATCAACAAGTTCTGATGCTTCGAATGCTTCGCTATTCTTTATGAAATCCTTGGTCACATCTACAAAGACATTCGATTTTGACCATTGCACTTCAGTGATATGCTTTACATCGATCAGCACTTTCTTTCCGCCAAGCCAATTATGCGTATCAACCACAATATATCCGAGCTTCCAGGTTTGATCATCAATGATAAAATCATTCACATGGCCGATTTCTCCGTCTGTTGTATGGATGTGATAACCTTTCACTTCATGAGTGCTCCGCAAATGAGGGTCTTTGTCAGATCTGTCGTCCATTTCTCTTAACGATGCCTGATCAACTACCGGAGTAGCATTGGAGACATCCCAAAGGCCACCTGCATAAAAGCCGCTTCCCCAATAAGGCTGCCACGGATAATATCCATATAATTCGATTTCCTGCTGGCGCGAAACAGGCTTATGTGTATCAATATTGGGGCTGTTGCTGATTTGTTCTTTGGTAAGATTTACAGGGAATGATTCTGTCTTCCACGAACCTTTTACCAGCGCATCGGGGGAGATAAGCAATTCGCGACCCGATAACCAACTTCCTGTTTTCAATACCAGGTAACGTATAGTCCATGAATGATCATCAAAATAAAACTCTTCTACTTTCCCTATCTCGCCATCGGTGGCATGCATACTGTAGCCGATCAGGCTATTTACATTTCTTTCCATAATATGTTTTTTGCATTTATTAAAAACTTATTTCAAACGACGAAATATTTCACACCAGTGGCGCAAGGGATACCATGAATTCTCTAAAAGCCGGTCTTTGCTTATTTGTCTTCGTTGTGTCCCTGCCTGCCGTCCGGCAGGTTTGTGTGAAACTCTTTTTTATCCCATGAACCCCCAATAACTATATACCTGGTCAAAATGAAGGTTTGTATCAGGCCAGTGATCCAGATCAAAACCCGGAGCTTTTTCCAGCAACTCCTTTTTTTGATTGAATATGTACATTTTTTTTGCCGGATCTGCTTTCAGCAAACTAAAGGGTATTGCAAAATATTTGATCCCGATGCCAAGGAAACCTCCAAACTCAATGATATAATATTCAATATTGCCCGATGCAATGTTGATCATGATATCTCTGATCACGCCCATATGCTCATCTTTTTCGTTGTGCACTTTATCGCCAATGATTGACGAGGCAGTAAGATATTTCAGCGGTGTGTTCGAAAACAGCGCTCCGTGGTTGATGCCCGTAAGATTGTCTTCTAACAGTGTATTCATTTTAGATTTTTTTATAAATGGAATAGTTCTTCTTAAATGCAAAAGACAACCGCTATATCAGATCATGGTTTTTCTTTTTTCGCCTATCGATGATTCCGGGTATTTTTACAACAGCATTCAATTCATCGGCTGATTGCTTATTTGCAAATGATTCTTTTTGCTGCACATTGTCTTCTTTTGATTCTTGCCCTTTGCTTTTTTGCGTCATTGTTTTTCTGTTTGCCGAAGTCTTCATGATTCGGTTTTTAAAACAGTAGCGTTTTCTTTGTTCACTTTATCCTGTCCTATGCCCATCGTCAGAGCGGTTAAGCCCGCCATGCTGCCCAATTGCATGCTTTCCACTGCAGAGCTTGGAACGATCACTATCGTTGAGTTTTGTTTCAGCCCCTCATACAGCATGTTCATGGCTCTCAGGTGCAAAGCCACGGGGTTGTTCGCATACGTCAATGCAGCTTCGCCAAATTTTTCCGCGACCTGTCTCTCTGAGTCTCCGAGTATCACACGTGCCTGCCTTTCTCTTTCTGCCTGCGCCTGCATGGACATTGCATTTTCCAATGAAGGTGGTATCAGCACATCTTTTACTTCCACCGAATTCACATTGATGCCCCAGGGCTCTGTGCGCTCATCGATAATTTTCTGCAGCACGCTGCTGATCTTGTCTCTTCCTTCCAGCATGTCCGAAAGCATGGTCTTGCCAATCACATCACGTAAGGCAGTTTGCGATGCCCAACTGATGGCACTGATATAGTCGGCTACTTCCAGTGCTGCTTTCTGCGGGTTCAATACTTTCCAGAAAAGCACCGCGTCCACGTCAACCGGCACCGTATCCTTGGTCAATGTTTTTTCTGCTTTGAAAGAAGTAGTGATCACGCGTGTGTCAATCCAGTAAGGGATGGTGTCGAATATCGGGATGATAAAAAAAAGCCCCGGCCCTTTGAGCGAATGGAATTTGCCGAGCCTCAATACAACAGCTTTATCCCAGGGATCAGCTATTTTCACTGCAGAAGAAATAACCATAGCTACCGCAAATGCAAAGGCAGCTATGATTTCACTTTTCAAGATATTGGAGCCTTCATATGAAAAGTATGCAATGACAAGGCCAATTGCGAATACGACGACAAATATGAAAACAGAAAACAGGCTTTTGCTTTTCATTTTTATTTTCCCTGATTGTTTGTGAATTGAATTCATCAGGAGCAATGAAGGTAATCTGGCGATGTCCCTCATTTGTTATACAACTATGGGAAATAGTTATATTATTCACACATTTTGAAACAGCCGGGCTTTTCATTTATAAAAGACAGGCTTGCATGCTGCAAGAGGTTTTGCCCGGGACCCAGGCATGGTTTGGTGAAGCATTAGCGAATCTGCTGATGCAAATCAACATTGCTATGCTCTGTCTATCTTCAGTGAAGTCATCATGAGCGAACCAGCTACTGCCTGATCGTTGAACAGCGTTATCTTTTCATTTTCTTCTTTCAATGCCAACGCATAGAGCAGCGGCAGATAATGTTCGGGTGTTGGTATGGCAAGATCGAATGCCTTTCCCTGCAACTTATATGCTATCAGGGGTTTGTAATCTCCGTTAAGGATATATTTTTTCATTTTCTCACTGGCTTCATCAGCCCAGCCATAAGCATATCCCGGCGTATTCAATTTATCCCAGGCTACCATGTGCAGATTATGCACCATGTTCCCGCTTCCTACAATCAACACGCCTTTTTTGCGTAACGCTGAAATTTCCTTTGCAAGTTCGTAATGGTATTGCGGAGTTTGATAATGGTCAAGGCTCATCTGTATCACAGGCACATCTGCATCAGGGTAAAGATGTTTTACCACGCTCCAGCTTCCGTGATCAAGCCCCCATTGTTCATCTAGGCCCACAGATGTTTTTGTCACAATACTCTTTGTTTCTTTGGCAAGCTCAGGGCTGCCGGGTGCCGGGTATTCCACTTCATATAATTGCTCCGGAAAACCGCCAAAATCGTGAATGGTCCGCGGCCTTTCCATTGCGGTCACATACGTGCCTCTGGTTTCCCAATGGGCCGATATGCAGAGTATCGCATTGGGCTTGGGGATCGTTTTCCCGGCTTCCCGCCATCCTTTTACAAATTCATTTTCTTCAATAGCATTCATCGGGCTGCCATGGCCAAGGAAAAGCACGGGCATCTGCTCTGTGCTGCCCAGCGGGTTTGTTATTTTGCTCAATTCATTTATCTTCAATGTTGTTCCTTCCATGCTGCAAAGGTATGGCACAAAAAATAAGTGGAGTGTGATGTACAAGTCATGGTACCGATGATGCGTTTAATTTGAGAGTAATGAGTACCTGCAATCAGATGCGCACTGTGGAAAAAATGTGGGATCTCATAACAATGAATCGCCTTAATTTTAATACCAATGAGAAAAGAAGAAAGAAAGTTATTCTCAGATCATGTCATCCTTGCGATATTTCTTTTTTTGACTGTGATGGTTTTTATCTTTCTGATTTTAGCGGACAGGTATGATTTTTTGTGAGAACAGTCATCCGGCTTTTTGCCTGCCATATTTATTTTCGCCTAGCATAAAGAAATATTTATTTGATGGATGTGATCCACCAGGCGTTTCCAAAAGGATCTCTGACACCACCACTGCGTCCATAAGGCTGGTCAGCAACTGCAGTGATTACAGTCGCGCCGGATTCAATTGCTCTCTGGTAGGTTTCATCTGCATCTGCAACATACACAAACATACCCGCTGTGATTGGCGCATATTGTTCCGTTGAATCTGCAAACATGATCACGCTTTCATCAATCGTTATTTCTGCGTGCATAATCGTATGCTCATCTCTCATTACTTTGTAAGTCTCTATAGCGTCAAAGACATTTTTTGTAAAATCAAGAAACTGCTGAGCATTTTTTATGATTAAATACGGCATCACCGTCTGGTAATTGGCGGGGGTCTTTGAGTTTTTTGGCATTGCTGTAAATTTTTTATGTCTCTCGAGGTTTCATGCGACATCTGCCATGAAGGCAATGAGGCTAAAAAAGGTTTTGCATTCTTATGCAAGGCTGGCACAACGCGCCTGAGCATGAAATATCCAATGTTGAAGTTACTGAAATATCCCTTTACGCTGGAATTCATGATGCGGATCACCCCCTGACAGGAAACTGTCAGTCTTGGATTTCATACTTGTTTTTCAGAAACTCAATCAAGCGTTTTGAACTTTCCAATTGCGGTTCCAAATTATTGTTGACATACGAATCAGTGATTATGTCAAAGACAAATATCTTGTTGAAGAAAGTTGTCAATTTTCCATTCTCTGCCCTTAATTGTGGGAAGGGCCTGTTCATCATTTTTCCTTTTTTTACATAAGCAGTATCCCCGAGCACAGTCATGTCTGTCAATTCATCCAACCTGGATAAAATTTCTTTAAAATACACGTGGTAATAATCACCCTGCCCATAGACGTTATTTATATCACGATCGTATTTTGTAAGGCTGTCCGCCACATGATCTCTTTCGATCAGCCTGTAATCGCCTGTGCTTTTTAACTGCTGTAAGGTGGCATCATTGCTTTTAAAGGAAGTTGAGTTATAACAATATTTAACTACATAATAATAGAACGATTTGCGGTTGGAATCATCAGCCAAGTTAACGTGAGCAAGCATTAACATGCTGTCTATCCCTTTTGCCTGCAGCCTGTCAGCCTCAATCACATGGCGTAAACTGGCTGTATCATCTTTCAGATTGCTGATAAAGCCTTCAATATATTGCTTTTCTTTTGCCCTCTCTGTAAGATGCTCGCGAAAACTCTCGGCAATAAATCCCAGCGTTACGGCAAGAAATATCATTAAGAACTCCAGCAAATATTCCTTCCATTTCTTGGGTTTGTGATGGATATCAGGATGATGATGTACTTCCATATATCTGAAACGTTTTCCGGTTTTGTGTTTGTGGGATTATCTGAATATTAAGTTCCTCTTATTTTTCGCAGTCGGGCCTTTTTACAAATCAATCATTGAAATTACTGAAATATCCCAATCTGAAGTGTCTCTGCGATGGCTTTAGCTATTTTGAATGCATGATGCGGAGCCTGCTGAGGCTAAAACTTCTTCAACAGCCTCCTAAACAACAATTGTGCTCACTGAATAAATTGTCAATTAGCCTTCTATGAGCCATTGAGTTGCTAAATCGAGCAGCCATTTGGCTTCGATATTAGGATTGTGAACCAAACCAGCAAATTTGACGCCTTGTTTTGATGAAGATGTGACGATCCTGATGCTCATTTGATTTTGAAAAATGGTTGCGCTATAATCTGGTGCTCGATTTCCGGATTTTAAAAAGCTTTTGATTTGCCCTTCAAGTTCATGCCGTGTTTTTGCTGGAAGCTTGACAGGAGCGGTGATTGTCACTATGAGAGTCTTGTCGTTCGGCACAACTTGTGCTGCAGAAGCCCTGAGATTTGCAAGCAGCCTAATTGCGACTTTATCAAATCGCAGGCCGAGCTTTGTCATACTCAATCCGTTCGTTTTCGCAATTTCCTCTGCAATTTGTCTTTCAATATGAGTCATTATGTTGAGCAGGTATTTTAAATTCTCAGCAGTTTCTTGCTTTGGCAACACCGCGCAGATAACTGCCAAATGAAGTTAATGAAATGTTCCTTCGCACGGGCCTCCGCGATAATAGCTGATATTTTAAATCCATGATGTGGAAGACACTGCTGCGATGAAGTTCCTGAAATCGTTGATGCCCTGAAAACCTTTAGCAGGCGAAAGCCTTTGGTTGAGACTTTTGGCTCTTAACCCTGGAAAATACTTTTTTTGCACTGGCGGACCAGGTCCTTTCTCTGGAAAGCCGACGGTTGCCCGTTCTCTGACTACAGATGAGCTTGCGCCGGATCAGGGGATTTTAGCTAACTTGTTGCGGATTGATGCCTTGATGCATTCATCCACCGATTACTAATGGCCTTTTCAAAACAGATTTCCCCATTCTATAACAAACTGGCGATGGTGCTGATCAGCATAATCGCTGTTTTTTATATTGCCATCCTGGGAAAGGAGATTCTTGCGCCAATGCTGTTCGCCCTGCTTTTCTCTGTTCTTCTTTTGCCGGTAGCACGTTTTCTGGAAACAAGGCTCAGGTTCCACCGAAGCCTCGCCGCTGGCTTGTCAGTGTTTCTGCTGATGCTGGCGATAGCTGCTGTCTTTTATATTGTAGCTGTTCAGGTCATCAACCTGTCAGACAACTGGCCCCAGTTCAAGCTGCATGTGCAGGCATCACTAAAGGATTTGCAGCAATGGATATCTGTGAGATTCCAGATAAACCTGATAAAACAGAATGGATATATTAACAACGCTGTTTCCGGCATGCTCACCAACGGCCCTTCGATGATCGGCTATCTGATGCGCTCATTCTCCTCAGTTTTGCTATTTGTGATCTTCATCATGCTTGACACTTTTTTTCTGCTGTACTATCGCAGGCTTCTTGTAAGGTTCTTGACAGCAGTTTTCTCAGAAGAAAATTCAAAAGCAGTATATGACATCATAGCTCAGGCACAACACAGTATCAGCCAGTACGTCAAAGGCTTGTTGTTGGAAATGGCAATAGTATCTGCGACCTGCTGTCTGGCCTTATGGATATTGGGTGTAGACTATCCCGTTTTGCTTGGGCTGCTTGCCGGGATGCTGAACCTGATCCCCTATGTCGGAATATTCATCTCACTACTACTTAGCGTGGTCGTTACTTTTGCAACTGCCGGTTTAGGTAAAATAATTTTAGTGATCGCTACGCTGTTGGGGATACACCTGCTGGATGCCAATGTGCTGCTACCCCTGATCGTTGGGGCGAAAGTGCGGCTAAATGCACTTGTCACGATCATCGGGGTTATCATCGGGGGCAGCGTTTGGGGCATAACGGGTACATTTCTTGCGATCCCTGTCATAGCCATCTTAAAAATAGTATTTGACCGGATTGAAAGCCTGAAACCCTGGGGTATATTGCTTGGAGACGAAAAGGATGAAAAAAAAGCCGGTAGACCTGGGGCTGAAATTAAAAATGAAGATAACAACAAAGAAAAGGCAATCGTGTGATAGTGCATATTCTTCGCCGTCTTTGTTCAGCTATACATCAGTGCTATTTTTTTGTCTCAGGCAGGTTCTGGTGCCTAGCCAGGCTTGCGATCAGTTACAAGCTGCGTTGTTTCGGGATGATACCAGCAGGCTCAGTCTATCTCAATATCGAATTTGTCTAAAAGCCCTGCGACTCCTGCAATGGAAAATTTTGCTTTTTTGATCTTATTTACTTCCGGGTCTATTGAGTAATTAAAAGCTTCTCTGAAGTCAGCCTTTTCAATAACCGAATTTTGAAATACCGCATTTGCCAGATTGCAGTTGTCAAAAGTAGAGCTGCTTAAATCGCATTCCATGAAATCAGTTTCTACAAGCTGTGTATTTTTGAAAACTGTCCTTTTTATTTTTGTCCGATAGAATGAAGAGTGGGCGAGGTTGCAATTATCAAAACTAAATGAAAGACCAAATTGATCGCAATTGTCAAACCTGAGCCCTAACATTTTGCAATCCTTAAATATAATGTCCCGCAATGAAGTTTTGGTCAGCTTGGCCATGCTCAAATTGCAGCCTGAAAAAGTACAATCTATGAACCTGATGCCCGCAATATCTGCATTAGAAAAATCACACGCAATAAAATTGCAATTTTCGTATTCTCCTTTTGCCAACTCAAGTTGGCTAAAGTTGCATTTGTAAAAGTCCTATCTTCTATAGATGTCGTCATTGTTCTCTCCTTGATATTTTGCAGGTTGTCACATAAAATCGACAGCAACTTTCGCGTGTTACCCGGTTATGGTGTTATTCCTTTTCCGAGGGTCAGACAAAAAACAATGAAAATGGCACATATTATTAAATTAAAAAATAAACTTTTCGTGTTTTTGTCATTTGTAATATTGCTTTTGACGGGTTGCCTCAGAAATAAAATTGGCAAAGAAGCTGCCATTTCAAGCAAACATTCAAAAGCAGCGTGTATTCTGTCTGGTCTAAAAAACAAACCTGTAGCAAATGCGGCTATAGAAGCAAAGGAAAATGAGTACAGAATATTTTGCCTCTGCAGTGAGTTACTTTGACTCTTGTTGTTAGCGTCAGCCAGATAATAATTTAAAATTCGAATAAACAGAATGTAAAACAAAATACCCGCAACAATCAAAATAAATTTCCCGGATGTGCCCGAACTAACTTCTTTGATTGCAAATGTCCAGTCGCCTGTTTTGCTTATGGCAGAATGCAATATGGTCCCTGAAAACCAAAATAAATTGTAAGCTATCACTTGCAATAAAAGTATTTTGGGTATTGCCGTTTTCTTCAGCAAAATAAAAGCAAGCCCGCCAAAAATCAAATTAGCGATAGGGCCACCAATGTCAACGATAACGTTCCCAGGGCTGCTTTTGAAATATGCGCTGGTCAGTAATTTGATTTTGTTGCCCGTTACCAGGCAAGCTCCACCATGCCCTATTACTTCGTGGATTACATCCGCAACCATGTAGGACAAAACCCCCATCATTGCCAAAGTAAACGGGCTATATTTCTTTTCGGTCATTTGTAAAATGGGTTTTCCAAAAATTTGCAGGCTGAGTTGTGGATTATTTTTTGCTCACTGAAGCGGGACAAGCTGTGCTTGTATTTTATAAATGTCTGCCAGCAACTAAGCCGAATAAAATTAAAATCCCGTGTAGCAAACTGCTTAATGAAGTTAAGGAAATATCCCATTACGAAGAATCGAAGCGACGGCGACTGCTATATTAAATACATCACGCGGACGACTGGCAAAACATAGCGAGAAAATCGCCATACTGTCAAACGCAGACCTTATTTGCACTATCCCTAAACTACGATGAGCAGAGGAAATTTTCTGCTTGTTCTTATATAGGCAGATCTTTTCACTCATTAATGAATTTCACCAGATCTTTTGTTATATGGCCATCCCATCCTTTTTCACAAGCTTCATAACATTCAACTTCCGGCACTAAACCAATATGTGTGAAATCAATTTTAGTTTTGTCATTTTCTTCCGAAAGTTCAAATACAACTTCGGTATTATTCCATTCCTTTTTGTTTTTGAACCAAGGCAAATTACAGTCATCAACTTTCCAAACAATTTTTTTGTTTGGAACAAATTCACTTATTACAAAATCAACAAATGAAATCTCTCCATTAAGTTCACCAAACGGAACGGTGAACTCATCACTCAATTTAGCGGCACTTCCTGAAAAATCCTTCCTCCACCAAAGATTTATCTGACTGATTTTTTTCATTGCCTCCTCCGGGGAAGCATTAACCACAATGGTTCTGTGATAGTTTTTACTTTCTATTGTATTTGAGTCTTTAAAATGCTGGTTTCTGATCTCTGCTGCTTTAATCATTTCTCCTGAGGGAGCGCCTGTTTCGATAAGGTGCAATAGCCAATCCCTGATAACAATATTCCATCCTTTTTCACACATTGCGTAACATTCCATTTCCGGCACAAGCCCTTGGTGTGTAAAATGAAGAACAGTTTTATCTTTTATGGTGCTAATCTCAAAAATCATTTTTGTATTTGTCCATTCATCCTTATTGCCTTTGATCCAATTCAGTTTACTCTCCGTGACAAGCCAAACAATTTTTTTTTCCGGGATAAGCTCCGCCAATTTCTGTTTTGAATAATGCTGATTTGGGTGGTTGATGATAAAACTATCATTTAGCCTGCTGCTATTGCCTTCAAAATCGTTGCTCCACCATTTTGTCACATCGTTGATTGCATTGAAAACTGCTTGCGGTGATTGAGTAACCTCAAGGGTTGTAGTATAGCTTTTATTTGTCATCTTGCTTTATTTTAGTATGTGGCACAAAGAAAGGCAGTTTATCACATGTAGCATTGTAAAAATCGGAAGTGTTATTATCTGTAATAACTTTCACCAAAATCGTTTGTTTGCTTTTCAAATTTAGCAAGCGGTAGCCCGGTGAAGCGTTTGAAATCTTTAATAAAATGAGATTGATCGTAATATAATTCGTAAAAATCGTTCCTGAAAAATGATTTTTCATTGCCGTTGATAAACGCCTGATAGTATTGTTTGAAGCGAATAATAGAAGATAAGTTTTTCGGGCTTACGCCTAATTTATCATTGAATTTCATATTCAGCCAGCGACTGCTATATCCTGTTTTCTTTTCTAATTCTTTAATAGTTATGCTGCCTTTTGAAGCGACTATTTTTTCTATGCAATACTCAAAAATCAAATCCTCTTTTTCTGACGAAAGTAATTTGAGCAGGAATTGCTGCAATAGAACTATTTTTTGTTGGACCGTAGTTGCGCGATTAATTTGTTCTACTAATTTTTTTCCGATGTTCCCCAACACTTCGCTTATTGAATAAATTTGGTTTTGAATATCATTAAGCGTGAAATGAAAAAAGCGATACGCCCCTTTCGGGCTAAATTCAATTCCGATAGTTTCGGTGGCAACATCTTCGTCAACATCTAATATGACAGGGACATCAATTAATCCTGTCAAAGTAATGTCGTTTTCCTTTGACGCAAATTGTTTTTCGTTTATTGCTGCAACGATTCCATTTTGATAAGAGACTGTGATTTTGATGTTTCCATTGTGCACAATTAACTTCATATCATCAAAAGGCATTTTCCCGCTGCTTTTAAAAAGCCACATTTTTTCAATGTAGTTTTTTAGCAGGGAGTGAGGCTCAATATGATGAAATTGTACAGGCATTTTGCTTCTGCTAAGGTTCAGTTGTAATGTGCTGGGATCTGGCGCAGACCACGGGAAATCAATTAGTGAAGTTAATGAAATATCCCGTTGTGCAGGACTCTGCGATGATGGCTGTTAATTTTAAATCCATGATTGGGATGATCCTTTCCTGTTCATTAACTAGGGTTTTATTTTGCTTCAGTCACCAAAATACTGCCGTCGCGTTTGATGCTTAGATTCATGAGTTGCCCAACAT
>Ga0182030_10000337_pt1 | contig 84709 bp, 78 predicted proteins | sample 812S3MmetaG_FD_121299 | JGI IMG/M metagenome (GOLD analysis project Ga0182030, IMG submission 121299) | Permafrost microbial communities from Stordalen Mire, Sweden - 812S3M metaG (Illumina Assembly) | ecosystem: Environmental > Terrestrial > Soil > Wetlands > Permafrost | place: Sweden... | reverse complement strand
CTATAGCCTGCCGGCGCGTCGGTATATTCGAGGTATCGAGCGCAGAAACGACCCGCAAGAGTGGGCTTGCACCGACAACCGCGATTTTTTCAACCCGGCGACCGGCAAGTTGGAATACAACGTCAAGGACAAGGCCCAGAGTCGCTAGACGACGGGCGTTCCAGACAACGATCACGCTTGCGCCTCATGGGAGCAAGCAGATCGGAGCATTCAGCCGCTGCCTTACGATCGAGGAGGACCCCGCCGTGGTCCTCAAGCGGCTCCAGCAGAAGGACAAGCACTAATCGCCAATACTTGGTCGCGCCGACGCCGACCCGACTGGGGCGAAGCGGCTCAGGCCGCTTCTATCCGCCAGGATTGCGTGATTTCCGGCGGCGGACCCTTGATCTCGCTGATTAGACCTTGAGAATTCAACACATAGAGAAGGTACCCGTGAGTCCGCGGACCTCGCCGACCTTCAGGGCGCGGCCGAAGACCGTGGTGTCGTCGCAATCCTTGATACAACGCAATTCACTGCGCACTTCGGCAGCGGCGCCCATAGCGTCGGAACAGAAAAACAAGACTTCGAGCGACTTCACGTAAGGGCGTTGCCGGGCATAGAAATTGAGTACGCTGGCCTTGCCGCGGATTTGCATCACGAATTTTATGTCGTCGGCGTAATATTCGACGACGCGCGGATCGCCGGAATTCATTAGGCGGACATAGCGGTCGTACGAGGCCCGATCCAACGGCACGCGCCGCGCAGCCGTCCAACCTGGCAGCGGCATCAGCGCCGCCGCGCCGGCGAGCGACGCAACCAGAAACTCACGTCGATGGGACTTGCGGTGGGCGCGCCTCGTTTGATTTGCCCCGCAGTATTCGCCCAACGCTCCTCCGTGGCTTTCTAAGGCCATACGGCTAGCAGAATCCATCCTACCACCGTGGGAGCGGACCGCCACACGACCTAAGACCTTAACGCCTGATGCTAGCCCGTGCCGGAGAGCAGGTTAGGTGCATGAATTCCCGTCTTCGTCATTCGGCCTGACGCAGCAGACATGGGCAATACGGCCAGCGCCTTATCGGCCCGGCTAAATACCGATAATCTGTGGCACCATCGCATGCGCGATTAGTGACTGCTTCATACCGAACGGGGCCGGCCATCGAAAGGCATGGATTTCCGGTGCATCAAACGGCGGTCTCATGGCAGGTGTTGCGGTTACTCAGCGGCCGGACCTGTGGGTGGTAGTGATCCCAAGAGTCCCGGGCAGTCGATATCGAGATTCCTTTCGATCAAAATGACAACGTCGAATGACAGTGCGGATAATGTCCTTTGCCGAGGGGTTGATAGCGAACCTAGCGAGCACTGGCAACGGTGTGATCTGAAGACCGCGGTCTGGCACATTCTTGTTCCGCATCCCCCAATTTGGGGACTGTGGCGAGAAGATGGATTGTTCCAAACTGAGGTTCCATTTTTAGAGACTTTGCTCGTGGATCCACGCCGATTCCTCTTCAAGGTGGCGGCGACGGCTGCCTCAGTCGCTGCGAGTTCGCCCGAGCCTCATCTCGCCTCCGGCATCGGTGTGCCGGGCAGCTGGAGTGAACGAGCATGACCTTGATTAATCGTATTTTTGCAGCCTTGGTCATATTGATGGGACTGGGGTTGGTGCTCGGCGGGATTTTCCTCGCCATGCTCGGCGGTTCGCTCTACTACGTGTGGGCCGGATTGGCTTATCTAATCGCAGGGATTTTGCTCTGGCGGGGACGGTCTCGCGGGGTATGGTTGCTGGTCCTGATCGCCGTTTTGACCATTCCGTGGGCCCTGTGGGAGTCAGGTACGTTCTACTGGGCTCTGTTTCCACGCCTTCTTGCTCCTCTGGCATTGGCGAGCCTCGGTTTGCTCCTGTTGCCGTCGGTGTTGCCTGAGGCCGCGCGAGGCACGATGCGTGGCCTAGGGGTCCTGGCGGTCCTGGGGACGATCATATTCTTCGCGCTTGCGTTCGTGCCGCATGGCGTCGTTTCGTCAACTTTGAATTCTGCGTATACGCGAGCGGCTGAAAACATGGTTCCTTCGGATTGGTCTGCGTATGGTCGTACCACGGCGGGTACGCGTTATGCGCCATTCACGCAGATCAATCGTGACAACGTGAAGGATCTGAAGCTTGCCTGGACCTACCACACCGGCGAGAAGACTTCGTTGGAGAAGGGCGCCGTCGATTCGAATACGCCTTTGCAGATCGGCGATACGCTATTCACCTGTACGCCCGATGATCGCATTGCCGCGCTCGACGCGGATTCGGGCGCAGAGCGCTGGAAGTTCGATACCCACAGTTCCTCCCCGATATGGAATCGCTGCCGTGGCTTGGGTTATTACAAGGTCAAGGAAGCCCCGACTGGCGGGGTGTGCGCCGAGCGCATTGTCAATTCCACCATCGACGCGCGTCTGTTTGAACTGGATGCCAGGACCGGCAAGTCATGCCCCGATTTCGGCAGCGGCGGCGTCGTCGATTTGAAGCAGGGCATGGGGGAGGTCAAACCCGGTTTCTACTTCCAAACATCCGCGCCGCTGGTCGCGCGGGACTACATCATCATTGGCGGTTGGGTGGTCGACAACTACAGTCGCGGCGAGCCGTCGGGCGTGATCCGCGCCTTCGATGCGCGCACCGGTGCGTTGGCATGGGCGTGGGACTTGGGCAATCCCGAAATTACCGGCCTGCCCCCGGAGGGGCAAACCTACACGCGTGGCACGCCGAACATGTGGACGACCGCGGCTTACGACGACCAGCTTGGGCTTATCTATGCGCCGCTCGGCAATGCAACGCCTGACTTCTTCGGGATGGGCAGGCCACCGCACTCGGATGAATACAATTCGTCACTGGTTGCGCTCGACGTCGTGACTGGACGTCTGAGATGGAAATTCCAGACGGTCCATCACGACATCTGGGATTACGACCTGCCTTCTCAACCGGCACTGGTCGACCTGCCTGATGGCAAGGGCGGAACGATCCCTGGGATATTGCAAACAACGAAGCGCGGTCAGTTGTTCCTGTTTGATCGCGTGACGGGGAAGCCGATTGCGGACGTGGCCGAAAAGCCCGTGCCGACGGCGGGTGCGGTGCCCGAAGAAGAGCTCTCGTCCACGCAGCCCTATTCGGTCGGCATGCCGACCATCGGCGCTGAACGGCTCACTGAGAAAAAGATGTGGGGCGTGACCATGTTCGATCAGCTCATGTGCCGCATCCTGTTCAAGCGGCTACGATACGATGGCGACTTCACGCCGATCGGCCTGACGAAGGGGCTCGACCAGCCGGGCAAAATCGGCGGCTTCAATTGGGGCAGCTTATCCTACGATCCGGTCAATCATCTGGCTTACATGAACGACATTCGGGTCCCGAACGTTTTCTGGTTGATGCAGCGTGACCAGTTTGATGTTTGGTCAAAGTCGCACAAGCTAGAGGCGAGCGGACACGGTCCGTCGCCGCAGTTGGGAACTCCGTATGGTCAGGCCATTTACATCTGGTTGTCGCCGATCGGCGTGCCGTGCAACCAGCCGCCCTATGGAACGATTACGGCCGTCGATCTGAATACCCATCAGGTGGCTTGGCAGGTGCCGGCAGGGACTACGGAGCGGCTCGGTCCCTTCGGCATGGCATCACACTTGCCTATGCCCGCGGGCATGCCTACCTATGCGGGAACGATGACCACGGCGGGCGGCCTTGTGTTCTTTGCTGGCTTCCAGGATTACTACATCCGTGCCTACGATGCGCAGAATGGCAAACTCGTCTGGCAATACGCGTTGCCGGTTGGCTCTAGCGCCACGCCGATCTCCTACGTATCACCAGTGACCGGCAAGCAGTACATCGTAATCTCCGTGGGCGGAGCGGCGCATTCTCCCGGCAACGGTGATTACGTGATGGCCTTCAGGCTGCCAGATACGCAGAAGTAATATCCGGTTCGACTGGGAAGGAAAGGATTGCGTGGCCACCTCTGACGTTCCATTCAAGGCTGATGCGAGATCGTCGCAGATGGATTTCGATCGCCGTTAAGAATCACCTGGGCATCTTGTCAGGTTCAGCTTCCGAGCCAACTGGAACAGCACCGTGCAACTTAATTCCATGTGCTTTGACGGGGCAAAGGGCCAGTTTGGGTTACGGCTCAGGGAGCCGCCGCCATGTGCGGCCACTCATCGATCTTAACGCGAGCCACCATGATGGCTTCACCATGCCCATCGGGATGAAAGATCAACGCCTCACCGTCGGTGAGCGCCGCCGAGTACTGGGGAAACGCCTCCATGATGTTGGGAAAGTGCGTCGCCATGAGCGTGTTTGTTCCCGCAGCCGGCGGAGTCGCGGCTGTCGCTATGATCCACGCCGCACGCGTCCCAGTCGTATCGGCTTGCATGCTTTGGCCGGAGTCACCGAGCTCTGGGAATGTCATCGGTTGGCCGAGCTTCGCGAGCCGTATGGTCTCGAGCGCTCGATAAGTAGGGCTCGAGAGCACCTGGCCGATCGGGATGTGCAGTTGGCGCATCGCTTGACCCAGAGCAAGCGCGGTGGATCGGCCCGTTTCATCGAGCTGCCGCTCGTGCTGAATATTATCAGCGTTGGCTTGCCCGGGATCTGGTGGAGTGCGCGGAGAGCTTGCATGACGCATGACAATCACGTAGCCCCCCATACGCAGCGTCGAAACAAGTTCTTTCCCAGAAAGGGTTTGGCCCTGTGCGGGAATTACAGCCAGCAACATCGATAGCAGCAGTGAGACAATGAGATGACGACCTATCGAGAATGTGCTTACTTTGATCATAAGAGCCATCTCCAACGGCTCGCGGGTGCCGAGGTACCTATCATCGACCAGCAGCGCCTGTAGGGAAAAAACACACCTATTCGATTAATCACACGGCGGAGTTCCATTATGCTGTGATGCGGGCACCGAGCCCGGCTCGGCACGCAATGCCTCCGGAAATAAGCCATAGAGAGACCGCATCGCGTCGGCGAGCGCGTCGAGCGCGGAACGCACTTTCTCGGCATCGTGTTGATCGCAATTATAACGACGCTAGTGAGCAGTCACGTGCAACACACCGTGCATGAAGGCTGCATGGCCCGGATAAGTGCAGATAAACGGATAGTCGCCGGGGGCCGGCGCAGTAAAGTCCACGCTGGCGTATTCCCCCTTGCCGCACATCTTCGTTGCCGCCAGCACGTGACGGTCGCCTTGAGCCAGATAGCCGGCGGATTCTCCGGCAGCAAGACCCGCTTGCGCGACGGCGTCAGCCACGCCGGCCATCGTAAGCACCCAATCATGATCCTGGCGAATGTATTTGCCGCTGTGAAAGAACGTCAGATGCACGTGGGCGCCGGTCGGGCAGGTCAGTTCGACTGGTTTGAATGCTAGCAGATCGCCGTCGGTAGAAACTGTCAGGTTCACTTCTGGTGACTTGTGGGAAGCGGCCCGCGCACAGTATCCCAGCAAGCCCGCAGACGCCGTCAGGCCAGCGAGCACTTCACGACGCATCATTCGCCAAGCTTAACCAACGGCAGTGCGTCAAGCGGCCCTTAACATGACGATTCGGTCAGGTTGGTAGGGGTGGCATTGCCATCTGTGGAGGAAAGAGCAATGAGATGATTGTACCTTTGCCTACGGTACTCTCGATCTGCAGCTGTCCACCGTGAAGACGCATTATGGATTTAGCAATCGCCAACCCGAGACCGGCACCCGCGGCGCCTTCGCTGCGCGCGGGATCGACGCGGTAGAAGCGATCCCCCAATTTTGCCAAGTGTTCAGGGGTGATCCCAATGCCAGAATCCATAACACGCACCACGCTGCCGCCGTCCGAGGTTTGCAGGGCCTGCACGGTGACGCTTCCACCTTCGGGCGTGTGGCGCAACGCGTTGGAGAGTAAATTGCTCAGAGCGCGTCGCAGCAGTAGCGCGTCGGCGGATAGTTGAGCCTCCCCTTCGCTCCGGAGCGACACCCGTTGCTCTTGGGCTAGGGGGTCAAAGAATTCGACCACTGCCTGAAGCTGCGCGCTTGCCTGCAACGGCTGCCGCTGCAGCATCGTCTGAGTCTGTTCCGCGCGGGCCAAGAACAACATGCTGTCGATCATGCGGGTCAGCCGAGCATGCTCTTCGAGCCCCGATTGCAGGACGCGCTCGTATTCAGCCGCGGAGCGCGGTTGCGACAATGCCACCTGCGCTTCGCCGACCAGATTGTTAATGGGCGTACGCAGCTCATGAGCCAAATCAGCTGAAAATTGCGACAGCCGTTCAAAGGACTCCTGAAGCCTATCCAGCATACGGTTGTAGGCGGAGGCCAACGCCATAAGCTCAGTCGGCCAGCTGCTCACTGTCAAACGATCTGCGAGCTGCTCAGCGCCAATGCGCTCGGTCACACGAGTGATGGCAGCCAGTGGTAGCAAGCCTCGTCGCGCCACCCAGGCGCCACTGGCAGCCGCCAGTAGAAGTCCCGCCGCCAAAACAGCGCTCAAATCGCGGCGGTAGGCGCGCAAGAGTGCGTAGGCGTAGTCAATATTCACGGCCGCCTGGATCTCCCAATCAGCAGGAACGCTACCCGGCGGTGGCGGCGGCAATGTCTCTAGGCCCTGCGCGGCGTCGGGGACCGCGATGCGCCACGAGGCGAGTAGCCATTGATTCGTCTTTGCATCCTGCCAGCTACGCCTGACCACGTTGGTGGATTGCGTTGATGGAAACGCCGACGCCGGTAGATCTTCAGCCAAATCTGGCGTTTCAGTGATTAGGCTGCTCGCGGTACCCCGTACCCAAAGGATCCGAACAAAAAACGGCGTCGTTGATTGTTGGGAGAGTATCGCCTCGTCGCGCGCCTCCTGAGTAAGTCCGCGTATAGGCAAGGGCCGCGTCTGCAGTATGCTTTGCAGCACTTGCAGTTTGTAGTCTAGAAAGCCACCACTCGTCTTTAGCAGGCTGCGTTCGAGGCCCCAGTACAGGAAGCTCGAGGCGGCACCCAGAATCAGCAGCGTAGCGAAGGTGTAGTACAGCGTCATACGCATCGTCATGGCAATGCGCCGTCTTCGCACTCGCTCAGCCCGACCCTTCACTTTGAGGGTGTCAACAGCAGGCGCCAAAGACTCACCGTGGTTCGAGGACATAGCCCATACCGCGCACCGTGTGAATGAGCTTACGCTCGAACGGATCATCGACTTTGCGCCGCAACCGTCGAACTGCCACGTCCACTACATTGTTATCGACATCAAAGCCCACATCCCACACCTGTTCTGCGATGACGCTTCGCGACAACACCTCGCACGTACGGCGGGTGAGGAGGGCCAATAAGGCAAATTCTTTCGGCGCAAGCTCCAGACGCACCTCGCCGCGTTGGGCACGGAAGCGCACCAAATCCACACTGAGATCGGCGATCCGCAACACATCTGCCGGGTGCTCAGAGCGCCGGCGCAGAAGAGCACGAACGCGCGCCAAGAGTTCGACAAATGCGTAGGGCTTTACTAGGTAGTCGTCAGCGCCAAGTTCGAATCCCCGGACACGATCGTTCAAAGCGTCGCGCGCGGTGAGAAAAAGCACCGGCATGGTCTTGTGATGTCGGCGCAGCTCGGCGAGTACACTCCATCCGTCTCGACCCGGCAGCATAGCGTCCAGAATAATCAGGTCATAGTCGACTCTCAGGGCACGTCCGAGTCCGAGTTCGCCCTCCTGCGCCACATCGAGCACAAAGCCTGCCTCTGTTAGCCCTTTGCGCAGGAAATTCGCGGTTTTTGGCTCGTCTTCGATAATCAGAAGGCGCACGTGAGCTTGTCCAAAAAAGTTGCTGACTCTTGGGCAGGAAGCCGAATTCTAAAGGTAGCTCGCTGGCAAAGAATATAAAAGTATTCAATGCGAAACGGACTGCACCCGATCCGGGCCGTTCCAAGCTCGTGAATTAGCGCCCTTATTAGAAGGGCGGCGGCATGGCGGATTCTTGACAGGAGCCTAAGACTTCGACGATTCGAGAGATATGGAAGCAACAGCCGCTATCGAGGCCTTGAACGCGCTGGCACAGGAGAGCCGCTTGCAGGTATATCGGTTGCTGGTTCAAGCGGGCCCTCAGGGAGTCGCCGCGAGCAAAATCGCGGATCGCCTAAGAATTCCGGCCAACACCATGTCGTTTCACCTGAAGAACTTGAGGCACGCCACGCTGGTGCAGTCCCGCCAGGAGGGTCGCTTCATCTATTACTCCGCGAACTATGAGCAGATGAATGCGCTGCTGGGGTTTCTGACAGGGAACTGTTGCGGAGGAGGGCAAGCCTGTGGACCGGTCTGCCAACCGATGACGGCAAAACCCGCAAAATCCCGGAAACGCGAATGAAGCGATTTCATGTTCACGTGCCGGTCAGTAACCTACAGGAGAGAATCCGGTTTTATTCGACGCTCTTTGGCATTGAGCCAGCACGCGTAGAGGCCGATCACGCCAAGTGGATGCTCGACGATCCATTCATCAACTTTGCCATCTCCCAGGGTCAGGCCAAAGTTGGCGTTGACCATTTGGGCTTTCAGGTAGAGGCGGCTGCCGAATTACAGGCCGCCAGAGGCCAGCTCCAGGCCGCTGGCGCCTAAATAGTGAGTACGTCGGCGCGGAAATGTCGAATCTTCCGCTCCGGGGATTGCCGTTTCGGCGAATGTTTTGCGCGCAGTCGAGCCGGGAGCGTCATTGAGGAAGCATTTGGAAAGTAAATAAATGCTAAGTGTATTGACTGCGGATAATCGTGATGTTGACTATAGATGCGTGGGGGGAAGAGCGGGGCCGCAGCGCGGACTAAAGTCCGACGGGTGTACGCAGCGCAACTGGATTTCGCATGCGCGGGTACGCTGGGCGCCGTTACGGCGCCCTGCCCGTGGGAGGGTAAATAAATAAGGAGGTTCCAGCGTGTTTCGCGCGTTCGCGGAGCGGCTGTCGCAGACGCCCTTGAGCGATCTGCTCCAGAAGGTTTCTTGGGTCGTTCCGACTTCGCAGACCTTGCACATCATTGCTCTGTCGGTGGTAGTCAGCTCGGCGCTGGTAATCAACGCTCGCCTGCTTGGTATCGGCCATTCGACCCGCAGCGTGCCCGAGGTGGTGGCGACGCACGTGCCGTGGATATGGCGAGCACTCGCGCTCGCGCTGTTCACGGGCATCGTGCAGACGATTGCGGAGCCGGTGCGCCAGTTCGTGACGCCAGTTTTCTGGGCGAAGCTGTTGATGATCGCCATCGTCGTCACAGCCACGGCGGTATTGGCTTCCCGCGTGCGCAGCAACCCGGGCCGCTGGGAAGGGTCGGCGTCAGTGACGTCACGCACGCGCCTGACGGGTCTTGCCTTCGGCCCTTATGCGGGAACTGCTTCCCTGGACTTGGGGCGCAGGGTGCTTGGCGCTCGTGTTCGGGTCAATCCTGTTCGGTGCGCACGCGCACTCCTATTTGACAGATCGGGACTTCATCTTGAAGTTCGTCTGCATGGGACTGGCAGCCATTAACATGGCGGTGTTCCACTTCGGTGCGTTCAAGGATGTCGCAAAGTGGGATAAGCCCAGAAGGAGCGCTGATTCGCGGATCGATTGATGCCGCAAGACGCGAGCTCGGAAGGCGGAAATCGCAGAGACCCCCTATGAACAAGACGCTCAAAGTCGCTCACTTCGTCGGTCTGGCGTTGTTCCTCGGGAGCATTCCCGGACACATCCTGCTCGGCCGTCTCGCCGACCCCGCCGCAGACCTGCAGGGCTTCGCGCTCCTGATGCATGCAAACTACGTGAACGGCTTGGCGTTCACGCTGCCGGGCCTGTTCCTGATGCTTCTCACAGGCATTGTGCTGATGCTGCGGCGGGGTTTGACGCCCAACCGATATCGATGGATGGCGGTGAAGCTCATGCTCGTCTCGCTGATCGCGCTGAATGCCACGTTCATCCTACGACCTCTCGCAGGCGAGATCGCGGATACTGCCGGCGCATCGGTGAGCGCCGGAAGTCTGCCTGCCGGCTTCGCCGATCTGGAGCGAAGGGAGGGCATCTTCGGGGCTGTAAACCTGGCGATGATCCTCGCGGTGGTGGGGCTGACGGTCTTCAAGCCGGGCTTGCGTCGAGGTGAAGCGAAACCAGGTCGAGTCCTCTCATGACGTACTTCATCCTTGGGTTGCAACGCGCTGTGCTGCTCGAGCTCTCTGGCGACGGCGGTTTCGCAGGTCAACGGAGGTTACGGTTTCCCGCTCCGCTTTGCTTGCCCTCATTTTAGTAGCCTTGATAATGTTCTCGGTCGTGAGGCTGATGTGTGCCCTCATGAGCCGCGTCGCGAGCGCAACGGTCCATGCGATCGCCGCGTCGGCGATGCGCTTGTCCTCTTTATCCGGATTGCGATCTCGCGAGGTCAGGACCGACTCTAGAGCTGGCGGCGGATCTGTAGAAGCCGCGGGCTGCCACAGGCGCTGACGAGCGCCCAATGATAGGCGTCATGGGCGGCGATCCATTGCGGGGTCGCAGCCGAGCGACCCACGAGGGCGCGATAGGTCTTCGTGAGACGATGCGTGGAAGCGATGACTTAGGATCCCATTCGACCTGCCCCACCTCCATTGACCACGTCATGCACGGCGTCTCGATCTGCACGCGCACGCACTAAGCTCTTCGGAATTTTGTCAGTAACACGGGTTATCGATTATCAATGTACTGTGGCGCGTTTTGCCGCGCGGCTAACTTTTCGTATCGTTAAAATAAAACTCGTGCGATCCGCGTAAGCAGCCTAAATGCACCGTTGCTCTTGTAGCTCGTCGAATCTACTTCCGACCGACAATGATCTTCCGTTCGAGAAACAGCCACTCACCATTGCGCTTTACGAGAATATCCTCGTAGTGGCCCGGGCCGCCGACCGTGACTTCTCGGCCCGCTCCGGGGACAACGTCGAGCCAGTAGCCGTAGTGCTTGGCCTGCGTTGGGCTCTCGAACTCATAGAAGTCATTGGTAGAGAAGTGCCAAATGTCAGGCGGCGGGCCGCCCGAAGAGGGCGTTCCACCCTGGACCCCGCTATTGACTGGAGCCTGGCCGTCTGTCGCGGGAGTTCCCGACGGTGACGGTGACGGTGACGGCGACGGCGACGGCGGCATGAGCCCCTTGGATGCTATCTGATCGCGGCCACTGACTTGCAGGCGAGTATCTGGGGCTTCAAGAATCAAAGTCCCGTCTTCGCTAAACGCACTCGCCATCAACCGGTTGTCATGCTTTTCAAGCCCCGCATGGTAGTGTTGCATGGCGGTTTGTATTGACATCATATCTTTCATCGTAGGGATGTATGCAGAGTTGGTAGTGGCGGCGTGCGCCATCCCTTCCATCCCGAGCACAATCAGGCCAGTAACCGCTAAGTCCCGGCCGTACCCGCAAAGATGTCGTATACGCATTGGATGTCCTGCTTATGATAGTTTTAACAAAGCTTCACTCGGACTAGACTTTATCTCAGGTTATGTATTCTAGCTTCGGATCTCTGTAAAAATCTCGATGCGATTCTCTTCCGGGTCGAGAAAGTAGACGGACCACGCCGTTCCGTGGGTGACAGGATCGATATGTGGGAGCGGTTCTTGCGTAGCGCGACATACGTGCGGCGAACATCCGCCAGAGAATCAGTCCGGAAGGATATCTGTTGCGCCATCTGTTGGCCAGAAATCACGGCGGGTCGAGATACCAAAACGAGTGGATGATGCTCGTTGGGGCTTCGGCTAAGGAATACGGCACGGCGGGCCCCATCGGCATCAAGTTCAGCGTCTGTGACGACGAGTCCGAAGCCCCCTGATAGAAGGCCGTCATGTGACTCAGATCGCGCACGAAGATGCCGATATGCCCGAGGTGCAAACCTAGCAAAGCACGCTCCTAGAACCCGTGTGATTCGCGCCGTTTCTTGCGTCGCGAGAGGGTATGTTGCCATATCACCCGAGCTTGAGGGGCATCAAGATTGCGTGCTTGCTACCCAAAAATTGAATACGTGTCAATAGGGCGGTTGCGCTTAAATGCAGATCTCGAGCTCGGAGGGGGATTATGGGTCGGCTGCGACGCAGTTGCATATTGGCTTGGGTGACGCTTGGTTTGAGCGGTGCGGCGATAGCGCATCACTCGACTGCCCAGTACGACTACACGACAACAATGACGGTCAATGGAGTCGTCCGCGAATTCCAGTGGACGAATCCACATTGCTATATTCAATTGCTGGTCTCCGACGCTGACGGCCAGCAACAGGAGTGGTCGATAGAAAGCGGGACGCCATCCCTGAGCACGCGTCTCGGCTGGAGCAAGAACAGCGTGAAGACGGGCGACAAAGTCATCGTGGTGCTGTTTCCGATGCGTGATGGGACCCGAGCCGGCACGTTACGGACGATTACCCTGCAAAATGGCGAGGTACTTCGTGGGGTGGCGGCCAATGTGAACACGGACAAAGCCGGCACCCCCGATCTGGTGCCCACCTTGCCCACACTGCCGCGCGCAACTTCGAAGCAGCCGTGAGTGAGGAGGGCATGAAACTGCGATTGGGCGCCAGATGCGTGATCGGCGGTCTGCTTGCGCTAGCTACTCAGCTGGTCGGCGCTGTTGAGGCCGGCACCTCTGCCTCTCATGAGCCATTTGCGGGGGTCTGGCAGATCGATTCTCCTGTATTCGCGGTCCGCACGATGACGGGGGAGGTGCCGCCGCTGCAGAACGCAGCTGCTCAGGTCTATCACCGGCACATCGCGGAGAGAAAGCAGGGCGACACCTCATTCGATAGCGCAACGTGGTGTGCCTCGGTCGGCATTCCTAGGCTGATGTTCATCGATTCCCCGTTTGAAATCATGGTTGGACCCCAGCACATCGCCTTCATGCACGAATGGAACTGGTGGGCACGAGTGATCTACCTGAAGGGGGCACTATCGTCGAGCGTTCCTCCACTCCGCCGTCCGGCGCATATCGAGAGCACTGGCATCGGTATTTTGCCGCCTATAGAGAACGTGATGACACTTGGACCGGTTGGCTTGTCGCGCGGCGAGTGGGTCGGTGATGAGCTGCTGGTGACCACAGACCATCTGATCGACACCACCCTGATCGATAGCGCGGGCCTGCCGCATAGTGATGCACTCAAGCTCACCGAGAAATTTCGCTTACGTAGCCCCGATGTGCTCGAGGACCGCATCCGGTTCGAGGACCCCCAGATATTCACGCGTCCTTGGGAGACCGTCGTGACCTATCACCGAAAGGCGGGTGAACGCATCCATGAAGACGTGTGTCTCGACCGCATCAAGACGGGTGAGCCCGCGGTGAGGGAATAGCGACATGGTCTTTGCACAGGCAGAGCAGAGGCAATCAGACTGTGTTGCCAAGCATCCATGGTGTTTTAACATGAAATGCGAGCGGATTCTCCCCATCGTTATTGGACTCATGCTCGCATCCAATGCACACGGCGCCCAAGGTCCGCAAAACAATATGCGGGACTTTTCTGGTACTTGGCGAGATTGGCAATCCACAATCGGGAAAACGCAGACCAACCAGATGTTCGTCATCGGTGTGGATCTGCCTTACAAGCCGGCGACGCAAGATCTTACGGCTGAGCGGCTGGAGATGTTCAAGGCTGGCCGCGACCGCGCGAGTCCGCATCTCACCTGTCGGCCAACGGGCGTGCAGGGATTTACCGCTCAGAAGGGGGCAATGTTGGTCGTGCAGTCGCCACAGCAGATTGCATTGCTCTTTGAGGACGATCGCGAGGTTCGACACGTTTACCTGAACCAGCAGCATCCCACCGAGGTCAAACCAAGCTACACCGGTGACTCTATTGGCCACTGGGACGGCAATACTCTAGTGATCGATACCATCGGCTATAACGGCAAAGGTCAACTGGATGAGATCGGAACTCCGCACTCCATGCAGTTGCACCTCGTTGAACGAGTCACAAAGAGCAAGGACGGCCACACGTTGACTGATGAGCTCACGTTCACGGACCCTGAGTACTATACGGGGCCCTTTACCAAGACTCGTACGTGGAACCTGTTCCCCGGCGCGCGGCTGCGCGATTATGATTGCGCAGAAAACCCACGCGAAGACGATTTCGACAAGCTTACGTTCGATAACGACTGGTACAAACCCACTTGCGTGCGTCCGGTGAAGGACGGTAAAGCCGCCGAGAAGGTGGTGTGTTCGCATTCATCGAGCCACGCGGATACGCCCTAGGGTTAAAGGGTGCTTGCAGGCCAGTACTACCTCGCGATGTATAAAGGACAGGGGGCTGTGATGGCTTGGAAGAATCAATGTGCCGCGATAATCGGCGCAAGGGCGACCATGCGGTGCGCAGATCTCGCTTTGGCACAGGGGGATAAAAATGAAGTTTCCAGAGATTAAGATCTGCGCCATTGCATGCCTGGCGGCCACGCAGCTGCCGGCAGGACATGCCCAGGCGCAGCCTGCGCCAGGCCAGACGCAGGCCGCAGGGGACCAGCTCGAAGAGATCGTGGTTACCGCCGAATACCGCACGAGCAATGTGCAGAACACAGCCACTTCGGTCAGCGTGCGTAGCGGTTCGGAGCTCTCCGAGCAGGGCAAATTCACGTTGGCACAAATCCTTGAGGACGTTCCAGGCGTCACCGGCGGCGCGGCGAGTTCCCCCACGCCGGGCGGAAGCGGCGTCGATACGTCCGCTCCCGGCTTGACCATCCGCGGTATTCCCTCCAACGCCGGGGCGATTGGCAACGTCACCTCCGCCGCCGCCGCCGCCGCCGTCTATGTCGATGGCGTGTATGAAGGCGTTGGCGGAGACTATGACATCGACCGGGTCGAGATTCTGCGCGGTCCTCAAGGCACGCTATACGGACGCAGCGCGACCTCGGGTCTCGTCGCCATTCACACTGCTGATCCCAATCTGACCAGCTTGGGTGGCAATGCCGCAGTCGAGTTTGGCAACTACGGCCTGCAGCATTACACGGGCGCCGTGAACGTGCCGCTCGTCAGCGATGTTCTGGCGATCCGGATTGCGGGCAATCGATACGAGCGCGACGGCTATTTCTCGGCCGACGGCGACGGCGCCATCACCACCAACGACGCGAAGATAAAACTACTGTATCAGCCGAACGCCGACCTTTCACTGTTGCTCGGCTACGCCTTGCAAAACAACGTTACGCGCAATGGCGGTGTGACGATCACGCTAAACACGCCGGACACTTTCAATTTCACGCCAACGCCGCTCGGAACCGGGAGTAACGATTTTAGGCAATACTGGGCAGTCCTCGACTGGAACCTCGGTTTCGCGAAGCTCACCTATGAGCCGGCATATCGCACGTGGGAATCGAGCGCCGAGACTTTTGCGCGCGGCCAGCCGCCGCCACAGCCGTTCGAAGACATCAACACGGATATCGACGTGCCGAGGGATCACTTCGACACTCAAGAACTACGCCTGGCATCGAACCCGGGCTCGAAGCTGGCTTGGCAGACGGGCGTGCTTTACTACGACAACAGCCTGTCCTCCCACCTCTTGGTGCAGCTGGTTGATCTGGGCATCGACCCTATCAACGCCCTGGTGCGCGATAAGAGCACGGAAGCGATCGGAGGGTTTGCAGAGGCGACTTACCCTGTCACGGATGCGTGGCGGGTGACCGGCGGCGTGCGCTACGACCACACCAAAGTGTCCGTCGTCGAGGATTACACCTCCATTACTGGCGTGACGCAGACCTTGAGTGGAAGTGCGGGTACGCGGACTTTCAGCAATTTCACCTACAAGGCGCGACTGGAGCACGATCTCACTACGCAGAACCTGCTCTATGCATCCATTTCGACCGGCTTCTCGCCTGGGGACATCAGCGTCAGCACGAACCCTGCCGGCAACCCCTTTGCGCTCGAACTGCAGGCCGAAACGCTGACGGCCTATGAAATTGGCTCCAAGAACCGTTTCCTGGACCAACGTCTGCAGGTCAACGGCGCGGTCTACTACTACGACTACGGCGCCTACCAGGCAGCCAACGTCAACATCTCGAATATCCCTGGGGTGCTGGAGTTTTCGACCCTGGCGGCGCCAGCCCAGTCCTATGGTGCGGAGCTCGAGACGATCTTCCAGATGACGGCTGACGACCGTGCTTCGGTCAATCTTTCCTATACGAACGCACGCTTCACAGACAAGAACAAACCGATAGATCTAGGGACAGGCGGGTTTGTAACATTTGGTCAATTCTTCACGCGTGACGAGATTCCAAACGTCACGCCTTTTGCCGCCAATTTTGGCTATGACCACATCTTCCGGTTGCCGGGAGACTCGACACTGACGCTGCACGGCGACGCGCGCTTCATGTCCGCCCACTATCTGATCAACGTGGCGGAGACTGACGTTAGTGCGGGGCGCTCGCCGTACCTTCGCGTCGGTGGAGAGTGGGTCGGCGATGTCAGTGCCACCTGGGCGTTCGCCAATGGGCGCTTCTCGGTGAGCGGCTATGGCCGCAACATCGCCAACAACCAGTACAAGACCACAGCGTTCGTCCAGGACCCCAACATACTCTCCGAGCCCCATGATCCGCGGACCTATGGCGTGGTTCTGGCCACGCACTTCTGAGGGACGGTTGAACTCGCCCGCTGTAACTGGAGACGGAGTATGACCAGCAAGTTTGTGATCGTGTGGGCGGTCAGCCTTGTCGCCGCGGTCGGGTTGGGAAACGCGGGATGGCTGACCCAAGGCGCTGCCTTCGCGGAGCCAGCACAAGCCGCCCCCCCCGCGGGTTCCCCGCAGCAGGGCTGTTCGCGGGCGCAAGAGGCGGCCAACAAGAAGCTCATGTTGCGGAGCCTGGAAAAGCCGCAGGAATACTATGACTTGATGCATCCTGATTACATCCAGCACAATCCCGACGCCTTTAGGTTCGAGGAGATCAATCACCTTCACGGCAGGGATGCCATGGCCAAGCTGCTCCAGACGATGGCCAAGTCAGGCTTCAACGGCCCACCCCCGGATTTTTTGGGTAAACGTACCATCGTGATCGCTGAATGCGACCTGGTCATGGTGTTGCGTGAGGTACAGGCGCCGGATCCGCAGTACGCGGGGAAGACTTATACGGCGTACGGATTCGAGATGTTTCGTGTCAAGGATGGCAAGCTTTACGAGCACTGGGACGACGCACGGATCGCGGACCCCCCGCCGGTGTACCTGACGGCGCCGATAGAGGATCTGAAACCCTGAAGCGGACCCCGCGCGTTGCGAATTCCGGTCTGATCGCCTCACAAAGCCACGGAGCCTGGGCGCTTATGATCCAGCAAGTTCGAAATATATTCGCACGCGTGCCTGCGTCTGCGGCCACGATTTTGTTGATCGCAGGCGTTGCTACGTCTTCGGCAAGCGCGGCCGGGACGAACTATACCCCGACCATGAAGGACTGGGTGTCGATTCAAGAGGCTCTTCATAGGTATCATTTCGGCCTAGACCGGCATGACAACAAGATCATGGCCTCAGCCTTTACCGAGGACGGCGCGCTCGTCGCAGAGAATGAAAACGGTGTGGAGACCAGACTCCAAGGCCGGGAAAAGATTGCCGCACTGGGCTTTATGGGCGTCGCGCCGCCGCCGGACGGTCCACCGCCTCCCCCAGGCGAACGATGGCATTTTACCGGCGATGATCACTACGTTTTCGAGAGTTCCACCCGCGCAACGCATTATAGCTATTGGCTCGATCTGCTTGCGCCTTCGACTGGCGACAGGACGTCGAAGCTAAGCACGCCCGGACATTACGAGGATATACTCGTGAAACAAAAAGATGGGCAGTGGTTGTTCAGTGTGCGCAAAATCGTCGTCGGAAAGAAATGATAGTGTGAGCGAGGAGGGTTGCAGGCACACGCGGGGCCAATGATGTTAGGTTCATGGCTCAGGCATCATTGCGAGCTGCTCGAAGGCGCACGTAGACAGCATCTACTTGGTATTGGATCGTTCAGGCCAGCGCTTGCTTGAACACCACGAGCTGTCGCGCCCAGGCCTTTTCCGCCTGATCATGATTGTAGGCCCGTGAATCAGGAGGGCACCAACCATGGAGCGTTCCTGCATAGACTTCGATCTCGGCGGGCAAGTGGGCGCGGTCGAAAGACTCGCGAAGCACGGTCTTGACGCTGGGCTGTTGCTGGTCATCGCTTTCCGCAATGGCGATCAGCGCGTGCACGTTTATTTTCTGAATCAGCAGGTGTGCGCTATCGGGCTTGTCAGTCACCATGGGAGCGCCATGGAAGCTTGCAATGGCTCTGACGCGGTCAGGAAAAGCCGCCGCCGTGCGCAGTGTGTAGGGCCCGCCAAAGCAATAGCCCGCGCTAGCCATCATACGATGCTTATTTACGGCCGCTTGACTGTCGAGCCATGGAACAAAGGCGTTTGCGTCCGTGGCCGCTGTAAGCGCGGTCAGCCCCGCAGCCATGCTCATCACCGCTGCTCGCGTGGCAGGGTCATCAAGATCGGGATGCGGAGGCGAGGTCGGCGCTCTCCTTATTCGATAGAATGGATTGACAACAAGGACCGAAAAGCCAGACTGGGCGAGCCGCTCAGCCATCTGCTTAAACGCCGGACGCAGGCCCATGATATCCGGCCACACCAGTACCGCCGGCCAACTGCCCTTTGCGGGATGCGCGAAATACGCGTCGCAGGTTCCGTCGGGTGTCGGTATATTGACATCCGAGACCTGCAACCCCTGGGCGTACCCGATCGAAGGCACGGCAGAACCCAGCGCGGCTCCGACCGACAGGGCGCCGAATTGTCGCCTCGACAGCTCCGTCCGCCGGAAATAGTCCATCATCCGATCAAAATCACTGTCTGTGCACATAGTGTGTCATTAGAACGTATTGGAATGCATTTGCCCATATTCAATTTTTAGAGAGCTCCAAACCCGTACTGAGAACTCCATGGGGTGCGACGTAGTGACGCAGACTCTTCACGTCTACTCGGAGGGCTGTTCGCGGCTCGATCGCGGAGGACCAATTATGCCGATAATTTCTCGAGCTTCGCGCCTGGTAGCTGCCCGAGCGCCCAGGGATTCGACCATCCGGACTGCTCGCTCAACGAGGGCCGCATTCGAAGGTGCGAATACGCCCCTCTCCAAGTATAGGTTGTCCTCTAAGCCGACGCGCACATTGCCTCCCAACAGCACAGCAGAAGCAACCATCGGGAACTGCGCCGAACCGATGCCGAAGGCGCCCCAGACCGTGTCTTTCGGTAACAAGCCTCTCATGTGAAGCATTGTTTCAATCGTCGCCGGCGCGCCCCAGGGAATGCCGAGACACAACTGGAACACTGCCCGCGGTGCCAGCTTGCCCTTCTCGATCAGATGTCGGGCGAAGCGAATGTGACCGGTGTCGAAGACTTCAAGCTCGACACACACATCGGCGCTTTTCGCGATGTCGGCGATTCTGACAATGTCAGAGGCACTGTTGACGAACAGATCGTCGCCAAAATTAAGGGAACCCATATCCAGACTGCACATGTCCGGACGCAAGTGCTCAATATGAGCTGCCCGGATAGCAGGGTCAGCGACGTGTGTGCGGAAATCCGGCGAGGCCGCAGCAGGCTGTTTCAGGCGCACCAGACCGCCTTCGCCCGTAGTCAGATTGATCAGCACTTCGCTGTCGCGCTCGCGAATGCGCTCGAATACTTCACGAAAAAGCTGCGTATCCAGACTTGCACGCCCGGTACTCGGATCACGCACGTGGATGTGAACAATCGCTGCTCCGGCAGTGGCAGCTTCAAGCGCCGACTGTGCAATCTCCTGCGGCGTCACTGGGATGCTGGGGTGTTTTCCAACCGTATCGGCCCCGCCGGTAATGGCGCACGTGATCACGACCGGGCGCGACATGCCCTGCGCTTGCTTGGCTGTGGTTGCTCCGGATTTCACGGCGCCGTCACTTGCTCAAGGGCTCTCGGTTATGGCGGGACCCTCATGAGAGCCCGTCGCTACGCGCACACGTGGTGCGGTCTCACTGATCGCCCGGCAGGTGGCGGCTGCAGCGAGCGCCGCCACGCCGCAGATGCCTATGGCAACTCCTAAATTGAACATATCCGCGAGCCGACCACACACGGCAGGGCCGATGAGCCCTCCTACGATCATGCCAGAGGCCATGATGAAGCCTGACGCGGTTGCGCTGCGCTGTGGAGTTGATTCCATCGGCACCGTACCAATGCACAGCGGCAATACGCCTTGGGTCCACGCTCCCAAGAACATAAAAATCATCAGGCGAAGGGTTCCAGCTCCCGGAACCAGAGCCCCGATTGGGCCGAGAGCGCCGAGCATCGCAAACAGCGACATCACAGGCTTACGTCCAAGGCGGTCGGACAAGGCGGGCACCACTGCGGCGGACAGCACGGCACCAATTCCGCCGCAAGCCATCACCTGACTCATCTCTCGTGGCGACAAATGCAGCGACTTCACCAGGTACAGGGGCATGAAGGTCAACAGACCAAAGTACCACGCGTTCAAGAAGCAACTTAGTACTGCACATAAGCGAATGTTGCGCAGACGAAGCAGCTCTGTGACTTGCGCCCACACGAGACGCTGTTGGCCTTCCGTATGCCCCACTGGCCGAGTGATTGCGGGCTCGCGAATCAGGGTTGCGACTAGTATGGCTATCGCGAGCCCGGGCAAACCTGCTATGAAGAAGGCGCTTCGCCAACTATACCTCAGCGCGAGCCATACGAGCAGCAAGGGGCTGACGGCGGATCCGACTAGTTGTGAGCCGACACTCTGTACGATGCCCATGTTGAAGCCGCGCCTGCTGGGCGAGGACTCCGACATGATGATGGCATGAGCCAGTGGTACGATCGGCCCTTCTGCAAGTCCGATCAGGAGCCGAGCTAAAAGCAGTGCTCCTACCGAACCTGCGAGACCTGATGCAAAAGAAAGCACAGCGAACATCAGGTACGCTATAACCAGGAATTTCTTTCGCTGTCCTTTACGATCAGATAGGACACTAGTCGTAAACCCTGAGAGCGCCCAAGTGAACAGCACAGCCGCCGACAATAGCCCGATCTGGAAGTTCGTGATGCGCAAATCGCGCATCACGAAGGGCCCCAGATAAAACAGTGCCTGGGCATCGAGCGCCGCAACTCCGCCCCCGAGGCAAAGAAGGAGTACCGTGCGATTCTCGTATGTCCACACGCCGTATTGTCTTTTGGTCAATGGAGGTTGCATCGAACCTAGCTAGGCCCACTTATCGGTCACCGACGAGTCCCATTAATTCAGTCCGATTTCAGGCCCTCGAGCGCCCCGGTTGGATTCTCTTCGCACTGGAACTCGAGCACCTGAAGGTCCGGATGCCAATCGGAGACGAACTCCAAGGTTGCTGGTTCAAGATACATATTGGGGTCGCTGGTGATAACGGTCATCTTCAGCTGACGACCGCCTTCGACTTTGCGTATCCGGCTGATGCGATGCGTTCCCGAGGTCGTATTGTCTTGCTCGCCGCTGAACCCGATGGTGTCAACCACCAACGTGTCATTCTCCCAATGTCCGACGGAGTCTCCCCAATAGCTCGGCTTCAGGTGAGTCGGGTGACCGCGCTCCATATGGATTACCCAACGTCCGCGGCCTTCTTCCTCCAGCACCACGATTTCGCGAGGGGACTGGATGATCTCTGCTGGGAAGAGGTCCCAGCCAATAGTCACGTTGTCCATCGGACGACAATAGGCCGCATTGGTTGCGACCGGCTTACCCTCGGCTTGCAGTGTTAGAAGTTGCTGCTGCTTATGCAACGCTTTCGGCGTCAACTTGGGTGTTTGTTGCGGCGCCGGGAATGGAGGCGGCGCCGCCCAGGTACCCTCGAAATCTCGCGGATCCGAGCTGGGCGGCGGTGCATCGGGTGGGGCAGGAGGCAAGGCTGAGAGCAATTTCGGATCGGAGGACATCACTGTTCCCGTACCGCTTGCTGGACCACCTGGAGGCGGAGCTTGAGCGAGTGCTGGGCCGCCCAGCGTGAGCAGCATAAGCACTTTGACCCCCGCGCTAACGCCGGTGGACGCGCGGAACCGCGCCACTGCTGCGGGGGATGAAATCTCTGCCAGCCGATCCCTTATATTGGTCGTCATGAATTCCTCGTCTGAGAGACCGCCCAGCAACATGGCATCCCTCTCTTCCGCTCTTCTGCGTTGCTAAGCTATGGATTGTTTTCGGGCGGCTCAGGCGACAGGCCATAGCGGCTGACACCCGCTGAGGTGCCCACCTGATACTCGCAATTGTACTCGACAAAGTCGGTCATGTCCGGCCGCCACCGATAGGTGCGCACCATGGACCAAGGAGCCGTATACAGCTCCGGATCGTCAACCGTCGTGATGATCTCGAGCTTGGGCGTGTCGTAATCGATCCGACGGATCCTAAAGACAAGGTGCGCCTTGCTCGAGACCGGCGTACCGTCCACATCGAGCCAGAGCGAGCGTTTGTACCCGAGCGTGTCCACCACCAGCGTATCGCCGTCCCAGTGTCCGACGGAGTCACCCATATATTCCAACGCGCCGGCGCTGCGATGTGGCTGATTCATCCGGACGGTCCAGATACCGTGATACTCCTGGAACACGAACGTGACATCGTTCTTTGACTGAAAGATTTGGAATGGAAAGTTCAAATCGATCTGCCATGGCTGGCCCGGCGGAATGCACTCGGCCGAGGCGTTCGCGTAAGGCAACTGGTCCACATAAGTTGCCTTCACCCGGTCATCTAGAATGCGCTGTCCTTTTGCGCTGAACGGCAGCGGATTGCCGTACATGTCGTGCTCGATGCGAGTCTCCAGCAGCTGATCGTGAAACCAAGTACCTTCCAGGTTACGCGAATCAGATGGGGGGTTCGGCGCGATCTGCGGAAGTGGCGGGAGCTCGGCCTTTAGTAGCGCGGTGGCGAAGCCAGGTCCGCCCGGCGGATCGAGCCTAGTTTTCGGCGCGGTACCGTCAGCGGCCGCAGCCGAAGTCAGCACTGCGAGCTGCGCACAGATCATGGTCAGCGCCAGCAGTGCCCCCGACCGCCTGCACGAATTCGAAATCGCTGAGGCAACCTTCCTTAGGCGTACGGCACGTCTACGGCACATTGTTATTGACATAGCTCTCATGTGGGCGGACTCAACTCCTTGGACGCACTATTCGCGGGGGTCACCCTCAGATTCTCCCCCGGCACTCACTTGTTTGAGGCATTCGATGAATAGCGCGATGTGGTCAGCTTCGGCAGTGCTTGCGCGGCACCGAAGGACGACACCCATCGGCTGAAGCATCGACTCCGATGTCTTGCCAAGAATCCGAAGCTGTCGCGCACGAACTTCCGCCCGGAATAGATCTCGCGGCATGACCGCCAGCCAATCATGGCCGCCGAGCAACAGATCTTTGATCAGCATCGGGGACGTGGTCTCAATCTTTGCCGTAGGCATGGGGAGCCGCAGCGCCTTAAAAGTGGCGACCACGTCCTTGTAGGGAGCGCTGTCGGGCGGAGGAAGAACCCAGGAGCCGGCCCGCACCTCGGCAGCCGATAGCACTCCAGATGCGACAGTTCGGTAGCCCTGGCTCGCAAGGATCACGAGGGCGTCCCGATAAATGAACTCCTCCGTCAGACCCGCAGGCAGCTCTTTGTTACCTACCCGGCAGACAACCGCATCGAGCTCGCCGGCGCCAACCGCCGGGAACAAAATATCTTTGGGGCCTTCGCGAAGAACGATTCGGCAGCCTGGTACACGCTCCGCGAAACGGCCGAGCGCTTGGGGTATGAATCCTACGAACCCCGGTGGTGTGCCTACGGCAAGTGACACCGGGCGGCTACCGCTGCGCATGAGCGCTAAGTCGCGGCAAGCCGAATTCGCCTCCGCGCGGATCTTACGCGCCAGGTCGGCGAGGATTCGGCCGGCTTCGGTAAGTTCGATACCCCGTGCATGACGTTTCAGGAGTGGAGTCTTCAATGAAAGCTCGAGCTCGCGCATGATACGAGATACGGCAGATTGAGCGACGCAGCGCACATCCGCTGCCCCGTTAATGCTGCCTGCTTCCGCAACGCCCAAGAACACCATCACATGGTTGTAATTCAACCTGGACGGCGCGACAGCATCCAATCGCATCCATAACTCAGAAATTTTAGTGATCGAACCCACGACTTCGAGTGCTCTTCCCCCCACTTATGCAGTAATCAATGAATAGCCAAATCCCGCCTTCCAGATACGAAGCGCGCACACATTTCGGTCTAAGTGATTTTTCATGCGCTTTCCGTTGGACCTCTAGATGTCAATCAAAGCCCAATGCTGCTGTACGTGTTGAGCAACTTGGATCGTTCCTACTTTGGCGCCGTTGGCTTGGGTGCTGGGGTCCCGGGTGGGCCTGCAGGCGGCGTTGCGGCCTTTTCCGCACCCGGCGCGGCCGGAAACCCACCGTGCAAAACGCGTCCATCCTCAAGCTTCATCTCAACGAGTTCTCCGCCAGGCTCTCCGTTTCGGTTCGGATGCCACGACAAGGTCACCTTTGTGCCGACGAGAAAATCCTTGGACTTGAAGCCTTGCCGGGAGATTACCGCTGGTGACGCGGTTGTGACAGATACCTGTTCCGCTGCGCGCTGTTCGTTCAAATAAGCGACTGTGATTCCCGAATGCGGGGCATTCCAATCAAACTCCTCGAGGGTACCCGAGACCGTCTTCGTGAGTTTCTGGTCGTAGGCGGCAAACGAATGATGCGCATGCGACGGAATGCTCCACAGCGCTGCCGTACCTGCCAGGAGTGCAACGCGATACCATTGATTCCAACGCCGAGTTGTTTGCCCCGCAGTCCCGGGACGAGTCTTTCGCATGATGGATTCTCTCTGGCGATCAGTGTCATTGGGCGACAGCCGGCTGCAATCATGCGCCGTGACGGCAGTCATATCGCAAAGGGGCCCATGTATAGCGGGCACAAAATAGTGTCGTGATTGGTTTCATACCCCCTCCCTGGCCCGCGTCCTGCAGACAACGCCACAGGTGTCCAAATCTAAAAATGCGAGTGTAGATCGTCAATGATCTTATCGCTTTTTTACCTTGTAACTGCTCGATGTGATGCCAACTCGGCACGACGGCTAGCCAGAAGCCCTGGTATTCTAAGAAGATCGGAGATCCTGAGGTCGCCGGATGAGAATAGACTCAATCCGAATGACCACCCGCAGGGAAGTCATCCAGCTCGCCATAGGCTTCGCCGTCGTTGCGACCGCCGCGCCTGCGTTTTCGGCTGTTGCCGGCGTGACCGACACTCCCGGCCCACGACACTGGCGAAGTCCTGCAACGCCTTGCCGAATGCATCTTCACTGACGCCTGGCGGTAAGCTTATTTCGTCCTCCAGTTTCTACGGACTGCATCTACCTGGGCGCGATCGGGCTTCGAACCACCTCACATTGGATCAGCAGCGAGAGAAACTCGGTGTCGGTGCAATCGCCAGTGTATTTCCGGCCTCAGCGTGGCAGGGGCGGTGCGCCGGCTTTCTTACGATCGAGGCATATATCTTCATGAAACGGGTAGAGATTGTCGCCCTGGCGCTTATACGTCAGTACGGCATCCCACGGCTGTGTGAAGTACTGTGGGTCGACGATTGTGATGCGATCTTCAAGCGTATCACTATCCTTCAATCGAAGGTGCTCGGTTAACTCAAGGTCCTCACTGTTCGGGATGAATTCGTCGAGCAGCTTCTGCTCGGTGAACTTAGTGGAGTGCGCCACCAGCGTCTTCCCCTCCCAATGCCCTTTGGTCGTCCCCATAGCCGTCCCCACGTCCCCACCGCCGGTGGCGATCCCTTCCTGCATCGGGTTCCTTAGCTGTGGTCCGCCTTCCATGATGATTTCCCGCATCAGCCGATTCCACTCAAAAAGGATTGCTACCACGTTCGGCCGCTGATAGATCTTCATCAGCATTGGAGTGAGCATAAGTCTCGGTAGTCCGGGCGATGAACAACGCATCTGCGTCGGGTCGAAGGTGTAACTGCCTTTTTCAGCGGCCGCCTTATTTTGTTCGAACGCCTTGCGTCCCGCCGCTGTGAAAGGAATCTGGGCGAGATCGGCCGGCTTGAACGCCGCTTGGGCTGGCTCGAGCTTCCACACCCCTTCAAAAGTGCTGTCGGTTCGACTGCATCCGACCAATGCGACGCTCAAGACGGCAAGGGCTGCAATTAGCACTCTTCTTGCGGACCCGCCTATGCCGCGAACAATCCTCATGTGAAAGCCTCCACTTAACAGATCTCTTGGACCACTGCGCGGGCGCAATGCGCTGGCGGTGGTTGATTTGGTGCGCCTATGCAGCGGCCAGTAATACCCCGTAAGCGCAAGAGCGACAGGAAAGCTCGGGCCGCATGCGGGATATCTATAACGATCGTCACCGGAGGCGAGTTTCAGATACTCTAGGGTAGAAGCTTCCTTGACCAATCCACCGCTGGCTTTCCGGCATCAGTGCGATCCAAGCAAATGTCCATTGGGATCTCATAGGTTGCAGGCAATCGTCTGAACTCAACCACCGTCTCCCAAGGATGCGTGAAAGTTGCCGGGTCTTGGATGCGGATGCGATCTTCGAGCAGCGCTCCGCCACTCTTGAGGCGGAGTCGTTCGGTCAGCTGAAGCTTCTCACTGTGAGGCAACCCGGCAGAATCCAACAGCGTGTTGTCGGCCCGGAATCCATCGCTGTCAATCACGAGCACGTCCCCCTCAAAGTGTCCGCGCGACTCGCCCATCGCGAGTGGGTAAGGCGCTTCGAGCTTACGGCCGGTCATGTCGACGTGCCTATTCCAATAATTCCATTGAAAAAGGTAGGTAATGCGTTTCGGGCTCTGGATGATCTCGAACGGGTAGGGCAGATACAGCATCCGCGGTATCCCCGGCGATACGCACTTGGCGGCGGGGTCAAATGACAGATTCCCAGCGCGCCACTTTGCAACATGTGTGGAGTAGACGCGAGCCGCCTCTGCAGTCAGCGGCGGGATCTCACCCCTGTCGGTCTTCAGCTCCTGCACCTTCGAGTCAACTAACCACACACCGCTAAAGTCCGGATTCGCGTACGCATCGGTAGCGACGAAAAGCGCAGCCAGGAGCGCGCCAACTCGAGCCGCACCCACTTGACGGGAGCCTGCTGAGCTCGTCATGGCTGTGACCCGGGTGGCTGCGCGCCGGGTGGCAGAGGTGCATCGGGCGAACCCCCGTGTCCCGGCCCGTCCGGGGGCGGACCGACCGCCTTGATGTCGTTGCCCGGGCCGTATAACAGTCGTCCATCTGCGAGTGTCACGGTAATCAGCGTCCCCGAAAGACTGCCGTCGCGCATAGGATGAATGTTGAGGGTAAGCCTGTCCCCGACATTAATATCCGACTTCTTCCAACCGTGGCGCACATTGATATTCGGAGTTCCGCACTCGACGTTCCACTCAACTTGCTTACCTTGCGCATCCAGGGCAAGAATGCGGATAAACATGTGCGGGTTAGTCCATTCAAAATCCTTTATCGTACCCGACAGCGTCAGCGATTTTGAGTAATCGTAGGCTGCCGTCGAATGATGCGCCGACACTGTGCTACTGATAGCCAGCAGCAGCAGAAGCATCTTGAAGCGCCTCGATCGCCATCGCGGTACCACTCTAATCATGGATGACCCTCTGAAAACGCGCGCAATTCGCCGCGATTTGCGCAACTTGATTTTGTCCGGCGGCCTTTAGATCGCTTCTGATCGTAGTTGTCGATAGCAACGTACCCCGGATCAGTCTAGGGGGCCCATTGTAGCCATGCAGCTTGATTTACGTTTTTTTTCGCCCGCAGGGAGCCACCGGGAGGATGCCTAAATGCGCGCCGTCGCGTGGACGTGCGCAGCCAAGGCGGACGCATGACGTACCCGACATCACAATCGGCTTCTAACCTTCGACCAGTGCTCTAAATTAACTGTGCGCCGCGATGGGCAATTCGATCTCCACCATGAGGCCGCCCTCCGGGCGGTTGCTTGCTTGTACGCTGCCGCCGTGGGCAGCAATGATGCGCCGCGCGATGGTGAGTCCCAATCCGTGCCCGGTTGTGTGGCCGCGGTCAGCATCGGCGGTCACAAACGGCTCAAAGATTGCCTCGAGGTGCGTATCCGGCACACCCGGTCCGCTATCGAGCACAAGTAGTCGCGCAAATCCGCTGTCACAGTCGCGCGACAATTTGATCGCGACTGGCCGGCCCGCACCACCGTGTTTAATGGCATTGCGCACTACGTTCTCAATTGCACGATGTAGAAGTTCAGAGTTTCCGCGCACGATCAGGCGTGAATCGGCAAGCATTTGGACCTCGCCTCCGTTAGCTCGTGCCTCGAAGTCGCAGTCTTCGGCCAATCCCACCAACAGATTTGAAAGGCAGATATCCTCCTCTAGAGATATGCCTACGCCCTGTAGTCGCGCGAGCGTCAGCAACTCTTCCACAAGAGCGTCCATACGAACCGCTTCGAGCTCAATTCGGTCAAGGTGTACGTTAAACCGCTCGGGTTGCTGTCTTGCAAGACCAATGCCAGCATGTAGACGCGCAAGCGGTGAGCGCATCTCGTGTGAGACATCGTGGAGCAAGCGCCGTTGGCCTTCGAGCAGCTGCTGCAGGAGTGATGCCATTTGGTCGAAATGGCGACCGAGGTCTGCAAGTTCATCATGCCTGCGCGCCATTACCGGCTCGAGTTTCACCGCAAAGTCACCCGCAGCTGCTGCCGTGAACGCCGATCGCAGGCCGCGAATAGGCTTAGCGAAGTACCATGCCAGTAGCGCCGCTGATGCGAAGCTCGCTGCGATAACGCCGAACAGGCCGGGTAGGGCCGTCGGCACAGGCAGAATTTGCAGATGTCCCCGCAACCACAAGAATCCAAGTCCAACTGCGGCCAGCTGCGCGACCCAGATGCACAGGAAAAACTTCCGAAAGAGACGTCCCATGGCTAGCTACGAAGCAACTGGTAACCCAGGCCGTGCACCGTCTCTATCACCGGCGCCTGCGTGCCGGTCCCGGCGAGCTTTCTCCGGATGCTGCTTAGATGCACATCGATGCTACGATCGAAGCGAGCTCGGGGTCTGCCGAGCGCCCGTGCAGATAGCATCTCCTTGCTGACCGGTCGCCCTGCGTTGCGGGCAAGTACTTCCAGCAAGGTAAACTCGGTGCTCGTGAGATCGAGCGGCTTGCCGGCCCATTCGGCTTTGCGTCGATCGGGCCAGATGACAAGCGGTCCGACAATGATCTGATTGTTTGGCGAGCCGTCGGATGACGCGACAGCCGTTCGCCGCAGGATCGCTCGGATGCGGGCTGATAGCTCGCGCGAGGTACAGGGCTTGGGCACGTAGTCATCGGCGCCTAGCTCCAAACCGCTTACCTTGTCGTTAGCTTCACCTTTGGCTGTGAGCATGAGCACGGGTACGGAGCTTTGCGCGCGGATGCATCGAAGGACTTCCAGGCCGCTTACTCGCGGCATCATCACATCGAGAACGACAATCGCGTAATCACCCGAGATCGCTTTGCTTATGGATGCTACGCCATCGATGACCACATCGACACGATAGCCATCGCGTTCGAGATAGTCCTTTAACATCTCCACCAGCTCGAGATCATCATCGACGAGTAAGACTCTGGGACCTAGGGGGCTTTCTCTCATGATGCGCTGAGTATGGTTCCGCTGCCGTGGGTCAGAATTCCCGCCCCTCGGTACCGCAGGGAGCAGGTATCAACCCGCATTTAAGACACGATCTTATCGCATCGGCATGCAATCGCGATCGCGAAGGCTGTCCAGCCGTGGCACGCAGGGGAATCAACCGAGAAGCCGTACTTCTAGCAATCTCTCAAAAATCACTTTCTTTGCTCATTTTTTACTACTCGACGGCGCTCAACACATGAAAACTCCAGCTGTTCCGCGCTACACGGTGTCTGCATCGGTGCTCCCGGTGTTGATTGATAACTTATTCTCGCAACTTAAGTTTCTCTCGATCATCGGGCCAATGCACCGCTATGAGAAATCCTGTCGTCCGAAGCGATGACGGCGATAAGTGTATCCGTATGTGGGGCTCTGCAGCAGCCCTCGATGCGCCAGTAAGGGGTCAGTCGAGTAGACGGCTGAGAAGAGCGTTGGCCTGCGTTATGCGTAGTCGCCGGTAGGCACGTTGGCGATAGGTCAAGACGCTTGCGCGGGAAATCCCGAGCTGCCCGGCGATGCACGCGGCGGTATCACCGGCCAAGGTCCGCGCGCAGACTTCGAGTTCCCGTGGCGTGAGGTCAGGAAAGGTACAGGCCAGACGCCGCTTCAGACGAATGGCAAGTGGCTCGGAGAAAGGTGGTTGAGGCGCGGCGGCATCCATCATGGCACTCAACGCCAGATTGGCAAGCGCGGCAAGCTGGCCGTTGGAAGAGGTGCCGCTGCGGCGACGATAGAAACTAAGCACGAACCAGCGTCGATCGAAGTGCCAGCCAAAGCAAAGCTTTTCGACGAAGCGCGGTCGCTCGAAACATAATGCCCGGTAGTCCGAGCTTCTGATCTCGTTCGCGCTAATGGTCTGCGCGAAGCCCGAACCGACCGGTGCCGAGACGCGGGCGCGAGCAACCGGATCAAATCGGTGAAAACGCTGCGTGTATAGCGCAACGCGCGATGCGGAATCAGGAAGGCCACTCGATGAAGCAATCACGATCGGGCGGCTGGTCTCTTCTTGACTAAAGGCAAAGACCTCTTCGACATCACCCAACCGTTGCGCGGCGCATAAGAGCGCTGGTCCGAAGCGCTCATCCCTTGCTACTATCAGCGCTGAGCCAATCTCCGGATCCAGGAACGGTAGCATGCTGATTCCCATTGCGCGCGTCCCCCCACCGATGGGCTTACACTAGCACGAGCAGCTGCCCGGCGCGCCTGTCGATAGATATGGGGACAGACCGGAGCGCCCAGATCGTCGAAGATCGACGCGCAGCGCGCCGATCGCACAGGAGAAGAACGTGGGGAAACCCTTTGCCTCATCCGCCGACCTGAGCCCGAAGACCGAGACCCTCGAAGTGCTGGCTGAAGGCGTCTACGCTTTGACCGCGGAGGGTGATCCCAACGTGGGGGCCATAGAAGGCGATGACTTTATCGTCTGCCTTGAGGCACGGGCAACACCCGTGGTAGCGCGCGAGTGGCTGCAGCAGCTACGCCAGCATACTGCCAAGCCGGTGCGCTATCTGGTGCTGACGCATTATCACGCAGTGCGCGTTCTGGGAGCGAGCGCATTTGACGCCGATGCCATCATCGCAAGCGGTGCGACTCGCAAGCTCATTGCAGAGCGAGGCGAGCAGGACTGGGCCAGTGAGTACGGGCGCATGCCACGCCTGTTCAAAGAACCCGACAGCATCCCGGGCCTCACTTGGCCGGAGTTGACATTCGACGATCACATGACGATCGAACTGGGGGGCGAGCGAGGACGCGTCGAGCTCCATTTTTGCGGGCGGGGACACACGGCCGGAGACATTGTCGCTTGGCACGACAAGAGCAAGACGCTTTTTGCAGGCGACTTGGTCGAGGCACAGGCTGCGCTCTACACGGGCGATGCTTTTCACCGCGAATGGTCGACCGCAACGCTCGATAAAGTTCAGACCTTCGGAGCCGAAAATCTAGTCGGCGGTCGGGGCGCGGTCGCCAAGGGACGCGATGCCTGTGATGCCGCGATCCGCCAAACGCGCGATTTTCTCCAGGGCATGCTGCAGTGCGTGGGTGAAGCGCACCGCGCCCGCCGAGGCTTGCGGGCGGCGTTCGAAGCCACGTACACCGCTCTAGCGCCCAAGTATGGTCGGTGGCCCATCTTCGAGCATTGTCTGCCCTTCAACGTGCAGAGGCTGTGGGACGAGCTGGAGGGCGTCGACTGGCCGCGGATTTGGACAATGGAGCGTGATCGCGAGGTCTGGGCACAGTTGCAAGGCTGAGCGAGCCGTGTCGGGCCGGCAAAGTATTCCAATATGGCGCCTAATGCCGCGGCGGCCTGCGCTCGCCGCGGCAATTGAACATTTACCGATGGTGATTGTCGGCGGCGGACCGGTAGGGTTGACGCTGGCGCTCGATCTGGCGCGTCGTGGGCGGCGTGTCACAGTTTTGAACAAACTCGACTTCATCGCCGCGGGCTCCAAGGCGATCTGCTTCTCCAAACGAACGCTCGACATCTGGGATCGCCTGGGCGTGGGTGAGTGCATGGTCGAGAGGGGTGTGGTCTGGAATCTCGGCAAGGTGTTTTGGGGCTCGGATACGCTGCCCATTTATCAATTTGACCTGCTGCCATTGAAGGACCAGAAGATGCCGGGCTTCATCAATCTGCAGCAGTATCACGCCGAGGAGATTCTGGTGGAGGCACTTATGAAGTGCGATGGCGTTGATCTTCGCTGGGGTCACGAAGTAACGGGGTTGACGCTGCAAGGCGATCGCGTCCGCCTGAGGGTATCGGCTGGTGGGTCCGCTTACGAAATAGAAGCCGACTGGCTGGTAGCGTGCGATGGCTCGCGTTCGTCAATTCGACAGGCGCTGGGACTGACATTTGAGGGGAGGGAGTTCGAGGATCGCTTTCTGATCGCCGATGTCAGGATGAGGACTTCACGAGCGGCCGAGCGCTGGTTCTGGTTCGATCCACCGTTCAACCCGGGCCAGTCGGCGCTGCTGCACAAGCAGCCGGATGACCTCTGGCGCCTTGATTTTCAGCTCGGCCGGGATGATGGCACGGCATGCATCGATCCGGGGAGGATCGAACCGCTGATACGCGGCCTGCTGGGGCAGGGTGTGCCGTTTACTCCGGAGTGGTACAGCCTCTATACCTTTCAATGCCGGCGCATGGCGCGCTTCATGCACGGCAGGGTGATCTTTGCCGGCGACAGTGCGCATCTAGTCTCGCCATTCGGCGCCCGCGGTTGCAACGGCGGAGTCGCAGATGCCGATAACCTCGCGTGGAAACTTGATCTGGTGATGTCCGACGCGGCCCCGGAGAGTCTGCTCGAGAGCTATGACCATGAGGCGATTGCAATGGCCGATGAAAACATTATGAACTCCACCCGCTCGACCGATTTCTTGACGCCGAAGACGGCGGTCAGTCGCGCTTTTCGCGATGCGGTGCTCGAGCTCGCGCGCGAGCACACGTTTGCGCGTCCTTTCGTGAATTCCGGGCGATTGTCTACAGCCGTCAGCTACCCCAACAGTCCGCTCAATACGCCGGATGAGCTCAATGATGTCTGGACTGGGGGTCTGGTCCCGGGATCTCCGCCGCTGGATGCGCCGCTGGCAGGCGAGTGGCTGCTCGAGCGGCTCGGCGAACGATTTGTGGTGCTCGCGCGTGGTTGGCAGGGTGCATTGCCGGCTGACGTAGGGCTGGTCGAGTGGAATGTGGGTGAGGGCGAGGGCGACGTGTTGAGCGAACGCTGGGACCTATCGCCCGGCAGCGCCTATCTGCTGCGTCCTGACCAATACGTCGCGGCGCGCTGGCGAGCTCCGACAGCTGAGTCCATCACGGCGGCTCTGCAACGCGCCAAAGGATTCTCTGCATGACGCGCTTGATCACGAGTTCTAACCTCGATGGGCCAGACGATGTCTACCAGTGGCTGATCGATCTGCACGCAGGCAGAAGCGAGGCCGAGAGCCTCAAAATTAACGCGCGTTTAATTTTGCTGCTGCTCAATCACATCGGAGACCGTGGGGCGATTAGAGAGGCGATCGCGCTGGCAGGTCAGCCCCTGCCTCGTCAACAGGGGCCCGACATCTGTGAGCCGGCTCAGCGTCGATGTTCAGGGGAGCCCGATGCGCCATGGCGCTCCCCTCAGTGATGGACAGGTGTAGTCGGATCCAGAAACAGCAGCTTTGCCGAACCTGGGATGACTGAATAGCGGCGCCGGAGATCGCCTGGATCGGCGGACTCATTGGGAACGTGGCTATTCGGAACAGTGACATTGCAGGCCCCGTTCGAAAATCAGCTGCGGGCTCCGGGATGGGAACCCGCGCGTTGCGGAATTATCAGAATGCAGGCGATCATGACAACGCCAATGATGGCGGAGGCAATGGGGCGGCTCAACGCGAGACCTCCCTCATCGGCCGGTTTGTCCAAATAATCGCCGAGTGTAGCGCCCAGCGGGCGGGTCAGAATGAACGCCGCCCAAAACAGCAACACGTGTGAGATGCTGGACCAGAAATAGACACCGGCAATCATCGCCAGGGCCGAGCCGAACACCAGTGCCGCGCCTACATAGCCGAGGCCGGTATCGTCTGCCATCCAATCGCCCAGCGCAGTGCCGAGTGTCTGGGAAAAGGTGATCGTGGCCCAGTAAAACGCCTCCACCTTTGGGGTATTGACCGTGTCGACGGCGACCGACCCCTGCGAGCGATACCACAGACCGAGTAGCGCGAGCACGCAAACCAGCAACAGTGCCGAACCACCGGCATAGCCGATGCCGAGCGAACGGTCGGAGAAATCGGCCATCGTGGTGCCCGCTGTCGTGGAGGCCACAATGGTGGCCCAATACAGCAGCGGATGGAACTTCCTGGCCCTGATCTGAAAAACAACAAGGACCACGAGCAGCGATAGAAAAATGAAGGTGCCGGTCAGATACCCCAGATTCATCGTCATGGTAGCGGTATCCCCGCCCGTCTCGCCGAGCGTGGTTGCCAGTACCTTAATGATCCAGAAGCCCAGCGTAACCGCTGGCACTTTGCTTGCCACTAGTCGATTGTTCAAGTCTGGTCCCACGTTCGTCAACGGGTCAGAAAAAGCCGACAGGTACGAAGTCTAGCGACTGCCAGACGCATGATTGTGCAATGCGGGGCCGGCAAACGCCACCACCGGATGGGGTCGCATTTGACGCAGGGATCAGCTGGCCGCTCAGGCCATCATCGAGCTTGATGTTTTCGGACACCACGGCAGGAATGGCCGACTCGGCGCCATGCGCAACCTCGTCTCGATTTCCCAATGGCAACGCAGTCGGGAACCTATAGCCGAGATAGTTTGACGACCACACGAGAATGGCATGACAAAACGCCCCGGCGGAGGCCGAGCTCACCAATAACCGGGACCCGCACGAGCATCTTCGCTGGGGCCACACAGGCTCCATAATTCGGTCGTTGGACTTCATAACGGAGGAATGAGCTATGAAGATCTGCGTATTCGGCGCCGGGGCCATCGGCGGTTATATGGCGGGGGAGCTCGCCTTGGCGGGCCATGAAGTGTGTGCAATTGCTCGCGGTGCGCATCTGGCGGCCATTCAGAGACACGGGCTCAAGTTAATCGTGGAGGGACAGGCGCGCACGGTTGAATTGCCGGCAAGCGACGACCCTGCCACGTTTGGTCCGCAGGATGTCGTCATCTGTGCGCTGAAGGCACAGCAGGCCCATGCCAGCGCGGGCGCGTTCGCTGCGCTCCTCGGTCCGCGCACGGCTGTTCTCACAGCGATGAACGGAATTCCCTGGTGGTATTTCTACAAGGAGCGCGGCCCCCTGGACGGCCATCATTTGGAAAGTGTCGATCCCGGCGGCGCGCAATGGAATGCCATTGGACCAGAACGCGCCATCGGCTGCGTCGTCGATCCCGCCTGCGAGGTAGTGGCCCCCGGGGTAATCGAACATCGCCTGTTCAAGCGCTTCACAATAGGCGAACCCGACGGTTCCGCCTCGGAGCGCATCGTGGCCCTGCGCGATGCCCTGGTTTCTGCCGGATTCGATGCGCCGATCCGCGACACAATCCGCTGGAACATCTGGCTCAAGCTGTGGGGCAACGTCTGTTTCAACCCCATCAGCGCACTTACTCTCGCGACACTCGATCGCGTAACCTCCGAGCCCAGCCTCCGCGCCCTATGCAAATCCATGATGGCCGAAGCCCAGGCAATAACTACATCGCTCGGTCTCAACATCCCAGACCAAATGATGGAGAGGCGGCTGAACGCAGCCGGTTCCGTCGTGGGTCACAAAATTTCAATGCTGCAAGATCTCGAACGAGGCCGATCCCTTGAGATCGATGCTCTCGTCACCGCCGTCCAGGAAATGGGCCGCCTCGTCAAGGTCGCAACACCAACGATCGACACCGTACTTGCCTTGGTACAGGAACGTGGTCGGCAGGCTGGACTATACGGCCGCTTGGGGTTCGCTTAGGGTCGCCTATGGAATCATCATGCGCCAAACTAGCAGCTGGTGTAGCTCAAAAGTAAGCGAATTGCTCGACGAGATTGGCATCATGCTGCTAGCGTCACGAAGTGGAGTTTATGTCTTCGATGCGTGGCAGGGCCCTGGTGCCCGAGCGTACACTCCAGTCTGATTTTCGTACGAATTCGAGCATCGCCTCGCGAATACAAACGCTAGCGTACGCCTCGAAGGATCTACCTGCACCGTACCCGTAGCCAGCGATGGCCGCCCGTAGTCCACCCATACCGGCTTGGATCAGGTCATCGATATCGACGTAGTTGCGACGCCGGAACAGGTGATAAGCAATGCGTCTCACAAGCTCGGCGCGGCTTAGAAGTAAAGCCTCACGACGTGGTTCCAGCTTCCTGGATTCGCGGCCAGCAATCACAGCGACGCTCTGGCCCATGTGCGTGAATTGGCGGCCGACGCGAACTGCGCAGCAGCTACAATGAGTGCGCGACAGAAACGATTGTAGTAGCGACGCATGTCTGATATTGGCTGCATGGTGCTTAGATCTCTGGCGCAAGCTCCTCTGGGCTGCCTGCACTGCGAAGTAATCAGGCGAACTCTATGGCCCGTGCACCGTGTTTCAGCAGGTGAGCAAATTTCACCGCCGGCACAGGCCGGCTGAAATAGTATCCTTGACCTTGCGGGCAACCGTGATGCTGCAGGATTGCAAGTTGTTCTCGTGTTTCTACGCCCTCGGCAACCACCCGCATATGCAGCGTTCGTCCCAGACCGATCACCGCCGTGACGATACCGGCATCATCCTCACCCGTCGTGAGGTCATGCACGAAAGACCTATCGATCTTTAAAGCATCGATCGGGAAGCGCTTCAAATGACTTAAGCTTGAATAGCCGGTGCCAAAGTCATCCAGTGCAAGCAGCACGCCGATATCCTTTAATTCCTTGAGAACTTCCGCAACGGATCGCGAATCCTCCAACAGGGCCGTTTCGGTCAGCTCGAGTTCTAGATAGCGCGGCTCCAGATTCGTCTGCTCCAAAGTCGTACGTACGCCGGCGACGAACCCCGGGGTGCATAACTCCACCGCGGAGATGTTTATCGCCATGCACATCGGTGGCAGCCCTGCTATCTGCCACGCCCTGGCCTGACGGCAGGCTTCTCGCAGTACCCAGCGCCCGATCGGCACAATGAGGCCACTATCCTCCGCAACGGCGATGAATTGCACCGGAGGCACGAGCCCGCGCTGCGGATGGCACCAGCGGATAAGCGCTTCGACGCCGATGATTGTGCCGGTGGCAAGATTCATCTTCGGCTGATAATGCAATGACAATTCACACCGTTCGATGGCGTGGCGCAAACTGTCCTCGAGCGACTGCCGCTCCATCGCATGTACGTTCATGTCCGGCTTGAAGAATTGATAACTATCGCGTCCACTATCCTTAGCGTGGTACATCGCAACATCCGCCTTCTTCAATAGCGACTCCGCGTCCGCTCCGTCATCCGGATAGGTGACAATGCCGATGCTCCCGGTGATATGCAGCTCGTGGCCGCTAACTTGATGGGGCTCGCGCAGCGCGTGGAGTATTTTGTCCGCCGTGATTGCTGCATCCTGCGCGTGGTTAACTTCCCAGAGCAGTACAACAAATTCATCGCCCCCCAGGCGGCTGACCGTATCCGAACTGCGCACGCACGTGAAAAGCCGGCGCCCGACAGACTGCAGCAAACCGTCGCCAACAATGTGTCCCAATGAGTCGTTAATGTTCTTGAATCGGTCTAAATCCAAGAACAGAACCGCGAGTTTGCGACGGTGACGCGTGGATAGTTCAATGGCCTCGCTCAGGCGGTCGTTCAGCAAGATGCGGTTAGGCAAGTCGGTAAGGCTGTCATGTTGTGCCAAGTAAGACATTTGCAGCGTCATCGCTCGTGCCGCACTAACATCGTGAAAGACCATAACTGCGCCAGTCACCTGGCCCCGACGATTGTGGATCGGTGCGGTAGTGTCTTCGATGGCAGCTTCTGCACCGTCGCGCCGAAGCAGGACGCAGTTTGGGGCGAGGGCCACGTGTTTGTTGTTTGCGATCGCCAGCATCAAGGGACTTGGCGTCGCTTCGCGTGTCGTCGCGTCTACGATTCGAAGCACTTCTTCAAGACTACGGCCTAGCGCCTCATCATTCGCCCAGCCTGTCAGGCGTTCAGCTATAGCATTGAGATAGGTGATGTGGCCCGAGACGTCCGTGCTTACGACCGCGTCGCCGATGGAGTTCAGTGTGACCTGCGCGCGTTCCTTTTCTTCAAATAACGCTTCGACATTTGCCGCACGCTCGATCATGCTTTCCACGGCCTTGCGCAACGGGTAAGCCTCAAGAAGGTCTTTAAAGAGATAATCCTGGGCTCCACACTGCACTGCCAATTTGGCCGTCCCCTCTTCTTTCGGCGTGCATAAAATCAAGATCGGAATTTCAGGCGCGACATCAAACAGCCGGTCGAAGGTGTCTATTCCGCGACTGTCGGGTAACGATAGGTCGACCAATATCGCCGCGCTGCCGGCCAGTCTTTCTAAACCCTCCGCACAGCATCTGGCCCATTCGACTTCGAACAGACTATCGCCGGAATTACTCAACGCGTTCAGGATGGCCTTGGCAGCTGGCGCGTCGTCTTGTATCAGAAGTATGCGTTGAGGCATGGGTTTATTTGCGCCCATCAAAGTTCCGTGGGCTAGGAGTCCACCACGGCGGCCGGCTACCGGTATGTACGACAACACACACAGGTATTGGGGGGCGGCGAAGTATTGTTAGCTTTTGCGCGGCCGGTCACACAGATGGGATGTTTGGCATAACATAATCCTCGTTCCGCGCTTCGGCATTACGGTCGAAAGGTGGACAGTTATCACACGGCGCCCAGCTATCGGAACCAGTCTAGGCAGCCGCGCGACTTGCTGCGACACGCCACTGCCCGTGGTCTCGAAGTCTAGACCCGCACTATCCCCAACACGTCTCGATGGGCATGGTGCGCGAACAGATGCGACCTCGGGAAAGAGTGCTGGGAGGTTGCCGTCCGAGGTCGAGAAGTCTGCTCGCCAGGTAAGCGGGCGACGCTTTAGGACACGCGCTGGTGCGACGATTGCCAGCGTGCCAGGCGACACATTCAAAAACTATTCATTGTCCGGTCTCAGGCCACATAAGCGGCAGGAATAGCAAATCGTCGACGTTTACCGGGCACCCGGACCCCGGTAAAAACATGCAGGTAACGATTTCAACAAACTAGCACGGCCAAGTCCTACAAAAGTTCATCAGCCGACGCGGTATAAAGAGCGGCCCCTGCCGCCTATGGTGCCATCCCTCTCTGAAGACTAGTAGCGCTACCTGACCCATGGAGCCAATGATTGCTAACCGACGATGATATCTACCTATTTCGAGAAGGCTCGCACGGTCGATTGCACGAGAAGCTGGGGTGCACGCTGTCCTTGGATGGCGCGCGCTTTGCAGTCTGGGCGCCCAACGCCGCGGCGGTCTCCGTCATTGGCGAGTTCAACGACTGGCGTTTTGATGCCGACCACCTGACGCGCCGCGGCGATGAGTCCGGCATATGGGAAGGCCAGCTGGCGGCGGTCAGGCACGGTCATGCTTACAAGTATCGCGTCACCCCACACAGCGGAATTGCGGTTGACAAGGCCGATCCGTTTGGCTTCTATTCCGAAAGGCCTCCGGCGACGGCCTCGCGCGCATGGAATCTCGACTATGTGTGGAATGACGCCCAGTGGATGGGCTCGCGCGCATCTCGTAACGCCCTGGATTCCAGCATCTCAATCTACGAACTGCACCCAGGCTCCTGGCGCAAGAACAACGGCGAATATCTCAATTACCGCGAGCTGGCGGATGCGCTGGCCGAATATCTGACGCAGATGGGGTTCACGCACGTCGAATTGATGCCCATCACCGAACATCCCTTCTACGGCTCGTGGGGCTACCAGACCACCGGCTACTTTGCGCCGACCGCCCGCTACGGTACGCCACAGGATCTCATGTATTTTGTCGACCACCTGCATCAGAGCGGTATCGGCGTGATCCTCGATTGGGTGCCCTCGCACTTTCCTACCGACGCACACGGCCTCATGTATTTCGACGGCACACACCTCTATGAGCATGCCGACGTGCGCCAGGGCTTTCATCCCGAGTGGAATTCCGCCATCTTCAATTATGGACGCAACGAAGTACGCAGCTTCCTGACTTCCTCGGCACTCTTCTGGCTCGATAAATATCATATCGATGGGATTCGCGTTGATGCGGTGGCCTCGATGCTTTATTGGGATTACGCTCGCAACGAAGGCCAGTGGATTCCGAACCGCCTTGGCGGCCGGGAGAATATCGAGGCGGTGGAATTCCTGCGCAGGCTCAATGAGGCGATCTACCGCGACCATCCGGATGCGATGTCGATCGCCGAGGAGTCGACTGCATGGCCGATGGTATCCCGACCGACTTTCATGGGCGGCCTGGGCTTCGGCATGAAATGGAACATGGGTTGGATGCACGACACCATCGAGTACATGCAGAAGGACCCGGTATATCGCAAGTATTGCCAGGGCCAGTTGACTTTCTCAATGGTGTACGCGTTTAACGAGAATTTCGTGCTACCTCTGTCGCATGATGAGGTGGTGTACGGTAAAGGGTCGATGATTTCGAAAATGCCGGGGGACGACTGGCAGAAATTCGCGAATCTGCGCATGCTGTTCGGGTACATGTGGGGTCATCCCGGCAAGAAGCTGCTATTCATGGGGGCGGAATTCGGTCAACGACGCGAGTGGACGCACGAGGGTGAACTTGAGTGGTGGGTTACGGGCTTGCCGGCACATGCCGGCGTGCAGGCATGGGTGCGCGATCTGAATCGCGTCTACCGGAGCGAGTCGGCGCTGCACCAGGTTGATTTCTCACCCGAAGGTTTCGAATGGATTGATGTCGGAAACGCCGAGATCAGCGTCATTGCTTTCCTGCGCAAGGCGTCTGACGGTAGTGCCCCGGTGCTCGTAGTGTGCAATTTCACTCCAGTACCGCGCAGCAATTTTCTGGCCGGCGTGCCGCTGCCCGGGTTGTGGCGCGAAATCCTCAACAGCGACGCGCGTGAATATGGCGGTGCCGGGTGGGGCAACATGGGCGGGGTACGATCCTCCCCTGTGGGCGCGCATGGCCGTTTGCACTCGATCAACCTGACCCTGCCGCCGCTGTCGACCATCATGTGCCGATGGGAAACTGATGGCTAAGGCGAAGCATTCATCTTCTGAGACTACACCTGTCGCGGCAGTGCCCGAGGGCCGCTCGCGCGCGGTCATCGATGCGCTGCTGCCGGTAGTCGACGCAGGTCGATTCCCGGTCAAGCGGATCGCCGGTGAGCCAGTGCGCATCGAGGCCCATTGCCTGGCCGATGGCCATGACAGGCTGCGCGTGGTCATGCGCTGGCAGGCGGTGAATGGCGCGGAGATGCATGAACTCGACATGGTGCCGCTCCCCAACGATGTCTGGTGGTGCGAGTTCACCCCTCCGCTTGCGGGCCGCTATCGCTACAGTGTGACGGCCTGGGTCGATCACTTCGAATCCTGGCGTCATGCGCTCGAGCGTCGGCAGGAGCTTGACGACATCCGCAACGCGCTGCGGGTCGGCGCCGAGCTGGCCGAACAGGCGGCGATGCGCGCCAAGGGAGAAGATGCGGCAATCCTCGATCGCTGGGCCGGGCAAATGCGCGCTGCTGCAGCGAACGCCGACCCCATCGGACCCGAGGGGCTGAAAGCCGTGGCGCTCGAGCCGGCGCGAATCGCAGTCGCGGCCCGCTATCCGGACCGCGCCTTTGCCGTGACGCGCTCGCTCGAGTTGGTCGCCGACCGCAGGAAGGCCCAGTTCAGCACCTGGTACGAGATGTTTCCGCGCTCGGCCGCGCTACAGCCGGGCCGCCACGGCACGTTGCGCGACGTCGAGGCTCGATTACCATATGTCGCAGAAATGGGGTTCGACGTTCTATACCTGCCGCCCGTTCATCCGATCGGCGTCGTGAACCGCAAGGGCAAGAACAATGCGCTCGCAGCGCTGCCGGACGACGTCGGAAGTCCCTGGGCTATTGGCTCGGCCGAAGGCGGCCACAAGGACATCCACCGCGAGCTTGGATCGCTGGAGGATTTTCGGTCCCTGACGCACAAGGCGCAGCAGCTTGGAATTGAAATAGCGCTGGACATCGCCTTTCAGTGTGCGCCAGACCACCCGTATGTGAAGGCACATCCGCAGTGGTTCAAGCATCGACCCGACGGTACCATCCAGTACGCCGAGAATCCGCCCAAGAAGTACCAGGACATTTATCCGTTTGATTTCGAGAGCGAGGATTGGCGCGCGCTGTGGGCGGAACTCAAGAGTGTGTTCGAATTCTGGGTGGCACAGGGTGTCAAGATCTTTCGCGTCGACAACCCGCACACGAAGTCATTCGCATTCTGGCAATGGGCGCTCGCCGAAATCACCCGGGTTCACCCAGATGTCATCTTCCTGGCCGAGGCGTTCACACGGCCCAAGGTGATGCATCACCTCGCCAAGGCAGGTTTCACACAGTCTTACACCTACTTCACCTGGCGTATCAGCAAGCGTGAACTGACCGAATATTTCACCGAACTCACGAGTGGCCCAGGCCGCGACTATTACCGGCCCAACGTCTGGCCTAATACGCCGGACATCCTGCACGAGGCGTTGCAACTGGGGCTGCGGCCGGTGTTCGCCCTACGGCTGGTACTCGCCGCGACTCTCTCCGCCAACTACGGCATCTACGGCCCAGCGTTCGAGCTCATGGAGAGCAGGCCGCGCGAGCCCGGCAGTGAGGAATATCTCGATTCCGAAAAGTATCAGCTGCGACACTGGGATCTCACCCGCGCGGACAGCCTGCGGCACCTGATCGGGCGCATCAATCACATCCGCAACGACAATCTGCCGCTGCAGGCCGATCACAGCCTGCGTTTCTGCCCGATCGACAACGAGGCATTGATCGCGTTCCTCAAGACTGATGCCAGCGGTGCCGCAATCCTGACGATTGTCAATTTAGATCCCTATGAGGAACAGTCCGGCTGGGTTGATCTGGACCTGAGCGTGCTGCAGCTCGATGAGGCCGAACCCTACCAGGTGCACGACCTGCTGGGCGAGCAGCGCTACACCTGGCGCGGGCGCCGTAATTACGTAATGCTCGATCCGAGGCGTGCACCGGCTTATGTGTTCAAGCTGCGCCGACTGATCCGCAAGGAACTAGACTTTGATTATTACGGGTGAAACGCGATCATGAATGACGCGGCTACCGCAGTAACCGAAACCGAAACCGTCGGGCTGAAGAGCGACGATTCGCTGTGGTACAAAGATGCCGTCATCTACCAACTGAATGTCAAGTCATTCTTTGATTCGAACGATGACGGTATCGGTGACTTCAAGGGCCTGACCTCGAAGCTCGACTACATCAAGTCCCTGGGCGTCAATACGATCTGGCTGATGCCATTTTATCCCTCGCCGCTCAAGGATGACGGCTATGACATTGCCGACTATACGAACGTGCACCCGCATTTCGGTACCCTGGATGACTTCTGCGTGATGCTCGGCGAAGCGCACCGGCTCGGCCTCAAGGTCGTCACCGAACTCATCATCAACCACACCTCGGATCAGCACCCCTGGTTCAAGGCGGCGCGCCGCGCGCCACCCGGATCCCCTGAGCGCGAATTCTATGTCTGGAGCGACACCGACCAGAAGTACCTGGGTACGCGCATCATCTTCAGGGATACCGAGACTTCAAACTGGACCTGGGATCCGCTCGCCAAGGCCTATTACTGGCACCGCTTCTTCAGCCACCAGCCCGACCTGAACTTCGACAATCCGGCGGTCATGGATGCGGTGTTGCAGGTTATGCGCTTCTGGCTCGACAAGGGCGTCGACGGCTTCCGATTGGACGCGATTCCCTACCTGGTGGAGCGCGAGGGTACCAACAACGAGAACCTGCGCGAGACTCACGCCGTGATCAAGCGGCTGCGAGCAGCTATCGATGCGTCCTACCAGAACCGCTTCCTGCTGGCGGAGGCAAATCAATGGCCCGAGGACGTGCGTGAATATTTTGGCGACGGCGACGAATGCAACATGGCGTATCACTTCCCGCTCATGCCACGCATCTATATGGCGATAGCACAGGAGGACCGCTATCCGATCATCGAGATCATGCAGCAGACGCCGGATATTCCAGACAACTGCCAATGGGCGATATTCCTGCGCAACCATGACGAATTGACCCTGGAGATGGTAACCAGCAAGGAGCGCGACTACATGTACACGATGTATGCCGCCGATCTGCAGGCGCGCATCAACCTCGGCATACGGCGCCGCCTGGCGCCGCTCATGGAAAACGACATGGACCGGATCAAACTGATGAACAGCCTGCTGCTGTCGATGCCGGGATCGCCCATTGTCTACTACGGCGACGAAATCGGCATGGGCGACAATGTCTTCATCGGCGACCGCAACGGCGTGCGCACGCCGATGCAGTGGAGCCCGGATCGCAATGCTGGCTTCTCGCGCGCTGACCCGCAGCGGCTGTACCTGCCGCCTATCATGGATCCGGTATACGGTTACCCGTCGACCAACGTGGAGGCCCAATTGCGCGATCCGAGCTCGCTGCTGAGCTGGACCAAGCGCATTCTCGCGGTTCGCAACACCAGCCAGGCCTTCGGCCGCGGCACACGCCAGTTCCTGCGGCCGGGCAACCGAAAAATCCTCGCCTACCTGCGCGCCTACGGCGACGACAGCATTCTGTGCGTCGCAAACCTGTCGCGCTCCGCACAGCCGGTGGAGCTAAATCTATCGGCGTTCAAGGGACGGGTACCGGTCGAGATGCTCGGCCGCACGGCATTTCCGCCGATTGGTGAATTGCCCTATCTGCTGACCATATCCGCTTACGGTTTTTTTTGGTTCAGGCTGACCACCGATGTCGAAGTGCCCGCCTGGCACGAGCATGTACTGCCGATGGAAGAGCGTCCGGTGCTGGTGCTGTTCGACGGTTGGAGCAGCCTGTTTCGCGATCGGGTCGTGCCATGGCGCATCGCCATGGCCGAGAAGACGCGCCAGCAATTCGAGGCCGATACATTGCCGCGCTACATCGAAACCCAGCGCTGGTACGCATCCAAGGGCAGCACTATCGAACGCGCTCGCATCGCAGATCATGTGCTCTGGAAGGAGGGCAACGTCGATTGGTTGCTGTCGCTGCTGGAGATCGACGCCGGAGCCGAACGCTCGAGCTATTTCATGCCGCTCGCGCTGGCCTGGGAGGAGGGCGACGACGATCGGCTTCGCAATCTGTCGGCGGCAGCCGTAGCCCGGGTGCGTCAGCAGGCTAACCTTGGCGTGATGGGGGATGCCTTCGCCGATGCCGCCTTTTGTCGCGCCGTCGTCGCTGCAATCGCCGACCGCCGCAGCATTGCCACCGCGCACGGCAAGCTGCAGTTCAAGCCCACCGCGGCATTCAACAGGCTCGCCGGCACCGATTTCGCCACCCTGGCGATCGAACGCCTGACCAGCTCGAGCTCCAACACTGTGGTCAATATGGCCCAGCGACTGATGCTCAAGGGCTATCGCCGGCTGAGAGAGGGCGCCAGCCCGGAACTGGAGATGGGGCTGTATCTGACCGAAGTGGTACATTTCCCCAACTGTGCGCCGCTTGCCGGCGTGCTCGAGTATTCGGGAAACGACGGCCAGAAAAAACTGCTGGCCATGCTGCAGGCGTATATTCCCAACCAGGGCGACGGCTGGCTCTATTCGCTCGAATACCTGCGCCGCCACCTGGAACAGAACCGCACCGCGCCAGCCACCGACGCCCTGCCGGTCAACGCGCACGAAGGCTACCTGGGGCTGGTTCGCGTGCTGGCGACGCGAACCGCGGAGCTGCACGTGGCGCTGGCTCGCCCGACCGATGACGCGGTGTTCGCGCCGCAGCCGCTGACCCGTTCCGACCTCGACGGCTACCGACAGCGGGCGCAGGATGAGGCGCGCAATACGCTCGATCTGCTGAAGGCAAACCTGGAACAGCTCACGGGCGCCGATCGCGAGAAAGCCAACGCCGTGCTGGCGCTGCGCGACCGGGTGCTCGAGCGCCTGGCAGCGTGGGCCGCGGAGCCGGCGGAAGGCCAGAAAATCCGCATCCACGGCGATTACCACCTGGGTCAGGTGCTGATCACCCGCAATGACTTCGTGATCGTCGACTTCGAGGGCGAACCCGGACACAGCCTGGAGCAGCGGCGCGCCAAGCATTCGCCGCTGCGCGATGTGGCCGGCATGCTGCGCTCATTCAGCTACGTTCAGCACAGCGCATTGCGCAGCGTCGCCCATGACGAGGCCGAAGCGGCCAAGCTTGCACCCCTGGCGCAATCCTGGGAGGCAGAAGTGCGTGCGGCATTTCTATCGAGCTACGATGCATTGGTGCGCCCGGCGATGCTGTACGCATCGGCGCTGGCAGGCAGTGGATTGGTGGGACTGTTCGAACTGGAAAAGGCCCTGTACGAACTGCGCTACGAACTCAGCAACCGTCCGGCGTGGGCCGGCATCCCCCTGCAGGGCATCCTGGAGCGTACCGCTCAATAATCTGAGAGGCCTTTATGCAAAGTATCGACATGCTTCTGGAAACGACGCGCGAGTTTCTGCACCAGATTGCCGCACTGCTTCCGCGGCTTACCCTGGCTCTCGCGGTGGTGGTAGTCGGTTGGCTGGCCGCCAAGGCGGTACGTTTTGCAGTTGAAAGAGCGTTGCGCGCCATCAATTTCCACGTACTGACCGAACGTGCCGGTACCGATAATTTCCTGCAACAGGGTGGCCTGCGCGGCGACACCACCACGCTGTTCGGACTGTTCGCTTACTGGCTGGTCATGCTGGCGGCACTCATCATCGCCTTCAACGGCCTGGGTGTCACCTACATCACCGACCTGCTGCAGCGCCTGGTGCTGTTTTCACCGAAGATACTGGTCGCACTGCTGGTGATCATATTCGGCTCTTACTTCGCGCGCTTCGTCGGCAGCGCGGTGCACACTTATTGTGTCGCTGCCAAGGTCGCGGATGCCGACGTGCTGAGCCGGTTGGCGCGCTACCTGATCATGACATTCGTGGTGATGATCGCCCTGAGTCAGGTCGAAGTCGGCGGCGATATCGTTCAGAAGACGTTTCTAGTCATTTTGGCGGGTCTCATGCTGGCGTTGGCGCTTGCATTCGGATTGGGCGGCAAGAACTGGGCCGCGGCGCTGCTCGAGCGCTGGTGGCCACAAAACAAGTCCGGCGGCGATCCGAGAGATCATCGCTAGGGCATGACCGCCGGCCGCGCCCACATCATGCCGTTCGGCTCGGCGCTGCTACCGGCCGTAATTCTAACCATCCGTCAGCTTCATCTGACAATAAGCGCTCTGCGCGATCGCTAACTGCCCAAAGCGCAACAATTAGTCCACTAACGGTCTAACCGGTCGCCGAATACCCATGGGTCATCTCATTGTTGCCGCGCACCCCCTGATCGACAGCGTGACGATGAAGCTGGCGCGTGCTTATGCTCTCGAGCTCAAGCACCTCGGACGCCACCCTCTCATGTACGACCTTTACCGCAGGGGTTTCGATCCGGTACTGAGCGCCGCGGAGCTGGAGCCTTTGCGCGATAGGCGAGAGCCGCCCAGTGATATCGTGCAGGCGCAGGCGGCGGTCACATCAGCCGACGCGCTCACGGTGATCTATCCGCTGTGGTGGGCGACGATGCCGGCCATCTTGAAAGGCTATATCGATCGGGTATTAGCGCGCGGATTTGCTTACGACGGTAGCGGTGGCGAAACCAGGGGTCTTCTTTCTGGCAAGCAGTGTGTGCTCATTACACTGTGCCCGCAGGCATTTCCACAAGCGACTTCATGGAGAATCGTCGATGGCAAAATACGGAAAAGCGGCCGGTAAAAGCGTCAAGCGAGCCATGCATCGCAGAAAGAAAGGCGCCAAGGTGCCGAAAAAGAAGAAGTAAATGCGACAGCCGAGGGGGACTAGCTGGCCGGAGCCAGGCACACCGTCGCCGACATCGCCATCTGGCCGAGCGAGCTGCGCGAGAGACACGAGGCTAGCGACTTCGACACCAGGACACAGATCTCAAGGTTCGGGGGTGCCGATGGTTTCGCCGCGAACTCCTTCGTAGCGCTTGCCCAGGGCATAGGCGACGGGGAACCAAACGACAGAGACCGCGGCGCCGAAGATCGCCAGTCCCGCCACGCCAAACGGCAGGATGAATGAGCTCACCCACGCGGAACTTACATCACCAAAGCGGTACACCACTGTGTCGATGACATTCTTGGCCTTGTACTTGCTCTCCTGGTCCACCACGGTGAATAGCATCTCGCGCGTTGGCTTGGCGACCGCGTATTCGGCCACGCGCCGCAACAGTTGGATGCCACCCAGGACCATAAGGACCGGAGAGAACGCCACGGCAAGGAATGCCACCACCATGATGACAGGATTGATCAGCAAACCAGTGGTCACCCCGAAGCGCGAGATAATGCGTCCAGTGCCGAACAGCTGAATGAAGACCGCGGCGCTGTTTACCAGCAGATCGATCGTGGCATAGGCCTGCGTACGCGCCTCCCGGCTGGTAAATGCCTTGGTGATGAGATCGCCGAGCTGAATGTAGACGATCGTCGAAATCCATGTCATCAGGAGGAGGAACGTTGCCAGCAGAAGCAGGTACGGGGACCGAAGCAGTAGCCTGAAGCCGTCGAGGGGGTTACCGGAAAGTTTACGATCGAGTGTTGTGTGCTGTGATTCGATGCCGGCGACGGCCATGCGGCGCTTTTCAGCAGACAGTAGTCGCACGAGCACCGCGGTCAGAATGAAGCCGCCCGCCGAGATCAGCATCAGGTTGTTGTTGCCCACTGTCTTCACCAGAAATGTGGCTATCGCCGGACCCACAATACCGCCAATGGTGCCACCGGCAGCGACAAAGCCGAACAGTCTCTTGGCCTGCGTGCGCGAAAAAATGTCGGCCATGAAGGTCCAGAACACCGAGATAATAAGGATGTTGAAGGTGCTGACCCAGATGTAAAAGGAGGCAGCGACCCATCGGGTCATGTCGCCCTGTGCGCTTTGGAAAAGGCCGTAGAAAATGAGGATCGACGCGGCCACGACGCCGTAAACCCACGGTAGAAAGGTCGACAACTTAATCCGCGATGCCAGTCCGGAATATACCGGCGCGAATACGAAGCTGGCGATGAACGTGCCAGTGAACAGTTCTTGGATGTGGCTCATGCCGTAAACCGTGCCCATCGCATCACGCACGGGTTTGACGATGGAGTAGCTGCCGAACAGGAAGAAGAAAAACAGCATGCTGAGGATGACGGCTCGAAGTTCATGGGGCTCGATTACCGTCGCAGACTTCAACCATCGGGCGATGGCCGAGGGAGGCGCCCGACGCTCGTTATCATTCGTCACGATTGTTCCTTGCGTTAATCACTGCAGCTGTTGGGACGCCTGAATGCTGCGCGGAGATGTCGTCGCATGGGTGCCGAAAACCGAAGCGGCTGCCTGCCATTCTATTGCCTTTTATGCACTGCCCGTCAGAACAACAGGAGGGCTAGCGACATCAACAAACCGGCGCCCACGAGCAGCCACCCGACGGTCTTGCTTCGCGTCTGTACCAGGCCCATCCAGAGCCCGAGGATAGTGGATGCGCAGCTTACCCGATCTGGTGCACGCGAAGATCTGGCGCCGCGATCGCGGTGGCAGAACAATATTGAAGCACTACATCCCTAAAGCTTCAATGGCTTGCACTTGAGGCGTGGAGGGGTGAATTCGAAGGGGTCTTCTTTGAACAACAATCCCATCGCGCTTTATCCGACCGCGCTCCGGATGGCAACACCAATGACGGTGGCTTGCAGACCCCGGTGGAACTGCCAAAGCGCGATCACCCCGCGCTCACTGTGCGTGTTCCCGAGCTGGCTGGAGCACTCGATGTCCGCCGTCCACGGGCCGGGCGAGCGCATCAGCATCGCCTTCAATGCCAAGCTGGCCATGACCTGATCGGGGCATGCCAGCTGTGAGGGCTACGCCGTGCGCTCAGCTGCTCGCCTGCCGCTAGCCGATGCCGGTTGAGGAATATCGAACCCGATAGGCTAGGGTGACCTTCGGTGCTCCGAGGGCAGCAACGGCGTGCTCTATCGCCTGCGTGTTGCATTGCCGGACTGGCATCAATCGCACCAGCGGCTGCACCTCACGCGGGTCGCCGCACACCTGACGGGCGGCAGCTTCGATTCGCCGCAACAAAACGGCGGCACCGGCGTCGCTTGTCAGGTCCAGATCGGCGTACTTCACCAGTGCCTGCGGTGCAGCACTGGCGTCGGGTATGTCGGCCAGTGCGGTAGCTGCCGGTATCAGTGCAGTCACCGCCACCGCCGCGATCGCGATACGGCGTCGGGCCGACCGGTGGTCCGAAATCTCGTTTGGCATTGCATCTCTCCTGTCAAAAGTTGGGGGGCAAAGCTGGCAGTAGCGACACCGTAGCGGGGTAATTCGGCGCCCGGCTAGCGAGCGGTCGCGAGCGGGACTGGAATGGGTACGTGCGGCGCTTCGACCGGTTCGGTACACTGCAGCGGTATCTGCGCGCCGATGGCTGGGTAGTGGCCCAGAAGCATTGACCCGCGCACCTGGCTGGCGCTGCGTTGATTGCCACCGAGCGGGAATCGAGCTAACGTTTCGCGATCAATGAAGCGCTGGGTATTGCTGCTGCTCCTGACGATGGCCGGCGGTGCCGTGCAGGCCGATTCGTTCCAATGCGGCAGCGCGCTGGTCAGTACCGGCGATACGCGCGACCAGGTAATCGCCAAATGCGGCAACCCTTCCGATGTCGAACGCACCACCCAATTTGTCCAACCGGTGGCATGGGTGAATGGCGTTCCGGTCCTGGCTGGCACCGCGCTGGTCGAGGTGCCGGTCGAGCTGTGGCTCTACAATTTCGGTCCGTCGCAGCTGATGCGGCGGGTCAGATTCGAAAGTGGCAGGTTGGTGATGGTCGAGGTACTAGGCTACGGCTACGTACCGCCCAGCGGATGACGCGGAGCGAGTAACATGTCGCAGTCCGCGAGCGGACATCGGTAAGCGAATAATCTTGGAGGACGGCCATGGTGAGTACCAGACTGGCGATTCTGTGGGCGTTGTGCGCCGGCGGGGCAGCGTTGGCGATGACGCAGGCCGCAGAAGTCCCCCAGCTCAACGTAAAGCTGGGTCTGTGGGAGGTAACTACGCATCCCCAGGTTAACGGCAACCTGCCCATCACCGAGGAACAACTGCAGAAGCTGCCCCCGGATCAGCGCGCCAAATTCGAAGCCGCGATGCAAGCGGCAATCGCGCGCGGGGCGCAACCGCGCGTGTTCAAGGAATGCATGACCGCGGAGAAGCGTTCGCACGGTTTCAACGCCGGCAGCGACCAGACGAAGAATTGCAACGTAACCCTGGTCACGAATACGGCCAGCGAGTTCGAATCGCACCGTGAATGTGCCAGTGAGGATGGCAGGCAGTCGACCAGCGTTCACTTCCAGGTGGTCAGTTCGGATCACGTGTCAGGCACGGTCAATGCGCTGATCTCGCACGGTCCGAAGACCATGACGGTGAACAGCACCATGGAGGGCAAGTGGCTCGGGCCGGACTGCGGTGCGGTCAAGGACATAGAACTGGAAAAGGGCACGCCTTAAGGCCGTGCAGCCAACCAGGCGCGACCGTAGCGACGACGCGGTTGCAACCCTCGTCTGCTGTATGCTCGCGGTTTTCTGCGAGGGCATAGACCTGCAGGCCGCCGGTGTTGCTGCGGTCGGCATAGTGCTGGAGTTCAAGCCCAGTCCCGGGCGGCTCGGCGATTTCTTCAGCGCCAGCACCATCGGACTGTTCTGCGGAGCGCTGCTCGGCGGGCGACTTTCGGACGCGATCGGCCGCAAGCGCGTGGTGATCGCATCCATAGTTCTGTTTGGCCTGTTTTCGCTGCTGACGCCGCTGGCCTGGGACATGCGCACGCTCTGGTGGGCGCGCGTGCTGACCGGCCTGGGCCTCGGTGGCGGTCTGCCGAACCTGATCGCCCTGGTCAACGAGTCCAGTGCACCCGACCGGCGCAGCGCCAATGTCGCGCTGGCCTATAGCGGCGCCCCGTTCGGCGGCGCCGTGGTCAGCCTGATCAGTCTGTCGATTGCACCGTCCCAATGGCGATGGATATTCATTGTTGGTGGGGTGGTGCCGTTGATCCTGGCGCCGATCATGATCGCCAGGCTGCGCGAATCGCCGGCGTTTGAGCGCTTGCGTGACGCGCTGGACGGTGGCGGCAGCGCCGCGCCGCGTACCAGCGTGATCGCAATCGCGACGCAGGGTCGCGCGATACCGACGCTGCTGCTGTGGGTGAGCTTCTTTCTCGGCCTGCTGACCCTGTACCTGCTGCTGAACTGGTTGCCGACGCTGCTGGTAGGCAACGGCATGAGCAAGTCGCAGGCGGCGGCAGCGCAGGTCGCGTTCAATGTCGGCGGCGGCATCGCCGCACTGCTGATGGGCCAGGTGCTCGGGGGCCGGAAGCGCGCTGCAGGCATCATTGCGACTTTTGTGGCATTGCCGGCGCTGGTACTGCTGCTCAGCCGGGCGCCGGCGCAGCCGGGCCTGACGGTGCTGATCGTATTCGCGCTCGGCTGCGCGGTGCTTGCGGCGCAGGCGTTTCTGTATGTAGCCGCGCCCGCCTGCTATCCGACTGCGATCCGGGGCATCGGCGTGGGAGCGGCGGTCGCGATCGGGCGCATCGGTTCCATCGTCGGCCCCAAGCTAGGCGGCGTACTCAAGGCTGCGGGCCACAGTTATTCGCAGCTGCTGACCGACCTGTTGCCGATCGTCGTGCTCGGCAGCGTGACCGCGATCGCGCTGGCCTGGTACACGGGCCGCAATACACTCGAGCTCTAGACCTCCACCGCGCTGTCGCGTGCCGTGAGCGCATCGCGCCGACATGGCGCCGGCGACAACCGTCGCCTGTCATGATGGCGCCACTGCCGGGCGGGTCATAGCAGGTTATTGGGCCATATCATCGTGCGCCACATGTGGGCCACCGGTGAATTGTCGAAGCCCAGTCCTTCGGCCGGCTGCCTGAAGTGCCGGCCGATCACATCGGTGAACTGCTGCGGGTCGACCACCACGTCCGGATCGAATGCATAGGCGTCATTGAGCGTAATCAGCCGCGCGGTCATGTACCAGCGATGCTTCCTGGCCTCCTCATAGGCGTGGCGCACATAGGCCGAGGGCTGGTATTCGGGGCCGAAGAACTCGCGGTAAGCCTCCGGGTAGCCGTATCCCACTGACTCATCGGGGAAGAAGCGCAGCGCCTGGTGATAGCGGACTGCCCAGCTGATCTCCTCGCTCACGTAGGGTTCGATCAGCTGCGCACCCCAGTAGCCGTGATCGGTGCGAATCAGCGCGCCATTGGCTATGTCGTGCAGCAGGCAGGCAAGCACGACCTTCTCGTCCAATCCTGATTGCAGCGCCAGCCTGGCACTCTGCAACAGGTGATTGCGCGTGAAGGCGGTAAAGCGCAGATTGAAAAAGTCCAGCAGTTGCGGCTGCTCGGGCATCTGCGGCAAAGCCGGATTATCGCCCATCATAAACACGCAGTCGGGGCCGAGCTGCGCCATCAGCTCGCGCTCGAGTTCCGGGTGTTCGCGGCCAAGCTCCGCGATCGGGTGCGGCATGATCAGGCGGCGACGGCCACCCCGCGCAGCTCTCGCCGGTAGCAGCTGCGCGCCGGTCGGTTTTGCGTTCATCAATGGCGCTCTTGTATGGGCGAGGGTGCAGCATTATGACCTAAGCGCGGCCGGCCCCGGTGAGCTTTCCCCGGCGGCGCGTAGCGGCGCTATTATTGAGAGCTTGCCGAATGGCTGCCACCGTGACCCCGGGAATAATCATGAATCTGAAGGATCCGAAGCTGCTCAAGAGCCAGTGTTGCATCGATGGCAAATGGGTCGGCGCAGACGACGGCGCGGTGCGCGAAGTGCGCAACCCCGCGACTGGCGATCTGCTGGGGAGCGTGCCATACGCGGCTGCCTCCGAGACCCGGCGCGCGATTGAGTCTGCCAGCCGCGCTTTTGCTCCGTGGCGCGCGAAGACTGCGGAGCAGCGCGCACGCTTGCTGCGACGATGGTTCGAGCTGATGATGGAGAACCAGGAAGACCTGGCCCGCCTGATGACCGCCGAACAGGGCAAGCCTCTGGCGGAGTCGCGCGGCGAGATCGGTTACGCGGCGTCATTCATCGAATGGTTTGCGGAAGAGGCGCGACGCGTTGATGGCGACGTGATCGCCTCGCCCTGGGCCGACAAGCGCATCATCGTGCTGCGCGAGCCGGTGGGCGTGTGTGCTGCGATCACGCCGTGGAACTTTCCGGCGGCGATGATTACCCGCAAGGTGGGTCCGGCGCTGGCGGCCGGCTGCACCATCGTCATCAAACCGGCGCTGCAGACGCCGCTGTCAGCGCTGGCATTGGCGGAACTTGCGGCGCGCGCCGGCATGCCGGCCGGTGTGTGCAATGTTGTGACCGGCGATGCGCGCGCGATCGGCGGCGAGCTGACCGCCAATGCGCTGGTGCGCAAGCTGAGCTTCACCGGCTCGACCGCGACCGGCCGCCTGCTTGCGGCGCAGTGCGCGCCGACCTTAAAGCGCATGTCGCTCGAGCTTGGCGGCAATGCGCCGTTCATCGTGTTCGACGACGCCGATATCGACGCCGCGGTCGAGGGTGCGATGGTGTCGAAGTACCGCAATACCGGACAGACCTGCGTGTGCGCGAATCGGCTGCTGGTGCAGGACGGCGTCTATGATGTGTTTGCGAACAAGCTGGCAGCCGCGGTGGCGAAGCTCAAGGTCGGCAACGGCATGGATGCCGGGGTCGAGCAGGGTCCGCTGATCGACATGGCAGCGCTGGAGAAGGTGGAGCAACTGGTCGGCGACGCCGTAACCAGGGGGGCGCGCGCGATCATCGGCGGCCGCCGGCACGCACTCGGACGCACCTATTACGAGCCCACCGTGCTGGCCGATGTCGGGCCTGCAATGCGCGTCGCGCGCGAGGAAGTATTCGGACCTGTTGCGCCGTTGTTCCGCTTTAAACACGAGCCAGACGCAATTTGTATGGCGAACGACACAGAATTCGGTCTGGCCGCGTATTTTTATGCGCGCGACGTCGGTCGTGTGTGGCGTGTTTCCAGTGCGCTCGAGTGCGGTATAGTCGGCATCAACACCGGATTGATCAGCACCGCGGTTGCGCCGTTTGGCGGTGTGAAACAGTCCGGGATGGGGCGCGAAGGCTCACGATACGGGATCAATGAATATCTCGATCTGAAGTACCTGTGCCAGGCCGGCGTCGGCTGATCGGCAGCGCGCGGTTTCCAGAGGAGCGGCGGCGACGGCCTTGTTGATCGATGTTTCTGGTCGGCCGGTAAAGGTGCAACCCCCGCATCGCTGCGCCGAACCTGCAGGGTAACGGGCGCCGCTCCTCTTTTTGAAGCCGCATATTTGCAGTCCGCTTACGCGGCGACCGCCATTCCCAGTTCGTGCGCCACCGCCGGATGTACCACGTTGCCGTGAACGATGTTCAGGCCGGCGGCAAGTCCTGCATCCTCCGCCGTGGCGCGCTCCCAGCCCTTGTCCGCCACTGCCCTCACATAAGGCAGCGTCGCATTGTTGAGAGCGAAGGCGGATGTGCGCGGCAGGGCGCCGGGCATGTTGGTGACGCAATAATGAATGACGCCGTCGACCATGTAGATCGGTGCCGCGTGTGTCGTCGGCCGGCTGGTCTGGAAACAGCCGCCCTGGTCGATCGCGATGTCGACCACCACCGAGCCGGGCCGCATGCGCCTGATCATCGCCGCGCTCACCACCTTCGGAGCGGCGGCACCGGGTAACAGCACGGCGCCGATCACCAGATCGGCGTCGGCGACGGCGCGCTCGATTGCGTCGGCAGTCGAGAACAGTGTGCGCACGGCGCCATGGAATTGAGCATCGAGCTGGCGCAGGCGACGGATCGAACGATCGATGGCGGTGACGTCGGCCCGCAGGCCATGGGCCATTTCGATGGCGTTGGTGCCGGCAACTCCGGCTCCGATCACGACCACTTTGGCGGGCGTGACGCCCGGGACACCACCCAGCAGTACGCCCCGGCCGCCGTTGCCCTGCTGCAGGTACTGGGCGCCGACCTGGATCGACATGCGGCCGGCGACCTCGCTCATCGGCATCAACAGCGGCAGCGAGCCATCGGCGGCAGTAACAGTTTCATAGGCAATGGCGACGCACTGCGATTTGATCAGCGCTTCGGCCTGCGGGCGATCCGCAGCCAGGTGCAGGTAAGTGAACAGCACCTGGTCGCGTCGCAGGCGGGCACACTCGCCCAGCTGCGGTTCCTTAACCTTGACGATCAGCTGCGAGTCATTGAACAACGCCTCGGCGGTAGCAGCGATCCTGGCACCGGCATTGCGGTAATCCTCGTCACTGCAATCGATGCCGGCGCCGGCGCCGGTCTGCACCAGCACCTGGTGGCCGGAGGCGGCGAGTTCGCGCACTGCTGCCGGCACTAGCCCGACGCGGTACTCATGGACTTTGATTTCCTTCGGTACGCCAATTTTCATGCTGTTCTCCGGCTAGCGGCATTGCGGATGCTCTCCGTGAGCATTGTCCCTTATCCGGATGGCAGCCAATTGCAAAATGGACCACAGAATGGGCTATCAACGGCAGATTCTTGTGAATTAATGGTGTATATTAAAGAGATATGCTATTGGACAGGTCTGACCGCAAGATTCTCCGTGAACTCCAGCGCGACGCCAAGCAGTCCAATGCGGCGCTTGCGGCGAGCGTCGGGCTGTCCGAATCGGCGTGCCTGCGGCGCGTGCGGCTGCTGGAGCAGGCCGGCGTTATCGAGCGCTACACGGCGATGCTCAACCCGCCCAAGGTCGGGATCACGGTCGGTTTCATCATCCGCATCACGCTCAAGGGGCAGACTGATCGCGACCTGGGCGCTTTCGAGCAGGCAGTACAGGCGGTGCCTGAGGTTACTGAGTGCGACCTGACCACCGGCGAGTCGGACTATGTGCTGCGGGTGGTGGCGCGTGACGCGGCCGATTTCGAGCGCCTGCACAGCAAAGTGCTCACCAAACTGCCCGGCGTGGCGCGCGTGGATTCGAGCTTCCTGCTGCGTTCGGTGGTCAAGAACGCCGGTTTGCCGATCGACGGCTGATGGCGCCAACGGCTGATAGTTACAAATGAAACCAGTGTATAATCGTTGCTGAGGAGCCGGCCGGCTCCAAGATCACGGGGGTGATCCATGGGCCAGGACCTGCACCACAATCCGCTCGGTACCGACGGTTTCGAATTCGTCGAGTTCACCAGCCACGATCCGCTCGCACTCGGCAGGCAGTTCGAAGCCATGGGATTCACCGCAGTGGCGCGCCATCGCTCGAAGAACGTACTGCGCTACAAGCAGGGCGATGTCGATTTCATCCTGAACATGGAGCCGCGCGGTCAGGCAGCTGATTTTCGCGGTGCGCACGGTCCCTCGATCAATGCGATGGCGTTTCGCGTGCGCGACGCCGCTGCGGCGCTGCGCCTCGCCATCGAGCGCGGGGCGACCGAGGCCCGCGGATCGGTTGGACCGATGGAGCTGAACATCCCGGTCATCGAAGGCATCGGCGGCTCCTATCTTTACCTGGTGGACCGCTATGGTGCGCAGGAAATCTACGACGTGGATTTCGTCGCAATTCCAGGTGCCGCCGCCCAGGAACAGGCCAACAGCGCCGGCCTCACCTACATCGATCACCTGACGCACAACGTCGCCCGCGGCAATATGAAAACCTGGGCCGACTTCTATGAGCGGGTATTCAACTTCCGCGAGATCCGGTACTTCGACATCGAGGGCAAGGCCACCGGCCTGTTCTCCAAGGCGATGGCCAGTCCGGATGGCAAGATCCGCATACCACTGAACGAGAGCCAGGACGACAAGTCGCAGATCGAGGAATTCCTGCACGACTACAAGGGCGAGGGTATCCAGCATGTAGCGCTGGGGACCGGGGACATCTACGCGACCGTCGACCGCATGCGCTCCCAGGGAGTCAGGTTTCAGGATACGCCCGACTCTTATTATGCGGCGCTCGACCGGCGCGTTGCCGGGCACGGCGAGGACCTGGCGCGGCTGCGCGAGCGGCGGATCCTGGTGGATGGGGCGCCGACCGAAGGCCAGGGACTGCTGCTGCAGATATTCACCCAGAACGTGGTCGGCCCGTGCTTCTTCGAGATCATACAGCGCAAGGGCAACGAGGGCTTCGGTGAAGGCAACTTCAAGGCGCTGTTCGAGTCGCTGGAGCTCGACCAGATGCGTCGGGGCGTGCTGTGATTGGCAGCGCGCAGCCGCACTTGGGCGCCGCGCCGAACAGCGCCTTGCGGCCGGTCGCGGATCTAGCGTACCAGAGCGGATTCGGCAATTACCTTTCGAGCGAGGCACTGAGCGCGGCGCTGCCGGAACGCAATTCGCCGCAGCGCTGCCCGTACGGCCTGTATGCAGAGCAATTATCCGGCACCGCATTTACCGCGCCGCGCAGCGTCAATCGACACAGCTGGCTGTACCGTATCAGGCCGGCGGTCACCCATCGCGCCTTTCGGCCGCTGGACCAGGAGCGCATCGGCGGCGATCTCGCAGCGGCGATCACGCCGCCGAACCAGCTGCGCTGGGACCCGTTGCCGTTGCCTGGGGTGCCGACGGATTTCGTCGATGGCCTGGTGACCATGGGCGCAAACGGCGATCCGCACATGCAAACCGGGTGTGCAATCCATCTCTACGCCGCGAATCGCTCGATGACGCAGCGCGCGTTCTACAGCGCCGACGGCGAACTGCTGATCGTGCCGCAGCAGGGGCGGCTGCTGCTGGCCACCGAGTTCGGCCGGCTGGCGCTGCAGCCGCTGGAGATCGCGGTGATACCACGCGGTGTTCGCTTTCGCGTCGAGCTGGGCGATGACGGTGCGCGCGGCTACGTGTGCGAGAACTTTGGCGCCGCATTTCGCCTGCCCGACCTGGGTCCGATCGGTTCCAACGGGCTGGCCTGCGAGCGCGATTTTCTAACCCCGGTGGCGTGGTACGAAGAGCGCGATCAGCAGCACGAGCTGGTCGCGAAGTTCATGGGGCGGTTGTGGCGCGCCGAGATGGACCACTCGCCGTTCGATGTCGTGGCCTGGCGCGGCAACCTGGCGCCGTACAAATACGACCTGCGCCGCTTCAACACCATCGGTTCGATCAGTTACGACCATCCCGATCCATCGATCTTCCTGGTGCTGCAGTCGATTACCGACACGGCGGGAGTCGACGCCATCGATTTCGTGATCTTCCCGCCGCGCTGGCTCGCCATGCAGGATACCTTCAGGCCGCCGTGGTTCCATCGCAATGTCGCGAGCGAATTCATGGGGCTGATCGAGGGTCAATACGATGCCAAGGCCGAAGGCTTCCTGCCCGGCGGGTCGTCACTGCACAACTGCATGAGCGGCCACGGGCCGGATGCTGCGACTTTCGAAGCCGCCAGCGCCGCGGACACCAGCGAGCCCGCGCACATCAGCGGCAGCATGGCCTTCATGTTCGAAACGCGCTGCGTGATCCGGCCGACCAGGTTCGCGCTCGAGTCCGCACTGCTGCAGAGCGACTATCAGGAATGCTGGCAGGGCTTGCCGAAGCGCTTTAATCCGCACCAGCGCTGACGTTACCCGCAGTTATGGCACTGAATGAGACTCACGATCCGGGGCTGCAAAGCTGGGTCGAGTCGGCCAATGTCGCCGGCACGGATTTCACGCTGCAGAACCTGCCGCTGGGTGTGTTCCGGCGCGCCGACAGCAGTGAGCCGTTTCGCGGTGGCGTCGCCATCGGCGAACAGATACTCGATCTGGCGGCGGCGATGGAGAGCGGTGCCTTAAGAGTGCCTGCCGCGGCCGCAGCCGCGGCGGCGCAGCCGCAGCTGAACGAGTTCATGGCGGCGGGACCCGCGACCTGGTGGGCCCTGCGGCTGGCATTGTCGCGCGCACTGCGCGCAGGCTCGCCGCAGCGCGCGGCGCTGGCGCCGCACCTGGTGGCGCAGGCCGAGGCGCAATATACATTGCCGGCGCGCATCGGCGACTACACCGACTTCTATACCTCTATCTACCACGCCACTGCGGTTGGCCGCCTGTTTCGACCCGACAATCCGCTGCTGGCGAACTACAAATGGCTGCCGGTCGGCTATCACGGCCGCTGCTCCTCGATCGCGATCTCCGGCCAGCAGTTTCCGCGTCCGTATGGGCAGATCCTCGCCGCCGGATCGGGTGCCGGCGCTGGCGGCGCGCCGCAGCTTGCCCCCAGCCAGCGACTGGACTATGAGCTGGAGCTCGGCGTGTTCATCGGCGCCGGCAACGCGCTCGGCAGTCCGATTGCGATCGACGCCGCCGAGTCGAATGTGTTCGGGTTGTGCCTGCTCAATGACTGGTCGGCGCGCGACCTGCAGGCCTGGGAGTACCAGCCGCTCGGGCCGTTTCTCGGCAAGAACTTCGCCACCACGCTCTCGCCCTGGGTCGTGATGCTGGAAGCGCTGGAGCCGTTCCGCGTTGCCTGGACGCGGCCGCAGGAGGATCCGCAGCCGCTGCCGTACCTTGATTCCGCAGCGCTGCGCGCACGCGGCGCAATCGACCTTACGCTCGAGGTGTGGCTGGAAACGCAGGCCATGCGAGCTGCCGGGCAGAGGCCATGGCGCCTGTCGCGCAGCAATTTCAGGCATGCCTACTGGAACATCGCGCAGATGCTTGCGCATCACAGTGTCAACGGCTGCAACCTGCGGCCCGGGGATCTGCTCGGCACCGGCACGCAGTCGGGACCCGCACCGGCCGAGGCCGGATCGCTGCTGGAGCTGTCGGCCGGCGGTCAGCGGCCGCTTGTATTGCCCGACGGCGAGACGCGCTGCTTCCTGGAGGACGGCGACGCGGTGATCATGCGCGGCTGGTGTGAGCGCGCCGGCGCAGCGCGGGTCGGATTCGGCGATCTGGTCGGGCGGGTGCTCAGCGCACGCGCCTTGACGTGCGCATAACGATGCTCAGGCTCTACACCTACTATCGCAGCTCGGCGGCTTTTCGCGTGCGAATTGCGCTGCATTACAAGGGACTGGCGTTTGAGTCGATACCGGTGCACCTGCTGCGCGGCGGCGGCGAGCAACACAGCGCAGCGTTTGGCGATCGCAATCCGTCGCGGCTGGTACCGGTGCTGGAGGATGGCGACTTAACACTGACGCAGTCGCTCGCGATCATCGAATACCTGGAGGAGACCCATCCCACGCCGCCGCTGCTGCCGGGCAGCGCCGCGGCGCGCGCCGCGGTGCGCTCGCTGGCGCTGAGCATCGCCTGTGACATTCATCCGCTCAACAATGTGCGCGTGCTGCGCTACCTGAAGCAGCCGCTCGGAATCGACCAGGAGCCGCGCGCCGAGTGGTCACGCCACTGGATCGAACTTGGCCTCAGCGCGCTGGAACAAGTGCTGGCGCGCAGCGGCAGCGCCGGACGCTGCTGCTATGGCGACCGGCCGACGCTGGCCGACTGCTGCCTGATTCCCCAGGTGTTCAATGCCCAGCGCGTGAACTGCGCCCTGGAACCGTTCCCGACCATCCGGCGCATTCATCAGTACTGCATGGGGCTGGATGCCTTTGCGCGTGCCGCGCCGGCAGCCCAAGGCGATGCCGAGTAGCAGCGCCGCGCGGCTGCGCCTGCAGGACTACCTGCCGTACCGGCTGTCGGTCGCGGCGAATGCGGTGTCACGACTGGTGGCGCGTGCCTATGAGCGCCAGCTCGGACTCAAAAACCCGCAGTGGCGCCTGCTGGCGGTGCTCGCCGATGAAGGTGCGCTGACACAGCAGTCGCTGTGCGGCCGCACGCTCATGGACAAGGTCACGGTGATGCGTGCAGCGCACGGACTGCTGCGGCGTCGGCTGCTGAGGAGGCTGCCCAACGGCGAGGATGGCCGATCGCACCGCCTGGTACTCACGGCCACCGGCCGGCGGCTGTATGAGAGCATCGTGCCGCTGGCACTGGCATACGAGGCGCAGCTCTTTGAGGGTTTCAAACGGGGGGAAATCGCGCGACTGGACCGGCTGCTGCGGCGCGTAGAACAGGCGGCGACAAAAGTGTGACGCCGGCATGGCCATTGGCGCGAATATGAATTTATTTTAATGTTCCGGCCATCTGGACTTAACTGGCCGGCCCGTACCCTGCCCTGGTGACAGCGCAAATTACGGGCGTGCGGACTTACCGCGCCTGCCTGCTTTTAACCCTGGTCCTCGGTTCCGCCGCCTGCAGCGTCGCGCCGGCCTATCGCCATCCGGCGCTGGCGGCGCCCGCAGCATGGCACAACGCGCCGGACCACGTGCCCACCGAGTGGCCCGCGGCCGACTGGTGGCAGAGCTTCGGCTCGGCGCAGCTCAATGATTATATCGCGCGCGCGCAGGCCAGTAATGACGACATCGCCGCCGCGATCGCGCGGGTGCGCGAGGCCGATGCGCAGGCACGCATCGCCGGCGCCGCCCTTCTTCCCACGATTGCTGGCGGGGCCAGCGCCAGCCGCCAGCGCCAGCTGCTAGCCAACGGCGCGCCGCCGCTGACCTACACCGAGTATTCGCCGCAGTTAACCGCCAGCTACGAGCTGGATTTCTGGGGCAAGAACCGCGAGACGCGCAATGCGGCGCTGTTTGCCGCCCAGGCCAGCCGCTACGACCGCGAGACCATTGCGCTGACCGTGGTCACCAGCGTGGCAATGACCTACTTCGAAGTGCTGCAGCAGCATGATCGGCTCGGGGTCGCGCGCGACGATCTGGCCAACGCGCAGCGCGTGCTGGACGGCCTGACACTCGAGCAGACTGTCGGCACCGAGACGGCGCTCGATGTCGCGCAGCAGGCCACAGTAGTGGCGAATCTGAATGCTTCTATTCCCCCGCTGGCGCAGCAGCTGCAGCAGAATGTGGACGCGCTCGCGATCCTGGTCGGTGCGCTGCCCGAGAGCATCGACGCCGGCGCGGGCAGCCTGACACAGCTCACCCCGCCGCCGATCCTGGCCGGCCTGCCGTCGGAGTTGCTGGCGCGCCGACCCGATGTGGCCGAAGCTGAGGCTCAGCTGATGGCGGCCAATGCCAACATCGGTGTGGCGCGGGCGGCGTATTTCCCAAGCATCGATCTTACCGCCAGTGGCGGCTACGCCAGCACCGCGTTGAGTACGCTGCTATTGCCGCAGAGCCGGGTATTCGCGCTATCGGCCGCACTGAGCGAGACTATCTTCGATGCCGGTGCGCGCCGCGGCCAGGTCGAATATTCACACGCGCGCTACGCGGAGCTGCTCTCGGACTACCACAAGACCGTGCTGACGGCGCTCGGCAATGTCGAAGATGCGCTGGTCGCGGTGCAGCAAACCGCCGAGCAGGAGTTGCGGCAGCAGGAAGCGGTCGACACGGCGCGGCGCGCGTTCGATTACTCGCAGCTGCAGATGCAGGCAGGGACTACCAACGTGCTGACGGTGCTCTATACCGAGACGGCGCTGTTCACGGCGCAGGACACGCTGGTGCAGGTGAAATACCAGCACCTGCAGGCACTGGTGGATCTTTATCGCGCCCTCGGCGGCGGCTGGCGACAGTCACAGGCGGTTCAATGAGCGGTCCAAGCCACGGCGATCCTGGGGTAACTGCGGCCAGGCGGCACCGGCAGCTGCTGCTCGGCGTCGGCGTGGCACTGCTGCTGGTGATCGGCTGGGTCTGGGTGGGCCGCAAGCCGGCCAAGGCGGCAGGTGCGGCCACCGGCCCCACCCCGGTGGCGGTCGAGACGGCCGTGACGATACGGCGCGACGTGCCGGTGTACCTGGAAGGTCTGGGTAACGTACAGGCGTTTTATACCGCCAAGATCACGGCGCGCGTGGACGGTGAACTGCAGCGCGTCAGTTTCAACGAAGGTCAGCTGGTCAGGAAGGGCGAACTGCTTGCACAGATCGATCCGCGCCCGTTACAGGCCGCGCTCGACCAGGCCACCGGCATGCAGGCCAAGGACGCCGCGCAGCTGGAGAGCGCCAAGCGCGACCTTGCGCGCTACCAGACGCTGGCGCCACAGAATCTGACCAGCAAGCAGGTGCTCGATACGCAGCAGGCACTGGTGGCGCAGCTGCAGGCGCAGCTGCAGGTAGACAAGGCGACGATCGACAATGCGCGCACGCAGCTGGCGTATACCAGCATCATCGCGCCGTTCTCGGGACGCACCGGCATCCGGCTGGTCGATCCGGGCAATATCGTGCACGCGGCCGATACCACCGGAATCGTCGTGGTGACCCAGATCCAGCCGATCTCGATCGTCTTCACGCTGCCCGAGGACGCGCTGCCGCAGATCACCCAGGCGCTGGCCGCAGGCGAGGTCGGCGTCGCAGCGTTGTCGCGCGATGATCGCACCCGGCTCGACACCGGCAAGCTGACCCTGGTCGACAACGAGATCGATCCCTCTACTGGAACGGTGCGCCTGAAGGCGACCTTTGCGAATGAACGCAATGCGCTCTGGCCCGGGCAGTTCGTCAACGTGCGGGTACTGCTGCAGCAGCGCCGTGGTGTCGTGACACTGCCCACAACCGCGATCGAGCGTGGGCCGCAAGGCCTGTTCGCCTATGTCGTCAAGGCCGACTCCACGGTCGAGGTAAGACCGATCAGGACCGGCGAGGATACCGAGGGTGTCACGGTGGTCAGCGATGGGCTGCAGCCTGGCGAGCGAGTCGTGACCACTAACCAGTACCGGCTGCAGCCCGGCTCGCCGGTGCGTGCGCTGGCGGCGGCCAATTCCCCGGCGGGACCGCAACAGCAGGCGGCGCCGGACGCGGACAGCCAGCCAGCCAAGCTAGCACACCGCCAGACGCCATGAACATCTCCGAGCCCTTCGTCCGGCGGCCGGTTGCGACTTCGCTGCTGATGGGCGGCATCCTGCTGATCGGCATCGTCGCCTGGCCGCTGCTGCCGGTGGCGCCGCTGCCGCAGGTGGATTTTCCGACCATCGTCGTGACCGGGCAGCTGCCGGGGGCGAGTCCGGAGACCATGGCCTCGTCGGTGGCGACGCCGCTGGAATACCAGTTCGCGCAGATTCCTGGCCTGTCGCAGATGACTTCCACCAGCGTGCTCGGCACCGCACAAATCACGCTGCAGTTCGGACTCGATCGCAACATAAACGCCGCCGCCCAGGACATCCAGTCGGCGATCGACGCCGCCGCCGGCCAGCTGCCGAAGAACCTGCCGGGCCCGCCCTCATATAAGAAGGTCAATCCGGCCGATTCGCCGATCCTGATCCTGGCGGTGCACTCCGACGTACTGCCGCTCACCGTGGTGGATGACTACTGCGAGAACGTGATCGCGCAGCGGCTGTCGCAGATCCCCGGCATTGCGCAGGTCGCCATCGGCGGCCAGCAGAAGCCGGCGGTACGGGTGCAGGTCGATCCGGCCAAGATCGCCGCGCTGGGGATACAGCTCGAGGACGTCGCTGGGGTGATCAACGAGGCCACTGTCAACGCGCCCAAGGGCTCGATCAACGGCCATCTGCACAGTTTCGCGATCTACGACAATGACCAGTTGCTCAAGGCGGCGCCATGGAACAACGTGGTGGTGGCCTACAAGAACGGCGCGCCGGTGCGGGTACGCGATATCGGCGTTGCGGTCGACGCAGCGGAGAACAATCAGATGCTGGGCTGGCAGAACAACAAGCCCGGCATCCTGCTGCTGATCTACAAGCAGGCGGGGGCCAACGTCATCGATGCCGCCAGCAACGTCGAGAACCTGCTGCCAGTGGTGCTGCGATCGGTACCGCCGTCGATCAAGGTAGACAAAGTGGCGGACCGCACCACCACCATCAAGGCTTCGGTGCACGATGTGGAATTCACGCTGGTATTGACGATCGCGCTGGTGGTGATGGTGATCTTCCTGTTCCTGCGCACCGCCTGGGCCACGATCATCCCCGGGATCACGGTGCCGCTGTCGCTGCTGGGAACCGCGGCGCTGATGTACGTGGTCGGCTACAGCCTGGATAACCTGTCACTGATGGCGCTGACGATCGCGGTCGGATTCGTGGTCGATGATGCGATCGTGATGCTGGAAAACATCTACCGGCACATCGAGGACGGCCTGTCACCGCTGGAGGCGACGCTCAAGGGCTCCCGCGAGATTGGCTTCACCATTCTCTCGATAAGTATCTCGCTGGTGGCGGTATTCATTCCGCTGCTGCTGATGGGTGGCATCGTTGGACGGCTGTTCCGTGAATTTGCGGTCACGGTCACGATGACGATCGCGGTATCGGCGTTCGTCGCACTGACGCTGTCGCCCACCATGTGCGCGCTGTTCCTGCGCAACGAAAAGCACGTGCGGCACGGGCGGTTCTATCTTGCGATCGAGGCCGGATTCGACCGCATGCTCGCGCTCTATACCCGCGGGCTGGACTTCGTGCTGCGCCACCAGCGCGTGACGCTGCTGAGCTTCGTCGCCACCGTGGCGCTGACCGTGGTGCTGTACGTGCTGATACCGAAGGGTTTTTTCCCGCAGCAGGACACCGGCATCATCATGGGGCTGTCGGATGCGCCGCAGGATATCTCGTTCGATGAAATGGTACGGCGCGAACATCTGCTGACCGACGTGCTGGCGCGCGATCCGGACATCGAGAGCTGGGCCACGTCGATTGGCGGCCAGCGCTCCATCAATAACGGTTTCGTGGCCATTAGCCTCAAGCCGCGCGATCAGCGCGCCGACAGTGCCGACGAGGTCATTGCCCGGCTGCGGCGCGAGATCGCCCAGGTGCCCGGGGCCACCCTGTTTCTGCAGGCGGCGCAGGATCTGAACGTCGGCGGCCGCCTGGCGCGCACCCAGTATCAGTACACGCTGCAGGATGCGGACCTGGACGAGCTCAATGACTGGGCGCCAAAATTGCTGGCACAGCTGCAGCAATTACCGATGCTGCGCGATGTGGCGTCCGATCAGCAGGCCAGCAGCTCCATGCTGTCGATGACCATCGATCGCGACCAGGCCGCGCGCTTTGGAATCCAGCCGTCGCTGATCGACCAGACGCTGGATGATGCCTTCGGACAGCGCCAGGTGACGCAGTATTTCACCCAGCTCAACGCTTATCATGTGATCCTCGAGCTTACCCCGTCGCTGCAGTCCGATCCGCAGACGCTGTCGAGGATCTACGTCAAGTCTCCGGTTACCGGCCAGATGATACCGCTGTCGACGTTCGTCAAGTTCGACACCGAGCACGTGACTTTCCTGTCGATCAACCACCAGGGGCAGTACCCCGCGGTCACGCTGTCGTTCAATCTCGGTCCCGGGGTGGCGCTGGGCGATGCGGTTGATGCGATCAACAAGGCGACCGCCTCGATCCACATGCCGTCCACGATTGCCGGCAGCTTCCAGGGCACCGCGCAGGCGTTCCAGAGCTCGCTCAAGACCCAGCCCTACCTGATCCTGGCGGCGCTGGTGGTCGTCTACATCATTCTCGGCATGTTGTACGAGAGCTATATCCATCCGCTCACCATCTTGTCGACGCTGCCTTCGGCCGGCGTCGGCGCGCTGCTGGTATTGCTGATATTCCACTTCGACTTGTCGGTGATCGCGCTGATCGGCATCATCCTGCTGATCGGCATCGTCAAGAAGAACGGCATCATGATGGTGGACTTTGCGCTGCAGGCCGAACGCGAGCAGCACCTGTCGCCGCAAGCCTCGATACGCCAGGCCTGCCTGCTGCGCTTCCGGCCGATCATGATGACCACCATGGCGGCGCTGCTCGGCGCACTGCCGCTGATGCTGGAGCGCGGCACCGGCTCGGAGTTGCGCCAGCCGCTCGGATACACCATGGTGGGCGGGCTGATCCTGAGCCAGGCACTGACGCTGTTTACAACACCGGTGATTTATCTGTACCTGGACCAGTTTACCGGCCAGCGACGTCACGCGCGTGACGTCCGCAGTGCCAATGCTGCGGGCCAGCCGCTGCCGCAGGCAGCCGCATGAAAGTCCTGCTGGTCGAGGACAATGAACGCGTGACGCAGTTCGTCGTCAAGGGACTGCAGGAAGCCGGCCATACTGCAGATCATGCGGGCAACGGCCGCGACGGCATGTTCCTGGCCGCCAGCGAACCCTACGACGTCATCATCATGGATCGGATGCTGCCCGGAGAGATCGACGGATTGGCGATCATCGAAGCGCTGCGCAAGTCCGGCAAGCGCACGCCGATACTGATCTTGAGCGCATTGTCGGAGGTCGATGAGCGCATTCGCGGGCTGCGTGCCGGCGGCGACGACTACCTGACCAAGCCGTTCGCGTTCGGCGAGCTGCTGGCGCGTATCGATGCGCTGACGCGGCGTGCCCAGGGTGAAAACGCGCAGACCAAGCTGGAAGTCGCTGACCTGCGCGTGGACCTGCTGACGCGCAAGGTCACGCGCGGCAACCGCAGCCTGACCCTGCAGCCGCGCGAGTTCAAGCTGCTGGAGTACATGATGCGACACGCCGACCAGGTGGTGACGCGCACCATGCTGCTCGAGAACGTCTGGGATTATCATTTCGACCCACAGACCAACGTGGTCGACGTGCACATCAGCAAGCTGCGACAGAAGATCGATGCCGACTTCGAACGGCCGCTGCTGCGCACGGTGCGCAATGCCGGCTATACGCTGACCTCGCATGACTGAGCGGCAACCGCGATGAAGTTCCTGCGCTCCTCGGCACTGACGCTCGCAGTCGGCTATATAAGCCTGGGACTTGCGGCACTGGCGCTGTTCGCCGCACCGCTATGGTACGCCTGGCACGTCACGATCCAGGAAGGGCGCAATGAGACCCTGCAGTCCGATGCACTGCGACTGACCGAGGTGTTTCGGCGCGAGGGCGCGCCGGGCCTGGTGAGCTATATCGATACGCGTATCGGGATGCAGATTGCCGGCGAGCGCCAACTGCTGCTGGCCGATGCCGCGCTCAAACCGCTGGCCGGCAACCTGGCTGCATGGCCGGCCAATGTGCCCGCAGAACCTGGAACCTATACCGTGAGGCTCAACCTGGGTAGTGGCCTGACGGATGTTGCCGTGGTGCATGCCACGCTGCCCGGCGGCTACCACCTGCTGGTGGCCCGGGATACGGCGCGCTATGCGCCGCTGGAGCGGCGCTTCTGGTATGCGCTGGCCGGCGCGGTAGCGATCCTGTCGGTCCTCGGCGCCTTCGGTGGCATTCTCATCCGACGTGCATTGATGACCCGCATCCATGGCATCCGCCAGACGGTTTCGGCCATCATTCAGGGTGACCTGAGTCACCGGCTGCTAACGCATCAAAGCGGCGATGAGCTCAATACGCTGTCGCAGACCATCAACGGCATGCTGGATCAGATTGAAAAGCTGGTGCACGGCATACGCAACGTCTCCAACTCGATCGCGCACGACCTGCGCACGCCGCTGGCGGAGCTGCGCTCGCGCCTGGAGGAGCTTGCGCTCACCAGGCCTGCGGCCGAGCAGACCTTTGCCGAGATCGATGCGGCGGTGGCGGACGTTGACCGCGTGATCCGCATATTCAACGCACTGCTGCGGCTGGCGGAGATCGACAGCGGCCTGCGCCGTTCCGGCTTCGTATCGGTGGATGTGGCCGCGGTTGCTGCCGCAGCGGTCGAATTCTACCAGCCCGCAGCCGAACTGCGCGGCTCGAACCTGTTGCTGCAGATTAGCGGGCCGGCCCCTATCCGGGGCGATCCCGTGCTGCTGGCGCAGGCGCTCGGTAACCTGATCGACAACGCGCTCAAATACACGCCCGACGACAGCACCATTGTGGTCGCGGTGCGCGGCAATGCCGATTCCGGCAGCGTGGAGATGGTCGTGGCGGACAGCGGAGCGGGCATTCCGGAAGCGCAGAAGCTCAAGGCGGTCGAGCGCTTCTTTCGTGGTGACGCCAGCCGCTGCACCCCCGGGGTCGGCTTGGGGCTGAGCCTGGTGGATGCGGTGGCGCGGCTGCACGGCAGCGAGCTGCGGCTCGAGGATAACCATCCCGGCTTGCGTGCTCGCATCGTTCTGACTCAGGATACGCCCCAGATCACGCGCGCCGCGCGTGCCAACATCGAAGAAGGGGAATTTCATCATGAGCCTGTCTATCCATGACGCCTCGGTTCCGGTACTGGCGCGCGCTCTCGCCAACGTAGCGATCATCATCGAGAAGGGCCGCCTGCACGCCGAAAGCGAGAAGCTGGACCCGGCGGTGCTGCTCGGGATGCGCCTGTATCCCAACATGTTCGCGTTCACGCGCCAGGTGCAGGTGGTGTCCGATACCGCCAAGGGCTGCGTGGCACGCCTGGCCGCGGTCGAGGCGCCGAAGTACGAAGATACCGAGGCGAGCTTTGCCGAACTCAAGCAGCGGGTGGACAAGACGCTGGCTTTCGTCAACGGCTTCGCGCCGAAGCAGCTGGAAGGGGCCGACAGTCGCGCGGTGGTGCTGAAATTCCCCAACAGCACGCTGAGTTTCAAGACCGGCTGGGACTACCTGCTGTCGTTCGCGCTGCCGAACGTCTATTTCCATAGCGCCACCGCTTACGACATCCTGCGTCACGCCGGCGTAAAGCTCGGCAAGGGCGACTTCCTGGGGAGCATCGGCAGCAGCTGAGCCGATGTACGACTCTCCGGTCTATGTCGCCGGTCACAATGGGCTGGTAGGCTCCGCCATTGCACGCCGGCTGCGGGCCGACGGCGCCAAGCATCTGCTGTTGCGCACGCACAAGGAGCTCGATCTTCGGCGACAAGCCGATGTCGAGCGCTTTTTTTCCGAGCACCGACCCCTGTACGTGTTTCTGGCTGCGGCCCGGGTGGGCGGCATCCACGCCAATAACAGCCTGCCGGCCCAGTTCCTGCGCGACAACCTGCAGATACAGACCAACGTCATCGACGCGGCGCAGCGTTTCGGCACCCGTAAGCTCCTATTCCTAGGTTCCAGCTGCATCTATCCGCGGCTCGCCGCGCAGCCGATGAGCGAGGATAGTCTGCTGACCGGACCGCTCGAGCCTACCAATCAGTGGTATGCGATCGCGAAGATAGCCGGCCTGAAAATGTGCCAGGCCTACCGCCGCGAGTTCAAGTTTGACGCGATCTGCGCCATGCCGACCAATCTGTATGGACCCGGCGATAATTTCAACCTGCTGGACTCACATGTGCTGCCGGCGCTGATCCGCAAATGCCACGAGGCCAGGCTGCAAAAGGCCGACTCGGTCGAAGTGTGGGGCAGCGGCACGCCGCGACGCGAGTTCCTGCACGTCGATGACCTGGCCGATGCCTGCGTGTTCCTTATGAAGCAATACAGCGACGAGGCGCCGATCAATGTCGGCTGGGGCGAGGACGTGAGCATCGCCGAACTGGCGCAGCTGGTCGCCGAGACGGTGGGATTCAAGGGTGAGCTGCGTTTCGATCGATCAAAGCCCGACGGCACGCCGCGCAAACTGCTCGATACCTCACGATTGCGCGCATTGGCTTGGCAGCCAAAGATTGCGCTCGCGGCCGGGCTCGCTTCCACCTACGAATGGTTTTGCGCACACCAGAAACATCTGCGGAGCTAGCGGCGGCGTTGCGGGCAGCGCTGCCACTGTGGCCGGTCGGGTCAGTGACCCTCACCCGGTTCGAGTTTGGCGTTGAGCGTGATCTCGGCCCGCAGTAGCCGCGAGACCGGGCAGTTGGCCTTAGCATCAGCAGCCATCTGCGCAAACTTATCCGCGCTGATGCCGGGCACCCAGGCTTCGTTCTCAAGATGCACGCTGGTGATGGTGAAGTTGCCGGCGACCAGTTCCAACGCCACGGTCGCCTGCGTCGCCAGGCGCTTTGGCGTGAAACCCGCTTTGCCGAGTGTTGCGGAAAGTGCCATCGTGAAGCAGCCGGCGTGTGCCGCGGCAATCAATTCTTCGGGATTGGTCCCCTGAGCGCCCTCGAACCGGGTTGCGAAACTGTAGGGAGTATCCTTGAGTACGCCGCTATGGGTTGCGAGCGCGCCGTGTCCGCTCTTCAGATCCCCTGACCAGATGGCCGATGCGGTTCGCTTCATGGAGTCGCTCCTAATTCGCGCGGCTGTTAGTACCGGCGCTGACTCTACTGCTACAGTCGCTGGAACGCCAAGGGTGGTGTAATGAACGATCCGAACTGGCTGTTGTGGGCAAGGGAATTGCAGGCCATCGCGCAGACCGGCCTGACCTTTGCAAGCGACCGCTACGATCTGGAGCGCTATCAGCGGCTGCGCGCGATCGCCGTGGCCATGATGGCGTCGGGCTCCGGCACAGCGGCCGAACGCATTAGCGCGCTGTTCGAGCAGGACCTGGGCTATCCGACGCCCAAGGTGGATGTGCGCGGAGCGGTATTTCACCAGCAGCGGATCCTGCTGGTGCGCGAGATCAGCGACGGCTTTTGGACCTTGCCGGGTGGGTGGGGCGATGTGAATGAATCCCCCAAGGAATGCGTCGAGCGTGAAATCCAGGAAGAATCAGGCTTTCAGGCCCGGGCCGTAAAGCTTGCTGCGGTATGGGACTACCGGCACCAGCGTCCGGCCGCAAGCCACCCGTATTCGATCTACAAGTTTTTCTTCATCTGTGAGCTGACAGGCGGGGAGGCCAGCCCCAGCCTGGAAACCAGTGCGGTCGAGTTTTTTGCGCTCGACAAGCTGCCGGAGCTGTCGCTCGGGCGCGTGACGCCGGTGCAGATCGGGCGCATGTATGAACATTGGCGCAATCCGGAACTGATGACGGAGTTTGATTGATGCGCGTGCAGGCCGTCCCAATCTCGGTACCGCTGCTGGCGATGGCGCTGATGGCGACAGCGCCGCCGGTGCTGGGTGCATCGAGCGCCGCGGGGCTGGCCGCGCAGGTCGATATCATCCAGCTGCTGCCACCGCCGCCGGCCGAGAACTCGGCCGAGCAGCAGGCGGATCTCGCAGCGGTACTCGACGCGCAGCGTGCCGCGCGTGCGGACGGCAGCATCGCGCATGCCATGGCGGATGTGCAACAGAGCTGCGGGCGCTTTTCGGATGCGCTTGGCGAAGACCTGACTTCAGCGCGTGGCACCAAGGTGCTCGCCTTCCTGGACCAGACGGCGCACCGGGGCGCATTGATTGCCGGGCCGGCGAAGAAATACTGGAAGCGGACCCGGCCCTATGCCTTCAGCGCCCAGGTTGAGCGCCTCGCGGACATGTCGCCGCGGGGGCAGTCGCCGCCTGCAGCCGGTGTCGCTGACGCTGGCAACGCGGCCAGGCAGATGATGGCCGGCGACGCGGCGCATTCCTCGTACCCGAGCGGGCATGCCACATTCGGCACCGTGTGCACGATCCTGCTTGCAGCAATGGTGCCGGAAAAGCGCGCCGCGCTATTTGCGCGCAACCTCGACTACGATCATTCGAGGATGGTGGTGGGCGCGCATTTCCCGTCCGACCTGGAAGCTGGACGCATCGCCGGTACGCTGGCGGCAGAGCTGTTGCTGCAGGACCGGCAAGTGCAGCGCCAGCTGGCAGAGGCGCGATCAAGGCTGCGTGCAGAGCTCGGATTACCGGCTGTAAATTAGAAAGTAGCGGCCCGGGCGGCGGATCTCAGGCGGCGCGCGCGACGCTGCGTATGCGCTGCGGTATCGGCAGCTCGCGATCGGCGTCGGTCCAGTTCCACAGCTCCAGCTCGCCAGCGCGGGTTTCGATCAGCGCCGAGCAGCTGTCGACCCAGTCGCCGTCGTTGCAGTAGAGCACGCCATCGATGTGCGCCATCTCGGGCCGGTGAATGTGTCCGCAGACGATGCCGTCCAGGCCGCGGCGGCGTGCCGCATGGGCGGCGGCGGCCTCGAAGCTGTGTACGTAGCTCATCGCATTGCCTACGCGGCTCTTCAGGTAGCCGGCGAGCGACCAGTAGCCGTAGCCAAAGCGGTGACGCAGTGCATTGACGGCACGGTTAAGTCCGAGCACGACGTCGTACAGGCCGGTGCCGAGCGCCAGCAGCCAGCGGTTGCATCGAACGGCGCCGTCGAATTCATCACCATGCATGACCAGCAGACGCTGCCCGCGCTGCGTTTCATGAATGTATTCGCGGCGCATTTCCAGGTTGCCGAAGCTGATGCCGCAGACCTGGCGGAACTGCTCGTCGTGATTACCGGGCACATAAATGACGTGCGTGCCGTGCTTGGTCTTGCCAAGGATGGTGCGCAACACGTCGCTATGCGACTGCGGCCAGTAGAAGCTGCGACGCAGGCTCCAGATATCGACGATGTCGCCGACCAGGATCAGCTGCTCCGGCTGCACCCGGTGCAGGAAGTCGAGCACTAGGTCGGCGCGGCAATCGCGCGAGCCGAGGTGAATATCCGAGATGAAAGCGGTGCGTACCTGAATCGCCGGTCGAGGGCCAGACTGCATTTGAGCCTCAAAGGTCTTCGGAGCCGGGTACCTAGTCTCACGTTGGCGAATGACAATCCCGTTGCATTCCAGTGAATTAGCCGTGAACGCTCACAATACATAGTAGATGCACACTGTAATACACGGGGATATGGCGGAATGCGGCCAATTGACAGCCCCATAGCGGGGCGCCAGATTGGACCACCATGAACGATTCATCAAACCTTGGGACTGCCGAGAGCTGGCATGCCCGCGCCCGGGCGCTGCGGCCGGGCGGCCTTGCGCTGATCAACGGTGAGCTCAAGCCCGCCGCTTCCGGTGTCACTTTCAACTGTATCAGCCCAATCGATGGACGCCTGCTGGCGGCCGTGGCGGCCTGCGACACGCCGGATGTCGATGCGGCGGTCGCGGCCGCACGTGCCGCCTTCGAGCGTCGTGACTGGGCCGATCGGGCGCCGGCAGAGCGCAAACAGGTGCTGCTGCGCTTCGCCGGGCTGGTGGAACAGGCCGGCCCTGAACTGGCACTGCTCGAAACCCTGGATGTCGGCAAACCGATCCGCGACAGCATCACGGTCGACGTCGCAGCCACGGTGCGCTGCCTGCGCTGGTATGCCGAGGCGATCGACAAGATCTATGACCAGGTGGCACCGACCGGGCCTCAAAGCCTGGCCCTGGTGACGCGCGAGCCGATGGGGGTCGTGGGAGCCATCGTGCCGTGGAATTTCCCGATGCTGATGGCGGCGTGGAAGATCGCTCCGGTGCTGGCGGCCGGCAATTCCCTGGTGCTCAAGCCATCGGAGAAGTCGCCGCTGAGCGCCATCCGCCTGGGAGAACTGGCGCTTGAGGCCGGCGTGCCGCCCGGCGTGTTCAACGTGGTACCCGGCTACGGGCCCACCGCCGGCAAGGCGCTGGCCGCGCACATGGACGTCGATGCGATCGCGTTCACCGGCTCCACGGCCACCGGCAAGGCGGTGATGCAGTTCGCCGCGCAGTCCAACCTGAAGCGGGTATCGCTCGAGTGCGGCGGCAAGTCGCCCAATATCGTGATGGCCGACTATCCGGATCTGGCGCGTGCCGCGCGGGCGGCCGCGGCTGCGATCTTCTTCAACCAGGGCGAGATGTGCTCGGCCGGCTCGCGGCTGCTGGTGCAGGAGTCGGTGCGCGAACCGCTGCTGGCCGAGATCGGCCGTATCGGCCGCAGCATGGCGCCCGGCGACCCGCTCGATCCGCACACCACCCTGGGCGCGATGGTGGATGAGACCCAAATGCAGCGCGTGCTGGGCTACATAGCCAGCGGCCGTGACGAAGGGGCGCAGGTCGCGCTCGGCGGCGAGCGCGTGCGCCAGAGCACCGGCGGCTATTACGTCGAGCCGACCATATTCGACCGCGTGCAGCCGCAGATGCGCATCGCGCGCGAGGAGATCTTCGGGCCGGTGCTTTCGACACTGAGCTTCCAGGACCTGGACCAGGCACTGCGCATCGCCAACGACAGCAGTTACGGCCTGGCGGCGGCGATCTGGACCCGCGATATCACGACCGCGCATCGCGCGGCGCGCGCATTGCGCGCCGGGGTGGTGTACGTCAATTGCTATGACGCCGAGGACATCACGGTGCCATTCGGCGGTTTCAAGCAGTCGGGCTTCGGCCGCGACAAGTCGCTGCATGCGTTCGAGAAGTACACCGAACTCAAGACCACCTGGATAGACCTGGCTTGAGCGACGCCGGGCATGATTTCGTCGCCACGGTGCCGCGTGGCCTGGCGGATCTGCTGGCGCATGAACTGCAGCAGTGCGGCGCACAGCAGACGCGCGAGCGCAGCGCCGGGGTGCTGTTCACCGGGACGCTCGAGACCGGCTATCGGGCCTGCCTATGGTCGCGCACCGCCAGCGGCGTGCTGATGCAGTTGGCCGAATTCGACGCTGCCAGCAGTGATGAATTTTACGCCCAGGTGCGCTCGTTCGACTGGAGCGCGCACATCGATCCGGCGCGCACCATCGCCTGCGAGTTCACCGGCACGCACCCGACTATTACCCATACCCATTACGGTGCGCTGCGACTGAAGGACGGGATCTGCGACCGGCTGCGCGACGACACCGGCACGCGGCCGGATGTCGAACCGAGCCGGCCGGCGGTGCGCGTGCATGCGCATGCCAACGGTACGCATGTGACGCTGTCGCTCGACCTGGCCGGCGAGGGGCTGCATCGGCGCGGCTACCGGACACAGGCCGGGGAGGCGCCGCTGCGCGAGAACCTGGCCGCCGGGGTGCTGCTGCGGGCGCGCTGGCCCGAGGCTGCCGAGCGCGGCGCCGAGTTTCTGGACCCGATGTGCGGATCGGGTACGCTGGTGATCGAAGCGGCGATGATCGCTGCGCTGCGCGCACCGGGTCTGGTGCGTGACTACTTCGGCTTCCTGGGCTGGAAGGGGCACGACGCCGCGCTGTGGCGGCAGCTGAAGAGCGAAGCCGCGCAGCGCGCGCTGGCGCAGGTGCCGAGCGTCATCCGCGGCAGCGACATCGACCGGCGTGCGCTCAGCCTGGCCGCATCCAATGCGCAGCGGGCCGGAGTGAGCGCGCTGCTGCAATTCGAGCACAGCGCGGTGGCGAACGTGCGAGCGCTGACCGATGAGCCGGGATTGATCTGCTGCAATCCGCCCTATGGCGAGCGGCTCGGGGACGAAGCCCAGGCGCGCAGCGTGTTCGCCGATCTGGGCCGCACGCTGCGCGAGCATTTCGCCGGCTGGGATGCGGCGATCCTTAGCGCCCACCTCGACAGCGCGCGCGAATTGCGGCTGCGCAGCTACCGGGTGCATGAGCTGTGGAACGGCGCCATCCCCGTGCGCCTGCTGCGCATCGACCTGGCTGCGCCGGGAACCGAAGATGTCGCGCTGCGCCGGGCGCAGCAGCAGGCCGAGGCTGCGGCCAGCGCCGGCGGCCGGATGTTTGCCAACCGCCTGGAGAAGAACCGCAAGCGCCTGGGAAAACTGGCGCAGCGTGCGCAGGTGAGCTGCTACCGGCTGTACGACGCCGACATGCCGGAATATTCGTTTGCGATTGACCGCTATGCGGAGGCCGCCAGCGGCACGGTGCACCTGCACGTACAGGAATATGCCGCGCCCGCGAGCATCGACGTGGATGCGGCGCGGCGGCGGCGACGCGAGGCGCTGTCGAGCCTGCCCGGTGCGCTACAAATTCCGCCGCAACGCATTCATCTGCGGCTGCGACGGCGCCAGAGCGGCGCCGAGCAATACCAGCGCGAGTCGGCCGCGCCGGGCGACGGTGCGCAGGCGCGAACGCTGATCGTCTCCGAGGGAGGCCTCAGATTCCAGGTGAATCTCGACGACTACCTCGACACCGGCCTGTTTCTCGATCATCGGCTGACACGCGCACGGCTGCGCGAACGCGCGGGCGGTGCGCGGTTCCTGAATCTGTTCTGCTACACCGGCAGTGCCTCCGTCTACGCCGCCAGCGGTGGTGCGCGCAGCACGCTCAGCATCGACCTGTCCAACAGCTACCTGGACTGGGCAGCACAGAACTTCAGGCTCAATGGCCTGGATCCGGCGCAGCACCGGCTCGAGCGGGCCGACTGCCGCGAGTGGCTGCGCAATGCCGCGACCGCGGCCGCGGGGGTAGGGGCGGGAGGTGCAGCCGCGTCCTTCGACCTGATATTCCTGGATCCGCCGACTTTTTCAAATTCGAAACGCATGCACGGGGTGCTCGATGTGCAGCGCGATCATCCGGAGCTGATCGGGCAGTGCATGCGGCTGCTGGCGCCGGGCGGCCTGCTGCTGTTCTCGACCAATGCGCAGCGCTTTCGTCCGGATGCGGCAGTGGAGCAGCAGTGGCAGGTCAGGGACATCTCGGCGCAGACGCTGCCGTTCGATTTCGAGCGCAATCCGCGCATCCACCGCTGCTTCGAGATCAGTGCTGCACTGGCCTAGCCGCAGCAGCGCGGCGCCGCCGTGGCGCGGTTACTGCGCGTCTTTTTCCGCCTGCTCGCGCCGTGCGCGATCCTGCTGCACGGCGTCCTCGGCCTGCTGGCGTGCGCGGTCCTCGATCTGCTTGGCCTGGCGCGCCTGCTCGACTTCGGCAGCAGAGCCTGCGGCCGTACCGGCGGCGGTGCCGGCGAGGCCACAGCCGGCCAGGCAGCAGACGCACGCGAATGACAGCAGCCCGGATTTCATCAGCATCGGTTTCATGCGCATAGCTTAGAGCAGATCACGCAGCCGGTACCAGAGCATCGCTAGTGCCAGCGCCGGGCGGCGCAGCAGCATGCCGCCGGGGAAGTTGCGGTGCGGTATGCGGGTGAACACGTCGAAGCGCTCGGCAGTACCGGCGATCGCCTCGGCCACCAGTTGCCCGGCGATACCGGCGAGCGAGATACCGTGACCGGAGAAGCCCTGCAGGAAATAGACATTCGGCTCGAGCCGGCCGAAATGCGGTGCCCGGTTCAATGTAATGTCGAGCAGGCAGCCCCAGGCGTAATCGACGCGCACGTCGCGCAGCTGCGGAAATGCGTTGACCATGCGCGCCCGCGTGGCAGGCGCCACGGCGCGCACGTTCAGCAGCGAGTAGTTGACCCGACCGCCGAACACCAGCCGATGGTCGCTGGAGCGGCGAAAGTAGTCGAGTATCCAGTTCATGTCGCACAGCGCGGCATTGTTTGCAATCAGCTGCCGTGCGCGTTCCTCGCCCAGCGGTTCGGTGGCAATGACGTAGCTGCCGATGCTCATCAGCTTGCGCTGCAGCGGCGGTGCGGTGTCGCCCAGCCAGGCATTGCCGGCCAGCAGCAGCTGTGCGCAGTCGAGTTCGCCGGCCGCGGTGCGCACGCGGATGCGGCCATCGCGCCGGGCGAAATCCAGTGCCCGGCTGCCTTCATGAATTTCAACGCCGGCCACGGTCGCGGCGCGGCCAAGTCCCAGGGTATAGCGCAGCGGGTGCAGGTGCCCGCCGTTGCGGTCATACAGCGCGCCAACGTAGCGCTCGCTGGCGACGGTTGCGCGCAGCTCGCGCCGATCCATCAGGCGCGTGTTGCGATAGCCATAGCGCTGCGCCAGATCGGCCTGCCAGGTCTGCAGCTCACTCCACTGGCGCTGCTTGACGGCGGCGAGCATCCAGCCGTCTACCCAGTCGCAGTCGATCTGATAGCGCTCGATCCGCTGTCGCAGCAACGCCAACCCGGCCAGTGATACCTCCCAGATCCGGCGGGCGTCATCGATGCCAACGAGTTGCTCGAGCTGTGCCTGCTCTGCGGCGGTGCCAAAAATCGCCTGGCCGCCGCTGCGACCGGAGGCTCCCCAGCCAATGCGCTGCGCTTCCAGCAACACGACGCGATAGCCGCGCTCGGCGAGCGCCAGTGCGGCCGAACAGCCGGCGATGCCGCCGCCGACTACGCAGACGTCCGCGCGCAGCGTTCCAACAAGCGGTGCAGTGGGCGACGGCAGGGGTGTGCTGGCCGCGTAGTAGCTGTCAAGGTATTCCGTCGAGGCGGCGTGACTCATGCGCCCGTATTGCCAGAAATCCCACGCCAGATCAATGGCTTGACTTCTACGCGGGTGACGTTGAGCTCGCCAGGCGCTGCGACGCCGCGGTGCCGGCTATGGTCTAATGGCGCCCACGCAACCCAAGGTGAGCGCCGGCAACAGCTGTATATCCATACAGGTGTTGAACCGATGCATTACGCCATCATGACTTCGAAGCGGCCTGTAATCGGTATTCCGGCGGACCGGCGCCTGCTCGACCAGCAGGCGTATCACCTCGCCGGTGAGAAGTACCTGACGGCGGTGCTGGATGTCGCGCGTGGCCTGCCGCTGATCGTGCCGGCGATCGGCCAGGAACTCAGCCTGGACGAATTGTTCGATACGCTCGACGGACTGCTGTTCATGGGCAGTCCGTCAAATGTCGATCCGCGTCATTACCGCGGTGAGCCGAGCGAAACCGGCACGCTGCATGATCCGCACCGCGATGGCACGACGCTGCCGTTGATCCCGCGAGCGGTCGCTGCCGGCGTGCCGGTACTGGGCATATGTCGCGGGTTCCAGGAATTCAACGTCGCCTTCGGCGGCTCGCTGTGGCAGAAGCTGCAGCACGTGCCCGGCTATCTCGATCATCGCGATGATCCATCGCTGCCGCTGGAGCAGCAGTACGGCCCCGCGCATGAGGTGACGCTCGAGCCCGGCGGACTGCTGCGCCGCCTCGCCGGGACGGATCGCATCCGCGTCAATTCGCTGCACAGCCAGGGCGTGCGTGAACTCGGCGCGGGCCTGGCGGTCGAGGCACGCGCACCGGACGGCGTCATCGAGGCATTTCGCGTCGAACGCGCGCCGGCATTTGCACTGGCAGTACAGTGGCACCCGGAGTGGCGGGCGAGCAGCAACGATTTTTCGCGCGCGCTGTTTGCCGAGTTCGGCGCGGCGTGCCGTGCGCGCAATTGAGCGCGCCGCATACCGGCGGGCGGACCGATCCGCGCGCCAGCAGGATGAAGGTGATTTATGGCTACCGAAATTCAGCAGTTCTTCCGCGATCACGGCATCTCTGAGGTCGAAGCGATCATTCCCGACATGGCCGGCATCGCGCGCGGCAAGATCATGCCGGCCGAGAAATTTGCCGAGGACGAGGGCATGCGGCTGCCCGAGAGCATATTCCTGCAGACCGTGACCGGGGACTATCCGCCCGATACCAGTGCTGCGATGAGCCCGGCTGAGATCGACATTGTCCTCAAGGCCGACCCGAAGACGGTGCGCGTGGTGCCGTGGGCCGCGGAACCGACCGCGCAGGTGATCCACGACTGTTTCTACTCCGACGGCCGGCCGGTAATGATGGCGCCGCGGCACCTGCTGCGCCACGTGCTCGACCTGTACGCGCAGCGCGGCTGGGAACCGGTGATCGCCCCGGAGCTCGAGTTCTATCTGATCGAGCCGAATATCGACGCCGACTACCAGCTCAAGCCGCCGGTAGGGCGTTCCGGCCGGGCCGAGCCGGGCCGGCAGTCCTACAGCATCGCCGCGGTCAACGAGTTCGATCCGCTGTTCGACGACATTTATGCCTTCTGCGAGGCGCAGGACATCGAGATCGACACCCTGATCCACGAGGACGGCCCGGCGCAGATGGAGATCAACCTGCTGCACGGCGCGCCGCTCGACCTGGCGGATCAGGCGTTCCTGTTCAAGCGCACCGCACGCGAGGCCGCGCTGCGGCACAAGATGTATGCCACCTTCATGGCCAAGCCGCATGCCAAGGAACCCGGCAGCGCCATGCATATTCACCAGAGTATCCTCGACAAGAAGACCCGCAAGAACATCTTCAGCAATCCGGATGGCACCCCCTCGGCGCTGTTCTTCTCACATATTGCCGGCTTGCAGCGCTACATCCCGGCCGCCATGTCGCTGTTCTGCTCCAACGTCAATTCCTATCGCCGCATGACGCGCTATCTGTCGGCGCCGATCAACGTGCAGTGGGGCTATGACAACCGCACCGCCGGCCTGCGGGTGCCGATGTCGGCGCCCGAATCCCGGCGCATCGAGAACCGGGTGGGCGGCGCCGACGCCAATCCCTACATCGCCATCGCCGCCTCGCTCGCCTGCGGCTACCTCGGCATGACCGAGGGCCTCAAGCCGACCGAGCCGGTCACCGGCAGCGCCCACGACATGCCCTATTCACTGCCGCGTTCGCTGGATGAAGCGCTGGCCCGGCTGCGCGACTGCGAGCCACTGCTGCAGATTCTGGGTGAGCCGTTCGTGGCCGCCTATACGATCGTCAAGCAGGCCGAGCACGAGGTGTTCCTGCAGGTGATCAGCTCCTGGGAACGCGAGCATCTGCTGCTGAATGTCTAGCGTGCGCCCGTCGCGCCTGGGGTATTATTTCGCAGGTGAGAGAGGGACGATGAAGAATAACCTGGCGTCAGCCGCGCTCCGCCGGCGCACCGCCATGGTGCTTGTTTCGACGCTCGCCGCGGCACTGCTGCTCGCAAGTTGCGGCCGCCAGCCGGCAGCCCCGCCCGCGCAAAGCGGTGCCGCCGGCGGCGCGGTCAGCACGGCGGGCGATGGCGACAAGGTCCTCAACGTCTATAACTGGTCGGATTACATCGACCCGAGCATCGTGCCGGCCTTCGAGAAGGAATACGGCATCAAGGTCAATTACGATGTGTTCGACTCGAACGAGGTACTCGAGACCAAACTGCTCGCGGGCCACACCGGCTATGACGTGGTGGTGCCATCGGCCTCATTCCTGCAGCGCCAGATCCAGGCCGGCGTATTCCAGAAGCTCGACAAATCGCTGCTGCCGAACCTGAACAATCTCGATCCCGACATCACACACCGCATCGAAGTGAACGATCCGGGCAACCAGTATGGCGTCAACTACCTGTGGGGGACTTCAGGGATCGGCTACAACGAGCAGCAGATCGCCAGCGCGATGCCGAACGCGCCGGTCGACAGCTTCGCGATGTTCTACGACCCGAACGTCATCAGGAACTTCCAGAAGTGCGGAGTCTCGATTCTCGATGCACCCGATGAGATGGTCAGCACGGTGCTGCTGTATCTTGGCAGGGAGCCGAACAGCGAGAAACTGGAGGATCTGCAGGCGGCCGAGAAGGTACTGCTGTCGATACGTCCCTACGTGCGCTATATCAACTCCTCCAAGTACATCGAGGACCTGGCCAACGGCGAGCTATGCCTCGCGCTCGGCTGGAGCGGTGACGTCGGCCAGGCGCGCCGGCGAGCCATCGAGGCCGGCAAGACCTTCAAGATCAAGTACAACACCGCCAGGGAAGGGGCGATCATGTTCTTCGACATGCTGGCGATCCCGGCCGACGCGCCGCATCCGAGGAACGCGCACCTGTTCATCGACTACATGCTGCGACCCGAGGTGGCGGCGAAGAATTCGAGCTCGATGCATTTCACCACCAGCAATGCCGCGGGCTACAAGCTGGTAGATCCGGCCGTGTACAACGATCCGGAGGTCTATCCGAGCGATGCGCAGAAGGCCCATATGTATCCCAACGCATCCCGCAGCCTGACCTATACCCGTGAGCTCAATCGCACCTGGACACGCTTCAAGACCGGACGTTGACGGCGGCGGCCGCGCCAAGCCATCCATGTCCAAGGAAATGTCGATGGCGGCCTCAAGCCCGAGCTACCTGCAACTCGAGAACGTCAGCAAGCGCTTCGGCGATTTCATTGCGGTCAACAACGTCTCCTTGAGCGTCGAGCGTGGCGAGATTTTCTGCCTGCTGGGCGCCTCGGGTTGTGGCAAGACGACGCTGCTGCGGCTGCTGGCCGGGTTCGAAGTCCCGAGTGCGGGCCGGCTGCTGATCGACGGCCAGGACCTGGCCTCGATACCCCCGTACCGTCGCCCGGTGAACATGATGTTCCAGTCGTACGCGCTGTTTCCGCACATGAGCGTGGAACGCAATGTCGCCTTCGGCCTGGAGCAGGAGCGGCTGTCCAAGGACGAGATCAGGCGTCGGGTCGGCGAGATCCTGGATATCGTCAAGATGGGCGCCTACCTGAAACGTAAGCCCCACCAGCTGTCCGGCGGCCAGCGCCAGCGCGTGGCGCTGGCGCGCGCGCTGGCCAAGCGGCCGAAACTGCTGCTGCTCGATGAGCCGCTCGGTGCCCTCGATCGCAAGCTGCGCGAGCACACGCAGTTCGAGCTGATCAACATCCAGAAGCAGCTCGGCGTCACCTTCGTGGTGGTCACGCACGACCAGGAAGAGGCGATGACGCTGGCGACGCGCATCGGCGTCATGGATCACGGGGAAATAGTCCAGGTCGGCACGCCGCGCCAGATCTACGAATTCCCGCAGACACGCTTCGTCGCCGACTTCATCGGCTCGGTCAACCTGTTCGAGGGCCGGCTGGTGGAGGACGAGCCGGATTTCGTGCGGGTGCAGTGTCCGGACCTGCCTTCGACGGTGCTGATCGACCATGGCATCAGTGCACCGCCCAACGCACCGCTGTGGGTGGCGGTGCGGCCGGAGAAGATCAGCATCGCGGCGGCCGCGCAGCAGCACACCGACAACTGGGCACGCGGCGTAATCCGGGAAATCGCCTACCTGGGCGACTGGTCGGTATTCCTGGTGCGACTGGAATCGGGCCGCGAAGTGCGCGCGACCGTGGCCAACAACAGCCGCAAACCGGAAGAGCAGTTCGTGCGCGACTCGCAAGTCTACCTCAGCTGGGATGCCTCCAGCCCCGTGGTCGGCAGCGTGTGAGGGACGGCGTGCTGGAGCGACTGCAGCGATATTTCAGCGTCGAAAACCTGGGCCGGCCGGTCGCGACCGCGGTGCCGATG
>Ga0182030_10000336_pt1 | contig 84860 bp, 70 predicted proteins | sample 812S3MmetaG_FD_121299 | JGI IMG/M metagenome (GOLD analysis project Ga0182030, IMG submission 121299) | Permafrost microbial communities from Stordalen Mire, Sweden - 812S3M metaG (Illumina Assembly) | ecosystem: Environmental > Terrestrial > Soil > Wetlands > Permafrost | place: Sweden... | reverse complement strand
CGGTTCCAGCTCATCGCCGGCCAACTGCGCGGTGAAATGGTCCGCCTCGATGCCAATGCCGCAGCGGGACCTTCATGGAGCGTGCGTGACCACTTCGCGCTAGACGCCAAAATGCCCTAGGTGCGGAGTCGCACCGGCAGGCTTCAGTCCAGTAATCGCATTCGTCAGCCGACTGCCCCCGGGTTTGATATCATGCCGCCCGCTTTGCGGTACGCCGAGTACGTGGTTCCGAAGCTTAAGTTGAGCCATGCAAATTACGCTGTGGTGGCTTGGACTTTAGCTTAGTTTTCATGTACTTATGTCGTAAAGCGTTGTAATTTGATGCACGTGGGGCCATAGCTCAGCTGGGAGAGCGCTTGCATGGCATGCAAGAGGTCGGCGGTTCGATCCCGCCTGGCTCCACCAGATTTTATCGGTTGCCCTTCGATCGCTGCAGGCCTGCGTCCCCATCGTCTAGAGGCCTAGGACACATCCCTTTCACGGATGCGACGCGAGTTCGAATCTCGCTGGGGACGCCACTCAAAGCCCTTAAAATAATAGGGTTTTCGTGGCGCCGGGCTCGGCCCCAAGATCTCGTGCCATAGCAGCTGGCGTGGAATGGCGTCGCGGTTCCCGCGTTGGATTTCCTGTGTTCGCTTCGTGACGTGCGTCACGGTTTGCGATTATCTCGACGGCGTAGATTTGGGCCGTGAAAACTTGGAAGGAAAGGGCTGACGAGGCGGCGACCGCCCAAGAGACCTTGGAATTGCTGCGCCAAATGTACGACGACGAGACAGCGAGTCCGGAGGACTGTCGCTACGTGCTCAAAATTCAGGCGGAATTTCTGGGCTTCAGTCCGTTTATGGAGGACGACGAGCCCGCCTTCAACTGATGTGTTGATTAAATTCGCGACCCCCGCGGCCGCTGGCGTCATCGCCTTCGCCAGCCCGAAGTCGATGATCCGTGGCATCGTTTTGCCGTCCACCTCCACAACCTAAATGTCGGCAGGCTGCACGTAGCCTCAACCCCTTTGGGGAGGGGTTACGCGAACCTGGCCAGCAGGGCGATTAACTCGCCCTGGCGTGAGGTGCGAGTTTTGTGAAAGATGGCCTTCAACCGCTGCCGCGCGTGTCCTTCACTGATCGAAAGCCTAAGGGCGGCTTCTCGAAGCGATTCGCCGGATGTCAGCCTGCCGACGAGCGCACCTTCGGTGCGCGTTAGCCCGAACAGCAGGCTCAGCGTCTCGCCGTTCGGAGACGCGCGGAGCTCAAGGTCAGTGATCAGCAGTAACGCCGCCACCTCACTGTGCAGGCTGCGCAGGGAATGCGGGCACGCGATCCCGTTGAGGATCCAGGGCCTGCCCCCGGAGGGCCGCGGCAGTGCCAAGGTCGGCGGTGCCGATGCGGGGGCCCCGCCGCAGCTCACCACGGTCGAGAGAAATCTCCGCAGTCGATCCCGATCGGCGGCGCGGGGAGCCTGCAGAAGTCCGGCCGCCACATCCAATCCGTCGCCGAAGCGCACGCAGGCATTAAGCCGCAGTACCCGCGCCTTGGCATCGAGCAGGATGGCGCCGCGACGCAGCCGTTCGAAGGCGTCGAGTTGGCCGGCGAAATTACTCTGCCAAGTCATGCAGGCCGTTCGCGAGATCAATCGCAGCCAGGGCAAAACGGCATTCAACGACTGCAACTCCGCGCCGTCGTAGGGTCCGCGTTTGAACGCGCGCTTCACGCTGATTATCAGGTCGCCGTGCAGGGCCGCAGTAGCGTTCCAGCCGAACCCGTTGGGTTTCAAGAATTCCTGATAGTACGGATCGTGCGCAATTTCTCGCGCGGAGAAGTAGGCATGATCGGGCATGAAGCCTTCGCGGACACTGGGATTGACTCTTTGTTCGCGGGGATCGCAAATCGATCCAGACATGTACAAGGGTACGAAGGGTTGGATGCTGGTCGACACCGCGATGGAACTGATCGTGGTGGATTTGAGAACCAGCGTGGCGCCGTCGGAGTTCAGTGCCTGCCCGAACCTATCGAGCGCCTCGGGCCAGCGCGCCGGCAGCATGGCGGCGTCGCTTAGGCTTTCGATGGCGGACTCGACGGATGCCACGGTAGTTTTCTTCTGGCTCTTGAGTTTGCGAAGTTTTCAGGGCAAAAGACGTTTCGGTGAAAGAGTTGCCGACAAAAACCACCAGAATCGCAATACTGGCCGGGTTGTGCTGGTTGTATACCTGCATCCACCTAAACCGGCAAATTCTAGCCATCCTCGCGGAATCTGTTGAATCCGACCTCAGGATCAGCAATGCCTCCTTGGGCGCGCTGACAGGGAGCGCGTTTTCAATTGTCTATGCGCTGCTCGGCCTGTACTTCGGGCGGATCGCGGACGCGGCCGACCGCCTCGCGCTGGTGAAAGTGGGCGCCTTGATCTGGTCCTTCGCGTCGATTGCCGCGGCGTTTTCCTCGGATTACGCACTATTGGTTGCCGCCCGCGCGGGCGTGGCAACTGGCGAGGCAATCGCCACGGCAGCGGCGATTTCGTTGATGGCGGAGCTTGCCGGGGATCGGTATCGCGCGCGGGTGTCCAGTGTGTTTTTCGCCTGCGCCTTCCTCGGGGCAGGATTGGCCGCCGTTTTGGGCGGCGCAGTGGTTAATTATTTTAGGGACTCGCCCAGCATCGCCGGCTGGCGGGCCGCGCTGGTCATGGCCGGTTTGCCTGGCGTGATCGGCGCCGCGTATCTCAGTTGCTTGCGCTGGAAGGACTCCACCGACAGACTCACCGGGCCGCGCTCCGGCGCCGCAGTGACCGCGGCATTATTGGCTGCATCGCTCCTGGCGGTGATCGCGCAAATGGGCTGGCCGCCCGATCGAGGCGTGCCGGCGGCCGTGCTGCTGGCTGGATTGGCGGCCGCTTTTTGGACCTATCGGCTGGGCCGCGACGATGCGGCCTCTTTCCGCGCGACCATGGGTCAGTTGTCATTTCGCTGGTTGCTGCTCGCATTCGCCGCCGTGCTCTTCGTGGACTTCGCCGCTTCGTTCTGGTTAATCCCATTGGCTCAGGGCCGGTTCCGCGTCAGCGCCGCCGTCGCGGGCGCCCACCTGGGCGGATTGATGATTGTGGGCGGCATCGCGGGTACCGGGATGGGAGGATGGATTGCGGACCGTTGGCGCCAGCGGACGGCGGCGGGACGAGTATGGACCGCGCTCATTGCCGTGCTCACGGAGGGCGCGGCGATTCTGATGGCAGTCCACCAATCCGACTATCGACTCTTTATCCTGGCTTTCGCCGCATTCAGTCTCGCGAGCGGCGCATGGACGGGCGTAGCTGCCGCCATCGGCATGGACATCGTTCCGCGCACCCACCGCGGCACCGGGGTCGCCGCCTATTTTCTGGTGACGACGGTCCTCGGGCCGGGTCTCGGTGCATGGGCGGCCGGCGCACTGGGCGATGCGCTCGGCTCGGTGAGCCGAGCGTTGTCCGCGTGCTGTGCACTTATCCTGGTAGCGGCAGCCGGGTTCGTGAGGCTTGGGCACCTGTCCAATCGGCGAGAGGTTTCACGAGGGTAACCCGGCGATGCTAGGTCACCGTCAACGCGTAGGAGGCGGTATGAGTGGTCGAGCCCGAGGTCGCAGTAATCGTTACGTTGTAGGTGCCCGCCGGCGTTCCGCCGCTGGGCGGGGGGGCGGCGCCCGAAGAGCCGCCGCCGCAGCCCTGCAGCGCGGCGCCCCAAACCAACAATAATCCCAGCCAAAGCAAGGCCCTCGCTGCTCGCGTCCTGCGGGAACGGTGCGTCGTGAACACCGCCATCATGACGGCGAGTGCCGTGCCAGGCCGGAGGGGATCGAGCGGATCGAAAGGCCGGTTCATTCGTGCCACCGGCATTGCGGTGCTGATTGTCAATTGCGAAGTCAACGCGCTGCTGCTCAAGGAAACCGAGGCGGGGGAGAAACTGCAAGCCGCGCCGGTGGGCAGCCCCGAGCAGGCGAGGTTTACCGAGCCCGTGAAACCGTTGCTCGGAGTCAGCGTCAGTGTGGTCGTGGCCGAATCACCCGGGGCCACCGATCCCGATGCGGCGGCCGAGGTTATCGTGAAACTTGGCGCCTCCGCGGCGACGGTCAAGCTGACAGCGCTCGAACTGCTGCCGGCAAAGGTCGCATTGCCGCCGTATTGCGCCGTCAAAGAATGGCTGGCAGCCGCCAGCGACGTGACCGCGAGGACTGCACTACCCTGTGCATTCAGGGTCGAGCTGCCCAGCGTCGTGGTGCCATCCAGGAACGTGACCCTGCCAGACGGTGTGCCCGACGCCGAGCTGACTTTGGCAGTGAGGGTCACGGATTGTCCCACCACGGCGGGACTGGGCGCGACGGTCAATGCAGTGCTCGTCGCCGTGCTGCCAACCACCGTGGTACCCCACTGGTTGATGAAACTTACCAAGCTCGGCACATTGAGGTCCGCGAATATCAGGTCGGGCCGCGTGCCGCTGCTCAGATTCACCGCCTTGGGAGAGCCCGGTAGAATCGGGGAGAAAATCGGCATGTTGAGCTGGGTGGGCAGAGTGCCGTTGCCCGCGCCGAACAGCACTCCGCTGAAGTCGCCGGCGAGAAAGAACGCCACATCCGGATTGCCGTCGCCGTCGAAGTCCGCGACGGCGATCAGCGGCGACGGATCCGCCACTCCGCCGGCGATGAGGGTTTGAGTCGCCGCCGCAAAGCTGCCGTCTCCATGACCCAGCAAAACGTCCACCTGGGTGTTGACGCTTTGATTGCTGGCGCCGGTGATGATATCGAGCTTGCCGTCTTTGTTGACGTCGGCGAGCGCCACATCGCTGAAATACAACCCCGGAACCGTGGGGGTGCTCGACGCAAAGGAATTGTTCGTCTTGCCCAGATACACGTGGATGACACCGGGTGTCGTCAAGCCGTTGCCGCTCAGGAATCCGCTGTTGACCACTACGAGATCCGCGATGCCGTCCCCATTGATATCGCCCTCGGCAAGATAGATCTGATTCTGGGTGCCGCCGTCGGTCAAAGCAGGAGAACTATTGATGAGCGTCGGAGCGGAAAAGGTGTGGTTCGCGTGGCCATAGAGAATATAGGCCCCGGCGACACAGGGCGCGGTGCAATTCACGGCGACCGCGATATCCGGCAGACCGTCGCCGTTGAAATCGCCCACCTGGATCGCGTTACCGGCGGCGGGCAGGGGATAGTCGAGTTCGCCACTCAAGGTCCCCTTGCCGTTGCCGAATAATACCCCGACCGCCGACCCCGAGGAGGTGCTGCCCAAGACGATGGCATCGGCGTTGCCGTCGCCATTGAGATCGGCAGTCGCAACGACCGACGGTGGGAAATTCGTGGGCGACACCCGGGGAGAGGCGAAGGCTCCGTTCCCAACACCCGGAATGACGGTGAGGCTGCTGGGCGCGGGGCCGGTATTGGTTCCGGCGGTCGGTGCCAAAACATCCAGGCGGCCGTCGTTGTTGAAATCCGCGAGCGCATAGGAGGTGACGCTGATGCCCGCCGCTCCGCCGAGAGTTACCGGTGCGCCGTAGAAAGTGCCGTCGCCGTGGCCCATGAGAACCTGGTAGTACCAGGTATTGGCGGTGGTCTGATTGCCGAGGCCCGCGGCGCCGAACATACCATTGGACGATCGCCCGACGACCAGATCCAGGTATCCATCGCCATCGATATCAGTGGCCACGAGGGCCGTGCCCTCGGGGACCGAGTCGTACGAGAAGCTCTGCGTGAACGTGCCGTCCCCATTGCCCAGGAATATGATGACGGTGCCGCTGGGATTGATTCCGGTGATGAATTCGGCCACATCCAGTTTTCCATCGCCGTTGAAATCTCCGACGGCGAAGGCAGTGACCACGAAATACCCGTTGTTGAGCGCCTGGTGTCCGGCGCCGAACGATCCGTCGCCGTTTCCGGGATACATCACTCCGTCGGCGGTGATGACATCCACCTTGCCGTCGCCGTTGAAATCTCCGGTCACGATGGGTTGGCTTAGACCGTACAAGGTAAGCGGTGTCGTGAGCGAGATGGCCGTGGTGGGTCCCACGGTAAAGCTGCCATCACCCTTGCCCAGCAGGGCCGTGAGTTGGGCGGAGCCGCCGGAGCTCGAGTTCGCCACCAGGATATCCGGCACTCCATCGCCGTTCAGATCATCGACGATGAATGCCTGCACGGCCGAGGTAGTGATGTCATAGACCACGCCGGGCTTGAAGGTCCCGTTGCCATTACTCAAGAAAACGCCCACTCCGGTTTTATGGTTGGAGGGATCGGAGACGCCCGTGGCGATGACGTCGATGAATCCATCCTTGTTGAGGTCGACCCCGAGCACCTGCGGCAGCACATTCGATGCCAGCGTGGTCGAGGTGAAAGTGAGCGCCGACGGGGTAGCCGCATAGGCCACCAAGTTAGCGACATGGTCGGTGGCTCCCTGCACCCCTTGATAAAGACCGGCCGAAGTCACGCCAAGATAGGCGGCACTCGTGGACTGAATGCCAAGTACCGGATCCTTGCATCCTTTGGCGAATACGTCAGGCTTCGTGGTGAGGCCGGCGGCCTGATGCAGGAAATCTTGAAAATTCGTCGCGGGCAGGAGCGTGCGCGTCGAGAAAGAAAACCCGTACTGCGTGATGCTGCAATTCGACTGGCGCAGCATTCCCGACTTGTCGTACTTGGTCAGCCCGAACACCATGTTCATGCCGAGAAACTGCAATGCGGTCTGGCTGGAACTTACAACGGCGACTGTGGTGGCCACGATGATTGCGGCGGCATACCCGGCGCGACGGGCCCATTTCATGGTCATTGAAAGTCTCCGTTGTGGTGCCGATCGGATACTGGGAGCTTAGAATCGCGAGAGGTCCGTCAACCACTCCCAAATGGGAGGCGGTTGGTTCCGAGAATCGGATTGGCAGACTGGCTAGAAGGGGCTTGGACGGATCTCCCTGAAAGAGGAACGGAGCCGGCTTGCGCCCTCGATAGACGTGGACGAGGTTATCGTATCGTCTTCATAGCCAGAATGACCTGTCCACGCACGGTTCGGAGCAGCCGCACGTCCTCCGGAAGGATCCGTTCCGGTTCCGGCACATCCCTACCGACCAGCACGCAGGCGATCGGCGAGCTCTCCGATAGGATGGGAAGAAGAATGAAGCTCATGGTCTGCGGACAGGCTTCGGTGAAGTATCGCGGTAGTCGCTGGGCGACGGCCGGAATCTGGGTGTTCTGAATCTGCAGATCCGAGCCGCGGCGAATGGCGGCCGCGAATAGATCCCCGGGCGCGTCAATGTCGATTTCCAGCAGAGCCGCTTGGCTCTTGGTGATCGCTCCACACCAAACGCGGGCGCGCATTTTCGGCGTACCCGCGTCCCTGAGTAGCAGAATGGAGCGGGTGTAGCCGAATCCCGTGTGCAGGCATTCCAACGCGGCCAGTAGGATTGTGCTCAAGCTTTGCCGCTCGGCAATCAGATGAGTGAGGTCCTGGAGGCGCGATAGCACCAGCTCCTGACTGTTGGCCGGTTTCCCGACGGCATTGGGGCGGCCCGTCAAAGGGGTTGAGTCATCGATTACGCAGCCTGCCGGAAAGCCGTCGTCATGGGCAGCGGGCTCCGGGAGCGTGCTCTCGAGCAAGGTACGGACAGGCGCCATCTGTGCCTCAGCGGCGCTCACCCAACGATCGAACCCCTCACCCGTGACCACGCCGTCAGCCACGCATTGATTGCGGATCTCGGCAATCAGGGCTTCGCGTTCCGCTGCGTCGCGATGCCTCAGGTGCTGTGCGGTAGTTTTCGCCAGATTGACGATCCGCTCGAGGCGCTGAAGGTGTCTCGGTTCGCCGGGTGCGATTGTTCCGCTGCTGAGGGAGGCGAGGGCAGGAGGGATGCCCCAAAAACTCAGAACCGCGTCCGTCAGGGTCTTTAGCGACATTCCGAGCACTTCCTGGGCCGCTCTTGCCTCGGTCGCGCCGCTGGCGACGCGGCGGGTAATTTCACGGAAGCGATCCAAGTCGATCATCGCCAAGAGGAGCTTCGCGACGTTGCCGAGAAGCGCGGCGATGGCGGCCTTCTCCTTGTCGTCGGGCGCCATTTGACGAGACATCTCCCGGGCCAGCAGGGATGCCTGCAAGGCCTGGATTAGCTCCGCTTTCAGCGCGGTGGCGCGCTCTTTGTCCAGCATTTGATCGACGAACAACATCCCGAGTGCGAGAAGCTTGACCTGTTCGAAGCCGATGACGACGATCGCCCGCGTGACGGTGGTCGTGGCCGTACTGGAGTTGCGGCGATAACCCACGCTGTTTGCGACGCCGATGATGCGCTGGGTCAGATGGACGTCCGCGAGAATGACGTTGCGCAATTCTTGGATCGACTCGACGTCGGAATCGACCATGGCCACGATCCGCGAAACGGCGGTACCGAGCCCCGGTAACTGAGGATGCCGACGCATTGTATCGAGGAGTGCTTCGCCTCCTCCGGGAATGGGTGTGACATTATCCATCATGCTTCTATTATGTCCCCGTCCGCGGCGCTCGGCCTGTCTAAGGAGCCGGGCACCATTCGTGACTTCAAACGATAGCTGCGGGGGGTTAAGTTGTCGTCCCGGTGGGGACGGTCAAATCTGTGCGGTCCTTGAGGGGTTTCGAGCGAATACCCAGTCTCAGCTCGGATTCATCAAGATACCGATGAACAATAGCTCACCGGTCTTGTCGTCTCGAATGGCGTAAATAAACGGGTGGTTCATAGTCATGACTGCCTGCCGAGTCGCCGCCTCGGTCAGTCCGATTCCTGTTGCGGCGGCCGCTACCGTTCCAGTCTCATCGACTTCGACCACCGTCTTGTGCATCACGATGTTCACAAAGAATCCGGGAGCGAGTGCCGAGAAATCCGGCGCCGAAACCGTATCGCTCGGATCGAATGACGTCGTCCACTGGCCCTTGAAATTGGGCACATTCGTTTTACAGTCGCCGCTGGGCGGAGTGCGCGTTTCCGCCGTCTGGCCTGCAGCATTGCGCGACTAATGTCGGCACAAAGCGCTCTTCGAGCGGCACGGTGTCGATCAAACGGCTTCCAGACCGGCAAAGTCCGGCATTGCCGGCGGCTCGCGTCCCGGAGCCGCTCCGTCGCGCTCGATGAGCACAGCCTGCCAGCCGGCCCGGCGCGCGGCGCGGATTTCACCCGGATGATCCGACAGAAAGAGAATTTCCGGCGGTTCGAAGCCGATCGAGTCTCGCAAGGCTCGGTACGACTCCTCTTTGAGCTTGGGTCCGATTGTCGCGTCGAAGTGGCCATGGAATAAGTGGCACAGATTCCCGGCGTTCGTGTGTCGGAGCAGCGATTTCTGCGCGTCTGTCGAGCCCGATGAATAAATGTAGAGCGGGATCCCGCGAGCCCGCCAGGCGCAGAGCGTCGGGACGACGTCCGGATACAGCGGCGAACAAAACGTGCTATTCGCAAAGCCCTCGTCCCAGATCATCCCCTGCAGCGATTTGAGCGGGGCGATCTTCGCGTCCGCGTCGCTCCACGCGAGCAGTTGCTGAATCGCCGCCTCGATGTCCGGCCTCCCCTGCTGATCCGAGAGCGCTCGAACGTCGTCAAGCAGAGTCCGCATACGCGATTCTTTCAGATGCGATCGAACGAATGCCGGCAGCCGCTCGCGGGCGTACGGAAACAGCACGTCTTTCACGAAGGCGATCGGGGTGATCGTGCCCTCGAGATCGAGCACCACCGCGCGCGGCGTTCGAAGCTCAGCCAAGAGGGAGACCCCCGGGTTCCAGACGCGGAAAGTGTCCGGCGATTCCGTTGCCGGAATATTCGGCAACCCAGCCCGCCGGGTTGGTGAACACACGGATGGCCACCACCTTGGGCTCCGGCCCCATGTCGAACCAATGCAGGGTGCGGGCCGGAACCCTGATCAGGTCGCCGCGCTCGCACACAACGACCCATACCCGTGCGTCGGCATGCAAATAGAAGGCGCCTCGTCCGGCGACGAAGAATCGCACCTCGTCCTCAGCGTGCAAGTGTTCGTCGAGAAACTTCTGACGGAGCGCTACCCGATCCGGATGATCCGGCGGGATGCTGATGACGTCCGCCGCCGCATAGCCCCCGCGGCGCTTGAGGTCCCGTATCCACGTGTCGTAGGCGTGGAGAATGTGTTCGGGAGCGTCCCGCTCGGTGATCAGCTCGTTGGTCTCCCAGCGCTCGAAATCCACGCCAATCTCCGCCAGCGTGCTGCGAATGCGGTTGGGGTCGTCGGTGACCAATATGGGTGTAGCGGGATCCTGCTCGCGATAGCCGACCAGTGTCGTCATGTGTGCATTCCTGACCAGAGAGAGTACAAAGATAGAAGTGCCTCGAGCGCATCGAGGTGGCGCATGGCGTCCGCGGGCAGGCGGCCCCACGCATACAGGCCATGTCCAGCTATCAAGTAGCCGGGGGCCGTGATGGCCGAGTCCCTGCGTCCGAGTTCCGACTCGGCTGCGGCCGCGAGCGCGAGGCTGTCTTGATCGTTGTCGACGATCGGCAGGCGTACCGTCTGTTCGTGGCTGCTGACTCCGGCGAGGGCTTTTTGCAACTCCCAACCCGTCAGGCGCAGCGCCCGCTCCCGCAGGTGCCGCCGTCCGAGCACGGCGGAGAGCGGCGTATGAACGTGAAAGATCGCGCCGACCGCCGGATCAGCCGCGTAGCGGGCGAAATGCAGCGGCGATTCCGCCGACAAGTCGTGATCGTCCGGAGCGGCGAGCGCGACCATCGCGACGTCCTCCGGACGCAGTGCGCCCTTATCGCGTCCCGATCGGGTAATCGCGATCTGATCGCCGGTGCGCACCGAAAAATTTCCCGCCGTGGCGGGCACCCAACCGCGTGAAGCGGCATATCGGCCGGCCGCGATGACGGCGTCCACGGCGAGGACTCGCGATGCGTGCGTGAAAGCGGAATTCGTGCTCAGTCAAACCTCCACGCGTGCCGGCGCGCATTGTCAAGGACCTGCACCTCGGCTCCCGCGAACATGAGATTATCGTGAAATACACCGCGAGACCATCCGCCAATCATCGTTACGCGCGCGGGACGGGTGCATCGCTCAGCGTGAGCAGGCTGCGCTTTTGCGGCGCGGCGACGCTCGCGGCTGTCGCGCTTCGCAGACTCCTTTGCTTGTCATCCGACTCTTGCGATCATCCGTGTCAACTCTAATCTGATGAATCGCTGGCTCATGACACGACCTTGTACATTGGTTCTTTGTTGCTGTCCGCTTCTCGCACTGCTTGCTTCTTGCGGGTCGACCGATCCGCAGGTTACATCGCAGCCTGCGAGAGCGCCGCAAATTGCGACGCAGCCCGTAAATCAAACGGTGAGCATCGGACAGAGCGCCACCTTCGATGTGACGGCCAACGGTAGCGCGCCGTTGCAGTACCAGTGGCGAAAGGACGGAACCGCCATCGCCGGGGCAACCGCGTCTAGCTACACGACCGCGGCTACGTCGAGCGGGGATAACGGCTCGACCTTTACGGTGATCGTGAGCAACGCGGACGGCAGCATGACGAGCAGTGCGGCGATGTTGACAGTGATGGCGGCCGCCCCGGGAACCGATGTGGTCACCTACAAGTACGATCTGATGCGCACCGGACAGAATCTCACCGAATCGGCTCTTACCCCGTCGAACGTGACTTCCGCGACCTTCGGCAAGCTTCGCAATCTCATGGTGGACGGGCTGGTGGACGCCCAGCCGCTGTACCTTTCGAAGCTCACCGTGGCCGGCGCCATTCACAACGTCGTGTTCGTCGCGACCGAGCACGATTCGGTCTACGCGTTCGATGCGGATACGGGAACGATGCTATGGCAGGTCTCGCTGCTCGTCACGGGCGAGACCACCAGTGACGATCGCGGCTGTGGCCAGGTGACGCCTGAGATCGGCATCACGGCTACGCCGGTGATCGATCGGAGTGCGGGAGCTCACGGGGCCATTTACCTCGTCGCGATGACCAAGGACAGTTCAGCGAACTATCACCAGCGGCTGCATGCGTTGGACATTACCACCGGAAGCGAACTGGCGAGCAGCCCGGCGGAGATCAGGGCGGAGTTCGGAGAGACGAGTTTTGCGCCCGGACAATACAAGGAGCGGGCCGCGCTACTTCTGAGCAACGGCACGATCTACACCACCTGGGCATCACATTGCGACGATGGTCCGTACGGTGGCTGGATCATCGCTCTCAACGAGTCGACGCTCGCGCTCACCAGTGCTCTGAATGTCGCTATGGGAGCGAGCGGCAGCGGCTATGCCGCGGAGGGCCCCTCGATTTGGATGAGTGGGGGCGGCCCGGCGGCGGATTCGGCGGGGAATGTCTACGTGCTGACGGCCAACGGTCGTTTCGAAACTTCGCTTAGCACCGCGGGATTTCCGAGTGGCGGAGACTACGGCAACTCGTTTGTGAAAGTCTCCTCCTCAGGCGCGACCCTGGCGGTGGCCGACTACTTCACCATGTCGGGCGAGGTCGCTGAGTCCTCCAACGACGTCGATCTGGGCTCCGGCGGGGTGATGCTGCTGCCCGACATGAGCGATGCCGGCGGGACGGTGCGGCACTTGGCGGTGGGAGCGGGCAAGGACAGCAACCTCTATGTCGTCAATCGAGATGCCATGGGCGGCTTCACCTCCGTGGGAAACAACATCTGGCAGGAGCTCGACGGAGTCTTGGGTGGCGGAGTCTGGGCGACGCCCGCCTATTTCAACTCCAACATTTATTATTGCCCGCAAGGCGGCTCCTTGCGGGCGTTCTCCGTGACCAACGCACTGCTCTCGAGCTCACCGACCTCTCGGACCTCCACGCAGTTTGCCTCTCCAGGAGCCTTCCCGGTCGTTTCGGCGAATGGCACGGCCAACGCCATTGTCTGGGCGTACGAGAACACGTCGCCCGCGGTGCTTCACGCCTATGCGGCGAGCAACCTGGCCACCGAGCTGTACAACAGCAATCAGGCGCCCAACGGTCGCGATCAGTTCGGCGCGGGCAACAAAAACATCGCTCCGGTCGTTGCCGACGGAAAAGTATTCGCCGCCACCACCAACAGCGTCGCCGTCTTCGGCTTGTTGCCCTGACCGCAACCGACGGCGCGGCGTTTGTGCAGCGCACAGGGTCGCGGCCCTGTAGCCGGGTGAATGGCCTGCCTTAGTAGGCGTTGCGGTCCTGGAATACCGTCAAGGCGGTCTTCGCGATGATCTTGAGGTCCAGGCCAAGCGACCAATTCTTGAGGTAGTCGAGATCGTATTGCACTCGCCGCTGCATCTTCTCCACCGTCGAGGTCTCACCGCGCAAGCCGTTGATCTGCGCCCAACCCGTGATCCCCGGTCGCACCTTGTGGCGAATCATGTAGCCCTTGATCAACTTGCGGTATTCCTCGTTGTGCGCCACGGCGTGCGGTCGCGGGCCGACAAAACTCATCTTGCCCTCGAGAACATTGAGGATCTGAGGCAGCTCATCCAAAGATCGTCGACGCAAAAACGCGCCCAGCGGGGTGACACGATTATCCTGCCTGCTCGCCTGCGCGACCACCGGACCGTCCTCGCATACGGTCATACTACGAAATTTGTAGACCAGAATCTCCTCGCCGTGCAGCCCGTAGCGGCGTTGCTTGAACAGCACCGGCCCGGGCGAGGAGAGTTTGATCGAGAGCGCGACGCCCAGCAATGCCGGCCAAAACAACAGCAGCAGAACGGCCGCCAGCAAGACATCGAATCCGCGCTTCCAGAATCCGTTCATCCCGTACAACGGCGAATCGCAAATCGAGAACACCGGCATGCCGTTGATCTCGACACATCGAGGTTGCACCAGGTCGAACGCAAAGATGTTCGGCACGAAATAGATGGAGGCGGTGGTGTCGCCCAATTCCTTGAGCAGTTGCTCGATGCGCGGCGCGGTGGATATCGGCAAGGCAAGGTAGACCCGGGTGATGGCGTTGCTGCGAACGAAGTCGGCGAAGTCGCGCGCCGAGCAATTGGCCGTGACGGTCGCGTGGCGAGCCTCGGTCAGTCGTTCGGCGTTTCGATAGTCGAAGAAGCCGCAGAATTTGCCCCCGCCGTGACTCTGGGCGATGCGGCGCGCGAGCTCCAGGCCGACGTCATTGGCACCGATGATGATGTGGCGCTGCGCGACCGAGCGCTCCGTCGCGATCCATTTTGCAATCACCACGCCCAGCGAGTCGGCGAGCAGCAGCGCAATCGGCGTTACCAGAAACCAAGCGAGCATCAACTCGCGAGGAAATAGCTTTGTGAGCCTGAACGCAACCGACAGAAATACCAGCATCGCCGCGACGCAGCTCCATTCGAGCACGATGCGCGACGCGGCCTTGCGTGTGCGCCCGGCGATGCTTTTTTGCGCGCTCAAATCCAGCGGCGTGAATACCAGCGCCGAAATGACGAAGGAAATCAGCGCCAGAGCCCAGAACTCCAGCGACAAAGACTGTCCGCGAATCAGCGCGCAATTGAGCAGCACGAGCACGGTCATGAGCGGGAGGCAGCTTTGCTTGAGGAGCGTGAGGAATGCGGAATCGAGGCTGCCGAAGCGGACGGCTTTGGTTTGCACCGAGCCATTGCAAAGCAACGGAGAATTCTGAGGGCGATCAAGTTGCAGCTGCAATTCGGTGGATGACAAGCTTCCCGTGCCTGCCGAAGTGTCAGCCATCGCGTTTCTCCCTAGCGGTAGTCGTGTCGCCGCTAGGATACACCGAATATTCGACGAACAAGTGTGGCGATAATCGTGCGCACGTTATGTTAATCAGAGCGCTCGTTGCGCTCTCGCAATGTATCTGCAATGAGCCGGCGTCTGATGCTCCTATTCTACGGTTACCGATTTGGCGAGATTTCGCGGTTTATCGATGTCGCGCCCCTTTTGCAGGGCGACGTGATATGCAAGCAGCTGCAGCGGGAGATTGAGCAAGATGGGATCGAGCTCGGGTACGGATGCGGGTACTTCGAACACGCCCTCGACGGTGACCGGCAACTCGCCCGGATGCGTCACCGCGAGCACCGGCCCGCGTCGCGCGCGAATCTCCTCGACCGTCGAGATGTTCTTGCGAAACAGATCGTCGCGCGGCATGACGATGAGAGTGGGTGTTGCCGCAGAGATGAGCGCGAGCGGTCCATGCTTGAGCTCGGAAGCCGCGTAGGCTTCCGCATGCAGATAGCTCACTTCCTTGAGTTTGAGTGCGCCCTCCATCGCCACGGCATAGCCCGCCGCGCGGCCGACAAAATACGCGTGCTCGCAGCTCCCGAAGTGCTGCGCCAGCCGGCTGATTTCCTCCTCTCTGGCGATGATTCCCTCGATCTGCGCGGGCAATTCACCGAATGCGTCGAGCATTCGATTGCCCTGGGCGGTGGATAGATCGCGGATGCGCCCCAGATGGAGGGCAAGGAGCGCAAATGCGACCGCGGTGCAGGTGAACGTCTTGGTCGACACCACGGCGATCTCGGGACCGGCGTGGATATAGATGCCGCGGCCGCATTCACGCGCGATGGTGCTGCCGACGGCATTCACGATACCGAGCACCCGGCCGCCTTTGCGCTTGACCTCCTGGACCGCAGCGAGCGTATCGAAGGTTTCGCCCGATTGACTGGTGGCGATGTACAACGTGTCCTGCTCGATCACGGGATTGCGGTAACGAAACTCCGAGGCTGGCTCGGCATGGGCAGGGATGCGCGCGAGCTGTTCGATCAACTGCGCACCCAGGCATCCCGCGATATAGGCCGAGCCGCAGCCGAGAATCTTGATTCGGCGGATCTCGAGCAGCTCGCGTGCGGCGAACTCCACGCCGCCCAAATGACTGGTCTGAAAGCGGCGCTCGAGCCTGCCGCTCAGCGTGCGGCGCACCGCGTCAGGCTGCTCGGCGATCTCTTTTCGCATGTGGTGCGCGAAGTCGCCTTTCTCGAGGGACTCGCTCGACCAGGCAATCGTCAGCGGCGTCTTTACAGTCGGGCCGCCATCGATCATCGACGTTTCGAAGCTGTCGGCGCGCACCACGGCAACTTCGCCGTCGTCGAGGTGAACGACGTCGCGAGTATGGCGCACGAATGCCGAGGCGTCCGATGCGAAAAACATCTCATTCTCGCCGATTCCGATCACCACGGGACTGCCGTTGCGCGCGAGCACGAGGTTTTCCGGCCGCGCCGCGTCCAACACCGCGAGGCCGTAGGTTCCTACCACCAATCGCAATGCAGCGCGCACTGCGGCGTCGAGCGGACCGTCGGGCATGGCCGCGATCAGGTGCACCAGAACCTCGGAATCGGTATCCGAGCGAAACACCACGCCTTCGGCCCGAAGCCGCTCGCGCAATCCTGACGCGTTTTCGATGATCCCGTTGTGGATTACGGCGAACCGGTTGCCTGAATCGCAGTGCGGGTGCGCGTTGCGGTCGCTCGGTTCGCCATGCGTGGCCCACCGGGTGTGAGCAATGCCTGGGCTGCCTTTGAAACGCGCCGGCAATTTCGCTTGCAGATCGCGTACCCGACCTTGACATTTGTGGACGCGCAGCTTGCCGGCGTGACTCACCGCAATGCCGGCCGAATCGTAGCCGCGATATTCCAGTCGCTGCAGGCCTTCCATCAAGATGGTCACGGCGTCGCGCTTGCCGATGTAGCCGACTATTCCGCACATGTTCTGTAGCCTCTCATCCGTAGACGATGCGTCGAATCTGACGCCCGGTGTAAGCCGGCGCCCGAAATCGCCGATGGGTTGCTTCCTTACAGATGCGCGGAAAGATCTCGCTATTGCAGAGACCTTCCTGCTGCAGCTCGAGGTGCCGGCGCCGGACGAATTCCTCGGCAGACTCGTCGAAGAACGCCACGAGCTCATCGATCAGCCGGGCGGCCTGATCCGGGGTCAGCCGGCTGCTGCGAGTGAGGTAACCGATGAGGTCGTTCAGGTCGGCGGCATCTGGCATGCGCCTAGTATCGCCAAAGTGGGCGCAAAAATGGATAAATCTGCCCGAATTCGGGCAAATTTAGCGATGACTTCCGCGCGGTCGCTGCCGTTCGAGCGCCTGCGGCGCCGGATAACCGTCGGAAATCTTTGACATATTCAGAATGAAATCAAGGCGATGGTTGACTTGATTTGTAAAGCACGCAATTCTGCTTTGGGGAATGTGACCAGGTTCGCACCGAGAACAGCTTGATCGGCGCTTCCTGCCGAAAAGGGCGGCAACTATGAAACACAGAGCACAACATCATTTTCCCGAGCCCCGCCGGGCGGCGCCGGGGTGAGCAAGGCGCGTGCGCCCGGAGTGCTGCTGGTCGGGCCCTACGATCCGCACTGCGGCGAATACACCTTCCTGGCTCCCCCGCTCGGGGTTTGGAGACTAGCGGGCGTCCTGCAATCGGCGGGCATTGAAGCGAAGGTCTTCGATCCGAATTGCTGCCGGGAATCCCCGCAGCGGGCGCTCGAACGTGAGTTGTTGCACGGCGAGTGGGACATCGTAGGGATCTCGACTACCGGCATGACGCTGCGATTCGATCTGGAGCTCGCGCACATCGCCCGTCGAACGGCTCCGCGGGCATTGATCGTAGCGGGAGGGATGGAGGCGACCTTTCGACCTGAGCTCATGTTTGAACTGGGGCCTTTCGACTTGGTGGTCCTCGGCGAGGGAGAAAGACCGCTGCTGGAGCTCGCCGCGCGGCTGCGGTCGGGCAGTTCACTCGCCGGCATGACGGGGACGGTGCAGCGGGGTGCAGATGGCAAACTGATCTCGATTCCGCAACGCGCGTTGAGCCGAGCTGAGCTGCGGGACGCGATCTACAGCACCCCTTACGAGAAGATGCCGTATACGGCCTATTGGGAACGCCTGGAGGCTGCCTACAGCATCGGCTCGCTACCCAGCAAGGCCGCGCGCGAGGCGCACCTCGCGGAAATACGCTCGGTGCGGCTGATCACGCTCAATTATTGCCCGATGAACTGTACGTTTTGCTCGGCGACGAATTTTCTGCACGAAGCTCAGGGAAGCGTTGCGGGTGTGGCCCGGCTCGACGCAGACGAATGTGTGACGATGATCGAGCGGATCGTCGCGGCGCATCCTCGGGTGCGCACGGTCATATTTCAGGACGATATCTTCACATTCACGCGCGATCAGCGGATTCTTCCGCTGTGCGCGGCGATCGTCGAGGCGAAGCGGCGCGGCAGGATTCCGGCGCCACTGCAGTTCATCAGCACCAATCGGATCGATGCGATGACCGTGGAGCGCCTGGAGGCGATGAGACGCGCCGGCTTTCGGGTCTTGGGGTTCGGCGTCGAGAGCTTCTCGCAGCGCGTGCTCGCCGAGTTCAACAAAGCGCAGATATACCGTCACATCGAGCCGATGCTGTCAGCCGCGCTCGCGGCCGGGATCACTCCGTTTCTCGATATGATCTTGACTTCGCCGCGCGCCACCTTGCCCGATCTCGTCGAAACGCTGCAAGGCGCGTACCAATGGCTGCGGCAGGGATGCGAAATCGGCATGTATCCCTACATCATACCGTTTTCCGGAGCGGCGTTCTCGCGCGACCGCAGCCTCTCGCCGCACACGCGCTACCTGCACCGCCAAGTCGCCGGAACGGATATCGCTTGGGAGCAACCGGCGAAGATTCTGCCGATCGACCCCGTAGTCAGAGACGTGATTTTACGCATGGAGCATGGCTTCGAGACGTTGCTCGCTGCGCTCGAGAAACACGCGGCTCATTTACCATCGCGTGTCCGATCGCTGCTGTGGATCTTGAGCGCCATCCCGATCCTGGCGGAGTTCGGTTATTCGATCGCCGATGAGAGCGAAGTTCGCGCGGATCTGTGCGCCCGGCTTCCCGTGCTGCAACCGGAGTCGGCTCGGACCGCGGTAGCGGCCGTATGAACGGCGGGTCGAGCCGGTCGTTGCTCGCGCCGCTTGCGGTGTGTGCGCTGCTGGCGGGCTGGATTGCCCTTTCCATGCTCAATGCCAGGGCATTCGGCCTCTCGATCCTCATCTTCGCGGTGGCCAATCTCATCGTCTACACCGACGCGCTCGACTTCGCTCTGCGCTTGTATATGGGCAGGCGCCACACCGCAAGAGCCGCGAGGAACTTCGGCAGCGATCAGGCCGGTGACGTCTCGATCGATCTCGACGCCATTGTGCCGCCGGACTCGCGGTTGGTCGTGCCGGTGGCGCCGTACGCGATCATCGCCTCCGTCTTCAACCTGGAGGATCAGATCGAAGAATTCATCCAGGCCATGGAGCCATACCGCGACCGCGTATGGCTGATCAGCGACGGCTCGAGCGACAACACCGTGCTGCGCCTGACGCAGGCGGGATGGCGTTGTTTCGACGATGGGATAAACCGGAGAAAGCCCGGTGCCATACGGCGTCTGCTGGAGCGCCTGCCGAGCCACATCGAAACGGTCTTGGTGATCGATCCGGACATTCGAATACGCGGTTACAGTGATGGCAGCACCATCGATCTGAACCGCTTCGTCAGCGACTTCCAGCAGTCCGACGCCGCCGCGGCTTGTCCTCGCATCATGATCGAGCCCGATGGATTTCTGGCGCGATTCCAGGCTTTCGAGTATGCGCTGGCGTTCTGCGTCGGACGCAGGAGTCTGGCTGATTTCAGTATAACCTCCGGCTGCGTGTCCGTTTATCGCCGCAGTGCCTTGGTGCGGGCGCTCTCCGAGCATTCGCTGTCCGTTTACGCGGAAGATTTCGAGAACGCGGTGATCCTGCTGAGCCATGACGAGCGGATCTACTACGACGGTCGACTGGTGGTGAGCACGGAAGGTCCCCGCACGTTGCCGCGGTGGTTCTCGCAGCGCGTCGGCTGGTATCACGGACTGCTCAAGGTATACATAGAGCGCTTCTCCGAGGTGCTTCACATCAGCCGCCGTTCGCCTTTCGCGACCTATCATTACCTGGTCTACGTCGGAGGTTTGTCCCTGGCGATGCATTTGATCAAGGTGCTAAGTGCGGCCGTGCTGGTGCTCAGCCTGTTGAGCGGGCTCGATGCGCTGCTGCTCGACAACGTCGTGCTGCGCGAGAACTTGTTCAACCCACAGTATTTCACGGCTGCGATCAGTAGCTATCTCGCTCTTGGCGTGATCGCGCTTTTCACGAGCGTGCCGAAGTCCGAGCGCTCTTACGTGGCGCCGATAGTTCCGCTGTACCTATGCTATGCCATCGTGCACGTCGTCCCGATGACGTTTGGGTTTGCCAACTATTTCACTCTCAGGCTCTTTCAACGGAGAATTTACCGTGACCATTACGAAAGCCCCGCGGATCCTAGAGTGACGCCGCGCAAAGCGGAGTTGATTCGATGATCGTGCGAGGTGTGCCCGCCCCGGAGCGCTATAGCCCGCCGCTTTACTGGGAAGATCGAGCGCAGCGATTCGCGGGCGAACGCGATGGACTTGCTGCCGTGTGCGCCTACGGCATGCCGGAGTTCTACAACCGGGCGATCGACTGGGAGCAGCGTCTGGCGTTGGGCCCTTGGATACGGGTGAAGGAGGGCGACCGCGTGCTCGACGTCGGCTGCGGGGTCGGGCGTTGGAGTCGACTGCTGGCCGCGCGGGGTGCGCGGGTATTGGGCGTCGACCTCAGCCCCACGATGATCGCGCAGGCCCGCTCGAGGGCGGTCAAGGAAGGAGTCGCGGGTCGCTGCCGCTTCGCCGTGGAGGACCTTGCCCGCCTCGACCTTGCGGAACGATTCGACATGGTTCTGGGAGTCACCGTCCTTCAACATATCCTCGATCCCGACGCATTTCGTACCGCGCTTGGCGCCATGTCCAGGCATCTTGCGCCCGGCGGGAGGATGATCCTGCTCGAGGCCGCACCCGCGCAGGCGATCGATCGCTGTGATTCAACCGTCTTCAAGGCGCGTCATCGCGGCGTTTACCTCGATATGATCCACTCCGCGGGTCTCGAACTGCGTGCGATCAGCGGCGTTGATCCGGCGCCTTTCCGCAGGCAGCTGGTGCCGTACATGCGCCGGCTGCCCAAAGCCGCGGGGCTGGGGCTGCTGGCTCTCGCCACCGCCGTTTCCCTGCCGATCGATGCGTTGTTTGGCCGGCACGCCGTCGAACGCTCCTGGCATGTCGTGTTCGTCCTGGAACGAGAAAGCAGAGGATCGTGACCATGGCCATCAGGGGTCGATCCATTCTGGCGATTGTCGTTTTTGTGATGCTGGGTGGGGTGGTCGCCGTCGGCAGCTGGTACGAGACGCAGCGCGCCAAGCAGCCGGCGCCGGCGATGGGGAAGTCGGTATTGGTGCACGTGACCAACGCCGGCGATCGCGGGCCGGGCACGCTGCGCGAAGCGCTGTTCCTGGTCGCCGGTGCAACGGGTCCCACCAGCATATCGATCGAGGTACCGACGATCAAACTCGAAACGGCATTACCCGCGTTCGTCAACTCTCACGAAGTGAGCGTCGTGGGCCAGACGGCGGGCGTAGAGATCAATGCCGCGGGTTTGAGCGAGGGACCGGTGCTCGATATCGCCGGGCCCAATATCTCCATCGAAGGCATCACCATCCAAAGTTGCCCTTCGATCGCCATCTTGGTGCGCGCAGTGCATTTTCGGCTCTCGGGATCGACCATCCAGGCTTGCGACGTAGGCGTCGAGATCGCGGAAAATGCGAGCGACACGCTCCTGGAGCACAATAAGTTCGTTAAGGACCGCCTGGGAGTTCGCTTCGGCGCTTCGCGCCACAGTTCCGTGGTGGCCGACAACGAATTCGCCGAGGACAAGGACGCGGGACTTTGGGCGGTGCGCAGCGCACTCGATTCGCACGACGAGCCGATCGAGATCCGCGGCAACAAGTTCACCGAAGACGGCAATGCGATCGTCGCCGGTAATATTCCGGTGCTGGTCGAACAAAACGATTTCATCAATGCGCACGAGGCGGCCATACACCTGGTCGGCGCCGGCGCCGTGATCCGCAGCAACCACATCAACGGCGGTGCATCGATGGGTATCGTCGGCGAGAATGCCCGCGGCGCAATCATCGAGGCCAATGAGCTCGAGGGCCTGACGGCCTACGGAATCATGCTTCGCGGCTCGTCCAACGTCTTGTTGCGGGCGAACCGACTGCACAACTGCGGTTACGGGATCGCCTTCGTTCTCGGCGACTTGAACAACGTCAGCAGCGCGGTCGATAACATCATCATCGAGCCGAAGTTCAATGGCATCGATGTGATCGGCGATTCGCCGAATCTGCGGCGCAATCAAGTGCTTCGCGCCCATGCGTACGCGCTGCACGTGGAGGATTTCCGGCCGCCCGACGGACAGAAGGTGACGTCGAAGCCGGTTCTCGACAACAACAACTTCGGCAGCAGCTTGGTCAACGTGGCGGCCGATGCGGCGCCCGCCTCGCAGTAGCGCGTAGCATGAGCTCCGACAGCGCAAGCACCCAGACGATTCCGCGCCCGCTCTGGCAGAATCCGCGGGTCCATTTGCTGGATGACGTGTGGTTATTGACCATCCTCACGATGCTGGTGGCCATCGGCATTCCCTGGCTTTCTATCGGCTTTGACATCCAGATTGGGATCGCTAGCTGGGGGCTGCTCGCCCTGGGCGCAATTCACGTGGCATTTACCCTGCTTGCGTCCCCGACGCCCTCCGCCGGCCGGTGGCGCGAGCATGCGCTGACGCTGCTCGATGCGATCGGAGTCGTGCTGGTCGGAGTCGTATGGGCGCACGTGGGCGCGCTGCAAAATCCGTTGTTTTTGGTGGTCTTCGTACTGCCGGTGATCGGCTCGATTTTTTTGTCGCGTTGGCATCCGTTCCTGATCGCTTCACTGAGTGTCCTGGTCGTCGCCAGTGTGGCTCTGTACCGCTCTCCGGAGTTGCGCTCGTACGTGAGCGCGCTGCTCGGCAGCGACGCCTGGCTCGTCGATCTGTTCGGCTCGCCAGTCTCGGAAGCGCAAGCATCGTTTTCCGGCTTCTATGCCCCGACGGGCTATCTTGTGATGCTGCTCGAAGTCTTCAGTGTGGTCTTGTTCGCGTGCGCGGTGGGCGCAGAGTATGTCGGCACGATATTCGAGCGATTGCTCGCGAATAGCATGGTGGCGCGATCCGAGAGCGAGAAGGCGCAGGAGCTGTGGGCTACTCTGATCGAACGGCTGCCGCTGCCGGCGCTGCTGGTGGATCCAGATTCGCTGCGAATCGTCGGGCGCAGCGATGCGGCGGTCGATTATCTGCGGAGCGGCGATGCCTCGCTCGGAGGCGCCTATCTGTTCGATGTCGCGCGATTCACCTTTCCCGATCTGATCGAAGAACTGATCTCCGGGGCGAGCGCTGCGGCCTCCTTGACCGCGATGCACGTCGCGGAGGAAGTGCGATTGACGCAGGTGCGTGTGGTGCAGGTCGTGCACAAGAAACGTCGCTTGGCCTTCTTGACGATAGAGGATGTAACGGAGGCTTTCTGCCTGAGAGCTGCGTGGGATAGCTCGGATTTTGCCGCACTGGTGGTCGATGCGACCGGGCACATCCGCGCATTCAACCGGCCCGCCACGACGCTGTTCAGCGACGTGCAGGTCGGAATCGGCGCAGATCAGCTGTTGTCTCAGCTGGTCGCGGGCCTGCCCTGGTGGGAGTCCGGTCTCAACCGGCGGCGCAAGATGCACATCGAGATCGATTCTCGGATCTACGAGGTCACGAGTTCGGAAGTGGCATTGCCCGGCGAGACACAGCGTCTGTACAGCGTGTCGCTGCTCCCGGTCGCAAGAGCCGATGCAACCGACAGAAGTCGTGGAGCGACTCGCTCGATCGCGCAAGCTCCGCGTACTTCCCCCAAAGGGACCGGAACCGGGCGCGATCCGTGACGACTACAGCGATCAACATCCGGGCATTTGCAACGGTGCTGGCCTGTTCGCTGGCCGCGTCCTTCGCGCTGGGGCAGACATCGACCTCGGATGATCGGATCGTCGTGAGCGCCGACGGAACTACTCTCACCGGCACCGACGGCGGCGCGGGCGCCTCGCTCGGTTGGCTGCACAACTTCGACGCGAGCACGCTTGCCGGGATCTCAATCGAACACCAGGGACTGGCGGATGCGGAGTGGACATTCGCATCGCTCAATGGATCCGCGGCCGTGGGGCCGGATAACCAGCGCTATACCTTCTATGCCGACGCCCATGAGGGTCCGGGTCATGACGGCCTGCGCGCCTTTCAATACCATATCGAGGCGGCCGGCGTCGTGGGCACTTTTGACCACAAGCTGTCGGCGCAGATCGAAGATCGGCGAATCGACGTCGAAACCACTCATGGAAATCTACCGAAGGTCGGATTGTCTTACCTCTGGGGTCCCCATGTGATGACCTCCGCATCGTACCAATATTCGGTGAGCGGAAACCTCGGCACCCGCCTACCGGCGGTGAGGATCGACAGCTACTGGGCGACCTTCAACATGTTTGGGGGCGCCTCGTGGGGGCCGACCTCGCCTGTGGAATTCAATTTGCCGACAGGCCTCGTTTCGCAGGTGCGCCAACTGAAAGAGGGATATGTCGGAGCCTCCAAACCGTTTCCGAAGTTGCGCAGCGACTTGACGCTCGTGGCCGACTATGTGGACTTGTCCGGTATCAAGAAAGCTACCGTGACACTCACCTATATCTTCCATGTGGGTCATTAGGCGGCGCTCATGAGACCGTTCATGCGAGGCCTCGGATCCTTGCCCACGCTGGTGGTGCTTACCGTCGTGCTGACGGCCGGTGCGCGCCTGATTTATTTGAGCGTCCAGCAACACGCCGCGGTTGCTCGTGTCGCTGCAGCCAAGGCGGCAACCGCCTATGTGCAGAAGATGGGGCCGCCGCTGCAGAACCTGTCTGCACTTGCCGTCCGGCAAGCGCAGGCGGCCGCCAAGGTGGTATCGGACACCGGGCAATTCGCATCGCTCGAGTCGCTCCCGGCGGAAGCGAACACTTTCTGGATGAATGGCGATGATCGGGTGTTGGGCGCACGTACCTCGGAGCTTGCGAGCGCAAGCGGGCTTGCCGACGAGTGGAAGTCAGCCGAAAGCGACCACGCGGCGCCTTCCTCGGCGGTGCTCGGTCCGATTCGCTTGGGCAGCGAATGGCTGGTCGCCATAAGGATGCCGATTGCGCCCGAGGTCGCCGCGGCAGGGCAGAGGCCGCAGGCCTGGGCGGTCAGCTTTGCGGATCTGGAGGAGCTGATCGCCGACGCTCACCTGGCACGTCTGGTCGACGCCGGATACGATTTCGAGCTCTCGCAGGTGGATCCGCGCAGCAGGGCGGCGCGGATCTTCGTGAGCTCGAGCAGCGAAGCGCTCGCCGATACCGTCATGACCCGGATCGCGCTACCCGCCGCAAGTGCCGTACCCGGAAGTTATCTGAAGCTCGCAATACGCCCGCGCGCGGGCTGGTTTCCCTCCAGTCTGCTGGTGTCGGAGATCGCGCTGCTCGCGTTCCTGAGCTGGCTTTTGAGCTTTGGAACGTACGATCTCAGCCACGCGCTGCAACGCGCGCGTTCAGCCTTGGCGACCGCGCGGCGTCGGGTGCACTCGGCCAATCAGCAGCTCGCGTCGGAGATGCAGCAGCGGCTGAGTCTGCAGCAAACGTTCGACCACGCGCGCTTTCACGACCAGTTCACGGGACTGCCGAACCGGCGCTATTTCATGGATCAGCTCGACCGGGCGCTGCGCGACGTGCGCACCAAGAGGCGGGTGAGAATCGCGGTCATCATCGTGGATATCTCCCGCTTCAAGCTCATCAACCACTTGCTGGGACACACCGCCGGCGATGACCTGATGGTCCAGGTTGCTCGGCGTTTCGAGGGCTGCGCCTCTGCCCGTGAGGGAACGCTGGCACGTTGGGGCGGCGATCAATTTGCGCTGCTGCTCTTGGACGCTGCCTCCGCGGAAGCGGCGCTCGATATGGCCAATCTGCTTCAGGAGCAGCTGCGCGCGCCGTTTCATTTGCGCCGTCATCAGCTGAGCGTCGCGGCGACTCTCGGGGTCGCCTGCGTGGAATCGGGGCAAGTGCGCACCGAAGATGTCATGCGCGAGGCGGACATCGCCTTGTCGGCCGCCAAGCGTCAAGAGACGAGCAAGGCTGTCCTCTACGCGCCCAATATGGGCGGCCAAGCCGCCGATCTGGTGAGTCTGGAGGCCGATCTGCACGTCGCGCTGCAAAAGCATCAGCTGCGACTGTTGTTTCAACCGATCGTCGATCTCACCACCCGCAAAATGGTGGGTGCCGAGGCGTTGCTGCGCTGGCGGCATCCGGTGGAGGGCTTGCTTGGACCCGACCGGTTTCTGCGCAATGCGGAAGAAGCGGGTTTGATGGTCCCGATTACCCGCTGGGTGGTTCAACGGGTGATCGATGTCGCGGCGGACTGGCGCCGGCATTTGCCCGCGGAACAGAAGTTCTACATCAGCGTCAATATCTCCCCCACGGCGCTGCACGATCCCGAGCTCGATGAATACCTGGCATCCATGCTGCAGGAAAAGCAGGTGCCCGCGGCGCTGCTCAAATTCGAGCTGACCGAGTCGGCGCTTACCGGGAACGTGGCGGAGGCTCGAGAATGTCTCGACCGGCTGCACGCTATGGGCATCCAGTTGATGCTGGATGATTTTGGCACCGGTTACTCATCGCTGAGTAACCTGCAGCTCTTTCCATTCGACCTGGTCAAGATCGACTGTCCGTTCGTCGACCGTCGGGGCGTGTTCCAAGCCAACATGAGCATGGTCGCGGCCATGGTGCAGCTTGCCGGCAGTTTGGACCTCACACCCATCGCGGAAATCGTCGAAGGCGAAGCCGCCGCATCCTCGCTCAAGGCGATGGGCTGCCGCTTCGGTCAAGGCTACTATTTCAGCGAGCCTATCGAGGCAGACGCGGCACTGAAAAGATTACGCAGCCAAGTTGCTTTCGATGTCGCGCACGCGAGCTCGGACACCATGGTCGTGAGTCCGGTGCAGGGCGACGGATCGCATACCCTCATCATGCGGCGCCTGCAAGACCCTTCGCGGCGCGAGCTCGCGACCTCGGAGACAGTGATCGTCCGTCCGTTGGAGGAGGCGGGCTTGCGCGAAGTCATCATCAGCAGCACCCGAGAGACCGTGCGTCAAGAGCGGGCGTCATCTGAAACGATCAAGGTTCGCGTGATCGATGAGGACACCTCGTCCACCGCCATGCTGCCGATCGAAACAGTCGGCTTTCTGAGCGCCGACGATGAGGACGATGATGACGATGAGGATGAGTAAGCGGACATATTCGCCGGCCGCGCCCGGCGCCCGCTAGTAGGCCTTGTCGTCCCGAAACATCTTCACGATCGTCAGCAAAATGATCTTGATGTCGAGCATCGGTGACCAGTGCCGCAGGTACTCGAGGTCGAAATTCACGCGCGCTTCCATTTCCTTGAGCTGTAACGTCTCACCGCGGCAGCCATTGACCTGAGCGAGCCCGGTGATGCCGGGCAGCACCTTGTGGCGAACCATGTAGCCCTTGATGAGCTTGCGGTATTCCTCGTTGTGCGCGACCGCGTGCGGGCGCGGGCCGACCAAGCTCATTCGTCCCTGCAAGACGTTGATGAGCTGCGGCAGTTCGTCCAGCGATGAGCGCCGCAGAAAGGCGCCGATCCGGGTGATACGCTGATCGCTTCTCGTCGCCTGGCGAATTTGTGCGCCGTCCTCCATCACGTGCATGGTTCTGAACTTGTAGACGCCGATCTCGCGGCCGTCGAGCCCGTAGCGGCGCTGCTGGAATATGATGGGGCCCGCAGAGGACCACTTGACCATGACCGCGATGATCGCCAGCAGCGGCAGCAGCAAGAGCAGGATGATGAGGGACAGAACGATGTCGGTGAGCCGCTTCGCGACCCCGCGGTAGCCGTAGAACGGCGTCTCGCACATGGCCACGACCGGAATCCCCTGAATCTCCCCGGAGCGGGCTTGAATAAGATCGAACACGAAGATATCCGGGACGTAGTAAATGGATGCAGTGGTGTCGCGTAGATCGTCGAGCAGATTCATCACGCGCTTCACATGGCGAATCGGCAGGGCGATGAAGATGACATCGGTGCGATGTTCCTTGACGTAAGCGCCGAGGTCGGTCAACGGCCCGATGAGCGTCGCATCGGATTCCAGGCCGAGGCGGTCGGTGCTGCGGTCATCGAAGAATCCGGTCACCTCCACGCGCATACCGGGGTTTCTCCGCAAACGCCGTGCGAGCTCGACGCTGCCGGTGTTGTAGCCCGCGATGATGGCGGTGCGAGATTCGAATGCGTTCATCAAAAAGCGGCGCATGAACTCGTGCATGGCCAGGGTCGAGACGATGAGCAACACCGGGGTGACCGCCGCCCAGGTGAGAAATACGCGGCGCGGATAGTACTGAAGCGGCGATTTGGTGACGTAAGCGATGCCGAGCAGCACTGCCAGTATCAAGAGCCATCGTAAGATGACATCCACGACGGCCGATACCCGGGGCGAGGTCAGCTGTACGGTGACCTCGCGCGGCGGTTGAACCAGCACCAGGCATACCACCGCAACGACGATGATGCCCGAAGAGCGCGGATCGAAGGTGCTGCCGAGCAGCAGGTTGGTCGCATACAGCGAGGCGACGGCGACGATCGCGGGCAGCACCGCCTGCACGCCCGTCATCATTGCGATCAACAAGCTCTGCCTGAATTGAACGGGTTGGGTCATCTCTGTAGAACCGCAAAGCCGCGACTCTCACGCCATTTTCCGCGGCGTCGCCGAATCACGACAAAATATCGATCATTGCCTCGGAATTCCATCGATTCGTAGGTGATTGAATCTGACAAATGTTAAATCGTCCACCCTCAATGCTATCCTAGCGTCGCATGACGGGCGTTCCATTACTCGATCTTAAGGCGCAGTTTGCGCAGATTCGCGCCGAGGTCCTACCCGTAATCGAAAGCGTGTGCGCGAGTCAGCACTTCATCCTGGGCGAGCAGGTTCGCGGTCTGGAAGCGGAGATAGCCGGCTACTGCGGGGCATCGTACGGCATTGGCGTCTCTTCGGGTACCGATGCGCTGCTGTTGTCGCTGATGGCGCTCAAGATCGGGCCCGGCGATGAGGTCATCACCTCGCCCTTCACGTTTTTCGCCACCGCCGGAGTTATCGCGAGAGTAGGCGCCCGGCCGGTATTCTGCGACATCGATCCGCACACGTTCAATCTCTCGCCTGTTGCGGTGCAGGCCTTCATCGACGAGCGCTGCCAGGCCGACGGCTCGGGGCTCGTGCATCGCGCCACCGGCGGGCGGATCCGCGCCCTCATGCCCGTGCATCTGTACGGCCAGGCCGCCGATATGCAGCCGCTGCTCGCCACGGCGCGGCGCCACGGTCTCGCCGTCATCGAGGATGCCGCGCAGGCGATCGGCACCGAGACCGCCGATGGTGCCCGGGTCGGCTCGCTCGGCCGGGTCGGCTGTTTGTCGTTCTTTCCGAGCAAAAATCTCGGCGCTTTCGGCGACGCCGGTCTGTGTACGACCAGCGATCCGGAGCTCGCGGAGACCATGCGCGTGCTGCGTGTCCACGGAGGCAAGCCGAAGTATTTTCATGCGCTCATCGGCGGGAATTTCCGCATCGATGAATTGCAGGCCGCGGTCCTCAGGGTCAAGCTGAAATACCTCGACGATTGGACCGCGGGGCGGCAGCGCAATGCGCGCTTCTACGATCGCGCTTTCGCGGAGCAATTGCCGGCGCCGCGCCTGGCGACGCCGCGGGCGGCCGCGGGCGCCCGCCACATCTACAACCAGTACGTGGTGCGGGTCGAGCGGCGGGACGCGTTGCGGGAGTTCCTGGCGAAGTGCCAGATTGGCACGGAGATCTACTATCCGGTTCCGCTGCATCTGCAAGAGTGTTTCGCGTATCTCGGCTATCGGCGCGGCGAGCTGCCCCAATCCGAGCGCGCCGCCGCGGAGACGCTCGCGCTGCCGATCTACCCGGAGCTCACCGAGGCGCAGCTCTCGCAGGTGGTCGCGAGCGTTGTGGACTTTTACCGCTGACCGCTTACTTCTACTGCTGACGACTACCTCTGACTGCCGACTACTACCTTTGACTGCGATGCCGCGCAGCTCAGGGCTTCTTGAAGTCGTCCGGCTGCAGCTGATGCCGGGACAGCAGTTTGTAAAAATCGGTGCGGTTGCGCTTCGCGAGGCGCGCCGCCTGACTCACGTTGCCGGTGGTAATCTGCAGGATCTGCGACAGGTAATTGCGCGTGAACTCATCGCGCGCCTCGTCGAATGACGGCAGGCGCGTCGGATTGCCCCCGAGCGACTGCTGCACGAGTTCGGCAGTGATGATCGCGCCGTGGGACAGCGCGACGTTCTGCCGCACCACGTTGTACAGCTGGCGCACGTTGCCCGGCCACTCGGCGGTGGCCAAGAGCTCGACGGCCTCGGGCGCATAGATCTTGCGCTGGCCGCTTTCCTTGGCAATTTGCTCGAGGAAGTGCGCAACCAGCAGCGGAATGTCCTCGCGGCGGCGGCCGAGCGCGGGCACTTCAATGTGCACGACGTTCAACCGATAGTAGAGATCCTCACGAAACTGGCCGCCGACCATGAGCTGATGCAGATCGCGATGCGTGGCGGAGATCACGCGGACGTTGATGGCGACGGCTTCTGTGGTCCCTACCGGGCGGATCTGGTTCTCCTGCAGCACCCGCAGGAGCTTCACCTGCAGACGCATCGGCATGTCGCCGACCTCGTCGAGCAGGAGTGTGCCGCCGTCGACATTTTCGAACAGGCCCTTCTGCGAGCGCGTGGCGCCGGGAAATGCACCCTTCTCGTGGCCGAAGAGCTCGGACTCGAGCAGATTCTCCGCCATGGCGCTGCAGTTGATGGCTACGAAAGGCTTGTTGCGCCGCGGACTTGCCTCGTGGATGGCGCGCGCGAGCAATTCCTTGCCGGTGCCGCTTTCGCCCGTGATCAAGACGCGCGCGTCCGTACCGGCGACCATATTGGCCTGCGCCAGCTTGTCCTCCATGAGCTGGTTGCGCGTGATGATGTCGGCGCGCCAGTCCTCGTCGACGTGCGCGAACCCGGAGACCTTGAGCGCCTTCTGCACGTGGTCCAGAAGGTCCTGCTTGTCGACGGGCTTGGTGAGGAAGCCGAACGCACCGCTTTGGGTGGCGTGCACTGCGTCGGGGATGGTGCCGTGCGCCGTGAGAATGATGACCTTGAGGCCCGGCCAGCGGCTTTGCAGCTCCTTGAGCAGGCCGATGCCGTCCATCTGATCCATGCGCAGGTCCGTGATCACGAGGTCCGGGCGGAAGCGGGTGCACGCGGCGAGCGCCGCGGCGGCGCTTTCGACCGCTTCAACCTCGTAATTCTCGGCCCGCAATCGGATGGTGAGCAGGCGCAGCAGCCCCGGGTCATCGTCGACCACAAGGATCCGCGCCTTGCGCTTCTGTTGAGAGGTGTCGCGGGAGCTTGGCTGCAATCCGAACGACAGCGGTGTGGTGGCGGCAATCGAGTAAGCGTTCACTGCATTCTCTCCGGTGGTAACTGTTATGGCGTGTGCGGCTCGGTGGTCGCGCGATCAGTAATGGACCGCTCTATGTGCGTGACCGCGTCGAGCTTGGCACGAGCCTCGTCCAACGCTTTGCGCAAGCGGGCGTTCTCGTCCGATTCCGCCTGCAGCCGGTGGGTCGCCGCCTGCAGCTTGTCCCGTGAATCGTGCGAGGCCTCGTCGCGCAATCGCTGGTTCTCGGCCTGCAGGATCAACCTCTGGTCCACATCCTGCAGCTCCACGAGGGCCAGTAAGCGCTCATCGGGCAACAGAGTCTCGGGCCTGGCTAACAGTTCCGACAACTGTCGCTGGGCAGCGACGGGATCCGACCCGCTATGGCCGGGTATCGCGAGGGCGAGGGCGTATTTCAGGCGGTTCGAGGTCGTGGGGGATAGCGAGGCCTGGTCTTTGGCCGACTGGAACAGCTCCGCTTGCCGCGCCGGGTCTCCCTGGGGCAGGGCGCTCATCATCTCGAGGAGCGGGGCAATCGGTGCGTAATCCGCCGATTTCCCTTCGGGCTCGCTCGGCGGGGGGTTCTTGGAGCTCGACAATGAGTTGCCCAGGACGGCACAACCACCGAGGACGCAGAGGGCGAGCAGGCTGACCGCGAGGCGCACTCGGCTAGGCCGCATGAGCCTTTTCACGCGCGGCGGGCGCCGAGTGGCGCAGCGGCAAGCGGATGCGGAAATGAGCCCCGCCGGCCGCGGCCTCCAGGATCTCGATGCTGCCGCCGTGCGCGTTGACGAATTCGGTGACCACCGAAAGTCCGATCCCGGTGCCTTTGACGTGACCTCCCTGCGGCGTCTTACCCTGATAAAACGCTTCGAATATGCGGTTGCGCTCCTCCACGGGGATGCCCGGACCCGAGTCCATGACATCAATCACGAGCTGCTCGCGCTCGCCTTTCGCTTGGATCGAGATCGTGCCGCCGCGCGGTGTGAACTTGATGGCGTTCGACAGCAGATTGTCGAGGATCAGGCGCAGCTTTCCCCGGTCCGCGATGGGCGTCAGGTCCTCGACTTGCACGTCGAGTCGCACGCGTTGCGCCACCAGCGTGAGCTGCTGGTTCTCGAGGACCGATTTGATCAGGGGCCGCAGCTTGAATTCGGACACCTCCAGGCCGACGCTCTTCGCCTGCCAGGCGCTGAAAGACAGCAGGTTCTCGATCAGCCGCTGCAATTTCATTCCGTTGTCACGCAAGATCGCCGCCACCTCTCGTTGAGCGCTTTGCAGCTCACCGACTGCGCCGTCCATCAACAGTTCGGTTCCTTCGCGAATATTCGCCAGCGGCGTCTTCAGTTCATGCGACATATGTCGCAAGAATCGATTCTTTTCCTGCGCGAGCTCCAGGAGGCGCACCCGCAGCCATTCGAGCTGCGAGGCCAGGCGCTCGAGGTCCGCGGGTCCGCGGATCGCGATCGGCCGCGAGAACGTGCCGCGCCCGAGTTCGCTGATCGAGCGGTCGATGGCGCGAATCGGCCGGCCGAACAGGTACGTGAACACGCCCACCACCGCGAGGGTCATGGGCGCGAGCAGCAGCGTCTGCCAGAAGAGATTCTGCTGCGCGATCTGCGCGGCATTTTGCAGAACCGTGAGCTCGTGGTCGATCTGTCCGCTCACCCGATTCGAAATGTCGGACGCCAAATCCGACATCTGCGTGTACGAGCTCACCAGATCCGCCATGGCCGGGGAGTTGGGCGAGGTCTTCTTGAGTTCCTCCGAGTGCCGCTCGGCGTTCGCCTTGAGATCGCGTACCTCGGCTTGCGTCTTGGCATCGAGCGGCAGTGTCAAGAGCTCATCGAGGGTGCTCTCGAGGCGCTGCTGGTTGCGCCCATAGGCCTCGAGCAGCTCGTTGTTGGGCAGGATCTGGTACAGGCGCGCCGTGCGCTCGAGTGCGGCGAGCTCGACGAACAGGCGCTGATTGTTGCGGGTGCCCTGCATGCCGCGCACCACCAGCTGTTCGCTGCGGTTCGCCATCCTATTCATCTGCAAAGCGGCATTGACGATGGCGAACAAAAGCGGGGCGGCGACGATGGTGAAGCCGATCAGCATCAAACCGCTCAATGACTTGGGCCGGGGCAACCGCATGACGCGCATTCTAGCTGAAGCATCCGAGCGCGGAGTGACCGGCTCGTACCTGTAGAATTCTCGCAATGGATGCTCCGTACGCCGAACTGTCGCCCGAAGTGGTCCTCGATGCGCTCGAGGCCCTCAAGTTTCGCTGCGACGGGCGTTTCCTCGCGCTCAATAGCTACGAGAACCGGGTCTATCAGATCGGCCTCGAGGACGGCGAGCCGGTGGTGGCGAAGTTTTATCGGCCCGGCCGCTGGACCGATGCGGCCATCCGTGAGGAGCACGCCTTCGCCGCCGAGCTGCAAAGCCGGGAGATCCCGGTGGTGGCGCCGCTCGTCATCGACGGGTCGGCACTGCATTTTCACCGGGGATTTCGCTACGCCGTATTTCCCCGCCGGGGCGGGCGCTGGCCCGAGCTCGGCACGCCGGACGAGCGGCAGTGGGTGGGGCGCTTCCTCGGGAGGATTCATGCGGTCGGGCGCAGCGCTCCGTTCCGCTCGCGACCCGAGCTCTCGATGCTGGAGCTCGGATCGAGGGCCCGCGATTTCGTGCTCGAGGGGGACTTCATCCCCGACTATCTGGCCGGTAAGTACGCGGACCTCACCGATACGCTGCTCGCGGAGGTCGAGGAGCGGGCGCGTAATTGGCGCGGTGCGACCCTGGGGCGAATCCTCGGGGACTGTCACCGCGGGAACATACTGTGGACCGACGCCGGCCCGCATTTCGTGGATCTTGATGACTGTGTGACGGGACCGGCGATCCAGGATCTCTGGATGCTCATTGCCGGGAGCCGCGCGGAAATGGCGGTCGAGCTCGCCGACGTGATCGAGGGTTACGAGCAATTTCTGCCGTTCAACCGCCGCGAAGTGGCGCTGATCGAGCCGCTGCGCGCGTTACGCATGATCCACTACTCGGCATGGCTGGCGCGCCGTTGGCACGATCCGGCCTTTCCAAAGGCATTTCCGTGGTTTGCCGAGCCCCGCTACTGGGAGGAGCACTATCGCACGCTCGAGGATCAGCTTGCCGCGGTGCTCGAGCCGCCGCTCGAGTTGTGAGCTAGATCATATTTCGGGATCATGACATTCGAGACTATGGGTGCCTGCATGAAGTCGCGAGTTTTCATTATCTGCGTACTGGCCGCATTGGCGGCCTGCGATCGCGATCCGGGCGCAACGACCGCGGCCAAATCCCCCGCGCACGTCAAGGCCCCCGTCGCGCCGCCGCCGGGGCCGACGGCACAGGAGCAGACCGCGACCATGGTGGAAGCGGCGACCCAGGGCAAATCGCAGGTGCCGGTCACCCTCAAGTTCGACTTGCTGCAGCGGCCGGTGCAAGACCAGCCTCTCGAGATCGCGATTGCGCTCTTGCCGCAGATCACTGCGCAGCCGGCAACCATCGAGGTGACGGCGCCGGATGGTTTACAGCTGGGGGCGGGCGAGAGCCAGATCGAATTCTCCGAGGTCGAAGCCGAGCGGGTCTATCGTCACAACGTCAAGCTCGTTCCGACCGCGGAGGGCGTGTTCCTGCTGACGCTCAACGTCAGCTTGAAACACGACCAAATGGCCGATTCGCGCGTGTTCTCGGTGCCGATCATCGTCGTCCCGAGCGTCCGGGGGGGCCTTGCCGAGCCGTCTGGAAGCGCCGCCGCGCCTCCGCCGAGCGCTGCAGCCCAGCATCCGAAGGGGCTAACGCACTAGAGCCAGGCTTTAAGGCGAATCCCAAGCGAGTCCAGGGCAGCTGCCCTATAATGGGCGGTTTAGTCTTGGGGCCTCAAGCGTGCAGCTAAAACTTCGCAACATCGCCATCATCGCGCATGTCGATCACGGGAAAACCACCCTGGTCGACCAGCTGTTGCGCCAATCGGGCACGCTCGATGCGCGCAAGGACCTGCAGGAGCGGGTCATGGACTCGAACGTGCTCGAGCGCGAGCGTGGCATCACCATCCTCGCCAAGAACACGGCCATCATCTGGGGCGACTACCGGATCAACATCGTCGACACGCCCGGTCACGCCGACTTCGGCGGCGAAGTCGAACGCGTGCTCGCGATGGTGGATTCGGTGCTGTTGCTCGTGGACGCGGTCGATGGGCCGATGCCGCAGACCCGATTCGTCACTCAGAAAGCCTTCAAGCATGGGCTGCGGCCGATCGTCGTCATCAACAAGATCGACCGCGACGAGGCGCGTCCCGGCTGGGTGCTCGACCAGACGTTCGACTTATTCGATCGGCTGGGCGCGACCGACGAGCAGCTCGATTTCCCTGTGATCTACGCCTCCGCACTGCGCGGCTTCGCCGGCCTCGAGCCGACGGTGCGCGATGGGGACATGCAGCCCTTGTTCAAGACCATCGTCGAGCACTGTCCGCCTCCGGACGTCGAGGACGGCCCTCTGCAGCTGCAGGTAACGCTGCTCGACTATTCGAGCTATGTCGGCGCCATCGGCATCGGCCGCATCAAGCGTGGCACGCTCCGCCGCGGCATGCCGGTGACCGTCGTGAGCCGCGACGGCAGCCAGCGCTCCGAGCGGATCAGCCAGATCCTGGGCTTTCACGGCCTGACGCGGGTCGAGGTCGAGTCGGCCGATGCCGGCGATATCGTGGCGTTTGCCGGCATCGCCGAGCCCAAGGTCTCGGATACGCTGTGCGACCCGTCGCGGGCCGAGCCCTTGCCGAACCTCACCGTCGATGAGCCCACGATCAGCATGACCTTCGAGGTCAACACCTCCCCGTTCCTCGGACGGGAGGGAAAGTACGTCACCAGCCGCCAGATCCGTGAGCGCCTCGAACGCGAGTCGATTCACAACGTGGCCCTGCGCGTCGAGCCGACCTCGGATCCGGACAAGTTCGTGGTCTTCGGGCGCGGCGAGCTGCACTTGGGCGTGCTTCTCGAGAACATGCGGCGTGAGGGCTATGAGCTGGCCGTGTCGCGGCCCAGGGTGGTCATCAAGCAGATTGACGGGACGCCGCACGAGCCCTACGAACAGGTCACGGTCGACGCGGACAGCGACGCCCAAGGCGACATCATGTCGGCATTGGGCGGCCGCGGCGCCGAGCTCAAGGACATGCAGGCCGACGGCCGCGGCCGCGTGCGGCTCGACTACATGATCCCCTCGCGCGGGCTCATCGGATTCCAGACGGAATTCCGCACCATGACCCGCGGCACCGGCCTGCTGCACCACGTTTTCGATCACTACGGGCCGGTGGTGCCGCGCGAGCTCGGCCAGCGCCCGCAGGGCGTCCTGGTCGCGAACGGGCAGGGTGTCGCGCTCGCCTATTCGCTCTTCAGCCTGCAAGAGCGCGGGCGGCTGTGCATCGGCCCGGGCGAAGAGGTGTATGAGGGCATGATCATCGGGATCAACAACCGCGACAACGATCTGGTGGTGAACCCGTTGAAGGGCAAGAAGCTCACCAACATGCGCGCCGCAGGCAAGGACGAAAACGTGGTGCTGACCCCGCCCATCCGCTTCACCCTGGAGCAGGCCATGGAGTTCATCGACGACGACGAGCTGATCGAGGTCGCCCCGACCTCCATTCGTCTGCGCAAGCGCAGCCTGCGCGAGGGCGACCGCAAGCGTTCCGAGCGCGAGACAGCCGACCAGAACTGACGCCTGCACGTCGCTCGTTCCGGGCGTCCCGCGCCGGCCCATGCGGTGCGCCATTATTTAACCGATTATTGGACAAAACGAGACGCAGGTCACGCCGTTGCTGCGGGATCTCCCTAACATCGTGAGATCGAGGTACCCGGTATCGCCCGGATACAGGGTGACTTCCGATTCAGCGCGGGAGATCCTAAGACTTGTCACGCGATACCGCGGCCGCTCTGCTGAGCGAGCCGTCGCCCACAGCGGAGACCCATAACCGTTTACTCGAGCGGCAGCTCGCCGCGGCGCGCGGACGCGGAGGCGAGCTCGACATGCGCGCGCTCCTACGGAGCGTGAGCGAGCACTACGACAGCATCGATTCCGAGCGGCGCGGGATCGTCCGCTCGATGCAAATCATGTCGGACGAAGCGCAGGCGCTCACCCGCGAAATTCGCGAGCAGAGCGCGACGCACCTGCAGGCGATTCTCGACAACGTCAAGGACGCCATCGTCACCGTCGACGACTGCGGTCACATCGAGACCTTCAATCCGACCGGCGAGCGAATCTTCGGCTACTCGCAAGCCGAGATCCTCGGCCGCGGCCTCGATTTTCTCTTGCCGGAGACGCGCGCGCGCGGACCGGCCGAGTTCCTCGAGCGCTGCGCGGCGAAGATCGACGACACCCATGTCGACCTCGCCGCCCACCAGACCTGGGGCGCCACCAAGGACGGCGCGCGGGTCGCCGTGGAAGTGGCGGTCAGTAAGGCGAATCTCAACCGTCGCGACGCCTACATCGTCTGCATCCGCGACATCACCGAGCGTCACCTCGCGGAGCAGTCGATGCGCGAGAGCGAGGCGCGCTACCGCACGCTGGTCGAGCACGCCCCGGAGGCGATCCTGGTGTTCGATGTCGATCGGGGTCTGTTCGTCGACGTGAATGACAACGCGTGCCGCTTTTTCCGCATGGACCGCGCCGCATTGCTGGCGAGCGGCCCGGACAAGATCAGTCCCTTGCGCCAGTCCGACGGCACCCCCTCGTTCGGCGTGCCGCGCGGCTATATCGACGGCGCGCTCGCGGGCGGAGCGCCGGTGTTCGAGTGGATCCATTGCGACGCCCTCGGCCAGAACATACCGTGCGAAGTGCGCTTCGTGCGCCTACCGAGCTCGAGCGGCCGGCTGATCCGCGCCAGCATCACCGACATCACCGAGCGCAAGCGCAGCGATGCGATTGCCGCCGGCGAGCGCCGGGTGTTCGAGAAGATCGCTGCAAATGCGCCGCTCACCTCGGTGCTCGAGGCGATCTGCGAGGTGATCGAGCGGGCCATGGCGGGCTCCTGCGCCATCAATCTGTTCGATCCGGAACGGCAAGTCTTGAGTTTCGGCGCGGCGCCGAGCCTTCCGCGCGGATTCGTGGCGGCGATGGACCGTACGCCGATCGGCATTCGCTTCGGGTCCTGCTCGGCCTCCGTGTATCTGTCGCGCCCGGTCACCGTCGCGGACATCGAGACCGACGCGCTGTGGGAGTTTCGCCGCGAAGCGGCCGGCCATGCCGGTCTGCGCGCCGCATGGTCCGCGCCCATTCCTGCCTCGGATGGGCGGGTCCTCGGGACCTTCTCGGTCTACCAGCGACAACCGGGCGTGCCTTGCGCGCGCGACCACGAGCTCATGTCGCGCATGACGCAGATCGCCGGGATTGCGATCGAGCGACGCTGTGCGGAAGACGCGCTGCGCGACAGCGAGGCGAAATTTCGCGGCCTGTTCGAAAGCGTCATGGAGGGGGTCTACCGCACCGCGCGCGACGGCCGATTGCTGGTGGTGAATCCGGCGTTCGCGCAGATGCTCGGGTACGCCTCCGCCGAGGAGCTCTATCAAGTCTCCGCCCACTCGCTCTACTGGTATCCGAACGATCGGGAGACCTACGTGCGCCGCATGGAGAGCGAGGGCGAGGTACGTAATGACGAATACGTGTTGCGGCGCAAGGATGGCAGCATGCTCGTGGTCGTCGACAACGGCCGCGTGGTCCGCGACAAGCACGGCCGCGTGGTCGGCTTCGAGGGCACGATCGCCGACATCACCGAGCGAAAAAAGGCCGAGACCGCGGTCTTCCAGGCGAAGGAGCGCGCCCAGGTGACCTTGCAGTCGATCGGCGACGCGGTGATCACCACCGATTCGGAGGGCCGCGTCGACTACATGAATCCGGTGGCCGAAAGCCTCACCGGGTGGGAGAACCACGAGGCGCAGTTACAGCTCATCAGCAGCATCCTGGCGGTGGTCGATGAGGGAACGCGCGAGGCGGGCGAGAGCCCGATCGCGCGCTGCCTGCGCGAGGGGCAGGTGCTCGGGCTCAAGCAGCACACCGTGTTCATGCCCCGGCGCGGCCAGGAGATCGCGATTCAAGACTCCGCAGCACCGATCCGCGACCGCGCCGGAAATCTCATTGGCGCGGTCATGGTGTTTCACGACGTGAGCAAGGAGCGCAGGCTCCATCGGGCACTACACTATCAGGCGAGCCACGATGCACTCACCGGGCTCATCAACCGGCGCGAGTTCGAAAATCGCCTCACCACGGCGGTGGAAAGCGTGCGCCAGGACGCGGACTGCCGTCAGGCGCTCTTGTACCTCGATCTCGATCAGTTCAAGCTGGTCAACGACACCTGCGGGCACCCGGCAGGCGATCAACTCTTGAAGCAAATCACGGGAGTGTTGCAATCCCGGGTGCGTACCGGCGACACCCTGGCACGATTGGGCGGGGATGAATTCGGGATCCTGCTCGGGGACTGCACCCTCGACCAGGCGATGCGCGTAGCCGAGACGCTGCGTCAGGCAATACGCGACTACCGCTTCATCTGGCAGGACGGCGCGCTCGCGGTCGGCGTCAGCATCGGGATCGTCGAGATTACCGCCGACACGCCGACCGTCGCGAGCGTGATGAGCGCGGCCGACGTCGCGTGCTATGCGGCGAAGGACCAGGGCCGCAACCGCGTGCAGCTCTATAAACCCGACAACATGCCGGAGCGCCATCGCGAGATGCATTGGGTGTCGAAGCTCACCCGGGCTTGCGACGAAGGGCGCTTCGAGCTCTTCTACCAGCCGATCGTGGCCATCGGCAAGAATTCGGATGAGCGCGAGCACTTCGAGCTGCTGCTGCGCCTGCGCGATGAGAACGGCGCGCGCGTCGCTCCGGCTGAATTCATCCCGGCTGCGGAGCGCTACAACGTCATGCCGTCCATCGATCGGTGGGTGGTTCGCCAGGCGCTCGACCGCGTCGTGCATCGGGTCGCATCCGGCGTCAAGCCCTACACCGTGGCGGTCAATCTGTCCGGCACCTCGCTCAACGATGAGCGCTTCCTCGAGTACTTGATCGCCGAGCTCAGCGCACGCGATCTCGCGCCGGGAGCCATGTGCTTCGAGATCACCGAGACCGCGGCCATCGCGAATCTGGGCAATGCGGTTTATTTCATGCGCGAACTGAAATCGCGGGGCTGCCACTTCGCGCTCGACGATTTCGGCAGCGGTCTGTCCTCGTTCATGTATCTGAAGACCCTGCCGGTCGACTACCTCAAGATCGATGGGCAATTCATCGAGAACGTGACGCGCGATCCGGTGGATCGCAGCATGGTTGAGGCGATCAGCCAAGTCGGCAGGGCGATGGGCATCCAGACGATCGCCGAGCGTGTGGAATCCGCGGAGGTGCTCGCGGAGCTCGGCCGCCTAGGGGTCGGCTACGCACAGGGGTTCCACATCGCCAAACCTCTCTCCACCGCGTCGTTTCCCTACCGGTGGGCCCCTTGAGTTAACTTAAGGGACGACGTGCGAGCTGCCAAGGTCCTTCCACTCGTAGCGGGGCACCTGTACCCACTGTCCGTCCCTTTGCTCGGGGACCTTGTGCACCTTGGTCTGATCGACTGACATCTTGCCGTCTTTGTCGTTCACCCAGAAATCGATGTCGTAAATCTCATTCTGGGTGCCGAGGACGCGGAAGTCGGTGCAGGCGAAGTAGTGGCCGTCGCCGTCGAGCTGGCGCACCGGCTGATGTGTGTCGACGAACTCGAGCTCGAGAACCTTACCGGTCTTGTCGTCCTTGAGCTTGAACACGCCGTTATTCTGCGCGCTCACCTGCATCGCGTTCTGCTCGACTGCCGACATGACTTCCCAGCCGCGCTTGGTGGCGAGATGGCCTGGGTGCTCGGAGGCGGGGATCCACCACCAGGGAACGGGCTGGCGCGCCATGATGATCCACTTGCCGTCCGAGAGCAGCGGCTCCTTGTAGATGCGGGTCTCTTCCAGTTGCAGCTTTCCATTGACCGGTACGACCCAGAAATCGATCAGATAATTCTGTCGAGGATCGGCTCGATCGTGGAACTTGACGTCCGGAAAGAATCCGTAGCCGTCGATCGTGCGCGTGAAGTCGATGTCATCGAATACGAGCTTCAGATGCGCGCCGTTGCGGGAGTCGTCCATGGGAAATGCGCCGTTGTTCGCCCTGGCTGCAGCGCCGACCGTGTCGCGGACCAGCGCTTCGGCGTCGCTCCCGGTGAAAGATTGCATGGCGATCTCGGTGGACTCGACGCTCCCGGCCGCCATGAGCTCGCGCGCGCGCGCGAGCTTCTCCACGGGATTCTGCAGGAACTCGGTCTTTGCCGTCTCGGTGCTGAAACAGTAGAGCTTCCCGTCCTTGTCGGTCCAGGTCACGGTACAGTTGGTCATCAGGTGTTGACCCTCGGAGAGCGCCTCGGGGCATTGCCCGCCGAATTCCGCCTTCGAGTTGAGCGAGTCCGCCGCGCCGGCCGCGCACGCGAACAGTGCGGTCAAGAAAATGAATTTCACGGGATTTCTCCGGCGGCCGTTGCCCACGCAGCCATTGTAATCCTTTCACGGCTCGCCGCTGCCGATCGCGGCCCGGCGCAGAGCGACGTAGTCATCGAGCGCTTCTCGAATCGCCGGGTCGAGCGCCGGTTCCTGGTATTCGCCGAGCGCCAGCTTCCACAGCTCGGTGGCGCGCTGCGTCGCATCCTTGCCGCCCGCGAGCTGCCAGTTCTCGTAGTTTTGCCAGTTCGATAGCAGCGGCCGATAGAAGGCGTGCTCGTAGCGCTCCATGGTGTGCGGCTCGCCGAAGAAATGCCCGCCCGTGGGCACTCCCTGGATCGCCTCGAACCCGAGCTCCCGTTCGTCGACCACGATCGGCTTCAAGAACTCGATCATGAGCTGCAGCATCTCGACGTCGAGGATCAGCTTCTCGAAGGAGGCGGTGAGTCCGCCTTCCTGCCAGCCGGCCGCGTGATAGATGAGATTGCCGTGCCCCAAGACCGCGCCCCATAGCGACATCTCGGTCTCGTAGGCACCCTGAGCATCCGCCGCGTTGGAGGCGCTCGCATTCGAGGTTCTGTAGGGCAGCCGGTAACGGCGCGCGAGCTGCCCGCTCGCGACGTTGGCCTTGGCATTCTCGGGCGTCCCGAAGGCGGGCGCGCCGGAGCGCATATCGACGTTGGACGTGAAAGCCCCATAGACGACCGGCGCACCCGGCCGTATCAGCTGGGCGAGCACGATGCCGAACAGCGCCTCGGCGTTTTGCTGCGCGAGCGCGGCCGCGAGCGCGGCGGGCGCCATCGCGCCCATGAGCGTGAAGGGTGTGATCACCACGGCCTGGCCGTGCTCGGCCATCGCCATCAATCCGTCCAACATCGCCTCATCGTAGCGGCGTGGGCTGTTCACCGAGATGATGGTGATGAGCCCCGGGCTCTCGGTGGCTTGCGCGAGCGTGATCCCACGCGCGATCGCCATCATACGGATGGCGTCGAGCACGCGTCCGGCGCCGATGGCCGTGCAGTGAAACACCTTGTCCGAATACACGATGTTGGCCCGGTAGGTGTCGAGATGGCGGGAGTTCGCCGCGAGCTCGATGGGAGCGCAGACCTGATTGCCGATCAGATGGATCGCATTGAAGAACTGCGCGAGGCGGATGAAGTCGCAGTAATCCGTGAAGTTGCCGGACCGCCGGCCGCGCTCGCAATCGTGCACGTTCGGAGGACCGGCGACGAGGCCGAAGTTGATGGCCCTGCCGCCGAGCTTGATACGCTTGGCCGCGTTTCGCGGCGTGAGCACGAACGAGGCGGGCGCGCTCGACAACGCGGATTGCACCAAGCCACGGTCGAGCCGCACGATCCGCGTAGCCGTGTCGACCTCTGCGCCCGCTGCGGCGAGCACGCCGAGTGCCCGCGGCGACATTACCTCGATCCCGAGCCTCTCGAGGATGTCGAGTGAGGTCCGGTGGATGGCTTCGACCTGGTCGGCGCGGAGCACCTCCATGGGTGCATACGGATTCTCGACGTCTTGCGGAGGAAGCTGAAACACGCGCGTCCCGCCGACGCGCCTCGAGCGGCTTCCGGGGCGCCGACTGCTCACGCTCTCATCTCCTTCATGCGCGTAATCTACGGCTTGTGGGTTGTTTTTTCCACGAAGCGTGATGGATCGCGACCCCGCGGGGGCGGTTGCATTAGAATTGATTCTTGCCCGGTCAACACAACCTGAAGTTACTTACGCGGTTGAAGCATGGCGACCAAGATTCAGCGCTCAATTACCGCGAGGCCGGAAGCCGGCCTGGCGCCCAAGGCGGTGCCGGCTTGAGCACGCCGGCACCGGCTGCCTCGACGCGCAAGCTCAGCGTTTTGCTGGTGGACGATCATGCCGTGGTCCGCGAGGGCTATCGCCGCCTCCTGGAGCGCGAATCGGACCTCGTGGTCGTCGGAGAGGCGGCCACCATGCGCGAGGCGCTGCAGAAGGACGCGGAGCTCGCGCCGGACGTGGTGGTGCTCGACATCGCGTTGCCGGGTGTGAGCGGAATCGAGACTTTGCGGCGGCTTCTCGCCCACCGGCCGAAAGCTCGAGTGCTCATCTTCAGCATGTACCAGGACGGCATCTACGCAACGCACGCGTTCAACGCCGGCGCGCGGGGCTATGTGTCCAAGGCGAGCGCTCCCGAGCGTCTGGTCGGTGCGGTGCGCGCGGTCGCGGCAGGTCAGCGATATTTGAGCCCCGACGTCGAGCAGGCCATGACGCAGAGCTCCTCCACCGCGAATCAGCTCGCGAGTGCGCTTTCGACCCGCGAGCTCGAGGTGCTGCGCATGCTCGCGCAGGGCTATGGGATCGAGGAAATCGCCGAGCGCCTCGGTGTGAGCCCAAAGACGGCCGCCAATCATCAGACCGCCATCCGGCAAAAACTGGGAGCAGGCAGCGCGCTGCAGCTCATTCTAATCGCTCAACAGTTTGGCCTCATTCCCGGGAACTGAGCGGGCGCCCTGTGGCTTTGCGTTCGATTGGGTCCTGCAGGCTCATCGCGACCGGATTCGCGGCGGCGATGCTTGCAGGCGCCAGTCTTGCCGGCTGCACGCTCGCGCGGCCAACGCCTCTCGGCGCTCGGCATGCGGGGCGGGACGCGGGGTCGATCACCACGGTCTACGTCGCAAGGCGCAAATGGCACATCGACGTCGGCTTCGCCGCGGCCGACCTCGGACCGCTCGCACCGGTCAGCGCTGAATTTCCGGCCGCGACGTATCTCTTCTTTGGATTCGGCGATCGCCACTATCTTTTGGCCAAGAACCACAATGCACCGGTCCTCTTGGGCGCCTTGTGGCCCGGCCCCGCGCTGATCCTCCTGACCACGCTCCTAGGCCCCCCGGCGCAAGCCTTCGGTGAGTCGCAGGTCGTCGAGCTCGAACTCCCCACCGCGCGGGTGCGCGCCATCCAGTCGTTCATCCGCAGCTCGATAGCGGATCCCGCGCCGTATGCCAAGGGACCCTACGCGGGCAGCCTCTATTACGCCGCGCGCCAGCGCTACTCGGCGCTCCACACCTGCAATACGTGGGTGGCAGAGGCGCTGCGTGCGGGCGAGGTGCCGGTGCGTGCGCGCGGAGTACTATTCGCGAGCCAGCTCTGGCCGCAGGTGCGCAAGCGGAGTGCCCCTACGCTCGGCGGCTATGCGGGCGCACACGCGCAGCACAGCCCCGAGCCTGACAGTCCTTGACCACCGATTTGGTCGCGGACCGGCCTAGTCGCAAGGCGGCGGGTTGCCGTTCTGGCATACGACCGTGGTCGTGCTACCCGGCGGCACCACGACGGTCGTCTTCTGCGGCGCGGGCGGACTCGAGCTGCTGATGCACCCGGACAACATCACCCCTGCTGCAATCATCGCGCTGAGTAACAGCTTCATTGTCGACTCCTGTGCTTAATCGTAATCGCCATTCTCATGGGGCGGCGCGTGCCGCGGCAGGAGCGCGCCGCGCAACAGCCTGTCATCGTGCTCTGACGTGAGCTGGTCGTTATCCTACACGCGCTCAAGGTGACCGAGGGCGACGGCCACGCGGTCAGTGCGCCGCATACACGCGGGCAGTACGCCGCCATACAGTGGCGCGCGGCGCGAACTACTGGATTTACGATGCCGCTTGCGGCGCGTACAGTTTGTCCATGCCGCGAAAATTCATAGACTCCAGGCCGTTCAAGGGGCGGGGCGCTTCGTCCAATCCCGCGGGCCGATTCGATTCGTTGACGATCGAAAAGAGCGACGATGGGTGGTACCAGGAAGAAACGCCCGATTTTCTCGCCGAGACCGTGCTGCCTGACCGTGCGCGAGGGATCATCTCGACCAACGATTCACCCGACGTCGGATTCGAGCAATCGATCAACCCCTATCGCGGCTGCAGCCACGGCTGCGTGTACTGCTTCGCGCGGCCGAGCCACGCTTTCCTCGGGCTCTCGCCGGGGCTCGACTTCGAGACGAAGCTCTTCTACAAGGCCGACGCGGTGGCGATTCTCGAGCAGGAGCTCGGCAAGCCGCGCTACGTCTGCAAACCCATCGCGCTCGGCATCAACACCGACGGCTATCAGCCGCTCGAGAGGAAGCTCGAGGTGACGCGCAGCATCCTTGCGGTGCTCGCGCGTTGCCGTCACCCCGTAACCATCGTGACCAAGAGCGCGCTCGTGCTGCGCGATCTCGATTTGCTCACCGATCTCGCCGCGGATCGGCTGGTCTCGGTCATGATCAGCATCACGTCGTTGACGGACGACATCAAGCGCACCCTCGAGCCGCGCACCGCCTCGCCGCAGGCGCGCTTGCGGGTGGTGCGGCAATTGTCCGAGGCGGGCGTCCCCGTGGGCGTGCTGGTGGCTCCCGTGATCCCGGCGCTCACGGATCATGAGATGGAGGACATCCTCGCGCAGGCGCGCGCGGCGGGCGCGAGCGCCGCCGGCTACGTGCTGTTGCGGCTGCCTCATGAGTTGAAGGTGATCTTTCGCGAATGGCTCAAAGACCACTACCCGGACCGAGCCGCACATGTCATGTCGCTCATCAATCAAGCGCGTGGGGGGAAGGACTACGACTCGCAGTTCGGCGCGCGGATGAAGGGTACGGGCGCGTACGCGGAGCTGTTGCGCGGGCGCTTCGAACTCGCGGCGCGCAAGCTCGGCCTCGAGTCCGCGGACGAGCGCTACGATCTCGACACATCGAAGTTTCGCCCGCCCGGCCCGGCCGGATCGCAGCTCACGCTCGGGCTTTGAGCATGCCCGCGCAAACGATAGACTCTCCCCGGCATGTCAAACGACCCCGCACGAACTCTTGATCGCCGGCTCTCGGTCGCTCCCATGATGGATTGGACCGACCGCCATTGCCGCTATCTGCATCGGCTGTACTCACCGCACGCGCTGCTTTATACGGAGATGATCGTGGCGGCTGCGGTGGTGCGCGGCAATGCGCAGCGTCTGCTCGCGCACGATCCGCTCGAGCGCCCGGTGGCGCTGCAGCTCGGGGGCTCCGACCCCGGCGAGCTCGAGGAAGCCGCGCGGGTTGGAACTCGAGCGGGATTCGCGGAAATCAACCTCAACGTCGGCTGCCCGAGCGGGCGGGTGCAAAAGGGTGCGTTCGGCGCCTGCCTGATGCTGCGTCCCGCGCTGGTTGCCGAGTGCGTACGGCGCATGCGCGGCGCGACGCACCTGCCGGTCACGGTGAAGTGCCGCATCGGCATCGACGAGCGCGACGATTACGAATTTTTCGCCGAGTTCGCGGCCGCGGTCGCCGACGCCGGCGCAGGCGCGCTCATCGTGCATGCGCGTGCCGCCCTGCTTGGCGGATTGACGCCGAAGGAGAACCGGGAAATCCCGCCGCTCAAGTACGAGTTCGCGTACCGGCTCAAGCGCGAGCGGCCCGAGCTTGCGGTGGTGCTGAACGGCGGCATCGCGGAGGCGGATTCCACGCTCTTGCATCTCGCCCGCGGCCTCGACGGCGTCATGCTCGGCCGTGCTGCCTATCATCGTCCGGAGCTGCTGGCGCAGCTCGAGCGGGCGGTCATCGATCCCGCCTGGCGCATTCCCGAGCCGCGGTGGATCCTCGAGCGCCTCGTGCCCTACGCGCGCGCCCGGCTCGCCGAGGGCGTGCGGCTGCATGCGATCACGCGCCACCTGCACGGTCTCATGGCCGGGCGCGAGGGTGCCCGGGCCTGGCGTCGGTTTTTGTCCGACATCGCCTCGCGGCCGGACGCCGCGCCGGAAACCCTATTTTCAGCGCTGCCACTGCTCGATCAGGGGCTGGCCGCCTAAACGACTGAAGCGTTCGGTGCCAGGTTAAGTATAATTTGGCGGCGCAATGGGAAAGGAAGTCGAACTCGCGATCCTGTTTGCCGATGTCGTCGGCAGCACCAAGCTGTACGAACTGCTTGGCGACCTGCGCGCGCGCGACATGGTGGGAATCTGCATCGAGGTGATGCGCGCCGCCACCGAGCAGAACCACGGCACGGTCATCAAGACCATGGGCGATGAGGTCATGGCGACCTTTCCGACGGCGGATGATGCCTTGAATGCCGCCGCCCAGATGCAGAAGCAGATCGTGCTGCACCCCTCGCTCAAGGTCCAGGAGCAGACGGTGGCGATCCGTATCGGGTGCAATTTTGGGCCTGTGGTGCTCGAGAACCGGGATATTTTCGGCTCGGCTGTGCATACCGCGAACCGCATGACCAGCCAGGCGAAGGCGGGCCAGATCATGACCACCGCCACCATGGTCGACCAGTTGTCGAGCGAATGGCGCGCCTCGGTGCGCCAGATCGACATCGCGACGCTCAAAGGGCGGTCGAGCGAGGTGGCGCTGTTCGAGGTGCTCTGGCAGACCGAGGACATCACCAGCATGGTGCCGCAGATCGCGATCACCTCGCGCGAGCGCTCCAACAAGGGGCAGCGGCTGCGGCTGCGCTATCAGGGCCAGGAAATCCTGGTCGAGGACGGCCGTACCAACATCACGATGGGTCGCGCCGAGGAGAACGACCTCGTCGTCAAAGGGAACCTCATCTCGCGACTGCACGCCCGGCTCGAGCTCAACCGCAACAAGTTCATGCTGATCGATCAGAGCACGAACGGCACCTTCGTGCTCGGCAAGGATGGCGAGGAGGCCTTCGTGCGACGCGATTCCATGCAGATCCGCGGTGAGGGGCTCATCGGCCTCGGGAAAGCGCCCGACAGCAATTCCTCGCAAGTCATCCGCTACACCTGCGAGGAGTGAGAGCCCGCCGCCCGCCGCTGCCCGCCGCGCCCACGCTTGCCGCCGCGCGAGCGAACGGCGGCCTTTTACGCTTCGGAGCCCGCGACGCGGGCGAGAGCGTCCTCGAGTTCCCGACGAAGCGCTGCCGGCACGCGGTCCCCGAATTCGTCGAGATAGCTTCTGACGGCCTCGAGTTCCTCGCGCCACAGGGGCGGGGAGACCGCGAGCAACTCCTCGATCGCTTGCCGTGAGGTATCGAGCCCGTGGGTATCCAGATCCGCTGCGCGTGGCAGAGATCCGATCGCCGTGTCGCGCGCTGGTGCGATGCCGCGGCTGCGGTCGATGATCCAGCGCAGCACGCGCAGATTCTCGCTGAAGCCCGGCCAGAGGTACTTGCCCTCGGCGTCCTGGCGGAACCAGTTGACGTGAAAAATCGGCGGCGGCGACTTCAGTTTGGCGCCGACGTCGATCCAATGCGCCCAATAATCGGCGAAGTTGTAGCCGGCAAACGGCTTCATCGCCATCGGATCCCGGCGCACGACGCCGACCGCACCGGTCGCGGCCGCCGTGGTTTCGGAAGCCAAGCTGGCCCCGACCAGGACGCCGTGCACCCAGCTTCGAGCCTGGTAGACCAAGGGTGCTAGCGTGCGCCGGCGACCGCCGAACACGATGGCGGAGATCGGCACACCGCCCGGCGCGTCCGCGAGCTTCGAGTACGCCGGATTTTGCCGCGCATCGACCGTGAAGCGTGAGTTCGGGTGCGCCGCCGGGCCGTTGGCCGGATCGTACGGCCGGCCTTGCCAATCGAACGCCGGTCTGCCCGCGGGCAAGCCCTCCCACCACGGTTGATTGTCAGCGGTCAGCGCCACGTTGGTGAAAATCGTCTGGTGCCGGATGGTCTCGTAGGCGTTGCGGTTGGTCTTGGCGTTGGTGCCGGGAACGACGCCGAAATAGCCCGACTCCGGATTGATTGCATAGAGCCGTCCGTCTTTTCCGGGGTGCAGCCAGGCGATATCGTCACCCACCGTCCACACCTTCCAGCCTTGGTAGCTGGCCGGCGGAATCAACATCGCAAGATTGGTCTTGCCGCACGCAGAGGGGAATGCGCATGCGAGATAATGGATCTCGCCCTGCGGATTTTCGACGCCGACGATCAGCATGTGCTCGGCGAGCCAGCCCTCGCCGCGCGCTTGCCAGCTCGCGATGCGCAGCGCGTGACACTTCTTGCCGAGCAGCGCATTGCCCCCGTAGCCCGAGCCGAAGCTCTTGATGGTCAGCTCTTCGGGGAAATGCATGATGAAGCGCCGATTCGGATCGAGCTCCCCAATGGAGTGCAGGCCGCGCACGAACTTGCCGTCGCGCGCGATCCGCTCGAGCGCGGCCCGACCCATCCGGGTCATGAGCTTCATGTTGAGGACCACGTAGGCGCTGTCGGTGACCTCCACCCCACAGCGCGCGAGCGGCGAGTCGATCGGGCCCATGCAGTAGGGCACCACATACATGGTGCGCCCCTTCATGCAGCCCGCGAACAGCGCGTCCATCTTGGCGTGCGCCTCGGCGGGGGGCATCCAGTGGTTGTTGGGCCCGGCGTCGTCGCGCTTCTCGGTGCAAACGAAGGTCAAGTGCTCGACGCGCGCCACATCCGAAGGATCCGAGCGGTGCAGATAGCACCGCGGGAAGCTCGACGGGTTGAGCGGAAGCAGGTCTTTCTTGGCGACCAGCTCGCGCTCGATTGTTTGATACTCGGCCTGGCTGCCGTCGCACCAGTGGATTCGATCCGGTTGCATGAGCTTTGCGAGCTCATCGACCCAGACCGATACGTCGCGATTCAGCTCCGCGAGGGACGTGACGTGCAGGGCTGCCGTGGCCATGGAAGACACCTTGGAGGACTCTGTAGATAAAGTCAGGATGACAGATGCCTCGGCATGCGCCAACCCCTTCCAAGCGCGTGCCGAGGTCCTCTGCACACCGCCGCCGCGCTTCTGTTAAAAGCGCAAGAACAATTGGTAACTCATTGATTAACTTATCTCGTGATACAATCCGCTGATGTCCCCGCGGGCCAGTCTCGAGCGCTGCGGCGTGGCTCTGTGCTTGTTCGCGCTCGCTGCGGCCGCCGCGGGCCAGGGCGCGGGCAACGCCGCCCACGACGATAAAATCTCGGTCAAGGCGATCGCCGAGGTCACCGCGAGGACGTCGCAGAACGGGCGCGAGGTCGCGCGCCTGCAAGCGGCGGATCGGGTGGTGCCGGGCGACGAAGTGGTCTATACGCTCGAGATCCGCAACACCACGGCCACTCCCCGACCGCCGCCCACCGTCGATTATCCGGTCCCCGAGCACATGCGCTACGTCGCCGATTCCGCGCTGGGCCCGGGCGCACAGGTGAGCTACTCGATCGACGGGGGCTTGAGTTTCGCGCGGCCCGAGGAGCTCTTCGTGACGGGTGCGGACGCAAAGAAGCGGCCGGCAACGGCCGATGACTACACTCATATTCGATGGCAACTGAAGCACGTTCTCAAAGGCAATTCCCTCGCGTTTGCGCGCTTTCGCGCCGTAGTCAAGTAGTCCGGGCAGAAATCTCGCGCGACGCGGCCCACGACGCGTCGTAGGCTAGCGCCCCGTGAGCCCTCGTTCCCCCACGGACTACAGCGACGTTTTCGGCGCCGACGGCGCGCTCGCGCGTGCGTTACCGGGCTATGCCTGCCGCGCCGAGCAGTCGGAGATGGCGGCGGCCGTAGGGCGCGCGCTCGCACTCTGCGAACCCTTGATCGTCGAGGCCGGCACGGGAACCGGCAAGACCTTTGCGTACCTCGTTCCGGCGCTTCTGTCCGGACGCAGCGTCATCATTTCCACCGGGACGCGCACGCTGCAGGATCAGCTGTTCCGACGCGATGTGCCTGCGCTCGCGCGCGCGCTCGGACTGCCGGTCAAGATGGCGCTCCTCAAGGGGCGCACGAACTATTTGTGCCGCCACCGCTTGGAGCTCGCCACCCAGCAGCGTGCGCTGTTCCGCGGCGAGCGCGGCTCGGCGCGGCTTCTCGCGCGGGTCGCACGCTGGGCGGCGATCACCAAATCGGGCGACTTGTCCGAGCTCACCGACTTGCCCGAACAATCGGCGGCGTGGCCGATGATCACCTCGACGCGCGAGAACTGCCTCGGGCAGGAGTGCCCACAATTCGCCCGTTGCCACGTGTTCGAGGCACGCCGCGCCGCGCAAGCCGCCGAGATCGTGGTGGTCAACCATCACTTGTTGCTCGCGGATCTCGCGCTCAAAGAAGAGGGGTTCGGCGATCTACTACCCGGCGCCGAGGCGGTGATTCTCGACGAGGCGCACCAGGTGCCGGACATCGCGGCGCAGTTCTTCGGGCAGAGCTGGTCGGTGCGGCAGGTACAGCACTTGCTGCGCGACGCGGCGGCGGAGCTCGCCGCCGCGGGCGTGCGCGCGCCGTCGGCCAGCGAAGCGCTGGCGATGGTCGAGTCACAGCTCGAAGAGCTGCGCTCGGCGCTGGGCGGCGGGGCGGGGCGCTACGAATGGGCCGGTCTGTCGGACGCATTCCTGGAGTCGCTGCCGTCGCTCGAGGGTGCCTTGATCGCGGTGGCGGGCGAGCTCGAAGGGCTCGGCGCGGGCGCTGGGACCGCCAACTGCGGGCGGCGCGCACAATCGCTGGCGGCGGGACTCGATGCGCTGTGCGTCACGCCGGACGAAGCGGGGATCCGCTGGGTCGAGGCCCACTCCGACGGTTTGACCCTGCACTTCACGCCGTTCGAAATCGCAGATCGTCTGCGCGGGTACATCGACGCACGGCCCGCGTCCTGGATATTCACCTCCGCGACCCTGGCGATCGGCGAGGACTTCGCGCACTTCGCGGCGCGCATCGGTCTGCCGCAGGCGCGCACACTCAAGATCGACAGTCCCTTCGACTATCGCGCCCAGGCGCGCATTTATCTGCCTCGCGGGATGCCCGACCCCCAGCATCCGAGCTACGCGCGCAAGTTCATCGATGCCTGCGCGCCGCTTCTCGAGGCGAGCGGCGGCGGCGCGTTCTTGCTCTACACCAGCTACCGTGCGCTCGCCGAAGGCGTGACGGCGCTCGAGGCGCGCTTCCCGCAGCCGCCTTTTCCGGTGCTGGTACAAGGGCAGGCGCCGCGCGAGGCGCTGCTCACCCGCTTCCGCGAGCTCGGCAATGCGGTTCTCCTCGCCACCGGCAGTTTCTGGGAGGGCGTGGACGTGAAGGGCGAGGCGCTCTCCATCGTGGCCATCGACAAGCTCCCCTTTGCCTCACCCGATGATCCGCTGCTCAAGGCGCGGCTCGAGGGCATCCGGCGCCGCGGCGGCAATCCGTTCCTCGAGTATCAATTGCCGCAGGCAGTGCTCTCGCTCAAGCAAGGCGTGGGTCGTCTGATCCGCGACTTCGGGGATTTCGGAGTCATCGTGCTCGGCGATCCGCGGCTCGTCAGTAAGGCCTATGGAAGCGTATTCCTCAAATCGCTTCCGCCGAGCCCCGTGATCACCGAAGGTGCCGAGGGCGCGAGATTTCTCGCGGCGCGCTTGCGTCGCTCGAACGGCGCAGTCGTCGAACCGCTGGCGGGTGCTTAATGCGTCTGCTCGCGCTCGATACGGCTACCGAGGCCTGCTCGGTGGCGCTCGTCACCGAGGCTGGAGTGATCGGTCGATATGCCGAGGTGGGCCGCGGTCACGCCGAGGAGATTCTCGGAATGGTGAACGCCGTGCTCGCCGAAGCCGGCATACCTCTGGGCGGGATCGATAGCATCGCAGCCGGTATCGGCCCGGGCTCGTTCACCGGGGTAAGGATCAGCGTCTCGGTGGCTCAGGGGCTTGCGTTCGGCGCGGGCCTGCCGGTGATCCCCCTGACCAGCCTGGAAACCCTCGCCTGGCGGGCGCTCGGGCAACCGGCCTCCGGGGCGGGAGCGCCGGTCGAGGGACGTGAGCTCGGCGCATCAGGTGGCGGGCGGGCGCTCGCGTGCCTCGATGCGCGCATGGGGGAGGTGTACTGGGCCTGCTTCGCCGCGGACCGCGTGCAGGGGGTCGCGCTCTTGGGGTCGCTTGAGGTCGGGCCGGCGGCCAGCGTGCGCTTGCCGGGAGCTGAGCCCTACCGGGGCATCGGTAGAGGATTTACCGCCTATCCTGAGCTCGCGGGGCTGGTGGGTCTCGAGCTCGCACCGCGCGATGCCGAAGCGCTGCCCGATGCGCGCGACATGGCGCGCCTCGGCGCGCTGCGCTTTGCAGCCGGCGCTGGGCTCGATCCCGCCGAGCTCAAGCCGCAGTACGTGCGCGACAAGGTCGCGCTCACCGAGGCCGAGCGGCTGGCGTGCAAATAGCACCAGTCACGGAACTGTCACACACTGACGCTGTAATAGCGCGCTCACAGAGTCAACAGAATCAAGGGACTAACAACCAGATGACCGCCAAGCGCATCCTCGTCGTCGAGGACGAAAAGGCCATTCGCGACTTGATCGCATTCGGTTTGCGGCGCGCGGGGTACGATGTCCGCGAGGCGGAGGACTGCCGTGAGGCGCGAGCGCGCATCGTCGACGACCGGCCCGACCTCATGCTGGTCGACTGGATGCTCCCCGACATGAGCGGCCTCGAGCTTACCCGATCGCTGAAGCGCGCCAAGGATACCGAGGAGATCCCCGTGATCATGCTCACGGCCCGGGCTGAGGAACAGGACAAGGTCGGCGGCCTCGAGGGTGGAGCCGACGACTACATCACCAAGCCGTTCTCGCCGCGGGAGCTCCTGGCGCGCATCCAGGCGGTATTGCGCCGCGCCGCGCCGGCGGGCGCCGCCGATGTGATGGAAGTACAAGGTCTGAAGCTCGACGATTCCAGCCATCGGGTGAGCGCCGGCGACCGCGAAATCGCATTGGGGCCGACCGAGTATCGCCTTTTGCACTTTTTCATGACCCACCCGGAGCGGGTGTTCAGCCGCGGCCAGTTGCTCGACCGCGTTTGGGGCGGCAATACTTACGTCGAAGAGCGCACCGTGGACGTCCACATCCGGCGGCTGCGCAAAGCGCTCGAGCCTTTCACGTTGGAGGGATTGGTGCAGACGGTGCGCGGCGCCGGCTATCGGTTCTCCACCCGGGACTCTTAACCCGAAGGACACGAGGCGGACTCGTTTCATGGCAGCGATGTGGACATTCGCGCTGGTGCGGCTCGCGGGAATCCTCCTCGCGGGCTTGTGCCTGGGCCTTCTGTTCACGCCGATCTGGCTCTGGCTGCTCGGCGCCGCGTGCCTGTACCTCGCCTGGCAGCTTCTCAATCTGTACCGGCTCGACCGCTGGCTCCGGCTCCGCTCGCAGCTCGATCCCCCCAACATAGGCGGTATCTGGGGCGACATCATCGGCCAGGTCGTGCGCTTGCATCGCCGCAAGCAGTTCCACAAGCAACGCCTGGTGCAGCTGTTCCGCGAGCTGCGGCGCTCGACCGCGGCCTTGCCGGACGGCGTCATCATCCTCTCGAGCCAGAATGAGATCGTGTGGTTCAACCGCCAGGCTGCGCGGCTCCTGGGGTTGCGGCGGCCGGTCGACATCGGGCTGCGCGTAGACAATCTGATCCGCGCGCCGGAATTCGTTCACTATCTGCACGGTGACGATTTCGCTTTGCCGCTGATCATCCGACCGCCCGTGCAGCTCGACCTCTATCTCGCCCTGCAGCTCGTTCCCTACGGCGCCGGGCAGTCGCTGCTGCTCGCGCGCGACGTCACCCGCCAGATGCGCCTCGAGGCGATGCGCAAAGATTTCGTGGCCAACGCCTCGCACGAGCTGCGCACGCCGCTCACCGTGATCTCGGGCTACCTCGATACCCTCGCCGACGATCCGACCATCGATGCGGCCTGGGCGGGTCCCATTCGCGACATGCGCGCGCAAGCCCGGCGCATGAATGCCATCATCACCGATCTGCTCGAGCTGTCGCGGCTCGAGTCCACCGACGGCGAAGCGCCGCGGGATCCGATCGATGTGCCCCGCATGCTCGAGCGGCTGCATCGCGACGCGCTCGCGAAGAGCGATCGGCCGCGCCATGTGCTTCTGGAGCTCGACTCCGCCGACGGGTTGTACGGCGCTGCTCACGAGATCGAGTCTGCGTTCACCAATATCCTGGTGAACGCGCTCAAGTACACGCTGGCGGATGGAACCGTGCGCATGCGCTGGCGAACTGACGACGAGGGCGCCTATTTCTCGGTGGTCGATACCGGCATCGGCATCCCCGCGGAGCACATTCCGCGGCTCACGGAACGTTTTTATCGCGTCGATGCGGGGCGCTCGCGGGGCGAAGGCGGCTCGGGTCTCGGACTCGCCATCGTGAAGCACGCCTTGCAGCGTCACGGCGGATGGCTCGACGTCGAAAGTACGGAAGGCAAGGGAAGCACCTTCACCTGTCACTTCCCGGCACAGCGGATCTGCGAACTCGCGGTGCGCAGCGCCGCGAGTGCATGAGCGTCACAATTAGTCCGCCTAATGATTGACGCGGAACGCAATCGGATGTAAACGCTTGTCATTCGCGCGCTTCGCCTCAATGCAGTGTCAAGGTAGACGTCATGGAAACGGCCGATCTCTCCCACCACATCTCGCGGCGCTTCAACGAGGACCTCGAGAAGGTTCGCAATCAAGTGCTGCAGATGGGCGGGTTCGTGGAGCAGCAGCTCCACAAGGCCATCCTCGCGCTGGTCGAGGGCGATAGTCGCCTGGGCGAATCGGTCGCGACCGACGACTACAAGGTCAACGGCATGGAGGTGTCGATCGACGAGGAGTGCAGCCGCATCCTCGCGATCCGGGCGCCCGCGGCGGGGGATCTTCGCGTCATCGTCGCCATCATCAAGACCATCACTGATCTCGAGCGCATCGGCGATGAGGGCGAAAAAATCGGCTACATCGCCTCGCGCCTCGCCACCATGGAGCGGCCGGCGGACAAGTACCGCGAGGTCAAGCACCTGGGAAGGCAGGTTGCGCAAATGGTGCACGACGCGCTCGACGCGTTCGCGCGCATGGACTCGGTGGCGGCGCTGCGCACGGCGCAAGAAGACAAGATGGTCGACGAGGAATACGAGTCCATTCAGCGCCAGTGCATCACCTTCATGATGGAAGATCCGCGCACCATACGCCGAGCGCTCGAGATCATGTGGATCGTCCGCGCCCTCGAGCGCATCGGCGATCACGCGAAGAACATCTGCGAGTACGTGATCTACATGGTGCACGGCAAGGACATTCGCCACACTTCGCTCGAGGATGTAGCCAAACAGATCGATGCTGCGCAGGCGGTCGCCCGCCGCTGATGAGCGCGCGCGCGGCGAACACCCTAGGGTTTCTGGCCTGCGCAGGTCTGTTGGCGTACGCCTATTACGCGCAATTCGTGATGCATCTGGAGCCGTGCCCCTTGTGCATCTTTCAGCGGATCGGCGTGCTCGCCATCGGCATCGCGTTCGCATTGGCCGCCGCGCACGACCCCGGGGTCTCCGGCCGGCGCGTCTATGCGGCGCTCATCGCGCTCGCTGCCGTCGCGACCATCGGGGTTGCTGCCCGGCATCTGTACGTTCAAAACGCACCGCCCGGCAGTATTCCCTCCTGCGGCGCCTCGCTCGACTTCATGCTGAAGGTCTTCCCACTTACCGATGTACTGGTCAAGGTGCTCACCGGGTCCGGCGAGTGCGCCAAGGTCACCTGGCGCTTCCTCGGCCTCGCCATGCCGGCCTGGGTGCTCATCGCCGCCGTGGTTCTGGGTGCGTGGGGTCTTTGGAGCAACTTGCGGCGGCGGCCGCCGGTGCTCAAGTTCTGATGCCGAACACGTTGGCTCTGACCTGCGACCTCATGTCGCGAGCCTCGGTGAGTCCCGTCGACAACGGCTGTCAGGCGCTCATCAGCGAGCGCCTTGCCGCACTCGGCTTTCGCATCGAGAACTTGCGCTTCGGCGACGTCGAGAACCTCTGGGCGCGGCGCGGGATCGACGGACCGCTCTTCTGCTTCGCCGGCCACACCGATGTGGTACCGCCTGGACCGGTCGAAGAGTGGCATAGCGATCCGTTCACGCCCGTGATCCGCGACGGTGTCCTATACGGCCGGGGCGCCGCCGATATGAAGAGCGGCCTCGCCGCCATGGTGACCGCCTGCGAGGATTTCGTCGGCCGCCATCCCGATCATCCGGGCAGCATCGCGTTTCTGATCACGAGCGACGAGGAGGGGCCCTCGGTCGACGGAACCCGGCGCGTGGTCGAGCTCTTGAAGAGCCGCCAAGAGAGCATCGACTGGTGCCTGGTCGGGGAGCCCTCGAGCGAGTCGGTCCTCGGCGATACCATCAAGATCGGCCGCCGCGGGAGCTTGAGTGGTCGGCTCACCGTCCACGGTATCCAGGGGCATATCGCGTATCCGCAGTTCGCCGACAATCCGATCCACGCGCTCGCGCCGGCGCTGGCCGAGCTCGCCTCACGCACCTGGGATGAGGGCAACGAGCATTTCCAGCCGACCACGTTCCAGGTCTCGAACATCGCGGCGGGAACGGGGGCACCGAACGTGATCCCGGGCGAGCTCAAGGCGCGCTTCAACTTGAGATTCTCGACCGAGCAAACGGTGGAGAGACTTAAGGTCACGGTTACCGAGATCCTGGCGAAGCACCGGGTCAAACACACGCTCGACTGGTTCATTTCCGGCTTTCCGTTCCTGACCACGCCGGGAACGCTTTCGGAGGCTGCGGCGCGCGCGATCGAGGAGGAGCTGGGAGTGACTGCGAAGCTCTCGACCGGCGGCGGCACCTCCGACGGGCGCTTCATCGCCCCCATGGGCGCGCAGGTGATCGAGCTCGGAGTGGTGAATGTCACCATTCACAAGGCGAACGAATGCGTGCGCGTCGAGGACATCGAACGGCTCCGCCGTACGTACTGTCGCACGCTCGAGATCTTACTCGCGCGTGAATGAGCGCAGGCGGCTGGCTGCGGCTACTGGACGCTGTAGCCGCGGCCTTCGAGGCATGCCACTTGCGCGCGCATGTAGTCGTTGCTCCGCGCCGCTGGCGCGGCCGATCCGGTGGTCGGATCGTAGCCGGTCTGACTCACCGCCCACTGATGGCATTCGAATCTGTCGCGACCCTGCTGGTCAGCGTTCTGCCCATTCTTCGGGTACACCATGAGCTCGGAGCTGCCGCCCGCCTGTACCGGACCGCTACCCGTCGGGCCTTGCAGCCCCGCCGGCGGTGCGACCGTCTGGTATTGCTTCACGCTCGGATCGTAGATGTAGTAGGTGTTGTCCGCGTAGTAGTAGGGGACCCCATCCCACCAGTACGTTTGGTAGTAGAGCGGGAGCGTCGCAAAGTACAAGCCGAGCCCGAGGCCCCAGCCCCAACCCCAGCCGCCCCAGCCGTAACCGCCGCGCCATCCGCCGTAACCGCCGCGCCATCCGCCGTAGCCGCCGCGATAGCCGCCGTAGCCGCCATGGTACCCGCCGTAGCCGCCGCGATAGCCGCCTCCGACGGCGTGGCCTCCGCCTCCGCCGCCTCCCGCTGCATGACCACCGCCGCCGCCACCGTGCTGAGCGATGGCGCCGGTCGAAAGGACAAGCGCCGTGATGAAGGTGCCTGCCAGCATGGAGATCTTGTGAAGGGGTTTCGCACTTTGCATAACGTCACCAATTGAGCAGAGCCTAAACAACGATTATACGGCCAACCTAAATCGCGCACCGCGGTCACGGAAGGACATCTCCCACTCCATTCATGGATCCGTGACGCGGATCCATCCGCTACCGATTGGACCGCCAAACCGGCCCCCGGTTCAACTCATCCGGACCGCATCCAAGCGCGCAAATCGAGGCTTCAGAACATAACGTCCGAGGCAGCTTGCGGTTGACCTGCGCGAATGTGGATGCCTTACCCGACAGAGACGGGCGTGATCGTCAGGCGAACCGCGGCTTGACTCGCGCCGCTCAATTGCAGCACCCAAGGTGCCTTGCCGTCGAGCACGAATTCGACGATCTTTCGGGGCGCGTTGCAGTCATGCTGACCCTCGTAGTCCGAGGGTGCGAGGAGTTTGCCATTGCCCGCAATGTCGATCCAAAAAGCCGAATCGAGAGCGACGCGATACTTACCGGGCGCAGGCACGGTGAGCGTGAAGATGCCGGCGTAGGTTCCTTCCGCGGGCGAGGTTTTGCCGGGGGTCACTGGAAAGGCGACTTGTCCCGCAGGTAATAGTACGACCCGATAGAGATGATTCGGCACAACGCCCGGGGCCGAGGCTCGGTCCTTACCCGCGGGCAGGCTCGCGCCGGCGGTAGCGAACAGGGCGCGCTCCCGGCTCACGTCCCATTTGAATCCCGCGCAGGGATCGTCGGCGGACGCTTGCGCGGTGAGCACGAGCAGAAGAGCAAGGGGCCAAGATACCGGTATTCGCACCGAAACCTCCTTCGAAAGAGCAATCATTAGACCACTTCGCTTTGCGCGAACGCCACCGGCCGGAGGGCACACCTCGCTGCGCGACCTCGCGAAGGATAGAATCTTCCGCTCATTCGAGAGTCACCACGGATGAGCTTATTCGGAATTGTTTGGAGAGGGCCTAATGGCGATCTTCATCTATCCGCGAGTAAAAGGCGTGCTTCGCCTCGCAGCGATCGCGGCGCTGCTCTGCCTCGCGGGTTGTGCCTCGCTCGAGCGTTGCGGCACCGAGGGTTGCACGGACGATCGCCGGATCACCGCCCACGTTCGGGCTCTGTTCGACCAGCACCCGACGCTCGAAGCCCCAAATCTCGTGACGGTGCAGACGGTTGATCGGGTGGTCTATTTGAAGGGCCTGGTCGACACGCCGTACCAACAGCAATTGGCGGCATCTCTCGCCGGTCAAGCCGCCGGCGTCAAGCGCGTCGTGAACATGATCGGTTTGAGCGGCGACGCGCGATGAAGCCGCGTTAAGGCGAGCGGCGGCAACATACGGCCGGTCTGAACCGGTAAATCCGGGCTCCTTTGAAGCCCGTGTCATATAAATGTAACATACGCTCGCGATCATAGCGACTGACGGATGACCTACATCCGGTTAGTGTCAATTGCGCAACGATAATTAATGCGAACATAGAACAACTTTCCCGAAAGGCAGAACTAATCCAGCTTCGCGGTATCTGACCGGTTAGCTTTCCTGGGCAGCGGCGCTGCGAGATGGCCGAGGGTGCCTGATGTGGTTAGAATGAGACATCACTGCGCCCCGCAGAATCGATACGCAGCGCCTGTTGGTTCAGTGCAACAATCAATCAACTAAATGGAGTCTCTTGTGCATAACTTCAATTTGACCTTCCCAAGGAAACGCGCTGGGAGCCACGCAGTTCGCGGCCGCTCGGCGGCGACGTTGGGCGTGATGGCTGCCACCTTGCTTATCGCGACGGGTGCAGCGCAAGCCCAGCAGTCGGTTTCGCCCACCGCCCAACCGGCACCGAATGACGAGAGCCTCACCTGGCACGGCATCACGCTCTACGGCATCGTCGACGTCGACCTGCAGTATGAAAACCATGGCGCGCCTTTCAACAATTACTGGTTCGCGAGCGGCGCGGAGGTCGTGGCGAAGAACAGCAACAATCCCGTGTCCGGCGTGGCCTCGAACGGCATGAGCCAGTCGCGAGTGGGTCTGCAAGGCAAGGAGCCGTTGCACTTCATGGATTGGTCGGCCGTGTTCAAGGTCGAGACCTTTTTCAATCCTGGGTCGGGGCAGATCAGCGACGCTCTTAAGTCGGTGGCTCAGAACAATGGGCGCGCGCTCGACGCGCAAAGCACGAACGCCGATTCGAGCATCGCCGGACAGCCGTTCCAGCAAGCGTTCGTCGGCATGAGCTCTCCAACCTATGGAACGATCACCTTCGGCCGCCAGAACTCGACGCTCGCCGACTTGATCTCCAAGTACGATCCGCAACAGCTCGCCTATGCATTCTCGCTGCTCGGATTGTCCGGAACTCCGGCCGGGGGCGGCGCTACGGAGGATCGACGCCTCGACGCGTCGATCAAGTACGATGCCCACTTCTATGACCTCGTCCATGTGGGCGCGATATACAAAACCCAGGGCTCATCGGCGGAGAGCTATGCCACCGGCGGCAACGGCGAAGCGTTCAGTGCCTTCGAAGTGGCGCTGGGTGCAACTTACGCCGGAGCGTCCCTCGACGTGTTCTACACCAAGATCAAGGATGCGGTTTCGGCGGGTACCTTGAGCGCCGCGCAGCTCGCGGACCTGCCGGCGCTGAACCTGTCCTCGCAGAACTCGGTTTCCGGCACGGTCTCGGACAATGCCTCCTACGGAGTCATGGCCTCATACGCGGTCGTCCCGGTCCCCGTGAGCGTCTATGGCGGCTTTCAGCACATCACCTACATGAATCCCTCGATCGCCCTCGCTCCGGGATTCGATGATATCGGCGGATACGTGCTCGGCGCCGTGAACAACACCGCTTATAAGAAGGCCGACAAAGAACTGAACGTGTACTGGACGGGTGCTCGATATGCGGTCACGCCGGAATTCACCGCCGCGATCGCCTATTACGGAGAAAAGCAGTTCGCCTACGCAACCGGCGCCAATGCAGGATGCTCGAGCGTGGTCAGCGGCTCGTGCAGCGGCAACCTTCACGTGCTGTCCGCGTCGCTCGACTATCACTTCACCAAGCGCTTCGACACCTACGCGGGCGTCATGTGGTCGAACGTGTCGCATGGCCTCGCTAACGGATACATCAACACGAGCATGATCGATCCGACCATCGGAGCACGGTTCTCGTTCTGATCGATCGGCCCGATCGAGTTGCAAGCGGTCTCGTGGCCGATTCACGGCCGCGAGACCCCCCGGGGTTCCGTATAGCTGGCGAGCCGCCGGGGTTCCGTATAGATTGTCATTCCACCTGGGTCGCTCGCCCGGCGAGAAGAGAGCTCCGTCCATGAAGGGTGCGCAAAAGAAAGACAAAGCGAGTTGGTGGTACCTGCTCTTCGTCGTTCAATTCGCGGTGATCCTCTGGCCGCCCCTCTACAACAAGGCCGAGCCGAGCCTGCTCGGAGTGCCGTTTTTCTATTGGTTCCAACTTCTGTGGGTCATCGTCAGCGCCGTCTTCACGGCGGTGGTGTATTTGGCGACCCGCGAATAGCGCGGCGGGATGCCGCGCAGGGGGCCGAGCATAGCGCGCGGGCCTGGCGCCTTGTGATGGGGGAATGTCGTGCCGAACGTGAATTGGGTTGCGCTCAGCGTCTTCGTGCTGCTCTTTGGCTTCATCACCTGGCTCGGCTTTGCCGCCGCGCACTGGCGCAAGGGCGATCTCGATCAGCTGCATGAGTGGGGTCTCGGCGGGCGGCGGTTCGGCACCATCGTCACCTGGTTCCTGGTCGGCGGCGACATCTACACGGCTTACACGTTCATCGCCGTACCCGCCCTCGCATTCGGCGCGGGCGCGGTCGCCTTCTTCGCGGTGCCGTACACGGTTCTCATCTATCCGCTGCTATTTCTCGTGTTCCCGCGCCTCTGGAACGTATGTCACAAGCGGGGCTACATCACCGCGGGCGACTTCGTACGCGGCCGGTTCGGCAACCGCTGGCTCGCCCTCGCCATCACCGCGACCGGAATCGTCGCCACTTTGCCTTACATCGCCTTGCAGTTGGTCGGTATTCAGGTGGTGGTGGGAGCACTCGGCGTGACCGGAAGCGGGCTCGCCGCCGATCTGCCGCTCATCATCGCTTTCGCCGTGCTGGCCGCCTTCACCTACTCGAGCGGTCTCCGGGCGCCCGCATCGATCGCCATCGTCAAGGATATCCTCATCTACATCGCGACCTTCGCGATCATCATCGTCACGCCGCTGAAGCTCGGCGGATTCGCGAAGATCTTCGCGGCCGTGCCCCCGGAGAAAATGCTGCTCGCGGTGCCGGGGCCTCACAGCACCGGAGCGTACAGCTCTTACGCGACGCTCGCGCTCGGCTCGGCTTTGGCGCTGTTCCTCTATCCGCATTCGCTCACGGCGATTTTGAGCGCGAGCAGCAGCCGTGCAATCCGTCGCAACGCGGCCATCCTGCCCGGGTACTCGTTCATGCTGGGCCTGCTCGCGATGGTCGGGCTGTTCGTCATCGCCTCAGGGCTCGCCCACATGCCGGAATACGCCTGGGGCTTCCATACCTTCAAAAACAACTTCGCGGTCCCCGCGCTGCTCCTGCACCTCTTTCCGTCCTGGTTCGTCGGCGTGGCGTTTGCCGCCATCGCTATTGGCGCCCTCGTGCCGGCGGCGATCATGTCTATCGCGGTCGCGAACCTGTACACGCGCAACATCCACCGCGAATTCGTCAACAAGAACCCCACCGACAAGCAAGAAGCGCAGATGGCCAAGTGGGTCTCGCTGATCGCGAAGTTGGGGGCGCTGATCTTCATCATCTTCGTGCCGACGACATACGCGATTCAGCTCCAATTGCTCGGCGGCATCTGGATCATTCAAACGCTGCCCGCGGTCATGCTCGGCGTTTACACGCGCTGGTTCAACTCCTGGGCGCTGCTCGTCGGCTGGGGGGCGGGAACGTTCGCGGGCACCGCGATGGCCGTCGCCTCGAATCTCACGCCGACCTACACGCTCAAGGTGGGCGAGTTCACGTTCCCCGGCTACTCGGCCTTGTATACGATCATTCTCAATCTTGCCATCGCGGTCATATTGACGCCCCTGTTCAATGCACTCGGCGCGCGCCGAGTGCCGCTCGATGAGACCGTGGCGGCCGACTACCTCGCCTGAGGGCGATCACAGGTCCGGCCCGGAGATTACGGGTCCGGCCCGTAGAATTAATAAAAAAGTCATATTGACGCAAGAGAATTACGGGTTGGCCCCATTACAGGTTAACCTTGCCGCTCGGTTCAGAAACTGCCGCTCGGAATGAGTAGGGGCCGGGTTCCGGCACGTGAACGTCGACGGCAATTGGAGAGATTACCGATGAATATCGTCAAACGGCGCGCCCTCGCGGGTGCCGCGGCCGCATTGAGCTTTTCCGCCCTCGCGGCCACGGCTTTTATTCCTCCCGCGGCGGCGGCGGCGGACATCTCCGGCGCGGGAGCCACCTTTCCTTATCCGATCTATGCCAAATGGGCGGATGCGTACCGCAAGCTCACGGGCGTCGGGCTCAACTATCAATCCATCGGATCGGGCGGAGGCATCAAGCAGATCAAGGCGAAGACGGTGACTTTCGGGGCGTCCGATATGCCGCTCAAGCCCGATGACCTGAAATCGGCCGGGCTCTTGCAGTTCCCGATGATCATCGGCGGAGTCGTGCCGGTCGTGAACATCAAGGGCGTCGGTCCGGGCGCATTGCAGCTCGACGGTGCAACCGTGGCCGCCATCTACCTCGGCGACATCACCAAGTGGGACGACGCGAGGATCAAGCGTTTGAATCCGAAGCTGACGCTGCCCGCCACCGCGATCGCACCGATCTACCGCTCGGACGGATCGGGCACCAATTTCCTGTTCTCCGATTATCTCTCCAAGTCGAGCGCGAAGTTCTCCTCGAGTATCGGCGCCAACTCCTCGGTACAGTGGCCGATCGGCATCGGCGCGAAGGGTAACGAGGGCGTGGCGAACATGACCACCCAGACCGACGGCGCCATCGGCTACGTCGAGTACGCGTACGCCAAGCAAAACAAGATGTCCTATACCCAGCTTGCCAACAAGTCGGGCGGCGTGGTCGCGCCGAGCGCCGATTCGTTTCAGGCCGCGGCCGCGAATGCCGATTGGGCCAAAGCCGACTCGTATTACCTGATCCTGACCGATCAGGCTGGCGCGAAGAGCTGGCCGATCACGGGCGCGAGCTTCATTCTCCTGTACGCCCAGCCCGCCGATCCCGCACCGGTGCTCGAAGCGCTCAAGTTTTTTGCCTGGGCGTACAAGGACGGCGCCGGCATGGCGTCCGAGCTCGACTACGTGCCCTTGCCCGCCGCGCTCATCGAACAGGTGAAGAAGACCTGGAGCACGCAGATCACGGCCGGCGGCAAACCAGTCTGGACGGGGAAGTAGCCGCGCTCGGGGCGGTCGATGACTCGGCGTCCGAGAGCGAGGTTGCGGTCAAAAGCGCGCGCGAGCTAGAGTTCGCGAGAGCTTCGATCGATTCGCAGCGGGAGCGAGACTGACAGTGGCGATCATCGACCCAAGACACGCCGCTAAGCAACTGGTCTACGAGAGGGTCTTCCGGTCGGCCACGCTCGCGGCGGCGATCCTGGTGCTGCTGATTCTCGGCGGAGTGGTCGTCTCGCTGCTGCACGGCTCCTGGCCGGCGCTCTCGCACTTCGGATTATCCTTCGTGACCCGCGAGGTTTGGAATCCGGTCACCGATAAGTTCGGGGCGCTGGCGGCGATCTACGGCACTGTGGTCACCTCCTTGATCGCGATGGCGATCGCGGTTCCCGTCGGGTTCGGGATTGCTCTGTTCCTCACCGAGATGTGCCCGCCGATGCTGAAGCGGCCGATCGGAGTCGCGGTGGAGTTGCTCGCGGCGGTGCCCAGCATCATTTTCGGCATCTGGGGCCTGTTCGTGCTGGCGCCCATCCTGCAGCGTTACGTGCAGCCCTGGCTGATCGATCACGCCGGCCCGATTCCCGGCATCGGCACGCTGTTCAAGGGACCGCCGTTCGGCATCGGCATCCTGACCGCCGGCTTCGTGCTTGCCATCATGGTGCTGCCATTCATCGCCGCGACGGTGCGCGACGTATTCGATACCGTCCCGGCCATGCTCAAGGAGTCGGGTTATGGGCTCGGTGCAACCAAGTGGGAAGTCATCTGGAACGTCGTGGTGCCGCACTCGCGCGCCGGCATCGTAGGCGGCATCATGCTCGGCCTCGGGCGGGCCCTCGGCGAGACCATGGCCGTGACCTTTGTGATCGGCAATGCGCATCGCATCTCCTCGTCTCTGTTGGCGCCCGGCACGACCATTTCGTCCGCCATCGCCAACGAGTTCACCGAGGCGGTCGGCGAGCTTTACACCTCCTCGCTGATCGCGCTGGGATTGCTGTTGTTCATCATCACCTTCTCGGTGATCGCCGCGGCGCAGGCGATGCTGCGCCGGCTCGAGCGGCGGGCGCTGTCTTCCGTATGAATCGGCGCACCGTGCGCAGGATCAAGAACAGCGCCTTCCTGACGCTATCCTTGATCGCGACGTTGGCGGGGCTGGCTTCTCTTGCCGCGCTGCTGTGGACCCTGATCTCGCACGGGATCGCCGGCTTATCGTGGACTTTGTTCACCCAGATGACGCCGCCGCCGGGGAGCGCGGGCGGCCTGCTCAACGCGCTCTACGGCAGCGCCGTCATGACGCTGCTCGGTATTTTGATCGGCTCGCCGATCGGCGTGCTCGCCGGTACGTATCTCTCGGAATACGGTCACGACTCGAAGCTCTCCACCGCGGTGCGCTTCATCAACGATGTGCTCCTCTCCGCGCCCTCGATCATCATCGGACTCTTCATCTATGAGATCGTGGTCGTGCGCATGGGGCACTTCTCCGCCATCGCCGGCGCCTTGTCGCTCGCGATCCTCGCCATTCCGATCACCTTGAGAACCACGGAGGACATGCTCAAGCTGGTGCCGTCCGGAATGAAGGACTCCTCGGCCGCGCTCGGCGCGTACCCCTGGAGGACCACCTTGAGTGTCCTCTACCCGGCGGCGCGCAGCGGCATCGTCACCGGCCTCTTGTTGGCGGTGGCACGCATCAGCGGCGAGACCGCGCCGCTGCTGTTTACCGCTCTCAATAATCAGTTCTGGAGCAGCGATTTGAACGCTCCGATGGCGAATCTCCCCGTGGTGATCTTTCAATTCGCCCAGAGCCCCTACAAGGATTGGCAGCAGCTCGCCTGGGCGGGGGCGCTCATCATCACGGTGACCATATTGATCCTGAGCATCTCCGCGCGGGTATTTCTCGCCTTGCTGCAGGCGAGGGGCGGGGGCGGAGCGGGTCGATGATACCGTCGCCAAAACCGCCGAAGCATCTCAAGACCCGCGGGCCGGCTGCGACCGCGCCGGCGCGGGTCGAGGCGGGACCGCCCAAGATCGAAATCCGCAAGTTGGATTTCTTCTACGGCGCCCTGCAGGCGCTCAAGAGCATCAACATGGTTTTGCCGGACCGCTCGATCACGGCGTTCATCGGGCCGTCCGGGTGCGGTAAGTCGACGCTGCTGCGTGTCTTGAACCGAATGTACGCGCTCTATCCCCGACAGCGCGCCGTCGGCGAGGTGCTGATCGGCGGGCGGGACATATTGGGCGCCAAGGTCGATGTCGCGGAGCTGCGCTACCGGGTTGGGATGGTGTTCCAAAAGCCGACGCCGTTTCCAATGTCGGTCTACGACAACGTCGCGTTCGGACTCAAGCTCGCCGGTGGAATGCGCAGTGCGGATATCAAGATCCGGGTGGAATCGGCGCTCAAGGATGCGGCGATCTGGGATGAGGTCAAGGACAAGCTGCACGCCGACGGCAGGAGTTTGTCCGGCGGACAGCAGCAGCGCTTGTGCATCGCCCGCACGATCGCCGTGCAGCCCGAGGTGCTGCTCCTCGATGAGCCGACGGCCGCGCTCGATCCCATCTCGACCCTAAAGGTCGAGGAGACTCTGCAGGCGCTGCGCGAGAAATATTGTATCGTGGTGGTGACTCACAACCTGCAGCAGGCGGCGCGCGTGTCCAACACCACGGGGTTCATGTACTTGGGAGAGCTCGTCGAGATCGGCCCCTCGGCGGAAATTTTCACCTCCCCGAAGGACCGCAGGACGGACGACTACATCACGGGCCGGTTCGGATGACGAAGGTCCCGGACGGCTCCGTGCGCATCGATCTTGCCGATGACGCCGCGATTACGCCCACGCGCACGCCGCCGGCGCGCGATTCCATTTTCGATCCGATCATGACGGCGCGCAGCGTGAACGTGCGCTACGGCGACAAGCTGGCAATCCGCGACGTGAGCCTGGACATCGGGCGCAACCAGGTGCTCGCCTTGATCGGTCCATCGGGCTGCGGCAAGTCGACGTTCCTGCGCTGCCTCAACCGCATGAACGACACCATCGCGAGCGCGAAGGTCGACGGCACGATTACGCTCGACGGGCAGAACATCTACGACCGCGGGCAGGACGTCGCGCAGTTGCGCGCACGCGTCGGCATTGTGTTCCAGAAACCCACACCTTTCCCGCACTCCATTTACGCGAACGTCGCCTATGGCCCGCGCATTCACGGTCTCGTCAAGAGCCGCGCCGACATGGATGAGCTCGTCGCGACCAGCCTGCAGCGCGCCGGTCTCTGGGACGAGGTCAAGGAGCGGCTCTCGCAACCCGGCACGAGCCTGTCCGGCGGGCAGCAACAGCGCCTTTGCATCGCGCGCACCATCGCCGTGAATCCAGAGGTCATCCTCATGGACGAGCCCACCTCCGCACTCGATCCGATCGCGAGCGCGAGGATCGAGGATCTGATCGATGAGCTGCGGGCGAACTACGCCATCACCATCGTGACGCACAACATGCAGCAGGCGGCGCGCGTATCGCAGCGCACGGCTTATTTTCATCTGGGCGACCTGATCGAGATCGGCCCCACGGACCTGATCTTCACGAACCCGCAGCAGAGGCTCACCGAGGATTACATCACGGGTCGGTTCGGCTGACCGTCAGCGCAGTCTCAGCAGCTCGTTGATGGAGGTCTTCGAGCGGGTCTGCGCGTCCACGCGCTTCACGATCACCGCGCAGGCGAGCGAGAACTTGCCGTTGGCCGCGGGCAGGCTCCCGGGCACCACGACGGAGCCCGCCGGCACGCGTCCGTAGAGAACCTCATCGCGCTCACGGTCGTAGATGCGCGTGCTCTGCCCGATGAATACGCCCATCGAGATCACCGCGCCGCTCTCGACGATCACGCCCTCGACGATCTCCGAGCGGGCGCCGATGAAGCAATCGTCCTCGATGATGGTCGGGTTCGCCTGCAAAGGCTCGAGCACGCCGCCGATGCCGACGCCGCCCGACAAGTGCACGTTCTTGCCGATCTGCGCGCAGGAGCCGACCGTGGCCCAGGTGTCGACCATGGTGCCGCTATCGACGTACGCGCCGATGTTGACATAGCTCGGCATCAGGACGACGTTCGGCGCGACGAACGCGCCGCGGCGCACCGTGGCGGGCGGCACCACGCGCACGCCGGCCGCGGCGAATTGCGCCTCGCTCCAGTCCGAAAATTTGAGCGGCACCTTGTCGTAGAAGCGCAGCGCCGCGGCTTCGACCGGAGCGTTCGGGGCAATGCGAAACGACAGGAGCACCGCTTTTTTGAGCCACTGATTGACGCTCCAGGCGCCGTCGCGCTTCTCCGCGACGCGTACGCTGCCCGCATCCAGCAGGCGCATGGTGCTCTCGACCGCCTCGCGCAGCTCCGCGGAAGCGTTGCCGGGCGCGATCTCGGCGCGCTTCTCGTACGCGCTCTCGATGGTCGCCGCGAGTGCGGACGCGCTCACGCTCTCGCCCCCTCGCGGCGGTCGAGCGCCCGGACGAGCGACTCCTGCACCCGCCGGCAGGCCTCGTCCGGCAGGACCCGTCCATCCATGTCGGTGATGTAGAAAACGTCCTCGGCACGCTCGCCGACGGTCATGATCTTCGCGCCGTTGATCGCAACCCGCTCGGTTTTGAACACCTTGCCGACCTCGGACAAGAGCCCGGGGCGGTCCGCGGCCACCAATTCCAAGATGGTGCGGTTGTTGCGGTTGTCGAGGCTGAAGTTGACCTGGGTCGGGGTCGAGAACATGCGCACCTGGCGAGGCGCGCGGCGCGTCACGGTCAGCGGCAGATCCTCCGATTGCTTGAGGTTGCGCCATAGGCCGCGCTCGATCTCGCCGACGCGCGTGGGGTCGGCGATGAACGCGCCGTTGTCCTCGAGCACGACGTAGGTCTCGAGGCTGAATCCGTTGGCGCTGGTGATGAGGCGCGCATCGACGACGTTGAGGCCCATCTGGTCGAGCACTGCGGTGGTGCGCGCAAAGCTGTGCACCCGATTCGGGGTGTAGGTGAGCACCGCGGTGCCGCCACGCTCGGCGAGCTGCCGGATCGCGACCAGCGGGGCCTCGTCATCGGGACGGCGCGCGGCGAGGAGGCTCGTGTGCCAGGCGATCTCCTCGGGCGTATAGCGCAAAAAATACGCCTCGGTCCATTGCGACCACACCTTGGCGATTTCCTCATGCGTAACCTGAGGCATGCGATCCCGCGCAGCCTGCTGGGTCTCGCGGATCAGCTCATCCTGGTCCACCGGTGTCTCGAGGCCGCGGCGCAGGGCGCGCTTGGTGCGCTCATAGAATTCCTCGAACAGGCGCGCTTTCCAGGCGTTCCAGAGCTTCGGGTTCGTGCCGCGCACGTCGGCCACTGTCAGCACGTAGAGGTAATCGAGATGCGCCTGGTCGCCGACGCGGCGCGCGAAGTCGTGGATGATATCCGGATCGCTGATGTCTTTTTTCTGCGAGGTGATGGACAGGATCAAATGATTGCGGACCAGCCAGGCGACCAGGCGCGCCTCGTAGCGCCCGAGCCCCTGCTCGAGGCAGAATGCCTCCGCATCGACCGCGCCGAGCTCGGAGTGGTCGCCGCCGCGGCCCTTCGCGATGTCGTGAAAGAGCGCCGCGAGGTAGGCGAGTTCCTGGCGCGGCAGCGATTGCATGATCTGGCTCAGGGCCGGGAACTCGTGGTTGTACTTCGGCATCGCGAAACGGCGCAGATTACTGACCACGAACAGCGTGTGCGCGTCCACGGTGTAGGCGTGGAAAAGGTCGTACTGCATGCGCCCGACTACGCGCCCGAACGAGGGAATGTAACGTCCCAGCACGCCGTAGAGATTCATGCGGCGCAGCTCGTGCGTGACGCCGACAGGTGCGCACAGGATCTCCATGAACAGGCGATGGTGGCGCGGGTTCTGGCGGAATTCCTCGTCGATGAGCGACACGTGCGAGCCGATCAGGCGGATGGTCTCGGCGCGCACGCCGCGCAGCTCAGGATGCTGCTGCAGGAGCACGAACAGCTCGAGCAGCGCCGACGGATAGCGCGCGAACACTTCCGGGTGCGTCACTTCCAGGTAATCATTGCGGATCTGAAAGCGCGGGTTGATGGGCAGCGGCGTTCCGCTCTGAGTCAAAATGGCCTCGCGGAAGAGCTGCAACAGCATCTCGTTCAAGAGGCTCACGTCCATCACGGTGCGGTAGTACTTCTGCATGAGCTGCTCGACCGCGAGCGTGAAGCTCGCATCCTCGTAGCCGAACAGCTTGGCGAGCTTGATCTGATAATCGAAGAGCAGGCGATCCTCGCGCCGGCCGGTGAGCACGTGCAGTCCGAACCGCACCTTCCAGAGGAAGGATTGTCCCGCCTTGAGCTTGCGCAGCTCCTCGCGCGTCAGAAATCCGTGCGCCACCAGCTCATCGAGCGTCTCGGTGCCGAAATGCCGCTTCGCCACCCAGCCGATGGTCTGGATGTCGCGCAAGCCCCCCGGGCTCGATTTGACGTTCGGCTCGAGGTTGTAGGCCGTGTCGAAATAGCGGTGGTGCCGCTCGGACTGCTCCTTGACCTTGGCCTCGAAGAAATCCTGGGAGGACCACAACCGGTCGGGCGCGAGCGCACGGCGCATGCCCGCGAACAGCGGCTCCGGGCCCGCCAGCAGGCGGGCCTCGAACAGGGTGGTGGCAACGCTGATATCGGCGAGGCTCTCATGCTGACAGTCGTCGATCGAGCGCACGCTGTGGCCGACCTCGAGCCCGATGTCCCACAGAAACGTCAGGAATCGCTCGATGTCGGACTGCCAAGCCGCGGAATCGCTCTTCGGCAAGAGCACCATGATGTCGATGTCCGAACTCGGGTGCAGCTCGCCGCGTCCGTACCCGCCGACCGCCACCAAGGCGAGATCGCCCGCGAATCTGCCGGCGTGCTGTACCCACGCGGCGCGCAGCGCCACGTCGACCAGCCGCGCACGGTCGCGCACCAAATCCTCGATCGCCTCGTCCGCGGCAAAGCGCTCGCGCAAGAGGTCGCTCCCGGCATCGAGCACTTGACGGAATACGGCGGGTGAGTACTGGCCGGCGTGCAACGCCTGAGGCACGTCGGCCAGATAGGCCCAATCAGCGGTGTGGTCGAGGAACTTTGCGCCGGCGTTCAAGGAGCTGCCGCCGCCGCCGCCGGCAACGCCGCGGCGGCGCCCAGGGTGAGCACCTCGTATCCCTGGTCGGTGACCAGAATCGTGTGCTCCCATTGCGCCGACAGAGACTGATCCTTGGTGACGACCGTCCACCCATCCGGCAGGAGCCGGACATCGCGGCGGCCCGCATTGATCATCGGTTCGATGGTAAACGTCATGCCCGTGACGAGCTCGAGGCCGGTTCCCGGTTTTCCGTAATGCAGCACCTGCGGGTCCTCATGATACACGCGGCCGATGCCGTGCCCGCAGTATTCGCGGACGATGGAAAAGCCGTTGTCTTCGGCGAACGTCTGGATGGCGTGGCCGATGTCGCCCAGGTGCGCGCCGGGCTTGACCACGCGGATCCCGTGCCACATGGCCTCGTAACAGGCGCTGGTGAGCCGGCGCGCGAGGACGCTTGCGTTGCCGACGAGGTACATCCGACTGGTGTCGCCGTGAAACCCGTCGCGGATCACGGTGACGTCGATGTTGATGATGTCGCCGCTCTTCAGGCGCTTATCCCCGGGTATACCGTGGCAGACCACATGGTTCACCGACGTGCAGATGGTCTTCGGGAATCCGCGGTAATTGAGATTCGCAGGGATCGATTTGAGCTCGTCCACGATGAAGTCGTGGCAGCGCTGGTCGAGCTCCTCGGTGCTGACCCCGGGCCGCACGTACGGCTCGATCATATCGAGCACGCTTGCCGCCAGGCGCCCGGCGGCGCGCATTTTGTCCTGTTCGGCGGGCGTCTTGACGGTCACGTTCATAAGGGTCTTGAGCTTTGTTTCTGGCCAAGGTTCATGGTATAAAGCGCGGCTATTTTTAACAACCCCGCACGCGTGTCGACACGGTCGGCCGGGTGCCCAGGTTATCCTTGACTTCAGGCTTTGCGCCCAGAATTCAAGGATTCCTGGGTTGCCGATTGGGACACGCGGAGGCTCAACCCGACAAGGAGTTTTCATGGCCAGCGTGTCTATGCGACAGATGCTGGAAGCGGGCGTCCATTTCGGACACCAAACCCGCTTCTGGAACCCGAAAATGGCACCTTTCATTTTCGGCGAACGAAACAAGATCCACATCATCAACCTCGAGAAGACTCAGCCGCTCTATGCGGAAGCGGCGGCATTCATCAGGGGCGTGGCGGCGGAGGGTGGCAAGATCCTCTTCGTCGGCACCAAGCGCTCGGCGCGGGACGCCGTGCAGAAGGAAGCCACGCGCTGCAGCATGCCCTATGTGAACCAGCGCTGGCTGGGCGGCATGCTCACCAATTTCAAAACCATTCGCCAGTCCATCAAGCGCTTGAACGAACTCGATGAGATGGCGCAGAACGGCTCGCTCGATCGGCGCGGCAAGAAGGAGGCGCAGATGCTGCGCCGGGAAATGGACAAGCTGCTGCGCAGCTTGGGCGGCATACGCGATATGACCGCGCTGCCCGACGCGCTGTTCGTGATCGACGTCGGCCACGAGGAGATCGCGATCCACGAGGCGAAAAAACTCGGCATTCCCGTGGTCGCCGTCGTGGATACCAATTGCTCGCCGGACGGCATCGACTACGTTATCCCGGGCAACGACGACGCCATGCGCGCCATTCTGCTCTACGCCGGCGGCGTCGCCGACTCGGTGCTCGAGGGCAAGGCGTCGCTACCCACCGTTCCGGTCGGCGAGGACGAGTTCGTCGAGCTGGACGAGGAGGGCAACCCGAAGAAGCGCTCCTCGGCCGCCCGTCGCCCGGCTCCTTCCGCGCCCCGCGGCAAGAAGCCGCCACCGCGCCGCAAAGTGCCGGTCACGGTCATTCCGGGAGCGGCCGCGGTTGTTGCACAACTCGACGAGGTAGAGGCGGAAACCGACGAGGTCGACGCCCCCGAAGTGCCTCCCGTCGAGCAGCGGGCGGCGAGCGCCCCGCGGCGCCGGCCCGTCGGCCGGCGCGTCCCGCCCCGCCCATGATGCCGGGACCTCCATGAACATCACAGCGGATTCAGTCAAGCAACTGCGCGAGCGCACCGGCGCCGGCATGATGGAATGCAAGAAAGCCCTGGTCGAAACCAAGGGCGACCTGGAAGCAGCCGCCGAGCTCATGCGCAAGAGCGGACTCGCCAAGGCCGACAAGAAGGCCGCGCGAGTGGCGGCGGAAGGCACGCTCGCGGTCGAGCGTGACCAGCAAAGCGGCGTCATGGTCGAGGTTAACTGCGAGACCGATTTCGTCGCGCGCAGCGAGGAGTTTCAGGCATTCGCCCGCGAGCTCGCCGCGGCGGCACTGGCGCACTCGCCGGCGACCGTCGAGGCGCTGCTGCAATTGCGTCATGGCTCGGGGACGCTGGAAGACGAGCGGCGAGCCCTGATCGCGAAGATCGGCGAGAACATCGCCGTGCGGCGTTTTGCGCGGGTGACCGCCCCGGGTGCCCTCGGAATTTACGTTCACGGGACGCGGCGCGGCAGCCTGGTCGCGCTCGAGGGCGGGGACGAGACCCTGGCGCGCGACCTCGCCATGCACGTGGTGGGATCCAATCCTGCCTACGTGGATGCAAGCGCGGTGCCCACCGCGGTGCTCGACAAGGAGCGGGAGATCCTCACGGAGCAGACCAAAGGCGAGAAGAAGCCGCCGGAGATCGTCGCCAAGATGGTCGAGGGCCGGTTGCGCAAGTTCCTCTCCGAGATCACGCTGCTCGGGCAACCCTTCGTCAAGGACCCCGACATCACCGTCGAGAAGCTCCTCAAGAAATCGGGCGCGCGCGTGCTGCAATTCGTGCTCTACGAAGTCGGCGCCGGGATCGAGAAGAAACAGGACGACTTCGTGGCCGAAGTGATGAAGCAGGTCCAGAAGCGATGAGGCAGGTCCAGTCGGTGCACAAATCGGAACATCGCAAAGGCGGCGACGGTCCCACGCACTAGCGCTTCCCATTGAACCCAAGACCCCGCCCCGGCGGGGTCTTTTTTATAGTAGGGTACGAGATCATGACGGATACAACGCCCATCGCACGCTACCGCAGAATATTAGTGAAGTTGTCGGGCGAGGCTCTGCTCGGAGGCGAGGACTACGGCATCGATCCGCAGATGCTGAAACGCATCGCCGGCGAGATCCGCGATCTTACGCAGATGGGCGTGCAGGTCGCGGTGGTGCTCGGCGGCGGTAATATTTTCCGGGGTGCGGGTCTGGCCCGCGCCGGCATGGATCGGGTCACCGCGGATCACATGGGGATGCTCGCCACGGTGATCAACGCACTCGCGCTGCAGGATGCGCTCGAGGCGCAGGGCATCTACGCCCGGGTGATGTCGGCGCTGCGCATCAATGAGGTCTGCGAAGACTACATCCGCCGCCGCGCGGTGCGGCACTTGGAGAAGGGCCGGGTGGTCATCTTCGGCGCCGGCACCGGCAATCCCTTCTTTACCACCGATACCGCGGCGAGCCTGCGCGCGATCGAGATCAACGCCGACATCCTGCTCAAGGCCACCAAGGTGAACGGCATCTATGATTCGGACCCGATGAAGAATCCGGACGCGCGCCGCTACACGCATCTGACCTTCGACAAGGTGCTGAACGATCGGCTGAACGTGATGGATGCGACGGCCATCGTGATGTGCCGCGAGAACAATCTCCCGTTGCAGGTGTTCAATCTGTTCCATGCCGGCGACCTGGTGCGCATCGTGCAGGGAGAAGACGTGGGCACCGTCGTCTCCGCCGGACCGTAAGAGGACAATCTATGCTCGAGGACATCAAGAAAGACGCGACTTCCCGCATGCAGAAATGCGTATCGACCTTCAAGGATCAGCTGAAGAAGCTGCGCACCGGCCGGGCCCACACCAGCCTCATCGAACACATCAAGGTCGACTATTACGGCTCGGAAATGCCGCTGAACCAGGTGGCGAATATCGCCACCGAGGACGCGCGCACCCTCACCGTCACGCCCTGGGAGAAATCCATGGTGCCGGTGATCGAGAAGGCGATATACAAATCCGATCTGGGGCTCACCCCGAACACTGCGGGCACCTTGATCCGCATCGCGATGCCCGCGCTCACCGAGGAGCGGCGCCGCGACATCACCAAGATCGTGCGCTCGGAGGCGGAGGGCGCCCGGGTATCGGTGCGCAACGTGCGGCGCGAGGTGATGACCGAGCTCAAGGAGATGCTCAAGGAGAAGCTGATCGCGCAGGACGACGATCGGCGGGCTCAAGAGGAGATCCAGAAGCTTACCGACAAGCACGTCGCGGAGATCGATCACGCGATGGCGGACAAGGAAAAGGAATTGATGCAGGTCTGATCCTGCAAATCACCATGGCCGGCAAGCCGCAACATGTCGCGATCATCATGGACGGCAACGGTCGATGGGCCCGCTCGCGCGGTCTGCCGCGCTCTGCCGGCCACCGTGAGAGCGTCAAGGTCGTACGCCGCGTCGTCGGCGAGTGCGGGCAGCGCAAGATCCGCTATCTGACGCTTTTTGCCTTCTCGAGCGAGAACTGGCTGCGTCCGCCCGACGAGGTCGGGATGCTCATGAAGCTGTTCCTCGATTCGCTGGTGCGCGAGATCGCGAGCCTGCACGAGAACCAGGTGCGCTTGCGCTTCATCGGCGATCGAGCCGCGCTCGGGAGCGACCTCGCCCGGAGCATGGCGGACGCGGAATCCCTGACCGAGGCCAATCCCGGGCTCGGGCTCTCGGTGGCGCTTGCGTACGGCGGCCGCTGGGACATCGCGCAGGCCTGCCGCTCGCTCGCGGCCGACGTCGCCGCGGGCACGCTCGCGCCGGCCGACATCACCGAGGCGCGCCTCGCCGCACGGCTCGCGCTCGCCGGCCTGCCCGATGCGGACCTCCTGGTCCGCACCGGAGGAGAGCGGCGTGTGAGCAACTTTCTGTTGTGGAATCTCGCCTACGCGGAGCTGTACTTCACGGACGTGCTGTGGCCGGAATTCTCCACCTCGGACCTCGACGCGGCGCTCGAGTTCTTCGCGCAGCGCGAGCGCCGATTCGGTAAAACTTCGGCCCAGGTTGCCGCGCAAGCCGATGCTTAGGCTGCGGATCTTCACGGCGATCGTTCTGGGCTGCGTGCTCCTCGTGGGATTGTTCGCCCTCGAGCCCCGCTGGACCGTGCCTGCGTTCGCCGCGGTGTTCATCATCGGCGCATGGGAATGGGCCGCATTCGGCGGGCTGCGCACACTGCCGGCAAGGCTCTGCTACGCCGGCGCGATCGCCGTGCTGCTCTTGCTCGGCTGGCGCTTTACGAGCGACGCCGGACGCCTCGAGATCATCCTTTCCGCGGCGTGCGCATGGTGGCTGCTCGCATGCGCCTGGCTGGTGCTCGCGCCCGAGCGGCATCAGCCGCGGATCACGCTCATATGCGGCGTGCCGGTGCTCGTGCCCGCGTTCCTGGCGCTCGCGCGCCTCGATATCGCGCATCGCGGGTCGGTCGGCGGCCCGATGATCGTCCTGTGGCTCGTGTTCCTGGTCATCGCCGCGGACATCGGCGCGTTCTTCGTAGGACGGGCCTTGGGCAAGCGCAAGTTGGCCCCACGAGTGAGTCCGGGCAAGACCTGGGAGGGGGCGCTTGGGGGCCTCACGACGGTCGCGCTGGTGGCTTGGGGAGGCGCGGTTCATTTCGGACTGCCGGTGCTACGCGCAGTGGCCTTCGGGTGCGCCGTCGGCGTTTTCTCAGTGGTGGGTGATTTGACCGAGAGCATGTTCAAACGCACCGCGGGGCTCAAGGACTCGGGTGTGCTGCTGCCCGGACACGGCGGCATGCTGGACCGGATCGACAGCGTGACCGCCGCGGCGCCGCTTTACGCGCTCGGTCTGATCTCCTCCGGAGCCATTGCATGAGTGGACCTCGCGGTATTGCGATCCTGGGCTCGACCGGCAGCATCGGGCGCTCGACCTTGAGCGTGATCGCGCAGCATCCCGCGCAGTTTCGCGCCTCCGTGCTGGCTGCGCACGGCAGCTGGCAAGTCGTCGTCGAGCAGGCACTCGAGTATCACCCCGACATCGTCGTCCTGGTCGACCCGGCCGCCGCGGCGAAGGCGCGCGCGGCGCTCGAGGAGGCCGGCTCGGCCGTGCAGGTCGACTGCGGGAGCGCGGCCCTCGCCTCGGCGGTGACCGGCGGCAACGTCGAGATGGTCATGGCCGCCATTGTCGGGGCCGCCGGCTTGATGCCGACGCTCGCCGCGGTGCGCGCGGGCAAGCGTGTCCTGCTCGCCAACAAAGAGGCGCTGGTGATGGCGGGCCGGCTGCTGATGGACGAGGTCCACCAGGCGAAAACCCAGCTCATTCCCATCGACAGCGAGCACAACGCGATTTTTCAGTGCATGCCCGCAGGCTATTTGCCGGGCGCGCCCGCGCGCGGAGTAATACGCGTGATCTTGACCGCCTCCGGCGGCCCGTTCCGCACCACCGCGTTCGCCCGCTTCGCGAGCGTCACGCCCGACGAGGCCTGCAATCACCCGAAGTGGAAGATGGGCCGCAAGATCTCGGTCGATTCGGCCACGCTCATGAACAAGGGACTCGAGGTCATCGAGGCGACCCTGCTGTTCAGCTTGCCGGAGTCCCAGGTCAATGTCGTCGTGCATCCCCAGAGCCTGGTCCATTCGCTGGTCGAGTACGCCGATGGGTCGCTGCTCGCCCAGATGGGTGCGCCCGATATGCGCACGCCGATCGCACAGGCGCTCGCCTGGCCGGAGCGGGTCGCTTCCGGTGTAGAATCGCTGGACCTGGGGCAGATCGGGCGGCTCGATTTCGAGCCGCCCGATCACCTGCGCTTTCCGAGCCTCGGGCTCGCGCGCGCAGCGGCGCGCGCCGGGGGCACTGCGCCGGCGGTGCTGAACGCGGCCAACGAGGTCGCAGTGCAGGCGTTTCTCGACCGGCGCTTGAACTTTACCGGCATACCCACGGTCTGTGACAAAGTGTTGCAGCGCCTCGATGCGTGCCCGGTCAAAGCGCTGGGAGATGTACTGGACGCGGACGCCGCGGCGCGGCGGCTGGCGAGCGCGCTGATCGAGCCTGCGCATGGAGCTCTCGCATGAGAATGCTGATTTTTGTCGCCGCCTTCTTGGTGGCGATCGGGATATTGGTCGCCGTTCACGAGTTCGGACACTACTGGGTCGCCAAGAAGCTCGGCTTCAAGGTGTTGCGCTTCAGCATCGGTTTCGGCAAGCCGCTGCTGACCCACGTCGGGCACGATCGCGACCGCACGGAGTATTGTCTCTCCGCGATTCCTCTGGGCGGCTACGTCAAGCTGCTCGACGAGCGGGAAGGCGAGGTGGATCCTCTGGAGCTGCACCGCTCGTTCACGCGGCGGCCGATCACCCATCGCATCGCCGTGCTCTTGGCGGGCCCCGCCATGAATCTCATCTTTGCGTCGTTTCTGTACGCGGTTCTCGCGATGGCCGGCACCGAGGTCATCAAGCCCGTGGTCGGACAGGTTCGGCTCGACAGTCCCGCCGCCGCCGCGGGCTTGCGGCGCGGCGATGAGATCGTCGCCGTCGGCGACTACAAGGTCGAGGACACCGAGGCGCTGCAGATCGATCTCCTGCGGCAAGTATCGGGCGACGGCGTGGTTGCGCTGCGCGTGCGCCGCGACGGCGGCGAGTTGCCGATCACGCTGCACATCGCTTCCGACACCCGTGCGCTCACCGAGCCCGGCAAGCTTCTGCCGGGGTTGGGGTTCGATCTTGCGACCTGGCGCGCCGACACGGTTGTGCAGTCGGCGCCGGACGGCAGCGCCGGAGCGCTCGCGGGACTCAAGGCTGGCGACCGGTTGCTGGCGGTCGACAGCCAACCGATCACCAACAGCTCCGATTTCATCGCGGCGGTGACGCAATCGCCGGGGCGCACGCTCGGCATCGAGCTCGAGCGCAAGGGCGAGCGGCTGCACATCGACGCCGCCATACCGCAAGTCACGGAACAGGGGCGCGCGATCGGCCGGCTTGGAATCACGCTCACCGAGGGCCAGAGAACTTGGCCGCCCGGACTGCTCGAGACCCATCGGTCGGGTCCCCTGGCTGCGCTCGGCGTCGGCGTGCAGAAGACCTGGGAGATGTCCTCGCTCACCGTGCAGATGCTGTGGCGAATGATCACCGGTGAGGTATCGGCGAAGAACATCTCGGGCGTTGTGAGTATCGCCGAGTTCGCGGGGATCAGCGCCTATCTGGGCGTGACCGCGTACCTGGCATTCTTGAGCATCATCAGCGTGAGTTTGGGAGTGCTGAATTTGATGCCGGTCCCGCTACTGGATGGCGGGCAGGTGGTTTATCAACTGGTGGAAGCCGTCAAGGGAAGCCCTCTTTCGGAGCGCGCCCAAAATTTCGGCCAACAAGTCGGAATTGCCTTGCTGGTCGTGTTGATGAGCCTCGCGTTCTATAACGACATTTCCAGACATTTGAACTAACGGGAAATCATGATCAACGTCAAGTTTGCGCCGCACGAGCGGCGCCCTGCTGCAGGCTCTGTCCAGCGAGATTGCATGCGGTCATCGTCGCGTGCGGATTGAATTTCGGCTGATCTGCTTGGTGGCGCTCGCCATCGGGTCACTGGGAGATTCGCAGCTGGCGCAACCCGCGCCGCAGGAGCCGCCGGCCGCCTCGCCGCCGCAACCCGCACCGCCGCAACCCGCGCCTCCGCAGGAGCCGCCGGCCGCCTCGCCTCTGCAACCCGCGCCGCCGCAACCCGCGCCGCCGCAACCCGCGCCGCAGAGCTCGGCCGGCAACTTCGTGGTGGGCGACATCCGCGTCGAGGGGCTGCAGCGCATCTCCGAAGGCACGGTCTTCAATTATCTGCCGGTCAATATCGGCGATCATCTCGATCAGCAGCGCATCGGCGAGGCCATGCGCGCGCTCTACGCGACGGGCTTCTTCCGCGACGTGGAGTTGCGCCGCGACGGCAACACGCTCCTCGTAGTGGTGGTCGAGCGGCCCTCGATCGCCAAGTTCGAGGTCAAGGGTAACAAGGACATCAAGACGGAAGACCTCACCAAGAGCTTGCGCAACGTCGGCCTTGCGCAAGGCAAGACCTTCGACCGCTCGGTGCTCGACGAGGTCAAGCAGTATCTCACTGACCAGTACTTCAGCCGCGGCAAGTACGCGGTGCGCGTCGACACCAAAGTAACGGACCTGCCCGGCAACAAGGTCGACGTGCTGGTCGACATCAAGGAAGGCAAGCGCGCCAAGATCGAGATGATCAATCTGGTCGGCGACAGCAAGTTCAAGGAGAAGGACGTGCTCGGCACGTTCGAGCTCAAGACCCCGAATTGGCTCTCCTGGTACAAGCAGGACGACCGCTACTCGCGCGAATCGCTCACCGGCGACTTAGAAAAGCTGCGCTCGTACTACATGGACCGCGGCTACGCAAACTTTCAGATCGAGTCTACCCAGGTGACGATTGCACCTGAGAAAGACGACATGTACATCACCATCAACGTCAACGAGGGCGATGTCTTCAGGATCTCGGAAATCAAGCTCGCGGGCACGATGGTGGTTCCCGAGGAGCAGCTGCGCAAGCTTTTGCTGATTCATCCCGGCGACATCTACTCGCGCAAGCAGGTGACGAGCTCGCAGGAGCTCATGAGCTACCGTCTGGGCGCGGACGGCTACGCGTTCTCGAAGATCGATCCCGTGCCGAATCCCGACAACGACAAGAAGACCGTCTCGCTCACCTTCTTCATCGAGCCGGGCAACCGGGTCTACGTACGGCACATCAATTTCAACAACACCACGGCGATCAACGACGAGACGCTGCGCCGCGAGATGCGCCAGCTCGAGGGCGGTTGGCTCTCGAACTCTGCGATCGAGCGATCCAAGGAGCGTATCCAGCGCCTGCCCTATGTCGAGAAGGTGGAGTTCGAGACCAAGCCGGTGGCCGGCAGCGCCGATCTGGTGGACGTCGACTACAACATCAAGGAAGGCTTGCCCGGACAATTCGGCGGCGGCATCGGCTATTCTGAGGCGCAGAAGTTCAGCATCAACGGCAACTTCGTGCACAGCAACTTCATGGGCTCGGGCGAGCGCATTGCACTCGAGGTCAATGCCGGCAAATACAGCAAGACCTACACCTTCGCACACACCGACCCGTACACGACCATCGATGGGATTGCGCGCACAACCTCCTTGACATTTCGCGACGTTACGCAATTCGTCGCGGCGGCATCGAAATTCTCGACCAAGCAGCTCACGCTCGCGGAGACCTTCTCTTATCCGATCACCGAATACCAGTATCTGTCGGCGGGCGTCTCCGCCAACAAGAACGAGCTCGTCGTCTCGCAGGGCTACAGCGCGCAACAGGCAATCAACTGGGTGCAGCACAACGGCAACACCTTCACGCGCTATCTCGACGATACCAACGGCGATAACGTCATCAATTCGCTCGATAGCCCGTACACCGTGTACGGCACCAACTTCTACTCGTACGAGCTATCCGGCGGCTGGAACCTCGACACGCGCAACCGCGCGCTGTTCGCCGATCGCGGCATGCACCTGGCGCTATCGGGCCGCTATGCACTGCCCTTCAGCGATGTGAAGTACTACGCGACCAATCTGCAGTTCCTGCAGTACGTCCCGCTCTGGCACAAATGGCTCTTGTCGTACAACGCCAGCGTGGATTACGCCTCGGCACTCGGGAAGACGACCTTCCTGCCGCCCTATTTGAATTATTTCGCCGGCGGTCCCGACAGCGTCCGCGGTTATCGAGAAAGCACGCTCGGCCCCAGGGATAATATCGGCATCGGCAATCCGTTCGGCGGTAATTTCCGGGTCATCAGCCGCCTCGAGCTGCTTTTCCCGGTACCCGACAAGTGGAAGAGCGCCGCTCGCGTGAGCTGGTTCTACGACATGGGGAATGTGTTTTACACGGGTAACAAAGTCAAATTCCTGGGAGAGGACGACATTACGCCGGTCGACTACCACTTCGCGTATGATAAACTGAAGAGATCGACAGGAATCGCGGTCCAGTGGCTTGCGCCCCTGGGCCTCTTCCGTTTCTCGTACGGCGTCCCGTTGAATGCATACCCGGGCGACACGGTGAGATTCAACGATGAAACGGAGCGTTTCCAGTTCTCTATCGGTCAGGCGTTCTGACGCAAATATCAAAATCGAGGTCTTTAAAATAAATATGTCGACTTTCAATCGCAGCATTCCGTTTCTGGCTTTGGCCCTGTGCGGGTTTCTGGCGGCGGGCCCGGCAAGCGCGGAAATCAAGATCGGCTATGTCAATTTCAACAAGCTCCTCGAAGATGCGCCGCAGAGCAAAACCGCCATGCAGACGCTCGAGAACGAGTTCGGGCCGCGCCGCCGTGAGCTCATGACCATGCAGAACGATCTTAAGGCCAAGGAAGACAAGCTGCAGAAGGAGGGCGCGGTCATGTCCGAATCGGACCGCAATAACGCCGAGAAGACTTTCCGCGACGGGCAACGTGAGTTCTCGCGCAGGTACGGAGAGTTCCAGGACGACGTCAATACGCGCAAGAACGAGGAAATCGGCAAGGTTCAGCGTTACCTCGTTGGCGAGATCCAGAACTACGCGAACGCGCAGGGCTTCGATCTGGTGCTGGGCGATGTGTTCTTCGCCAAGCAGCCGCTCGACATCACCGCTGCGGTGCTCACCGTGCTGCAGAGCAAGCCGGCTGCGATAGCAGCTCCGGCGACGCCGCCCGCCAAGGCGCCGGCCAAGCCGACTGGCAGCAACAAATAGCGCTTCGATCCTTTCGCACCGCGATGTGCAGGACAGGTTCCCAGTGCAAGAGGAATTCAGCCTAGGGGAATTGGCCGTACGGTTCGCTTTGGAGCTGCGCGGTTCGCCTGATATCCGCGTGTCGCGGGTCGCGACGCTCTCCCATGCGGCTCCGGGCTCGCTCAGCTTCCTCGCCAATTCGCGCTATCGAAGGAACCTGCCGGCGACGCGCGCGAGCGCCGTGGTGCTCGCGGCCGTCGACGCCGACGCTTGCCCGGTGGCGGCGCTGATCGGCGCAAATCCGTACTTGAGCTATGCGCACATCGCAACGCTCCTGCACCCTGCGTCCAAGGCGCCCGCAGGCATTCACGCGACGGCGGTAGTCTCGCCGCGCGCCCGGGTCGCGGCCTCCGCCGCTGTGGGTGCGTTGGCGGTGATCGAGGATCGGGCGGAGATCGGGGAGCGCGCCGAGATCGGTCCCGGGTGCATCGTGCAGGCAGGTGCGCGCGTCGGCGCGGACACCCGG
>Ga0182030_10000335_pt1 | contig 84888 bp, 52 predicted proteins | sample 812S3MmetaG_FD_121299 | JGI IMG/M metagenome (GOLD analysis project Ga0182030, IMG submission 121299) | Permafrost microbial communities from Stordalen Mire, Sweden - 812S3M metaG (Illumina Assembly) | ecosystem: Environmental > Terrestrial > Soil > Wetlands > Permafrost | place: Sweden... | reverse complement strand
CAGACTGGCGCTTGGTTGAAATCAGCCTGACCTCTGCCCCTCCGCCCGGCGCTCCGGGGCAGAAGTCAGGAGAGCGCGACCCCCGCGCCCCAACACGATGCCGCGCCAACTAAACTTCGCTTCGTTCCTGGGTGGCATGAGAGATGCTTGCCGGCTCCCAGCCACAAGGGCATGTTATACTCAAAACCGCCCCCGTGCCGTATCCCGCTCCGCGCGGGAACCCTCGGCACCGGGTCCCCGCCGCCTCAATGATCGGCGGCCCGGTTTTTTGAGTATAACAGCCGTCTTGTGGCCAGGAGCCTTCGCGCCTGTCACGGGGCCTGCTTGGCTGCTCCCCGCGCCCCCAGGCCAGCCAGCAGGCCCCGCGCCAGTCGCTCCCGCATCTTTCACGCCACCCCGTCACTCCGCTGGCTTTCGAGTTGATCAGGCGCGGCAGAGAAGGCGCTCGGGTGCCGCGGTCGAGTGCTGCGCGCTGCTAGGTTCGCGCGCCACGGCCGCGGCGTCGCGCCGTCACGGGCAGCAGCGGCGCCGTGAGCTGCTCGTACAGGCGGAACAGAAACTCCACCCGCTCTCGATCACTCGTAAACCGTTCCGCCCGGTAGCAGCGCTCTACAGCGCGATCCAGTTCACTATGCGCCCGCTGCAGGGCGGGCGGCATGGTAGCCGGGTCGTAAAGGTCTGCCAACGTGCTCATGCCGCGCGGCGGTAGGTGTGCGGCGCGTGCGTCCAGAACAGCGCGGGCCTTTAGTTCCACGCGGGCGCGTTGCTCCGGTGTCGGCTTCGGCCACGGAAAGTTATTATAAGCTAATCCCGCAGAGTACCGGTAATCCGACTTCAGACGCCCGCAGACTGAGCGTACCCACGCCATGTGTATCGCCGAGGTGAGGATGCCAAACGTGAACACCGTTGCTCCGGGGACGGTGTAAATCAGATTGCTTGCGATCACATCCGCAGACACCACAGCCATCGGAATGTAGTGCCGCCTTTCGGATGAGACCTCAGGCACGGCGAGATAATCGGCGGTTGGTTGCCGCAACTCTCCAAAGACCGAAGGTATTGCGGCTTGTTCCCTGGTAATTTGCTTTTCGCTCTGACAGCGGAACTCCCGGACTTTTTCCACGCGCTCACGAATTGGTGCAAGGTCCCGCCATCGGCCCGGAGTGCTTCCATTTAGCCAAATGCACCACCGCCCGATCCCATTAATCAACTCAACAGAGCCAATAAAAGGACGGATGAACGACGCGGCTTGCGGACAGGATGCCAGCAACCTCCTGCGCTCGGCGTCATCGAGCAGGAGAAAGCCGCCGTCAACTGGCTTACTGCCATAGACCATTGGTTCGACGCTCGCCAACGGCTCGCGGCGTTTGCTCACCCACACATCCGCACCTTCCACAAGATACGGGTTTATGTTTCTGACACGCACAACCGTCGGGTTCGTTCCGTCGTAGTCGTAAATGCGTTTGTCTGGGTTTTCGAAAGCGGCAAACCCGATGATTATTACGTGAACGTGTGCCTTACCTCTCGCTTCGCTTTCCCACGGAAAGGTGCGGTGTGCAAAATGGATTTTCAACTGCCATCGCTGAAACAGATCGCCCCACAAGATCCCCACTTGCTCCCCCTGGCTGATCGAGTTCGTTGACACAAAGCCAACCGCTATGCGTGTGCCGTGTATGTATTCCGCCGCTTTGAAATACCAGCCGGTGACGTAGTCCAAGACGCCCGCGCCTTTCAGTTGTCCACAGACATGTTCCAACTCCACCTTCTGCTCGCCGGTCTGAAATTGTTTGCCTATGAATGGCGGATTACCGAGGACGAAGGAGCACTGCTCGCGTGGCAGGACGGTGTTCCAATCTGTGCGGAGCGCGTTCGCTTGGACAATGTGCGGCGACGTGCGCAGCGGCAAACGTTCAAACCGTTGCCCAAACGTCTGGGCTGCTTGGCCGTTTAGTTGGTGGTCCATCAGCCACATCGCCACTTCCGCAATGCGTACCGGCCACTCGGACAGCTCGATGCCGTAGAACTGGTCCACGTCCACTTTGCACAGCTCGCGGACGTTCAGCGCCTGCTGTTCAGTGCCGTGGAGTTCCCCGATCACCTCAATCTCGAGCTGCCGCAGCTCGCGGTAGGCAAGCACCAGGAAGTTGCCGCAGCCGCACGCCGGGTCGAGCAGCTTCATGTTCCGCAGCTTCGTCTGGAAGGCCTCCAAGTTCGCCCGGCGCCGAGTTGAGCGGTCGCCCTGGAGTTGCTCAAAATCCGCTCGCAGACCATCCAGGAACAGGGACCGGATGACCTTCATGATGTCCCGCTCGCTGGTGTAGTGGGCCCCTTGCTGGCGGCGTGCGCGGTCATCAATCACACCTTGAAACAGCGATCCAAATACGGCCGGCGAGATCCTTTCCCAATGGAATTCGCAGCAGTCGAGAAGCGCCTTGCGCATGCCTCGGCTGAACCGCGGGAAGCCCAGCCGCTCCGCGAACAGCCCGCCGTTCACGTACCGAAAGCCGTAAAGCGGGTCGGTGTCGTCCAGCCGGGTTTCCGCCCGCGGGTCATTCAACCAGTCAAACAGCATGTTCAACTGCCCACCCAGGTCCGTGCCGTCCTCCCGCGTTTGCTGCCGGACGAAGTTGGCGAACGCTTCCGGCTCGAAAATCGTGGTATCCTCCGCGAAGACGCAAAATAGGATCCGCACGAGCAACCGCTCAAGGTCGTGTCCCCCAAAACCGCCGGCCTTCAGCGCGTCGTGCAACTCGCACATCTTGGAGTAGGCCTTTTCATTCGCGGGATCTTCCGGGTCCAGCCGGACGCGCGTCTGGCCCAGAATGAACGCAAACGCCTTGAGATTGCGCGGAAGGTCGGCGAGCGCAAACGCCAGCCGCGACGGCGACCGCCCCGCGGCACCTGGCAGGTTTTGCTGTTCCTCCGGCTCGAGGTCGTAGAGGACGATGTTGGCGAAATCGGAAACGAGCACGAAGCGCGGGACGTCCTCGGAGCGCCCCGCGCGCGTCAGGTCCTCGATGTAGGCGAACGCCTGCGTCTGCGCCTGCGCCAGGCTCTGACCCCGGCTCTTGTGCTCCGCGATCAGCTTGCCACGCCAGAGAAGGTCAATGGCGCTGACGTTCCCCTGCAAGTTCCGGACGTTTTCCTCAAAACTCGCCACTGAGGCCCGCCGGATGCCGAACACCTCGAAAAACTCGTTGTAAAACGTCTGCTTGTCGGCGCGTTCCGATCGCGCCGCGCTCCACTCGCGCGCAAACCGGATCGCCCGGGCGCGGACTTCACTCCATGAAAGGTGCGGCATTCTGCCGCTCAGATTAGCCCGCAATGGACTTTTCGCAAGGCCGCAGGTGGCGCCGCCACCTGCGCGCGCCCGACGGGGGGCCTCGGGCCGCTTTCTCGCGGCTGCGCAACATTGTGCACATTCCGACGCGACACGCGGGAGGGGAGGGAGGGGGGAGTGTTTGTTTGATTGATTTCGGCAATATTGCAAAAAAAGCGGCCCCTTCGGTGTTTTAATCTTGCGCCACGTTTACTTTGGGGTATGGTGGTCCCGGAATGGCAACGATCAATACACTCGACGTGCTGGCAGCGGAGTCCGAGAAGCACAAACGGATTGCGCGCAAGATCGACGACCTCATTGAGGACCTGAGAAGCCTCGGCGAGGCGGATCAAGCAGAGGGGCCGCTTGCGGCCGCTGCCGTGGCGCCGGTCGCCAGGGCAGGGGGGACCATCAGCCCGCCGGGCAACCTGGCGGCAGGACCGGACCCCGGCCGTGATCTCATCGGCCTTTCCCAGACGGACGCTTGCATGCGCGTCCTCAAGGAGGCCGGAACGCCGCTGAAACGCGAGGAGCTGATCAAACGCGCCAACGCGCGCGGGGCGAACATCACCAGCCCGGCAAATCTGTCGACCGTGCTCAGCCGGTCATCGGCGTTTGACAACGTCAGCCGCGGCTATTGGCAATATCGCCCGGAGCCCGAGCGCCCCCAGGACTAATTTTCTGGTCGGGATGATCCGACCGGGTTGAAGGAGGCCACCATCATCATAATACACAGGAGCGCGACACGGGTGCAGCCGCCCGCGACAAGCGCGATGACACCGCACTGTGCGGCACACGAGGGGTGAAAAAACACCGGGCGACGTGACCATCCGACGAAAGAGAATCACGCCGCCCGCAGGCTACAGAATACAGATCGCAGTCGGAAGCTATGCTTCTGGCTGCGGTTTCACCTAATCAATACTACTCCTCTCAGTTCAAGAGTCAACCGCATTCCTGCTCGTGTCGCGGCCGGGGCGTTCCGGCAGCCATTGGCGGTCCACGCCGCGCCGACACTGGCCGAGACCAGGTGAACCATTCCCCGTTCGTGGCCCGGCGCTTGGCTGAACGATCACGCCTGTCAACAACGCAAAGTACGCTATCCATGAAAGTCACATTCTATCTCCCCGCCCACCCGTCCTATTTCGACAACGAGTACACCCGGCAAGAAATCGACGAAGCCCTGGCGCTATACGACCACCAGACAGGAGGCCTCATCTCGAAGGGCATCGCCCAAGGGAACGTCCGGCGCGAGGTTGTGCAGCTGCGGGAGCCGGGGAAGGAGGTCACTTTCGCATTCGACAGCGCCGGTTACGGTGACGGCGTGACCGTGCTGCCCGGGGCCAAAGACCTCGCCGTCGCGCAAGTCCGCTTCGTCGAGCGGTACAACCTGAAAGCCCATGTCGAGGGCATCACCGTAGCGCTCAAATTCAATCGTCGGCAACGGGGCCGCTGACGGCTACGGAAGACACTCGGCAGTGATTCGGCTTGGGCGGCCCGCCCAAGCAGGCGCCCAGATGGATCGCCGCGCTGCTTGCCCGCCCGATCCCGGTCACCGCCCCCACATCGGCCGCCCCGCGTCCGGAGCACAGTGAGTCAAGCCGCGGGCAGTAGCTTCCGCAGGATCGGCTGGAAAGCCGGGTGCGTCTTCGCACGCTTGATGATCTCAGCAACAATGCTCCTGTCCATCGGGTCATGCGGCCTCGCGCTCCGGTCCGCCATGCGAGCGCTCAAGTAGTCAACATCTGTCCTGAAAGCGTCGCCGAAGTTCACATCGCTATCCTTGTAGAGGTAACGATGCTGACCAGGTCTAAGGGTAAACGAATGAAGGCCGTGCGACGATTCCGTCAGGTTGATGACCACGCAGGCACCCCCGTGAGCGGCAGGGTCAGAAATCACAATCCACAGGTGATCAATGGTCCCGCTCGGGCACCAGACGAACGTATCCCCACGCTTCACGCCCGTCACGCCCTTTGGAGCGCCGCCTTTGCGTTCTGCACGGAGGCAATTTCGCGGCCAACGCGGTCCGCCTCATCCTCGTCTTCGATGAGCTGCTCCAGGACGTCCTCCGGTGGCAGCGGAATGGACCTTTTCCCCTTCTCCTCGGGATTCGTCCACTCGGGCCAGATTTCGTGCAGCAAGCCCGCAATGCTCCCGTGCTTCGCGATGAGCTTGCGGATGAACGCGTCCGCATGGTCCAGGGCCTCGCGCTCCCGGTCCGAGAGGTAGTCATAGTCAGGCTCGGACAAAAGCTGGACAAAGTTGCCGTCGCGCGGGGAGAAGTGTTTCGACCACTTCACCATGTCCGAATTCCCGCGCATCACCTGCGCCTTGATCAGGTTGTAAGTCCGGCTCAGGACAATTCCCTTGGGCATCGAACAAAACTCGTCCCCCGTGATCGGCCTGTGCCATTTCGCCAGCGCCTCGCGTTCCCCGGCATACATCGTCTTCAGCAGCACGAAAATTGAGATTCTCGCGGGCTTCCACTTCCGGGTCACGTACGCCGCTGCCGCGACGGCTTTGTCAATGTCAAAAACGAATCGTGTCATCATTAACGGCAGTTGCGGATGGTTCTCTCCCAAGCACACTACACCCGGCTCGGCCCCGCGTAAATCCCCTTTTTCGCGGTTTGCCGGGAACCCTGAGATCCGCTGCTTCCGGCCGTGCAGTGCCGCCGTGCCGCCGGGGGCGCGTTCGAGCGCGCAAGGCGGCGTGCGCCGATTCAATCGGTCGAGTTTCGGGCGGCTTCCCCGAGGGCGCTTAGAATGAAGAGGCCCGCTGACCGCCCTGGTCCACCCCCTGGCCCGCGAGTCGTCCGCTTGGATCCGCCCGCGTCTCTGCTTCGATTTCACGGGCTGCACGCCCGATCTGTGGATGCGGATTTAGGAGTGGCACTCCGCGCCCGCTGACGGCTGGATCGCCCGGAGAAGGCCGACGGCTTGTCCGGCCTCAATAACCGGTTGGCCGAGCCGCCGGAAATGGGGGTTGCCGTGGCTGGCGGCGGTCTGGTATCCCGTCCGGCGAGCATTGCGCGGCGCGGAGCATGAACTATTTCATCTGGCACAAGAAGCAACCCCAGGGGCCGTTCGACGAAAACGCCATCCTCGATCTGCTCAGGCAGGGGAGCGTGACGCGGCAGACGCTTTTATCTCCCGAGGGCAGCCAAGGGGTCTGGGTCGCCGTTGAGGATGTTTTCCCCGCCGGTAGCAAACCGGGCGCATCGGCCACGGGCCAGTCCCAGCCATCAGCGCCAACGCAAGCCAACACCGGCGATCCAACCGGCATCGATCTTCCCCCGGTTATCCCCCCGCCTTCGGTGCCAGCACAGCAGCAACCCAATTGGATCGGCAGCCCAAATGCCGTCGCCGAACTCCGGCTTGCCTCCGGCGCGACGATGCGGATCAAGGAGGTTTACCTCTACAACCAACGAAAACTCGAGGTGCTGGAGCGGGGCAAGCAAGAGGCAATGCGCCTGCTTGGCGGTGTTTCCTCGCCATATTCGCCTATTGGAGATCCGATGTGGGTTGTGCTCGCCTCCACAATGAACCGCCTGATCGAGCAGCGGGAATCCAAGAAGTCAGTTGCCGAGGGCCAGACCATGCTTGCGGAGCTCGCCCGTCTTGACAGGGTGATCCACGAGTATGGGTGGTGCTTCCCGCTGGGGCAGGTCGAACAAATCGACCGGCCGTTTCCAAGCCTCTGGCGCGTGCCGTTGTCGGACCAAGCCTACATCCATAACGGCTCCGACTTCGTTTCCCTCAAAGACGAGGCCGGATTGTCTTTTGCCATCCGGTGGGGGCTGGTCGAGAGTTACAGATACCTCGACGCCCCCTGAGTGCACCTCCTGAGGTTTCGACGCACCCTTGATCTTCTTGATTGGCGAAGACGGGGAGATCCCCGGACGGCCGGGGCAGGGGCATGATTTTGACGGGGCCAGAGTTCCCTCGTCCTAGGCTGGAAGGGTCACCATCCGTTGCCAGAGCACTACAGAGAAGGCCACGATCCGGACCGCCCGAGCGCCGGAAACCGCGCCATGGCAGGCCAGTTGATGCGATAGAGAAGGCGGGGAGAAGGCCGGAAAAAGCGCCCGATTGTATCCCCATTGTATCCCGCAGCCTGTTTTTTGGGTGGAATTGGGGCGAAGTGAGTTTAGGCGAAACGCGTTTTCCCCAATGTTTACGGCCTTATCTCGACTGTCTTAAACCCTAATGAACACCCTGGGAAGATTAAGAGTCAACTGCTCTGCCAATTGAGCTACCGAGGCAACCAGCTGATGAAATTTTGGCAGAGGCGGGGCGAAATGCAAGCGGTTTCGCACGAGAATCCCGGACCGGGAATCCCCGCCCGTTTCCTTTCCCGCGGCGGGGAATGTGGCCGAAGATGGCGCGTTGTATCCCGCGCAGCGGGTTCCGCCATGGCAAGGCTGTGGGCTCTCGCGGTCGCTTGCGCGTGTGGACCTTGGGCCGACCGGCAGACGGCTTCTCAAGGGGGAAGGAGCGCGGGGATCGGTCACGGCAGCACCGCAGACCGGAAAAAACGCGCGGGGGAGGCCAAGGCGGGGTTCTCCACGTACTGGAATACGCCGTTCAAGGGCGTGTTGGTGCTGACGGTCGACCAGTTGGCGAGATCGGTCGAGACCTCCACCCGATAGGCGAGGCCGTCCACGCCGCGGAATTGGATGCAGATTCCCGGGACGCCTTCGCTGACCGTGGCAACGCTGTCGGGCCGGAGCACCGCGGCCAACTGCGCCGCCAGGGCCTCGATCTCCGAATCGATCAACTGAGTGCCCAGGGCGGGCGCGCGGAGGAGCCAGGGTGAGCCGTCGCTCAGGGGAGGGGCGGCCAGAACCTGGCCGATGCTGGTAAACACGCCTCCCGGCTGCCCGGTGCGCAATGCATCCAGCGATGCGGCGATGAGCGCCGTGCCAGGGGAATTCGAAGACACCACGAGTGACTGGGCGATCCCGTTGGTGGTGTCGGACCAGGCGAACATCCCGTCCATCACCGCCGCCCAGGCACCGGGATTGGCTTGGTTGGCCGAGACAAGGTCCAGCGGGGCGTTGGTGTTGAACAGCGGCGCCAGGACGGCGATGTGACGCCAGTCGTTGGTGGGCAGCGTCAGGAACCAGGGGGGCGCTTGGGGATCGGACCAACTGCTCTCGCCAGACCATCCCGCCCAAGTGGCAGCATCAATGGCCGACGACTTCAGGTAAACGGTCTGCCATGGCGTCCCGCGGTGCACCTGTCCCAGAGAAGCCGTGTCCAGAACAGGCCCGGACGGGAAGGTCCAATCGCTGGAACATCGAACGCCGGGGTCCTTCACGCGCATGTCCGTCAGGGTCGGGCTGCCGTAGGCCATCGTTCCGACCCCCGGCCACGGCTCGTAGCGCTCGTTGATCCTGCCGATATTGCCAATCGTGAAGCCCTCCCGGACGGAGGTATCGTAATCGGTGTAATTCGTGCTCAGTTCCCCGGCCAGCGACAGGTCGCCGAGGGTGTAATGCACCAACGGGTCGTTGGCCTGCCAGGAAATATAGAGATACATGTTCCGGGTCGCGACGTAAGGTGATTCAAACTGGTTCGTGAGGTAAAGCGGCCCTTCGAAAGGACCCGCCAGCGGTGGCAACCGCGCCACGTTTGTACGGAAGAAGTTCACCTCGCCGGCCACGTCCCACCCGGGCGGGTTCACCGGCGGAGTGCTCCAAACGAGATCGTTCGTGTTCAGGCCCAGCGAGGCCGCGATCTGGTTGACGATCCCCCAAGTGGGGGAGGAGGGGTCGGTTCCGCCGTAACGGTTGGTGATGAACATGCTGCCGGAAAAGCCGTTCAGGCCCGTGAACTGGGCGCCGTGCATCAGGTTGGTCGTGATGTCAAACGGAGGGCGGGTCGCCGTCAGGTTGACATAATCCACGATCCGCTGGGCCTGGAGATCGTAAAGAAAGCAGAGCAGGCTGGCGGACAGATTGAGGGTCCACTGCGGCACCGGGAAGCCGGGAGTGGCCTCGAACCAGGTCTGGACCGGTGCGATCAGTGCGTTCTGAGAGCTGGAGTAACTCGAATTGGTCAGGAGCATGAAATGCGTGGTTGCGGGTGTAAAGGGCACGACCATGGAATTGACCGGGAAATACGGGCTGAAGCCGGGCCAGGTGTTCGAGTGGATGATCAGGGGAGGGGGGGGGAAGAGGACGACATGGTTCGAGTATGGGCCCACCGTGCCGCCGCTATTGGTCCCGACCAGCCCGCCATCGGCGCCCGTGATCGTCGCCGTGATGTCCGCAACGGCTTCCAGGAGCAGGTCTCGCGGATAAGCGTTGGTGACAGAATTCCAGAACTCCAGGCCGAACTCGTTGGTGATCGAGAGCAGGTACATCTGGTTGGTGAGGTAGGGTGTCTGGTCCGTCGCGAGGTGCTTGAGAAACTGCAGCCGGCGCCCCACCTCAATCTTGCTGCGCAGCTCCAGTTCATTGAAGTTGGGAAAGCCCTTTTTCGCCCCGATCACGAGCGGAATCCCGCGGACCATGTCCAGCGGCCCGACGCGGATGTTGTTCGGGTCTTCAAGGTTCCGCATCAGGGGCGGGAAGTTGACGAAGGAGGCGTGATCGGTGAGTTCCTGGTAACCTACGATGAAAACCTGGGTCCCATTCGTGTGCGTGGTGAGGAAGATCGGGCGGAACACCGTTGGGAAGGCGTCGGTGGTGCCGAAATACCGGTTGGTGGCCGCATCATAAAGGTTGGCCGCGAGTTGCAACACCCGGTGGAGCGGGGGGGAATACTCGTTGGTCGGATAGACCTGGATTGCGTTCAAGCCGGACGGATACGGGGCGTAAGCCCCAAGGGCCTGCGCCACCACCGCGGCATCCGACGCCATCAACTGGGAGGCGACGTTCGTGAAGAACGCGGTGGGGTCGTCAGTGCTCAGAGCACCGGGGGCCCGACTTCCAAGGCCGGCCAGCAAGAGGGCCATCACCAGCATCCCGGCCCAGGCGCGGTGCCCGCGCGGGGCCGAACTCACGGGTGCCGTGGCTGTCTTCTTCGTGTCCATAAGCTATGATGCTCCTTCTGGAGCGAACCGTCACGGATTACGTTTTCTGAATCCATGGCCCGCGTCAATTCTGTTCAGAGGGTTTCTGTCCGGCCCCTCGCCGCTTCGGACAGGTCCCGCCGACCTCGGGCCGGGATTGTTGGATCCGGCCACGTCCGCGAACAGTGTCATGAGAACGTTTCCAAGCCGTCATGGGCGCGTCATGCAAGCCTGTCAGTCAATGGGGCGTCGGTTGGCGATTCATGAACACCTTGGGACATCTGCGGATTGAGGAAATCCGGCTGGCACCCGGCGAGGAGTGGCAGGAGCCCTCGCCGGTCTGGCGTTTTCTGCGGCTCGGATCGGGCGCGGCCTACTGGCTGGACCCGCTCAACCCGCGGGCGCTGAACGAGGGCGAGGTCATCATCATGGGGCCTTCGGCGAAGGGGACGGTGCGGGCGAGCCAGATCGGGGATGTCTCGCTGCAAGGCTTCAGCTTTTCCCCGGCGATTTTGTGCGGGTTTTTCACCGTTCAGGAGCGGCAATATTTGGAGCCCAGCGACCCGCCGGCGTTTCCGGCGATCCGTTTTCTGCCCTCGACCCACCCCATTTCGTTGAAATTCGCCACCCTGGCCGCGACCAGGCCGGCGGAGGCCACCTTGGGCCAGCGGGTGGAACTGCTGGGGTTTGTGGCGGGCATCCTGGAAGAGGAGATCCACCGCGAGGAGCGCCCCCGGCCGCGCGGGACATCCGCCCGGCGCCGCTTTGAGCAATTGATCGCGCAAATGCCCGATCTGGAGATCATCAACCACACCCCGGCCGAATTGGCCACCCTGTGTGGTTGCAGCCCCCGCCATTTCAACCGGGTGTTTCGCGCCTGCTTCGGGGTTTCCGTGCGCGCGCGCCAGACCCAGTTGCGGCTCCTCAAGGCCCGGCAGTTGATGGCCGAGAGTGACCGGCGGATCATGGAAATCGCCGGCGAGTGCGGCTACCGGAACCTGAGCCTGTTCAACCTGGTTTTCAAGCGCGAGTTCGGCATGACACCCTCCGAGTCCCGGCGGAAAGCGAAACAGAAGTGATGTTCCCGGGACATCCCGGGGACGGCGTCACTGAAACGTCACCGCCGCGTCATGCCCGCGCCACAGCTTGTGCCTACTTTGCGCGCGCGATGAACTACGAACCAACAAACGGTGGCGGGGTCGGGCCGAGGGAGGGGGCGGACCGCCGGGTCGGTGGCGGGTATTTGCGCTCGCTGGTGCCGCTGGGGTGTTTCCTGGCCGCGATGCTCCCCGCCGGTGTCGGGGCGGCGGAAGCCCGTGATCCGCTGCTCGAGCTGATGATCCAGAAGGGGATGGTCACCCCCGAGGAGGCGACCAAGGTGCGCGCCGAGGCGGATGCCTTGCTGGCGAACTCGGGGGCGGCCTTTAGCTCGCCGCCGTCCTCCAAATGGGCCATGGCCGACAGCATGAAGCGGCTGGAACTCTTCGGGGATGTCCGGGTCCGCTACGAGGACCGTTTGGTGGAAGACCCCAAGAATGCCGAGATCCACCTCCAGCGCGCTCGTTATGCCCTGCGGCTGGGGCTCCGGGGGGAGGTGTACGACGACTTTTATTTCGGCCTGCGGCTGGAAACGGCCGCGAATCCCCGGTCTCCGTGGGTGACGATGGGGACCTCGACCAGCTCCACCTCCGCTTACCAAGGCCCCTTTGGAAAATCCACGGCGGGCATCAACCTGGGGCAGATCTACCTTGGCGGCCGGTTTGGCGAGACCATGGAAGTCACCATCGGGAAGATGGCGAACCCGCTCTTCACCACCCCGATGGTGTGGGACTCCGATCTGGCACCCGAGGGGATCACCGAGCGTTTCAAATACAAGGTTGGCCAGGCTGATTTCTTCGCCACCTTCGGGCAGTTCCTTTACGAGGACACGAACCCGACCGACACGTCGGGCGGCTTCTTCGGCGGCAGCAACTTGTATCCGAGCCAGAACGGCGGATCCTCGACCCCTCTGTGGCTGCTCGCCTGGCAGGCAGGCGTGGAATACCACTTCACCACCAACGTTTCCGCGAAGATTGCCCCAGTGTTGTACAACTACGCCGGGCAGGGTGCCAACACCAGCGCGAGCGCGAGCCAGGCGGGCCCCGGGTTCAACGGGGTTTTCGTGGGCCAGGGGGCCACCAACGGCGTCAACGGCGTCGCAGCCTACGGCTGGAGTGGTTATCCGAGCGGTGCGAGCGGCGGGTTCAATGCGAATCAGACCGGCATCAACGATCTGCTCATCCTGGAGTTTCCCTGGGAGGTCAACTTCAAGATCAAGAAGCTGGACGCGAGGTTCTTCGGCGACTTCGCCTACAACATGGAGGGATCGCAGCGCGCCGACGCGGCGTACGCCGCTTCGAACGCCGGCGGCGGGTTCGCGCAGGTCGGAGGGGTGCGGCCGATCGCCTCCTCCCAGACGCACGATGTGCACGCCTATCTGATCGGTTTTGCGGTCGGCGACCTCGGCTTGGTGTACGGCGCGCCCTCCAAGAAGCACGACTGGGAGGCGCGGATTTACTGGCAGCACATCGAGCAGTATGCGCTCGACCCGAACCTGCTCGACTCGGACTTCTTCGAGGGCCGGGGCAACATGGAGGGGATCTATGGGGCTTTCGCCTATGCTTTTACCGGAAACATGGTCGGCACGCTGCGCTACGGCTACGCCACCCGGATCAACAGCAAGCTCGGCACGGGCGGCAGCAACCAGGACATCCCGCAGATGAACCCGATCCAGAGCTACCAGATCGTGCAGGCGGATCTGAGCCTCAAGTTTTGAGCGGGCTGTTGCCCAGAGTGCGGACGTTATGATGAGGCCTCTCCGAGCGGTGTTCGCGGCGATGTGCTGCTGGCTGCTGGCCATTCCGGCCGGGCCGGCCAGGGCCGCGGCGCCGGCTGCCGCCGGGCCGGGGCAGGCGGTCCCTGCGCCCGCTTTCCCCTCTTTCCAGGTCCGCCAGTACCAGGTGCGTGGCTACACGCTGCCGGCGGTGGGGGCCTTCCCCCACGCCCTGACAAACCTGACGGGGACCAATGTGAGTCTGGCGGATCTGGTGGACGCGGCGGCGGTGGTCCAGGCGGAGTACACCCGGAACGGCGGCACGAATGTCAGTGTTTCCATCGCGCCCGCCGGCATCACCAACGGGCTGGTGACGATGCATGTCTTCCACGGAGGCAAGCCGCAGATCCTGGTGGGCGGAAAGTCCTACAAAGCCGCCTATACCCCCGGGGCGCCCATCAGCTTGAGGGCGTCGCGAGCCGCCCCCCCGGCCCGGGCCGTGCCCCATTTCACCATCCAGACCTACGAGGTCGTGGGGGACACGCTGCTGACGAACGAGCGGCTGGCGGCACTGCTCTTGAAGCACACCGGGACGAATCTGACGGTCACGAACATCCTGGCGGCCGCCTCGGAGCTGCAGATGGAGTACCGCAACCGCGGCTACCCGACGGTGCGCGTGAATGTGCCTGAGCAGAGCATCGGGACCAACGGGCTGGTGCGGATTCGGGTGTTTGAGGGGATCCTCACGGACATCGACGTCACGCACAACCACTATTTCAGTTCCAACAACGTGATGCGCGCGTTGCCCAGCCTGCACACCAACACACTGCTGGTGGGGCCGGTGTTCCAGGCCGAGCTGGACCGCGCCAATGCGAACCAGGATCGCCAGATCTGGCCCCAGCTCGAGCCGGGCGCCGAGGAGGGGACTTCCCGGCTCACCCTCGAGGTGAAGGACCGTCTGCCGCTCCACGGGCGGGTTGAGATCAACTCGCAGAACACCCCCGGGACGCCCGAGATGCGGGTGAACAGTTCGGCGGTGTACCAGAACCTCTGGCAGCTCGAGCATTCGGTGGGGGTGCAATACGGTTTCGCGCCGGAGCTCTACAAGGCCGGCAACCAGTGGGAGCCCTACGACCGGCCGCTAGTGGCGAACTACGGCGCCTTTTACCGGATGCCGTTGGGGAGTCCGGAGGCGATCTCGGACCGGGTGGCGGAAACCCAGGGCCGGTTCGGTTACGACGAGGCGACCCGGAAGTTCCAGCTCCCGCCCTCCTCGGGCAGGGCGGAATTCAATCTCTATGCCAGTCGTTCCACGATCGACACGGGCTGGACCACACTCACCAATTACCTGCTCACCCAAACGGCGGCGGAAACGGTGCGGCGACGGGACATCCAGGAGGATTTGACCGTGAACCAAGCGGTCGGGTTCCGCTTCAGCCAGCCGGTCGTTTCCGACGCCGGGCTTCATTCTCTTTTCTCCGGCGGGGCCGATTTCAAGGCCTACGATTTTCGCAGCAACAAGACGAACCTGTTCACTTTCACGACCATCATCCACGACCAGAACAACAACCCGGTGCAGACCAACGTCAGCACGGTCCCCACGGGCGTGGCCCCCACCCACAACTCCATCGAGTACCTGCCACTGACCCTGCGCTATGACGGGTACTGGACGGACGCGCTCGGCACCACCCGGTTCGGGATCGGCTTGGGGGCGAATCTGTGGTACTCGGGGGCAGGGCGGACGGAATTGCAGAACATCACCGGTTCCACCAACTCCTCGGGCCACTGGCTGACCTTCAGCCCGAGCCTCGCGCGCGACTTCTCGGTGGCGACGAACTGGGTCCTGACGCTCCGCGCGGACGGCCAGTTTGCCAGCGAGCCCTTGATGAGCCCGGAACAGTACGGGCTGGGCGGCTTGAACACCGTACGCGGCTACCACGAGGGGGAGAACCTGGGGGACAGCGGCTGGCACATCTCGGCGGAGCAGGGCACCCCCCCCTACTTGGTGGGGCGAGTCTATGGGGGCAACGCGCTGGTGGTGCGCGGCTCGGTGTACATGGATTATGGCGAGAGTTATCTGCTGGATCCCCAGGGCCGCCCTTCGCGCACGCAGCTATGGGGGAGCGGGTTCGGAGCCTTCGCCACCCTCGGGCCGCGCTGGGAGGCCCGGTTCATGTTTTCCTGGCCTTTGTTGAGCGCGGGCACCACGACCGCCATGAGCCCCCGGTTTGACTTTTCCCTGAGCGCCCAATTCTGACCCCACCCCCCTATGAGCAACTCACTGATCTTCTGGACGGGCGGCACCGCCACCATCGCGCTGGTCTTGGGGGCGTCCCAAGAGTGTCAGCCTGCGTTGGGCAACCCGGTGGGGCCCGTGGTGACCCAGGGTACGGCCACGTTTTCAAACCAGGGGTCGCAATTGACCATCCGGCCGTCGAACCTGGCGGCCATCAACTGGCAGAGCTTCAACATCGGTTCCGGCGAGACGACGACCTTCATCCAACCGTCCAGCTCATCGATCGTCTGGAACCAGATTCAGAACGGCAACCCGTCGCAGATTCTCGGCCACCTGAGCGCGAACGGCTACGTCATTCTCCAGAACCAGTCGGGCTTTTACGTGGGCGGGCAGGCATCGATCACCGCCCAGGGCTTGGTGCTGACCACCTCCCCCATCACGGTTCCGAACCTGGCTGCCGGGGGGGCATGGGATTTTAGCGCCCCGCCGCCGTCTGCCGCCATCGTCAATTATGGTCAAATCCAAGGCGGGCCAAACGGCGCGGCGTTCCTGATCGCCCACGACATCGCGAACTACGGCACGATCTCAGCGCCCCAGGGCCAGATCGGGCTTTACGCCGGCAAGGACGTGCTCCTGTCCAGCCGACCGGACGGGCGGGGGATTAGCGCCACGGTGACGCTGCCCGCGGGGTCGGTTGACAACGAGGGGCGGCTGGTGGCGGACGCCGGCACCATTACCATGCAAGCCCAGGTGGTGAACCAGGGCGGATTGGTGCAGGCCAACTCGGTGCAGGAGGTCAATGGCACGATCCAGTTGGTGGCCAGCGAGTCAGTGAGCCTCAGCGCGTCTTCGGTGTTGTCGGCCCGGGGGGACTCGCAAGGTGTCAGTGCCGGTGGCTCCATCCTGGTGAAGTCGGGCGGCCAGTTCACCGACCAACCCGGCTCGACCATCAACATCACCGGGGGGACGCAGGGAGGGAACGGCGGGCAACTGGAGATCTCCGCCCCGCAGATGACCGCGATCCACTCGACGATCAACGGGGCGGCGCAGCCCGGCTACCAGGGAGGCCAGTTGCTGATTGATCCGGACAGCATTTATCTGACCGACTCCGGAAACACCTTCCCCGGTTCGGGCACGGTCAACGCCGGGGATCCTCCCAACGGAAACACGTTGGTGCTGGACGTGACGTCGCTGCCGGCGGGGCTCTCGCAGATCAAGTTGCAGGCGGTTCACGACATCGAGTTGGCCACCCTCTGGACACTCGGGGACTCGACCGACCCCAACGCCAGCCTCACCCTGCAAGCGGGGCGCAACATCACTTTGGACGATGGCTCGGGAATTATCGCCGGGCGCAATTGGAGTGTGAACCTCACCGCCGGGATGGAGTTGTCTCCCGGACAGACTCCCCAACCCGGGATGGACCGGATTTTCCTGCAAGGGATGTCGTTTATCCAAACCCAGAACGGCAACCTCCACCTCACGGCGGGCGGGGATGTGTTCGTGGACGACGGCGTGAGTGATCCGAACAGCCTCCCCGCGTATGACAGCTCCGCTTTTGTGGGGAACGGGGTGACGACTGCAGCCGGGGGGAGCATCAGCGTTACGTCGCTGTATGGGAACGTCAACTCGGGCGGCAACCCCTACGCCTATACTTACAGCCGCAACGCCCCCTATTTTGGCGTGTCCACCGCGCCGGGGGCATTGGGCGGCATCAGCACGGCGGCGGGCGGGGACGTCTCGATCACCGCGGCCGGGAACGTGACCAGCTACATGCCGCTCTCGGGGACCACCAGCGACGGGGGGAGCGGCTGCTTCGGGCCGCAGCCAGGGAACGTCACGGTCACAGCCGGGGGGAATGTTTACGGCCACTTTGTCGAGGCCAATGGCACCGGCGTGGTGACGGCGGGGAACAACGCGGGCTCGACCAGCATCCGCCAGGGGTTTGCGCTGAGCCTGGTGGATGGGAGTTGGAGCGTTTACGCGCCCAATGGCAGCATTTACCTCCAGGAGGTGCGCAACCCGAACGGTGATTTCAACACGCTCGGGTCCAGCGGCTCGCATCTGTTTGACTACGGGGCCTCCGATTCCGTGCTGTTGGAGGCCGGGGATGGGGTGGAGATTACCGGGGCAGGCTTGCCGCGGGGGCATTTCACCGCGGGGACCACCGCCCCGCCGATCATCCTGCCGCCCACCCTCGATGTCATCGCGGGTCCGGGTGGGTTCAAGATCGACAACGACGTCACGCTGTTCCCCTCGCCGCAGGCAAACCTGAGCATCTCGACCTCGGGCTCCTTGGTGGGAACCACGCTGGCGGACGGCAACCGCCCGACGCTGCTGATGTCCGACAGCGGCAGCAGCCAGTGGGTGAACGCCTATAGCTTCGGGCAGAGCGACCACGCCAGCACGCCGGTGGAACTGGGCAATTCCACGCCGGCTTCGGTGGCCGTGGGCGGAGACATGGACAACCTCATGCTGGGGACCAGCAAGGCGACGCAGATCACCGTCGGCGGCAACATGAACAACTCCGCCTTCATGGGCCAGAACCTCCATCCGACCGATGTGACCAGCATCAGCGTCCTCGGTGCGATCAACAACCGCGGGCAGTACACCTTCGCCCAGTTGACCGGGCCGATCGTCAGCGTGAACCCGGCCAACCCCTCGTGGGATTCGATTTTCAACCTGCTGGTCGATCCCAACGCGATCGCGAACCCGGCGGCCAACCAGGACCCGAGCAAGGCCGCCACGCCCGCCGAGTTGCTCGCGGCTGCCAGCCAGGTGGCGTTGTTCCCGTCGGCGGGCAACAACAGCAACCCCGGTTTCGTGTACAATCCCTCGACCCTCCAACTCGGTTTTTCGGGGGTGATGAGTTCCTCGGTCCGGAACGCGCTCCAGGGGGCCTTGGAAATTCTCCAGTACGGGGCCAACGGGCTGCCACTGGTCGCCAACGGCCGCTTTGTGACCGAGACGGTGAGCTTCGTCCCCAGTTCCGTGATCAGCGCGCTGTACACCGGCAGCCAGAACGTTCCGACCGGCACCAGCATCGCCGGGTACGAGGTGGGCGGTCCGGGCAAGTTCAACGTTCAGGCGGGCTCCTTGGATTTGGGGAACACGCAGGGGATCCTCTCGCTCGGTGCCACGGGCAACGAGGCGCTGGCCCCGCTGACAACCTCCGGTGCCGCGGTGAATGTGGACGTAAGCGGGGACATCTCGATGCTGACCTCGCGCATCGCGTCGTTCTACGGGGGCAACGTCACCGTGTACAGCGGCGGGACCATCAACCTGGGGTCGCAATACATCTTCGGCTCGTCGGGCTATGCATACGGCGTTTACACAACCGGCCATAGCGACGTGAGCGTCACGGCGGTGGGTAACATTGACGTGGCCGGGTCCCGCATCGCCACGTACAACGGCGGCAACATCTTCGTGGAGTCCCTGGATGGGAACGTGGATGCCGGGAGCGGCGGCACGAGCTATGTCTCGGTGCCGGTCGTCCAGGTGAATCCGACGACCGGCGAGCAGACCGTGAAGACCACCTTCATTTACGGCAGCGGCATCGTCGCGGTCTCCCTGACCAAGGCCCTGCAAACGCCGGGAGGCAATCCGCTCCCCGGCAACATCACCATCCAAACCCCCAACGGTGATATCGATTCCACCTCCGCCGGCATATTGCAGCTCCCGCTTGACGGCAACCTGGGCGCCGGGCCCGTGATCACTCTCACTGCGGGGACTGCACCCACCGGGACATCGCCCGGCCATAATGGTAACATCAATCTGGGCGATTCCGGCGTGATCGGCGGGGAAATCAACATGACGGCGCAAGGGAACATCAACGGCCTGATCATCTCCCGGCAGAACTCGAACATCCAAGCGGCTCAGAATTTCAGCGGGACGCTGCTCTCCGCCGGATCGGCAACTGTGAGCGCGGGGGGCAGCGTCAGCGGCAGCATCATCGGGGTGGCGGGCGTCAGCGCCAGCGGCGGCGGCGGCATCACCGCGGCACTCATGTCTTCCCAAGTCAGCGCGAATGGGGCCGCCCAGGGCAACACCCTCGGGCCGGCCACCGCCACGGCTGCCAGTTCCGCGGGAGCACAGCAGGCCAGCAACGACACGAACCAGAAGGCGGCCCTGCCTACCACCACCGGGGATGACTCCAGCGGCCAGGGCAGCACCAGGAAAAAGCCGGTCCTCACCCGGCGTAACAGCCGCGTGACAGTGATTCTGCCTCCGAAGGGAGCCTGAGCTGGCGATTGCTGTCGAATGGCCGCCCGGCGGAGGAACCGCCGGGCGCGGGGGGTATGCCGCCCCGTGGTAATTTCCCGGTCGGCGAGGCGGCACCCCTATCCGCCAAGGGGGCGGGTTCGCTGCCTTCGAGGGGGTCTCCGGACCCCGCTCGCAATCCGGGCTCCGGCCCGTTCCAACACCCTCTCAGCGGCCCGGCGCTATCGGGGGGGCGGGGTAGGTCTCGTTGAGGCGTTTGGCGGTCTCCATCTCCGCCGCCGCTTCCTGCGCCCGGCCCAAGGCGCTGAGGACCAGGCTAAGCTGGTAGTGGGGGAGCGGGGCCTCCGGGACGAGGGCGGCGGCGCGCCGGAAGGCGGCGGCGGCGGCCTGGTAATTGGTCACCGCCGAAAGGAGGTTCCCCAGGCTGAGCGCGAGGTCAACGCGTTCAGGAGCCAGCGTGGCGGCCTTGCGGCAGGCCTCCACCGCCGTCTGCGCCCGGCCCCGTCGCGCTTCCCAGGCCGCCAAGGCCCGCCACGGTTCGGGATCCTCTGGAGCCGCCACCGTCGCCCGCTGGTAGCACGCCGCCACCGCATTGGTGTCGCCGAGGGCCGCCATGGTTCCCGCCAGGTTCAACCACGGCCCCACGGAACTCCGGTCCAGTTCCGTGGCGCGGCGCAAATGCGCCGCGGCGGAGACCAGTTCCCCCCGGGTCGAAAGTGCCACGGCCAGATTGTTGTGCGCCATCGCGAAATCCGGGGCGATTTGGAGGGCGGTTTCGTAGGCGGCCACGGCATCGCCCAGTTCCCCTTTTTGGGCGAGCAGGAGGCCGAGGTTGTTGGCGGCCTTCGCGTGGCGGGGGTTGACCCGGAGGGTCTCGCGGTAGCCTGCGATTGCCTCCTCCCACCGGCCAGCCTCCTGGCAGTCCATCGCCAGGTTGAAGCGGGCCAGCGAGGAAGCGGGGTTCTTGGCAATGACATCCCGCCAAATGCTCTCCGAGCTCTGGTAAACGCCACACTGCCGCCAAGTCAGGGTGCCCGCGGCCGCCACGGCGAGGGCCAGCACCGTGGAGGCTCCCCAGCCCGGCCAACCGAGCCGGCGTCCGCCCGCCGCCGTGAGGCCGGCGAACAGCGCCAGAAGCCCCAGCGAGGCGGTGTATTGGTAGTGGTCGGCCACGAATGAATAGCGAAAAGTGTACAAGGGAATGAAGCCAAGCAAGGGAGACAGGCTGGCCACGAAGAAGATGAGCGCGGCCAGGACCCGCACCCCGAGGCGCTTTCGGAACACCACTCCGATCAGCACGCTCGCGGAGAAGGCCAGCAGGCCGGTGAATTCGCCGGGTCTGGACCCGGTGATCTCCCAGCGGGGGTAGCTGAAACACAAATCGGCCGGGAAGGCGAGCTGGCCGGCATAGAACCAGAGAGCGCGGCCGGCGATCGCCGCCCGCTGCGCCCACGAGAGCGCGGGCATCTCCTCCTCGTTGTAGGTCCCCAGATGCCCCTCCCACCAGACGGACACCAAGCCCATGGCCAGCCCCGCGAGCAGGAACGGAGCCAGTTGGGCGAGCCTGCGGCGGGAGATGGTCCCGCCCCGGATCCAGGCCGTGGCTGCCAGGGCCACCGGCAGGGTGCAGGCGGTGGTCTTGGCGAGCAGGGCGAGCACCGCGCAGCCCAAGGCCAGAGCGTACGAGAGACCGGGCCTGCGGCAGTCTGGTTCCGTGAAATCAAGCCACGCCCAAACCGCCAGCAGGTAAAAGATGAGCGATTCCACGTTCTTCAGCTCCGTTACCCAGGCCACCGACTCCACTTGCACCGGGTGGAGGGCAAAGAGGGCGGCGGCAAACCACGGCCCGGGGAGGCGCAGCCGGCGGAGCAGAAGGAAGACAAGGCCTCCATTCAACGCGTGCAGGAGCACGTTCACCAGATGGTAGCCGAAGGGCCGGAGGCCCCAGAGCATCCGCTCGACCCGGAAGGTGCTATAGACCAGCGGAAAATACTGGGACTGGGTGTGGGTGGAGAACCAGATTTGCCGCCAGCCATCGGGGGCGGCCAGCATTGGGTTGGCGGTGACGTACTTGTCATCGTCCCAGACGAACCCAGCCCGCAACGAAGGCCAATAGCAGAGGACGACCAGGGCTACCAGCGCCAGGACCCCGAGCAGCGCTTGGCCGGCGGGGCGTCGGCGCGGACCGCCGACCTCCGTCGACGACCCCGCCACCGGGCGGTGGGCGGGAGGAAGGGGGCTCGGCGGCATGGGCAGAGTGTCGGCGGGGGGTGGCAAGCAGCAGGCCCGGCGGTTTGCCCGCCGGGCCTGCGACGGTCCGAAAAACCGTTCCCTGCCGGGGTTTAGTGAGCGATCACCCGATAGATGCGGATCGCATCTGTCGTGGTGTCGCTGAAGGAGTTGGTCTGGCCGTTGCCGGTGATGGTGGCGGTGACCGCGGGCCAGTTCGTGGTGTAGGCGGTGAGGCCGGTCGCATTCGTGTAATGGAGGGTGTACACAGCCCCGTTCGTGGTGCCAAACGAGATGGTGGAAGTGTTGCCCGAGCGCGTGATCGAGAGGTGCGGGTGGGGCGGCGGCACATAAGCCGCGCTGCCGGGGGTGAAGGTCAGGCTGCCGTTGTTGCCCAAGGTGAAGTAGCCCTTGTAAACGAGCGCCAGGCCGTTCGTCCGAACGTAGAGATCAGCGAGGGAGGTCTGCGACCCGGTCGCGAAGGTCGAGGGGGTGGTGACGACGGGACTGGTGGCGTTCTTAGTCCATTCCCCGGTCGGGGACACCACTTGTTCCGTCCAACTCTCACCGTAACCTTGCGTCGGGTCCACGATGCCTTGGTTTGCCGGGCTGCCCTGGAAGTCGTTCAAGCCCTGTCCCGCGGTGTTGATCGCGCTGTTGAGGTTGCCCGCCGCCCCGAGGGTGGGGGCGGCGGCACCGTGTGGCACCGTGCAGAAGATGGTATTCGTGGCGGTGTTAACCTCGTTGCCGCCGATGACGCCCCACTCCAGGCCGCCCACGCCGCCATAGAGGTTGTTGAGTTGGGCCAACAGGGCCGCCGCGCTCTCCCCGACATTTCCGTTGGCGACCAGGTCGAGCACCGCGGTACCGCCCACGCCAACCTGGTTGGCCTTGCCCAGGTCGATCACCAGATCCCCCGTCGAGGAACCAAGGGTGAAACCGAGCAGGAGCTGATCTTGGTTGGGCGTGTAACCACTGACCGGCAGGCTCTGTGCCTGCGCGGCGCCCGCCGCGGCCAGTCCGGCGGCGACCATCAGGCCGAATGCATTGTGTTTCAGTATCATAATGTTTCCATTTTCCGCGCTGTGCACCGGTCGTCCGGCGTTGGTGAGCCGATTCGACACGGACCCGAAATCGGGGCGCAATATAGGCTGGGGCTGGATGCATCGCGAGGCTGATCCAAGGCCCGACTAACGCTTTTCGGACAAGCGCAGGACACGTTTTAAGTCATTGTCTATCAGTTTATTACGCGAAATCACGCGGGCGGCCATCCATTTGGTTCGCTGAAATGTAACGGCTTGGCAATCGCTGTCACATTTATGAAACAAAAGACGGCAAATTGTCACGTGATCCACACTGACTGCTCCGTTAGAGTTCCGGCAATGTGGTTGACCAAGTTCATGGCGACGGTTCTGGCGGCTGCGTCGTGCCTGGGCGCGGATGCGGACGGCACCAACCCGCCGGCGGTGTCCGCGGTCCCGCCATTCAACCTCCAGACCGCCCTGGCCGCCTCGGGGAAGGGGGACGCGGGCGCCGACTACTGGCTGGCGGGCAGCTATGCCAAAGGGCGGGAGGTGGCGCGCGACCCGGCCAGAGCCGTGGAGTACATGCGCAAGGCGGCGGAAGCGGGGCTGGCCGGGGCGCAGAACGATCTGGGGGCCTATTACGCGAGGGGCGAGGGGGTAAGGCAGGATTTTGTGGAAGCCGCCAGGTGGTATCGCAAGGCCGCCGAACAGGGGGATGCGCTGGCCCAGTACTCGATGGGGAGGGTCTGCCTGCTGGGGCGGGGTGTGTCGAGGGACGTCGCCACCGGGCTGGCATGGTATCGGAAGTCGGCAGAGCAAGGACAACGGGACGCGCAGTGCGCCCTCGGGAACCTCTATTTCTTCGGTGGCGAGGCCCCCCAGAATTATTGGGACGCCGCCAAATGGCTCCGGCTGGCGGCGGAGCAGGGGGCGGTGGCGGCGATGAACAACCTGGGCTACCTGTACGAATACGGCCAGGGGGTGGACCGCAATCTGAAGGAGTCGGCCCGGTGGTACAAGGCGGCGGCGGAGTTGAACGACGCCAAGGGCCAGGCCAATTACGGCGTGATGTGCCTGGAGGGCAGCGTGGCGGTGCCGCCGGACCTCGTGGAGGCGTACCGCTGGATCAAGCTCAGTTCCCTGCAAGGCGACGCAATCGGCAAGAAGCACCTGATGGACTGCAAAGATGGCGCTTGGTCCATCACCCCCGACCAAATCCGCCAGGGTGAGGCGTTGGTGGCGGAGTTTCTGGCGCGTCAGCGCCAGAACCGACATTAGTGGCCGCCGGGCGGGGCCGCCAGCGCCTGATCGAGTTTCTGCACGCCCGTCCGCCCGATGATGCCGACGAGGCGGGAATCCATGATCCGCCGTCCCGTCTCCCAGCGTTTCAGGTAGGCGGGATCGGCCGGGTTCTGGTCCAGCCCGCCGATCCATTCGAAAAAGGCAATTTGGAGGGACTCCATGCCCTCAATTTGATCCGGGTCCCACGGCAGCCGGGCGACGGCTGCCCTCTGGCAGACGAGCGGCAATGGGGCGGTGATGACCTCCTGAGGGTTCATGTTGATAATCGGGACGGCGGGGGTCGCCTCGGTTGTGAACCGCACCGGCCACCGCAGCCGGGGCGATGCGGGGTCGCTCGTCCGAACCTCCAGCGCGATGGGCAGGTTGGTGCCGGGAGCAAAACCGGCGGGAAATGTCAGGGCCACCGTGAACCGTCGGCCAGGTTCCTCCTCCCGCACCGCCGCGCGGACCCCGGGGGCGGGGAGAGAAGCCTCGGTCAGGTGGGCCGGGCGGCTCCCGTTGTGGAGCAGGCAGGCATAGACCACCCGGCCCGTGGTCAAGTCGGCAGGGCCGACGACCAACTCAGGCGGGGCGATGGTGAACGAGGGAGTGGTGTTGGCGACCGCCAGCACTCGCAACACCGGCAGATCGGGCAGGGAGGTGCGCAGCGTGATCTCGCCCGTGAAGGTGCCGGGAGGAAGCGGCTCGCGGTTCGAGATCACCAGTTCATAGAGCCGGCCGGCGAGATTGGTCAGCAACCCGGCGGTCAACTCCCGGTTGGTGCTGTCCGGCGAATAGAGGGCCAGCGGTGCCGCCAAACAGTTGGTGATGCGCAGGGAAGCCCCGGCCAGCGGCGTATCGGGTCCGAGGCTCAGGAAGGCGCTGGAGGGGCGGATGTCCACCGCCCGGCGCACGGTGCCTTGGAGGCTGAGGGTGAGCGTGGGTTGATAGCCGGCATTGCAGGAGACCGTGAGCGTCTTCTCCACCGCACCGATGAAGCCGCCGGTGTTCAGTTCCACCGGGATCGCGCCCTTCCCGCCCGGCGGGACGCGCCGCGTCCAGGCGCCGATGCGGGTGCAACCGCAGCCCGTGAGGACGCGGTCGATGAGCAGATCGGCGTTCCCAACATTGTGGAAAACGAACTCATGCCGCACGGGCGCGCCGGCGAACACAGTGCCAAACGGATGGTTGGTGGCCTCAAACTCGATGGCGGCGGCGGTGGCGCCGCCGGCGCGGGGGAGCAGGCCCAGGAGCGTGAGGGCTGCCGCGATCAGGCGCGTCCGGTGAAGCAAAGCGAGGGGGTGCATCGGGGTCTCATCACTCCCCGTCGTCGTCCACGGGAGGTGCGAATTGATCGAGGTCGACCAATCCCCTGCGCCCGATGGTGGCGATGATCATCGCGTCGGCCTTCGTCTGGGCCTGCCGCCAGCGCACCGCGTAGGCGGGGTCGGACGGATCCTGGTTCAAGCCGCCGATTTCCTGAATGAACTGCCCGGTCAGCCCGGCTATCTCGCTTCGCTGGTCATCGGAAAGCGGCAGGGCGGCGAGGGCCTCCGTACGGAGAATCACAGGGATCCTGGCCTTGGGGTTGGATGGCGCCGCATTCCCCGCCGGGGCGGTAGCGTTGGGGGCGGCGGACGCCACCGGGGCCGGTCCGGTGCCGAGCAACCGATTGACCAGGTTGGTTTCGGCTCGCCCGGACCAGCGCTCCTCTTTCCGGCCACCTCGGGTTGGGAAGCGCTTCCGGGCGAACAAATCGGCGACATCGGCCGCCACGATGGAACGTACGGTGCGCTCGGGGCAGTGGACCCCCCGGAGATTGGCGATGTAGGTGGGATAATCCGCGGCCTCGAGCTGGCGCCATTGGAACTTCTCCCCCGCGCCAACTGGCGGGGGCGACGGCGCGGCCTCGGGCATCCCGGGAGCTTCCGTGGACGGGGCGGTGGCGGGGCTGCGGTGAGCCGCCTGCGCGGCGAAGAAAACCGCCGCCGCGAGCAGCACAAGGTTGGCGGCGAGCGAAATCCGGAGCGGGTGGTTCATGAAATGAAACGGCCGGCGCGAACTTAGCTCGCGCCGGCCGCTGTGACAAGTAATCCGCAGTCGCGCGGAGATTAGTTGTGAACCGGGTCGGCCGAGTCAGGCGTCTTGGTGGCCTGCATCGCGGACATCGGGATTTCGAGGCCCGGGGTGATCGCCGTGGGGAACGCGGTGCACATGGAGGTCCAGAGGACGCCCGCCTCGCTCGTCAGGGTGTCGCAGTTCGCGAGGGCGCAGTATTCCTGGCCCCAGTAGGAGTATTGGCCCTGCTCGATCGCCGTGACGCTCTCGGCCACGCCGTCCAGGGTGAGTTCGTTGAGGGCCGGCCCGGCGGTATAGAGGGGCAGCTCGCGGGTAATGGCGTCCGGCTTGCCCATATAGGCAATGGCGATCCAGCCGGTGCCGCCGTTGATGGTGTCCGCCGCGGAACCGCTGCCGGTGTAGAGCATTGTGTTGCCGAGGGTGCCGCCGCTGGACTGGCCGCCGTTGCCGAGCGCGCCGAGGGTCGGGGCGCCGTTGGCACCGCCGATGATCGTCTGGTTGATCACCTGGGTGGTGGGGAAGCCGAGCTGGAGCAGCGCGTTGTTGCGGGTGCCGGAGTTGTTGTCACGGCCGGCCACGTAAACGTAGTTGTTCTGGCCCGGGATGCCGGTGAAGGTCGAGAGCTTGGAGCCCGAGTTCAGGATCGTGACGCGAAGCTGGGCGTCGGTGACGTTCACGAGATTGGTCCAGCCCGGCAGGTTGGCGATGTCCGCCACGCTCTGCGAGTTCTTCACCCAGACGAAGGGGATCACACCTGCCCGGCAGATGTTATTGATGACCGGCGTGCGGGAGGCGGGCTTGGCGAACGGCTGGCTGTTGTCAGCCATCGCGATGTCCACCAGATGGCTGTCATTGGCGTTCGGATTGGAGGCGGTCGAGTCAATGCTCGTCACGCCGAAGCCGCCGATGGTGTCATCCATGAAGCTCTCCTTCTGGCTGGTGCATTTCACCATGTCCTGGTAGCCGGCCTCGGAGCCGGACCAGGCGGTCTTGATGACGACGCAGGTGCCATCCGCAGCCAACTGCCCGTAGTAATTGGCGTAGCCGGCCGTCTGGCGCGCGTTCGCGTAGGGGGCGAAGCTCGCGGACTCCTTGTAAGCCGCATAGGCAAACCCGGGCTTCAGCGAAGCCTCGATGGCCGCAACGGCCGCGCCGCGGAAGGCGGTCGAGCCGGTGATGTAGATGTGGGTGGCGGTGGCGGTGGTGCAGGATTGGGCGTGCGACGCGGCAATCGAGCCGAGCCCGAGCGCGGTGGCCAGGGCGATTTTGTTTACTTTCATGGTCATGTTGCTTTCGTTAATTGGGTTGTTGGTGTTATGGGGAAGTGAGTTGGCGGTCAGGCAAGACTCGTCTTAGAGGCGCGTGGCGCCACGGCGGCGGATGAGCAAGGCCGCCGCGCCGAGCCCCGCCAGGGTGAACGCGTCCGGCTCGGGGACGACCGATGGGGTGAAAAACAGGCTGCCGTCAGAGCCGAGGGTAACCGTCCCTTCCTCGACGGTGGTGCCATTCACCTTGCCGTACAGGTCGGCCACCGCATAGCCGGAGGTGAAGCTCGCCGGGGTGCCCACCATCGGGCTCGTGCCGTTCTTCTGCCAGAGGCTGGTGGGGGAGCCGACCTCCTCGCCCCAGCTCTCGCCGTAACCCTGGTTGTTCGGGATCTGGGCCTGGTTGCCGGTCCCGAAGTCGTTCAAGCCCTGGCCGACAGTGTTGGCCGCGCTGTTGAGGGTGCCGACCGCGCCCAACACCGGGGCGCCGCTGCCATCCGGGACCGTGGAGTAAATGGCGTTGTTATTGACGTTGACGTTGTGGCCGCCGACCACGCCGAATTCCAGGCCGCTCATGCCGCCGAACAGGCTGGTGATCTCGGACTGCAACCCGGCGGCCGTGAGCCCGGTGTTGCCGTTCAAGTTCAGGTCGAGCGTGGTGCCGCCCCCGACGCCGGCCTGGGTGGCGGTGCCCAGATCAATGACGAGGTCCGTCGTGGAACTAGGGCTGGTGATCCCCAGCAGGAGCTGGTCTTGGTTGGCAGTGAAGCCGGAGACGAACTGGCCCGAGGCCTGGTTCGCCAACGCCCCCGCAGCGGCTGCCACGGCCGCTATTTTGGTGATGGTGGTCATAGTATGTCTGGTGTTGCTGTCGGTTGACTGGCCTGCGTTGCTGCCGCAGTGACGGCCGCACTATAGCGAAGGGATGTTACGGACAAATGTCGGGCGGGTAACAAATACGGGCTGGCTGGATCCCGGTGGGCCCGAAGCATCAGGTCGGACACGCGCGGTGCCCGGTTTGCACTCGAACCCGGTGCGCTCTGGTTTACAGCCGGCCATCCACATCGGTCGGCGGAGGACCACTCCTCACCCGTCTGCCAGCCTGTTCCGCCCGTGATCCGAGGATCATGGCGGCGGAGGGTCATGAGATGGTGGTTTGGGGACATGAACGCCAGTCCGTCATGTTGCCGACACACTCACGTCACAGAACGTTGCTTCTGTTTAGTCCCCCGGCCCCGCAGAATCGGCGCCGTATATGGATCATATTGTGGCTCCGATGCTGGCGAACGCGCTGAAGTTCGCTTTCGAGAAGGCGACGATCGAAGGGAAGATTACGATCGGCACGCTGATGGTGCTGTCGATCTTTAGCTGGTCCGTGATCATCAGCAAGGGCCGGCAGTTGATGATCGCGCGGGGGATGGGGCGCAAGTTTTTCGCGGCCTACCGGGGGACCAAGGATCCGTTGGACATCAACAAACGGGGCGAGGATTATGAAGGGGCGCCCGCCTACGACCTGTACATCACGGGGATTGAGGAGCTGAACTATCAGTTGGAGCACAGCCCGGTGATGGTGGGGGGGCAAAAGCGGATGAGCGCGAGCAGTTTCGACACGGTGCGGGTGGCGATCGAGCGCTCGGCCAGCGCCCAGGCGCTCGCACTGGAGAAGGGGATGATCATTCTTTCGACCGCGGTCGCCGGGGGGCCGTTCATCGGCCTGCTCGGGACGGTGTGGGGCGTCATGGAGACCTTCTCGGGCATCGCCATCGCCGCCTCGGCCAGTTTGACCGCGATGGCACCCGGTGTTGCGGGCGCGCTCATTGCCACGGTCACCGGCTTGTTCGTGGCGATTCCGGCGATGTTCGCCTACAACTACATGGTCACGATGATCCGGGCGATTACGCAGGAGTTGGACGCGTTCGCCAGCGAGTTTGCGACGCAACTGGAGCATCGTTACGTGGACAACCGGGCGCTGGCGGATGAGATTCGGGACGCGCTGCAGGTGATTTCGCAGGGGGGTGCCGCGATCGCGCCCAAGGCTTCCACGGTCCCGGCTCCGGCCAACCGGGAGCCCGTGCCAGCTTGAGCCGCCCCCGGGGGGCCGCATGAAAAAGTGCTCGAAAAGCCACCACGAGGCCTTGGCGGAGTTGAACATCACTCCGCTGCTGGACCTTGCCTTCGTATTGCTGGTGATCTTTATCATCACCACCACCCCGATCGTGAACGATTTGGACGTCGACCTGCCGACCGCCGCCAAACGTCCCAAGGACCCCAAGCCGAAGGTTCACTACGTGACCCTGGACAGCGCAGGGAAGCTGTTTCTGGACAAGGCGGAGATCCCGGATGTGGCCACGTTGCGGGAGCAAGTGGTGGCGTTCCGGATGGCGGAAGCGGATCTGAACATCGTCATCCGCGGGTCGGCCCGCACGAAATACCGGGGGATTGTGGATGTGCTCGACATGCTGCAACAGGCGAATGTGGGGAAGGTGAACTTGGCGACCGACCCCTTTCCCGACGGGCCGAAGACAGCCAAGTAGCCGGCGCGAAAGGACCAGGACATGACACAGCGGAAACCAAAGAACTCATCGAAGGTCAACTTCACCGTTTCGGCCATCTTCCACACCGTGCTGATCGGCGGCATCGCGTTTCTGGCCGCGCGGGAGGGCATGCTCGGCACCAAGCTGAAGACGTTGGCGGCGACCATCGTGCCCAAGGATAAACCCAAGCCGGAGCAGCCCAAGGAGAAGCCGCCGGAGCCAAAGGCGGAACCGCCCAAGCTGGCGCAGGAGAAGCGCCCCGACACGGCGCCGCCGCCGCGGGTGGAGTCCACCGCGCCGCCCCCCGTGGACAATGGTCCGGCGGCGGCGGCGCCCGAGGCGGCGATCGTCTCGGATTTCAACTTCAACGACGGTGCCAAGGAGGTCATCACCGACCCCAACGTGGTTTACAAGCAGGTGGTGGAGCGGGCTCTCAGAGCGCAGTGGAGCCGCCCCGAGGACATGGAGGATTCGGAGTTCACGGCGGAGGCGGAGTTGAGCGTCGATCCCGCCGGCAAGGTGCAGGGTTATCGTTGGGTCAAGGGCTCGGGCAGCGTTCGCTGGGATGATTCCGTGAAGGGGGCACTGGCGGCCACCAAGGCGGTCGGGCAGCGGCCGCCGAAGGGGTTTCCCAGCAAGTTCACCGTTCGGTTTGACGTCCAGGTCACCCAGGCGGAGGACGTGATCCAGGTAGGCAGCACCCAGTGAGAAAGGTCTCCAAAGGTCACCACAGCTCGCTGAACGAGCTGAACATCACGCCGCTGCTCGACCTGGCGTTCGTGCTGCTGGTGATTTTCATCATCACCACGCCGCAGTTGTCGAACGACTTGGAGATGAACCTGCCGCAGCCGAAGAAGAACGAGCCGCCGCGGGCCACACCCCCCAAGATCAACCGGATTCTCGTGGCAGCCAACGGCCGGATCACGTTGAACGATCAGGTTTACGAACTGGCCGGCCTCAAGCAGACGCTGCTCTCCATGAAGGCCTCGGACCCGCAGCTCGCCGTCGTGCTCCGCGGTTCGGCGGAGGTTGATTACCAGCACGTGGTCGGGGTGCTCGACGTCCTCCAGCAGGCGGATGTCAAGGTGGGGCTGGCGACCGAAACGGCTCCGTGACGGTCTCGTTTCAGGCGCTTGCGGGGGCGGGGGAGGATCGGTAGTCTGGGGCCGCACAGCAACCCGACTATGAGACTCAGCGCACACCTTCCCAGCGTTATCCCGTGGTGTTTCATGCTCCTTGGTTCCGCCCGCCTGGCCGCCGCCGCGGAGGCTGGGGGGCCGCAGGCGGCCCGGTCGGCTGCAAACCTCGCCATTGTCGCCACCGCCTCCAGTTCCCGGACTTCGCCGGACACCTCCCTGCGCGCGCTTGCCTCGGAGCGGGTGCCCGCCAACTCGCGTGACAACCAGCACGGGTCGTATGGCAACTGGCCGGCGCGCGGCACCCAGTGGGTCCAGTATGAGTGGAACCAGCCGGTGAGCACGCGCCAAGTGGAGGTGTACTGGTGGAACGATCGCCAAGGGGTGCGGTTGCCGCAAAGTTGCCGGCTCCAATACTGGACCGGCTCCAATTTCGTCGCGGTGGCGGACGCGGCCGGGTTGGGCGTCTTGGGCGACCAGTTCAACGTCACTCATTTTGCCGAGGTCACCACCACCAAGCTGCGGTTGGAAATCGATGGGGCAGGGGAGTTTTCCACCGGCATCCTGGCCTGGCGCGTGCTTGACTCCGGGGGATCGCCTGCTTTCCCCCCAGTCGTTGCCGCCGGGGTGGATCGGCACGTGGTCTTGGGGGGCCGCACCTACCTTCGCGGGGAGGCGCGGGCCTTCCGTGCCGCGGATGGGCCGCTGAGAAATCTCTGGAGCACCGAATCAGGCCCCGGCCAGGCGGTGTTTGCGGACCCTGCGGCGCTGGAAACGACGGCGACCTTCGCGCAGCCCGGCGCCTACGTGCTGAAGCTCACCGCGACCCAAGGCCAGCTCTCGACGGGGGGCACGCTGCGGCTGCAAGCCGACCCGGTCCCCGAGGCCGGGCGGCTGGATGTCGTTTACACCAAGCACTACCGGATCGACAGTCCGCTTTGGAGCGGTCGGGCCCGGGCCTTGATCCTGCACTGGTTGCCGCACTGCATCGAGCAGATCAACCGCACGAACCTGACCAAGGGCCAGGGAGGCATCGACAACTTTGTGGAAGCCGCCAAGGCCCTGCGGGGCGAGCCGCACGCGGCGCACAAGGGCTACGTGTTCGCCAACGCCTGGGTGCACCAGACCGTCGAGTCCATTTGTCTGGCGTTGATGGTGGATCCCGGCGCGGACACCGAGCTGGCCCAAGGCCAGGCGAAGCTGCGCGCGACCTTGGAGGACTGGATTCCCAAGATCCTCGCGGCGCAGGAGCGTGACGGCTACCTGCAAACGGCCTACACGCTCTCGGAGCGGCGCCGGTGGCCGGAGCGGTGGAATCCCCCCCAGCGCGGGAACCACGAGGGGTACGTGGCCGGTTACTTCATCGAGTCGGCCATCAACCATTACACCCTCACGGAGGGACGTGACCGCCGGCTTTACGACGCCGCGAAGCATCTGGCCGACTGCTGGGTGGCGAATCTCGGGCCCGGAAAAAAGCCCTGGTACGACGGGCACCAGGAGATGGAGCAGGCGCTGGTCCGCTTCGGCCGGTTCGTGAACGACATGGAAGGGGGCGGTCACGGGGACGCCTACATCAGGCTGGCGCAGTTCCTGATCGAGTCGCGCGCGGGCGGCTCCGAATACGACCAAAGCCACCTGCCGGTGCGGCAGCAGTACACCGCGGTGGGCCATGCGGTGCGCGCGGTGTACTCGTACTCGGCCATGGCTGACATCGCCGCGGAGACCCGGGATTTGGACTACCAGAGCGCCGTGCTGTCCATCTGGGACAATTTGGTGAACCGCAAGTATTACGTCACCGGCGGCGTCGGCAGCGGGGAGACCGCGGAGGGATTCGGACCCGATTTTTCGCTCCCGAACAACGGGTACTGCGAAGCGTGCTCGAGCTGCGGCCTGATCTTCTTCCAGTACAAGCTCAATCTGGCCAGCCGCGACGCGAAGTACGCGGACCTCTACGAGGAGACGTTCTACAACGCGCTGGCCGGCTCCATCGATCTGGCGGGCGAGAACTTTTACTACGACAACCCGCTGGTCTCCTCCACCCCGCGCTATCCTTGGCATGTCTGCCCGTGCTGCGTCGGCAACATCCCGCGCACGCTTTTGATGGTTCCGACCTGGACCTACCTGAAGGGACAGGACTCGATCTACGTGAACCTGTTCATCGGCGGGACGGCCAGGGTCGAGGGGGTGGCGGGCACCGACGTGGAGATGGTGCAGAAGACCGACTATCCGTGGAACGGGCGGGTTTCGCTGCGCGTGAATCCGAGGGAGGCTCGTGAGTTTTCGGTCTGCCTGCGGTCACCGAACCGCCGGACCAGCGCTTTGTACCGCCCCGCCCCGGAAGTGGCGGGCCTGCGCTCGCTCCGGGTGAACGGGGCTCCCGCGGATTACCAAATGGTGAAGGGCTACGCCGTCCTGCGCCGCTCGTGGAAGCCGGGGGACCAGATCGAGTTTGATCTGCCCATGGAGCCGCAGCGGATCACGCCCGACGACCGGGTGGCCGCGACCCGCGGGCGGGTCGCGTTGCGTTACGGGCCGCTGATCTACAGCGTGGAACGGGCCGACCAGGGGCGAATCGACCAAGCCATCGCGGCAGACAGCCTCAAGGCGGAGTGGAACCCCGATCTACTGGGTGGGGTGACCACCCTCAAGGGAAAATGGGCCGACGGCAGCCCGTTGACGGCCGTGCCCTACTTCAGCCGGAACAACCGCGGCCCGGGCGATTCGAAAGTGTGGATCGAGGCCGCCCATTGAAGGTCGCGGGCACAGCCCAGTCATCGCGCTACGGTAACCCTGCCTGAAGCGCGGCGGAAGACGGGACGAACAAAGGCCGCGCCCGCAATCCGCGCCCCGGCCTGCTGTTCAAAGGCGCACTGAGCTATTCTTTGGCGGGAGCCTTGCCACCAGCACCCGTCCAGACCGCGCGGATTCCCTCCTCGTCGCCCATCCCCGTTGGCGCCGCCGGGCCGGGCTGGTTCGCGTAATACCAGCGCATGTGGTCCACGGGTGAACTCAAGGTACGGCTGCCGGGCATTTGGAGGAATCCCGCCGGGTCGGTCTGGCGGACCCAGTTCCAGGCGTATTGCAGCCACTTGGCGCGATACTCCCGGCTCTGGTGGGCAAACCACGTGATTTCGTCGTAGCCCCAGATCCAGATGCCGCCCGCTTTCGCCTGGCCGGGCGTGCGGCTGACCCCCCAGTTGTCGATCTCGACCAGATAGGGAAGGTGATCGCAGGTCCAGCCGTTGACGGTCAATCCGCCCTTGCTGTGGCCATAGATGCCGTCGGAGAAGCCGAGTTGGAGGATGGCTTCCTGGGGGCGGTCGGGCACCTCCTTGATCCGAAGCGGGAAGGCATGAAAGTCCAGCAGCGGACGGCCGGCGTGCATCAGTCCCCCGCTGGGGACATGGCCGTTAAGGAGCACGAGATGACGGCGGGCGTGGGTGGTGGCGAAGGCCCGGACGCGGCCGAGCAGGAACTCCCAGCGGGCGTTGCCGGGGTCGTTGCGGTTCATGATCTCGACCTGGCCGAAGTGGATCCCCTCGAAGCCCGCCTCAATGTAGGAGGCGGCCTGGTAATAAAACCAGAGCTGCGTTTCCATCCGGCTTTCGTCCGGCACCGAGGCATTCGGGCCCCAGTCGCGGCGCTGGCCTTGCGGGTAGATCATGTCCGCGTACCGGAAATTGCGCTGCTCGACCGGTTGGTTGAGATCCTTGAAAACCCAGTCCGGGATCGGGATCTGGTCGACGCGGGTGCCCACGATCTCGAACACACACGCTTCCAGCACCATGTCGGGATCGGCGGCCAGCACTTTCGCGGCCGTCTCCTTGGCCCGGACGATATCGGCGGCGAACCGGTTCTCCGCGCCCCAGAGACAGAGGCCTCTGCCGATGTACTTCGCCCCGATCGCTTTCAGCATCCGGATGTTGTCGTCCAGGTCGCCGCGCCCGTTGCACAGGCCCTCCATGCTGATGGCACGGGAGAGGTAGTTTTCCAGCACCTCGCGGGAGATGGTCCGGTCGAAGTGGTAGGAGGGCGACGGGCTGGCGGGGGCTGGGCCCGCGGCGGCCGGGACGGTGGCGCTGGCGGCGATGAACAGGGCGGCGGCGAGGCCGAGGCGACCCCATCTCGGGTGGCTCGGCTGGCGGCCCTGCAAGGCTGGGCAGGGACAAGGTGAGTGCATCACTTCCAGATACAGCAAACTGCGCTTGAAGCAAGTCCAGGTCTGGCGCAAGTTGGATCGCATGAGACGTATCCTCGCGGCCTGCTTGATGCTCGCGTGTCTTGGGGCGGCGGGTGCCCCCTCCCTCGCGGCCGATGTCAGCGGCGCGCCCGCTCCCGCCGCGCGGATCCGCCGCCTCGAGCCACCCGAGCAGGGCTTCTTTTCCAAACGGCTCGACTACCAGGGCATCCCGATCAAGGCCCACGAGGCGGTCGTGGACGAGGCCCTCCTCGCGGCGCGCGATCGGCTGGCGACGCTGCTGGCCAACCTCCCGGTGGTGGTCTCGAACCTCGCCGCCGCCGGGGTGGAACTGCACATCATTGGCCGCGACCAGGTCACCACGGATCTGCCGGAATGGCGCCAGGACAAGGGGCACCCCATCTGGGAACCCACCTACAACGGCCAGACGCGGGATGAGCGCACGCGCGGCATGGGGGGCCGTTTGACTTCGTGCGGGGAGGAGAACCTGCTGAGGCTGGAGCGCGACCGCTATCGCGGCCGGGACATCTGCCTGCACGAGTTTGCGCACAGCATCCGGAACTTCGGCGTCACCCGGGAGGTGCGGGACCGGTTCGACGATTGTTACCGCGCCTCGCTCGGCCACGGGCTTTGGGCGGGGGCGTACGCCGGGTCCAACCGGGACGAGTTTTTCGCCGAGCTGACGATGTGGTATTTCGGCACGCATGGCGATCTCGGCATGAAGGGAGCCAAACCGGCGGATGGTGCTGCCGGCTTGCGGGAGTATGATCCCGAGGCCTTCGCGCTGTTCGACGAGTTCTACTCCGGGCGGATGCCCGGCTCAAGGGCGGTGCGTCAGCCCGCGACGCGGGGCGGCCGGGGCGGGTGAGGGACCCGGCGGTCCCGAGCCTACAAACCCAGATCGCAGAGCACCCGGTAATAGACCCAGTGCCCGAAATCGTTCGGGTGGTTGATGTTGTTGGCTAGCAGATCCTCGGGCTTCTTGCGGCGGGCGACGGTCTCCCAATTGTCGAACACATCCGCGTAGGCGCAACCGGCGGCCTGGGCGGCCCGTTCGGTGGCGCGCGCGTACTCCGCCATCCGGTGGGAGCCGAATTTCCACTGCGGATTCGGGGGGAAGGCAGAGAAGAGCACCACCTCGGCGGAGGTGGCCGAGCGGATGCGGGCGATCAGCTCCGCCAGGTTCCCCTCGAACGCCGCGAGCGGCACGCCGCCCCGGTTGTGGTCGTTCATCCCGAAGCCGACCAGGACCAGATCGGGCTTCTCGTCCAGGACCTTGGCCTGGAGCCGCTGGAGGGCCTGCACGGTACTGTCGCCCCCCGTCGCGCCGTTGACGGCGGTGATGCGGGCGCCGGGGTGGTGCCGGCGCAAGTCCTCCGCCCAGCGCTGCCAGAAAATCAGATCCGGCCGGGAGGCGTCGCCGCCGGCGCTGATGCTGTCCCCGAAGGCCACCAGCTTGAAGGTTCCGCCCGCGGCGAGTTTTGCCCGGGAGGCGGGGAGGAACCGGGTCTGGTCGTCCTGCCGCGGCCAGGGTTCCGTCCGGGAAAACGAGTAGTCCACGAAGGCGAAGAAACCGCGGTTGCCGAACCCGGGGAACTTCGAGTGGTCGAACTCCTGCCGGCCGAAGAGGCTGTTGGTGCGGAAATCGGGGAGCCGCGAGCCGGGGAGCCGGCGGAGCGTGCCGGCACCGTAATCCACCGCGAAGTCACGCCCCGCCTCGTAGTTGAGCACGTTGGTGGCGGCCTCGTAGGACGCCCGCACCCGGACCGGTTCGTGGGGCAGAGGAAGCCAGGCCAGCGCGGCGGGTTCATCGCCGACAAAGACGACCGACTCCCCCGACTGCCGTTGCGGGCGGGTCTGGGGCGCGGTGACACAACTGGAGACCAGGAGGCAGATGGCCCAGGCGGGGAGGAGGAGCAGCGGCTGACGTCGTTTCATGAGTGTCTCCAGACTGGCGCACGGCGGGTGCCCGCGTCAATGATGCCTCTGCCCGCGGCGGATGGGGCGCCGGGCTGCACGGCGTTGGAATTGACGGGCGCTTTCGTCTGCAGCACCCTGCCACCATGAACGTTGAACCGCAGGTTCCGCAGCACCCGTTGCGTCGTACCCGGCCGCCCCTCGCACTTTTCACCCTCATCCTCTTCCTCGCCGCGCTGCCTCACGCCCGCGCCGACTGGCCCGGCTTCCGCGGGCCTTGGGGCGACGGCCATGCGGATGCCCCGGGCGCGAAGCCCCGCGGTTTGCCTCTCCATTGGAGCGAGACCAACAACCTCCGCTGGAAGACGGAGATTCCTTTCCGTGGCTGGTCCACGCCCGTGATCTGCGGCGGCCAGGTCTGGGTGACCACGGCGACCGAGGATGGCCATGATTTCTACGCGCTCGGTCTCGACGCGGAGTCGGGCAAGGTCCTGTTCAACGAGAAGCTTTTTCACTGTGACCAACCGGAACCCCTGGGAAACAACGTCAACGGCTACGCCACGCCGTCCCCCGCCATCGAGCCGGGGCGGGTGTATGTCCACTTCGGCAGTTACGGCACCGCCTGCCTGGACACGCGGACCGCCCGGGTGATCTGGAAACGCGACGACCTGCCGTGCCGGCACTTTCGCGGCCCCGCCTCCTCGGTGCTGCTCTTCGAGAACCTCCTGATTGTGACGATGGACGGCGCGGATGTGCAGTACCAGACCGCCCTCGACAAGCTGACCGGCAAGACGGTTTGGAAGACCGACCGTTCGACGAAGTTCAACGACGCGGAAGGTTTTCAGGGGTTCGCCAAGGAAGGAGACCTGCGCAAGGCGCACAGCACCCCTTTGATCGCTGTGGTGGACGGCATCCCGCAGTTGTTCATTGCCGGCGCAAAGGCGGCCTATGCCTACAACGCGCGCACCGGGAAGGAACTGTGGCAGGTGCGGTACATCGCCTGGTCGGCCGCGCCCGTCGCGGTCTATGGCAACGGGCTGGTCTATCTCAGCACCGGCCTGGGGAAGAGCGAATTGTGGGCGGTGCGCACCGGCGGGGAGGGGGATGTGACCGACAGCCGGGTGGCTTGGAAGGTCGAGCCCTCCGCACCCAAGACGGCGTCGCCCATCCTCGTGAATGGGCTGCTGTACATGCTGAGCGACGATGGCGCGGTCACCTGCCTGGACGCCTCCACCGGGGAGCGGGTTTGGCGGGAGCGGATTGGCGGCACCTTCGCGGCGTCGCCGATCTACGCGGACGGCAGGCTCTACTTCTTCAATCAGCGGGGCGGGGGCACGGTGTTGAAGCCGGGGCGCGCTTACGAGGGGCTGGCGACGAACACCCTGGCCACCGGCATGATGGCATCCCCGGCCGTCGAGGGCAGGGCGCTCTACCTCCGGACGAAAACGCATTTGTACCGGGTGGAGGAGGAACCGGCCGCAGCCAAGTAGCCAGCCCGAATGGCGTGCCCGCACGGGTGGTGGTTGGCGAGCGAATACCTATTGGCGTTTATGCTTGGCGGCGGGTATTGTTGCAAGGTGCATCACCAACGCGTCGACCGATGTTTGATCGGGGCTTTGACCCTGCTGGCCCTTGGGGTGGCTCGCGCGCCCCAAGCGGTCGCGGCCCCCGTACCATCGCCCGGGCCGAAGGTCGATTTCAACCACGAGGTCCGGCCGATTTTGGCCGAGAACTGTTTCGCCTGCCACGGCATGGACGAGGCCAAGCGCAAAGGGAAGCTGCGGCTTGATGTGCGGGAGAGCGCGCTTCGGCCCGCGAAATCGGGCGCGATCGCCATCGTCCCGGGCAACGCCGCCAAGAGCGAGTTGAGCAGCCGGATCGCCAACGAGGATGAGAATGACCGCATGCCACCGGTCCAGAGCGGCAAGACGCTGACGGCCGCGCAAGTGGAGGTGCTGAGGCGGTGGGTCGATCAGGGTGCGGAGTACCAGAAGCACCCCTTTTTCTCGCCCGTGCAACGCCCCGAGGTCCCCGGCGTGGCGCGCAAGGACTGGGTGCGCAATCCCATCGACGATTTCGTCCTGGCCCGGCTCGAGAAGGAAGGGGTCAAACCGGCTCCGGAGGCGTCCGCGCGGGCCTTGATCCGGCGGTTGAAGCTGGATCTCATCGGGCTGCCGCCGACTCCCGCCGAGGTGGATGCGTTTCTGGCGGACCAGGCCCCCGGGGCGTACGAGCGGGTCGTGGACCGCTTCCTCTCCTCCGCCCACTATGGCGAACGGATGGCGGTTGAGTGGCTGGATGCCGCCCGGTTTGCCGACACGCATGGGTTTCACATCGATTCCGGCCGGGATATGACCCACTGGCGCGATTGGGTAATCGAGGCCTACAACCAGAACAAGCCGTTCGATCAGTTCACCATCGAGCAGATCGCGGGCGACCTGCTGCCCGGGGCGACCCGCGAGCAGAAGCTGGCCAGCGGGTTCAACCGGAACCACATGATCAATTTCGAGGGCGGCGCGATTCCGGAGGAATACCACACCGCCTACGTGATGGATCGCGTGAACACCACCACCCGGGTGTGGCTGGGGCTGACGGCCTCCTGCGCCCAATGCCATGACCACAAGTACGACCCGATCACCCAGAAGGAGTACTACCGGTTCTATGCCTTCTTCAACAATGTGGCGGAGAACGGCCTCGACGGCTCGAAAGGCAATGCCGTTCCGATGATCAGCCTGCCCACCGCCGACTCGGAGGCCAGGCAGGCGAAGCTGAAGGCGGCCATCGGGGAGTCGGAGTCCCGGGTGAAGACCCTCGAGGCCGGACTTCCCGCGGCGCAGGCGGCGCTGGAGAAGGAATGGCAGGCCGCCACGAACACACCGCCGGCGCCCGCCGGGGTGACGGAGGAGTTGAGGGGAATCCTGGCAAAACCATCCGGGGAGCGGACCGCCGAGCAGCAGAGGAAGCTCGCCAAGCATGTGCGCGAGGACCAGCCGGCGCTGGTGGCGGCAGAGAAAGAACTGGCGGACTTGCGCCACAGCCTGGAGGAGGTGGAGAAGGCCATCCCGACCACGATGGTGATGCAGGAATTGGACAAGCCCCGCGACTCTTTCGTGCTGGAGCGGGGGCAGTACGACAAGCCCGGCGAGAGGGTGACGCCCGGGATCCCGGCCGTGTTCGGCTCCCTGCCCGAAGGGCAGCCGGCGAACCGGCTGGCGTTGGCGCGCTGGCTGGTGGATCCGGCGAATCCGCTGACGGCGCGGGTCATGGTGAACCGCTTCTGGCAGATGTATTTTGGGACCGGGATCGTCAAGACCGCCGAGGACTTTGGCACGCAGGGCGAGTGGCCCAGCCACCCCGAGTTGCTCGACTGGCTGGCGAGCGAGTTTGTGCGCACGGGCTGGGATGTGAAGGCGATGCAAAAGCTGATCGTGACCAGCGCCACCTACCGCCAATCCTCGGCGACGACGGCCGAGTGGGCGGCGAAGGACCCGGAAAACCGCCTGCTGGCGCACGGCCCGCGGCAACGCTTGCAGGCGGAGTTCATCCGCGATCAGGCGCTGGCGGTCAGCGGGCTCTTGAACGACTCGATCGGCGGTGCCAGCGTGTCGCCGTATCAACCCCCCGGCCTGTGGGAGGAACTCGCCTCGCGCGAGGATGGGAAAAACTGGACCGCCCAGACCTACACGCAAAGCCACGGGGCGGACCTTTACCGCCGGACGATGTACACGTTCTGGAAGCGGAGTTCGCCTCCGCCCACCCTGGTGACCTTCGACGCGGCGGACCGGGAGACCTGCACCGTGCGGAGGCTCCGCACCAACACCCCGTTGCAGGCGCTGATCCTGATGAACGACCCGACCTATGTCGAGGCGTCGCGCAGGCTGGCCGAGCGGCTGCTGACCGAGGCCACGTCGGACAACGCGCGGATCGAACTCGTGTTCCAGCTCGCGATGGGGCGCCCGCCCGCGCCGGCAGAGACGGGGCGGTTGGCGCGCCTGGTGAGGGAGCAACTCGCGGCGTACCGCCAGAACCCCGGCGCGGCGGCCCAACTCCTCGGGGTGGGCGAATCCGCCCGCAACCAGAAACTGGATGCGGCTGAACTGGCCGCGTGGACCGTGCTGGCGAACGTGATTCTGAGCCTCGACGAGACAATAACCAAAGGGTAACCAATGAGCCTGGACCACGAAATCAACTCGTTGCTGACGCGACGGCACTTCTTTGGCCGGCTGGCCACCGGCATTGGCGGCGCGGCGCTGGGCTCGGTGCTCAGCCCCGGGCTGTTCGCGGCCGAGACCGGCCCCCGGCTGGCCGGCTCGCTCAAATCGCTGCAATTCCCGCCCAAGGCCAAGCGGGTGATCTACCTGTTCATGTCGGGGGGGCCGTCCCACATCGATTTGTTCGACTACAAGCCGAAGCTCAAGCAGTACCACGGCATGGAACTGCCCGGCTCCATCCGGATGGGGCAGCGCATCACCGGGATGACCAGCGGGCAGAAGTCGTTCCCGTGCGTGGCCCCGATGTTCGAGTTCAAACAGCACGGCAAATGCGGTGCCTGGGTGAGCGAGCTGCTGCCGCACCTTGGCTCGATGGCGGACGACATGGCCATCGTCAAGACCCTCAACACCGAGGCGATCAACCACGACCCCGCCATCACCTTCATCCAGACCGGCCACCAGCAGCCCGGGCGGCCGAGCCTCGGTGCCTGGCTGAGCTACGGCATCGGCAGCGAAAACGCGGAGCTGCCGGCCTTCGTGGTGATGATCTCGCAGGGGAGCGGGAACAAGACCGACCAACCCCTTTTCTCACGCCTCTGGGGCAGCGGCTTTCTCCCCAGCCAGCATCAGGGCGTCCGTTTCCGGACCGGCAAGGATCCGGTGCTCTATCTTTCCAATCCGCCCGGAATCGATGCCCAAACGCGCCGGCGGATGGTGGACGGAGTGGTGGACATCGACCGGCTGGCGGCGGAGGCGTTCGGCGACCCGGAGATCAACACGCGCATCGCCCAGGGCGAGATGGCCTTCAAGATGCAGACCTCGGTTCCGGAGCTGACCGACCTCTCCAAGGAACCCAAGCAGGTCCTGGACCGCTACGGAATTGACGATACCGGCACCGACGGTGGATTCGCACGGAACTGCCTGCTCGCGCGGCGGATGGTGGAGCGCGGCGTCCGCTTTGTGCAGCTCATGCACCGCGGGTGGGACCAGCACAGCGACCTCCCGAAGCAGATCCGGGGCCAGTGCCGCGACGTGGACCAGCCCTCGGCCGCCCTGATCCAGGATTTGAAGGAGCGCGGCTTGCTGGACGACACCCTGGTGATCTGGGGCGGCGAGTTCGGCCGCACGGTTTACAGCCAGGGAACGCTGACCAAGGACAATCACGGCCGCGACCACCACGGCCGGTGCTTCACGATGTGCCTGGCCGGCGGGGGGGTGAAGCCGGGGCAGACCTACGGCGAAACCGATGACTTCTGCTACAACATCGTTCGCGACCCGGTCCACATCCACGACTACAACGCCACGATTCTGCGCCTGATGGGCATCGACCACACGAAGCTCACCTACCGGTTTTCCGGTCGCGACTTCCGCCTGACGGATGTGCACGGCGAGGTGGTCGAGGGGCTGCTGGCCTGAGCGGGTTCTGGCCCTCCCCGCGCCGGCATGGCCGCGGGGGCTTCGGTCCAGGACCCCATGGGTGGCGTCCGAGCCGCCCCCGTGGCCCAGCCAGCCGCCGGTGGGGGGCGAGGTTGCAAATCCCTGAAAAGGAGCTTAACCTTGGCTTAATGCTCCTCGGTTTACTCTTCGCCCATGCACGAAGGGACTTTGCCTGCCTCCGCGAAGCGTGGAGGGGGTTCCGCCGGCCAACCGGGACGGAAGCCCGCGCGGCGGGTGGGTGTGGCCCGTCTGGCGGGTTTCCTCCGGTGCATGATGCCGGTCAGCACGCTCAACGGTGCCCAGACCCGAGGTTCCACCATCACAGGTCGCTCATGAAAACCAAACTCATTATCGCCGTCACTCTGTCCCTGTTCGCATGCCGGCCGTGGTCTGGCGCCATGGCACAGGGGAGTCCGTCCGCGGACAAGGCAGCGGGGGACATCGCCTCGGCGGCCCGGGTCCCGCTTGCTTCGCTCGATGCCGACCGGCGGGGCCGGCTGGTCTTCGATTTCAAGGATGACGCCCAACGGCGGCGCTGGTCCAATCTGCCGACCGGGATCGTGAAGCGCGCGGGGCTGCGGATGGGCGACCTCACCCAACCGCAACGGGACGCCGTGATGGCGCTGCTCGCCGCGGCCTTGAGCCGGGAGGGCTACGAGAAGGTGGTGGGAATTGTCGCCGGGGATGAGGTCTTGAGACAGGCCGATGGCGGCGGGCGGCTGGCCTTCGGGCGGGATGAATACTATGTGTCCCTCCTGGGCCAGCCCTCGAGCACCGAGCCGTGGATGATCCAGTTCGGGGGACACCATCTTGGGTTGAACATCACGCTGGCCGGTGACCAGGGAACGCTGGCCCCGAGCCACACCGGTTCGCAGCCGTCCTCGTTCGAGTTGGAGGGGAAGCTCGTCCGACCGCTGGGCCGGGAGGTGGACCAGGCGTTCGCGCTGGTCCACTCCCTGGACGAAGGCCAGCGCAAGCAGGCTATTCTCGGGTTTGAGATGCGCGACCTGGTGCTGGGGCCGGGCCGCGACGGCCAGACCATCCAGCCGGAGGGAATCAAGGGCGCGGCCCTGACGGGGAAGCAGCGGGAGATGCTGCTCGACCTGGCCGGCGAATGGACCGGCATCCTGCACGAAACGGCGGCCAAGGCGAAGATGGAGGAACTGAAGGCACACGTGGCGGAGACCTGGTTTGCCTGGAGCGGCCCAACCGCCAAGGGCGCGGCCGCCTACTTCCGCATCCAGGGGCCGACCGTTTTCATCGAATACGCGCCGCAGCGCATGGGGAACGATCCGACGAAGCACATCCACACCATCTACCGCGACCCGACCAACGAATACGGATCCAAGTGGGGGAAACGGTGAGGCGGGGTTTTGGGTGGTTCGGGCTGCTCGTGGGGCTGATCGCCGCGCCGCTCGCGAGTCGGGGGCACCAGCTTGACGAGTATTTGCAGGCAACCTTGGTCAGCATCGAGCCGGGGGAGATCCGCTTGCAGATCCACCTCACTCCGGGCGTGGCGGTGGCCGAACGGGTGCTGGCCCTGATCGACCGGGATCACGATGGTGTGATTTCCACCAGCGAGGCCGCGGCCTATTCCGCTTCTCTGGCACGCAGCCTTACGGTCCGGTTGGACGGGCGGGAGGTTCCCCTGCGCGTTACTTCCGCGTATTTTCCCGAACCCGACGATCTCCGCACCGGCTGGGGCATCATCAGTTTGGAATTCTCGGGGCGGGTGGGACCGCTGGCGGAGGGAGGCCACCGGGTCAGCCTGGTAAACGGCCACCTGCCGGCGCTGAGTGTTTACCTGCTCAACGCCACGCAACCCAGCTCCCGCTCAATCCACATAAACAAGCAGACCCGAACCAAGACCCAGAGCCAGGGGGAGATCGAATTAGAGGTCAGCGGTTGAGTCCGCCACCACGCCGGTGGGAAAGGCACGCGCTGCTTGCCAACCGACCCGCTAATCCAGGCCGTACACCGAGTTGCTGGGGGAAAGAAACCCGGTGCCGGGCGCAAGGGGAAGGCTCTCCGAATAATTAGTGTAGCAGTTCCGCAACGATTCGGCATGGCCGTCGCAGAAGGCGGCATTGCTCATCCGGCGGTGGCGAAACCCCTGCGTGCCTGAGTTGCGCCCGTCGAAGGAGGCGTCGCCGGGGTTGGGGAACGGGGCGCGCATGAATTTGTCCGCGCCCGCTGCATACTGCCCGTCGCCGAAAATCACCGTCCTTGACCCATGTTGCACGTCGGAGTCCCTCGCGGGCTGTTCCACGTCCTCGCCCTGACCGTGGCCGATGTAGCTGGTGTTGTAATTATAACCCGTGACGGGGTTGTCGCTCCAATTGGCGCTGCCGTTGAAGGAGGGACACTGTTGGATCTGGCTGTTGCCCCGGCCCTCCCAGAGGATCCCCGGCGTGACGGTCGCGCTGCCGTTGGCGTCGTAAGCGACGTTCAAATCCCAGCAGTCGAAATTGCCCTCGTCGTCGAAGTACTGGGCGATGGGAAAATAACCGTCGTGATCGCCTGCATAAACACCCGCCGCCACCACCATCTGCCGCAGGTTGCTCAGGCATTGGATCCGCCTGGCCTCGGCCTTGCCCTGGGCGAAAGCGGGCAGGAGCAAGGCCGCGAGGATGGCGATGATGGCGATGACGACCAGGAGTTCAACCAACGTGAAGGCGAGCGAACAAAGCGGCCGGCGGCCAGCGGCGGCAATGGTCCGCCGCGCCGGGCGGGCGCATTCACCGCTGTTCTCTCGCCGGCGCTGGGTCATCGCTATGGCACGTTCAGTTTCAGGCGGTAAAACGCGTTGCCTCCGGGCGCGTTAGTGTCAGGCCAGATGACGGGCTGGGAGTTGGCGGGCGTGTTGGTGTAAACGGGGGTCCAGGCCACCAGGTCGATCGAACGTTCCAAAACGGACGGGCAGTTCGCGACCGGGGTGAATCCGACCGCGAAGCTGTTGGTGGAGCGCATGGCGGCCAGGACGGGCGGCACGATTTGGGTTACGACAAGTGCGTTGTAATTCGTCATCGCCACCCCGGCCACGAGCACGCTGGCATTGGCCGGATTGAAGGTGAACGGCTGAGGGGTCCAGCGCGTGAGGTCCCACTGGTAAACGCGCAAATCTCCGCCGTTCCCCGAGTAGGCCTGGCCGAGACCCAGGCCGATGTCCGCCACCAGCGAGACGGCGGACGCTCCAGCGAGTGGACGTGACTGGACTTGGTACGCACTGACAACGTTCCCTGCGACCGGGGCAAACGAAGAGAAGTCGTGCAGGCTCACGGTGCTGATCCGCGCGTTGGTGCTGACGGAATCAAAGTCGAGGGAGATCAACACCTGGTTCGGATTGGCCGGGTTCACAAACGAGAGATTGGTGAGTCCGGACGCCAGGTTGCCGGGCGTAATGGAAAGCGCGTCGCCGACCGTCACTGGGTGGACGGTGCCAATCGCGTCGATGACCGTGTAGTCACCCGAGGCTGTGTCGTTGGTGCTCGTTCCCGCGTAGAGGCGGATGTATTGGATCCACGGCAGGCCCGAGGCCTGCAAACTGTAGCCGGTGCCGCCGTTGGCGCCGACATATTGATCCACCACGTTGGTGGCGATGGTGTTCGAAAAACCGAGCGAGGGATTGACGGGCTTGGACTCGGAGGCCACCTCGTTTTTCCACACGTGATTGAAATCATCCCATTGATAGGCGTCGCCCGGCAGGAGAAACGGCACATACGGATAGGTAAACCAATTCGTCCCATCCTGGCTGACGGAGACGGTGGTGGCATGCCCGTAAGTCCCGGAAAGGCCGGCGATCGGAACCGCGCTGAGATCCGCGGCATTGTTGATCGCCGGGCCGCCGGTGGGCACGTAAAATGAGTTCCCAAAGACGATGAAATCCAACCCGTAAGGGTTGTTGGGGTTGTGGTACACCGGGGCTCCCATCCTCACGGTGATGCAGCCGCCCGCATTGATCTTGCAGATGTCGGGTGTCACCCCGTCCGGCAAGGTCCAGTACGCCGGCTCCACCACCTTGGTGAGTTCGTTGGTGATCCGTGAGCCGTAAACATCATCGAACAGGAGCGTCGGCTGCCCGATCACCGCGGCCGGGCTGTTATAAGGACTGACGGGGTTGAGGTTGTTCGTACTGATGATCTGCACCGCGAAATCATTCGTGTTCCCCACATAGGCCGTGTAGGTGCCATCCGGAGAAACTGGCGCGTGTTTGTCGGCGTTGTAGGCAGCGGTGGCCCCTGGCTCGTACTCTCCCGCGGCGACGGAAAAGCCGAGCCACGATCCGTTGGTGAGATCCAAGTGATCCAGGCCGGTTTGCGCCACCACCCACTGGCCATGATAGCCGGCGGAATAATACGTGGTGTCCGTCGCCGTCCAGTACGCATCCCGGCCGCGAACGGGCGAGGTCAAGAACCCGCCCAAGCCGTTGGTTTCGTGCCACACCTCCCAGTTCGGGCCGTAATAGCCGCCCCAATACAAGTCCCCGCTGTTGAGCGCGCGGGCGGCATCCACGTCCACCGTGGCGTTCGTCAACAGTCCGTTGGCGAGGTAGTTGGTGGCGCTGCCGTCCGTGACGGCGGTGACTCCGTTGCCGTCGAGGTTATAGCCGATGCCCTCGACGAAAGTGCCGTAAGTGACATCCGCCACGACATAGAGCCTGGGATCGGCCGCGAGGATGGCGCGCAGCATCTGGGTGCCGGTGGCCGCGCCGTTGAAGCGATAGCCCCAAACCAGTGCCTTGTCCGCGACCGGGATGGGCACAGAACTGTAGTTCAAGGACTGCGGCACACTCCACTCGACGACCAACGCCGCCCGGTTGGTGCCGGAGCCGGTCCAAAGTTGGATGTCATCCAGGGAGATGGCCGAGGACTCATGGGTGACGAGGAGGCTGGCCCATGCCAGCGCCAGACGGATTTGCTTCATGCTGCTGATCTTTCAATCTGCCCGCGCAGAACACCTGCGCGAGCGGGTTTGGGTTGGGAGACCAGCGGGAAGCTTGAAGGCTGTGAAAACAACAAAACCTTCAAACTCCGGCAAAACGGGGAATGAAGGCATTCAGCGAATCCTGGCGAAAGACGATTCGCCAGGCTGGCCTCATCCTTCTCTTTGCGGAGAAGTTGGCGCGCCTCACCTGAGACGTGCCGCGACGAGCATTCTTCAGCCGGTATCCTGACTCCGGGCTTCCAGCCTTGCTCCCGCCTTCCCGCGCCTTCGCGCAGTGGCCTTATGGAGTTTGTAGCCCGTCACAGTGGCGCAACCGTCCCCGATTCACACGGGGTTCCCTGCCACCGAAGAATGTTCTGACCGATCCATGGACCGGTCCGTATCAAAGAACGGTGCGAATATGAGCCCGTGGCGATCCGGTGTCAATGGTGAACGGGGGGCTCCGGGAATCCGCCCTGGGGGCGCTCCTGGGTGGCCGTGGGCCGCTTGCGCCCGCCCTTGCGCGGCTCTACCATGACGCGTGTCCTTCATCGCTGGAATCTGGCCGCCCGTTCTGTCCGAGAGCCTCCGAGTCATTCTCGCCGTCCCCCGCCTCGTGCTTTGGCCGATGTTCGTCCTCGTGTTGGCCGGCACCGCCGTGCGCGGTGACCTGGTGCTCACCAACTACACCGCCGCGCGGCCGCTGAAGGTCATGGCCGTGGGGGATTCGATCACCGACGACTGCTCGATCAACGGCGCATGGCGGCTCTACCTGCAACCGCTCTTGCAGACGAACGGCTACGCCTTCACGAACGTCGGCCGGTGGGTCTCCACGGCGACCGGCCCGTTTACCGAGACGCGGCATGAGGGGATCTGCGGGGCGGTCATCGGGTTCCCCGGCATGTTCGGCTACCACGGCTACCCTACTGCATCGAACTACGCGCTCGGCACCGTGGCGGACGCCTTGACGAACACCACCCCCGACCTGTTCCTGATCGATCTCGGGGTGAACGATATGGGATACGGGCGCGACCCGTGGTTCACGGCGACGAACGAGCTCTCCGCGCTGCTGGATCTCATGTTCGCGAGAGCCCCGGCTGCGCACATTGTGGTGGGCAAGCCGACCACGATCAGCCACGCCTCCATCGGCTCGCCGCCCTACTATACCTACAGCACGAACATGCCCGCTTTCGGCGCCGCGATCCAATCGCTGGTCAACCTCCGCCATGCGCAGGGCCAGAACGTGTTCGTTGCGGACCTCTTTTCGGCGGTGAACGGTGCCACGATGCTCCAGAGCGACGGCACACACCCCAACCCCGCGGGGCTGATCGCGATGGCCGGCGAGTGGGCTTCGCGGATCGCCGCCCTCACCGTGCGCACCGACCGTGTGGTCACTCCCTTCATCGCCGCCGGCTCGACTTGGAAATACTCCGATCAAGGCCTGGACCTGGGCACGAACTGGGCCCAGCCAAGCTACGATGATTCCGGCTGGGCGGAGGGCGTGGCCCGGCTGGGGTACAACACGCCCGGCATCGCCACCACCATCAGCGCGGGGCCGGTGTCCACCAACAAATACATCACCACCTACTTCCGGCTGACTTTCGTCGTGCCCGCCGGCGTCCACTACACCAACCTGAACCTGCGCATCAACCGCGCGGACGCTGTCGGTGTCTGGCTGAACGGCGGTGAGATCACGCGCATGAACCTGCCCACCGGGGCGATCTCGGCGCTCACCCTCGCCTCGACGGTCCAGACGGGTGACGCCCCCTCCACCTATTTCCCGACCAACCTCCCGATTCCATACCTCCCTGCGGGGGTGAACGTGCTGGCGGTGGAACTTCACAAGTTCGCCCCGAACTTCCCCTGGCTGAGCTTCGATCTTGAGCTGTTTGGCCAGGGCGATTACGCGCCTCCCGTGCCGCCATTGACCGCTTCGTTGAACGGCGCCTCCGTGGGCCTGGCCTGGCCTGCGGCCAACGGCACCGGCTTTGTCCTGCTCGCCGGGACGAACCTCGCCCAGACCTCGGCATGGTCGCCGGTCGCCGGCCCGTATTCGCTGGCGGGCGGCTCGTATGAATACACCGCGCCCGTGAATCCCACCCTGCCCGCGGAATACTACACCCTCATCTATGCGGGGTCGTCCGCGCCGGGATCGAGAGTCGTTCAAGGGCCGCCGTCCAATGCCCCGGAGGTGCCGCCGAGCTTGTCCGAAAAATAGGCCGACGGGCGGGTTGCGAGCGCGGCTGGCTGGCTGGCGAGGCGCAACGACCTGTCCGCCGCAGCCTTGGCGAAGGCGGAAGCCAGCCTGCCAGCCCCGCCGCAAGACGCCCCGGAGTTTTTTGGGGACGCGCTCTTAGTCTGCGATCTCAGGTGCGGTCAGGGCGGGTCCTCCCGCCTCACTCCTCGAGGGGATCGCATTCGCCCTCGATCCGGACGCAAACGCGGTCGCCCGCCGATGGTGCCGGTCCAGCCACCCACACCCGCAAGAGCCTGTCGCGCACCCGCACGACGGCGATGCGCCGGACGTCGCGCAGGTCCGGGGGGCGCAACTCGACGGCCACCACCTCGCCCTCGACTCCTGCGCCGGCCGGGACGAGGGTGGGTTGGCGGGGACGGACCAGTAGTTGCACGCGGCCCGGTTGGGCTTCGGGCGTCGTGCGGACCTTCCCGAACGCGGTCACGGCCTCACTCGGGCCGGTGACCTCACCTTCGACGATTTGCCCAAGCCCGAGCGCGCGCGCCGCGGCCGCGTGGCGCGGGCGCGTCATCACCCTCTCGAGCTGGTCCAGGGCCACCGGCCGGCCACGCGCCAACACCAGGACGCGCCGGGCCAGGTCGAGCGCGTCATCCCGCGAGTGGGTGACCAGGATGAGGGTGGTGTCCCGGTTTTCCAGGAGCGAGCGCAGCAGTTCGCGCATCTCCGCGCGGCGGGCGTCGTCCAGGCTCGCAAACGGCTCGTCCATCAGGATCAGCTTGGGCTCCTGAGCGAGGGCGCGGGCGAGCGCGATCCGCTGACGCTCACCGCCGGACAACTCGTCCAACCGCGCGTCCGCCCGTGGGCCAAGGCCGATCTGGTCCAGGAGTGCGCGGGCTTGCCGCACGCCCCCACGGCCGCGGGCTGCGAAGGCGATCTGGGCCAGTGCGTTCAGGTGGGGAAAGAGGGCCAGTCCTTGGAATACGAGCGCCACCTCCCGCCGCTCAGGAGGGAGGAGCACCCGGCCGGGGCGCGAGGCTGGCTGGCCCGCGATGGTGATCTCGCCGCGGTCCGGCGCCTCCAGGCCCGCGATCAGGCGGAGCAGGGTGGTCTTGCCGCCGCCCGACGGCCCGAGGATCGCCAGGCGTTCGCCGGGGTCCAGGGTGAGGCTGACGCCGTCGAGCACCGCCGTGCCCTGGAAAGACCGGCCGAGGCCGGAGATGGAGAGGACCTCCTTCATGCCGCGTGACGGTGGCTGCCCCGGGTCCAGGCGCGAACCAACCATCCACCCCCCAACAGCAGCAGTGGCAGCGCAATCACGGCCAGGAGGAGAAACTGGCAGGCGGCGATTTCGTAGTCCTGGCCGCGGCGCATCAGGTTGACCACCGACGGCGCCAGCAGGGGGCTGCCCGGCGGGGCGATGAGGAGGGTGGTGCTGAATTCGGTGGCGGAGAGCATGTAGGTTGCCAGCCAGGCGGCCACCAGGCCGGGCGCCGCGTTGGGGAGCACCACCGCGGCGAACCGTCCCAGCCACCCCCTCCCGGCGAGCGCCGCCGCGCTCTCGAGTTCGCGGGGAACCCGGGCCAGCGCCCCCTGGGCGAGAAAAACCGTTACTGGCAGAAAACGGGCAAGCCAGCCAAGGAGGACAATCGCGGGCCCCTGGTAAACCAGCCGGCTTCCGGGGTGATTCCACAGGATGATCAACCCCAGACCAACGAGCGGCGCGGGGACAGCCAGGCCCGCGCCCAGCACGCCCAGCGCCGGTCCCCAGCCCGCCCGCGAGGTCAGGCGCACGAGGAGGATGGCGAACGCGGTCGCGGCCGACGCCGCGAAAGCCGCCAGCAAAACCGTCCGCGCCGCATCATGCTGTGCCAGGTCCCAAGCGCCGTGGAGGGAGTCCCCAAAGCCGGACGCCCTGAGCACCTGATGGCTCCCTGAGGCGGACGCCACGGGGATGGTGGCGGTCAGGGCCAGCCAGCCGAGCGACGTGATCGGCACGATCAGACCGGGAATCGCCGCCCAGCAGGTGATCGCCACCGCCGCCAGATCAGCGCCGGCACCCATCGGCCGCCCCTGGAATTTCGGCACCTCCCCCTCGAGGCTCGCGAGGCTGGCCACCCGCGCCCGGAGCAGCACCCACGCCCCCAGGGCGCCCGCGGCCACGACCAGCGGCAGCAGGGGGAGGCAGACCGCGGCAGCCGCTGCGAGCGCGCCTTCCTGGATTCGCTCATAGACCACCTCGCCGACCGTCCTCACCCGCAGCAGTTGTGGTACGGCGAACTCGGTGAGGGTGATCGCGAATACCAGCAACGCTCCTCCCAGCGCGGGCGGGACGAGGATGTGGGTTGCCAATTCCCGCACCCCGCGAGCCCCTTGCGCGAGCCGGGCTGATTCAAACGCCCGCCGATCGGTGCGTCGCAGCGCGGCCGCGACGGCCAGGGCCACGATGGGAAAGAGGCAGCCCCCCATAACCACCCCCACCGCCGGCCAGGTGTAAACGAAGCCGGGGACCACGAACCGCGCAATTTCGAGGGGATCGCCAGGGCGCGGACCGAAGCCCAACAGCACCGCCACCGCGCGGGAGATTTTTCCGGCGGGTCCCAGGAGCACGATCGTGCCCTCCGCGGCGAGGTAGGGCGGGACCAGCAGGACGAGGAGCCCCACCGCCCAGCAGATTCGCTTGGGCACCGTGCGCGCCCGCTCCACCAAGAGGGCGAACGGGACTCCCAGCACGAGGGCGGCCACGGCGCTGGTCAAAGCCGAGCCGGTGGACCGGCCGAGCGGGGCGGCCAGGCGGTGGAACGAGCCCGCGACCGCCCCCGTCTCCAAGCCGGTGCCGAACAGCGCGGCGAGGAGCGGCGAAAAGACAATCCCGGCCGCGCCGAGCCAGGCCGCGGCTGCAAGGCCTTGGGGGAGAAACTTCACGGATCGAGCAGGATCTCGCGGATCGCCTGCGCCGCAGCCGGATGCGCCTGGACGGCCGCCGCCCAATCCACTTTCATGGTTTTGAGCCGCCGGGGGATCCAGGCCGGGCGGACATCCCGGGCCAGGCTTTCGGGCAGCATCCCGACCGCCTGCCCCGGCCCCTCCGAGAGGGCCTGTTCGGTCCGGGCCGTCGCGAGGAAGCGCAGCAGCCGCTCCGCCTCCCGGGGATGAGGGGCTCCGGCCACCATGGCGACCGCGGTGTTTCCATTCAGGCAGCCGGGCTCGTCGGCGCCTTGGTCGGGAAAGATCACCTTGACCGGCTTGCCGCCCGCCATCGCCACGTGGGCGTCGTCGGTGGCGGTGAGGCCGAACCAAAGTTCCCCCGACGCGACCCGGTTCTTTACGTCCGCCATGCCCGCGCAGATGGCGCAGTCGTTTCGCTTGAGTCCCGCCAGCCAGCCGCGCGCCTCCCCCGGGCCGAGCGTGGAGAACATGGCCGCGACGTGGGCGGCCGTGCCGCCGAAGAGCGGGTTGGCGATCCCGACATGGCCCTTGAACCGGGGATCGGCCAGATCCCGGTACGAATGCGGCAGCGCATCCGGCGCCATCACGTTGGTGTTGACGAGGAGCACGCGGTAGGTGGCCGCAAAACCGAGCCAGCGTCCCAGCGGGTCGCGCGGCGCGGTTCCGTGGGCTTGGACGAGATCCGCAGGGCAGGGGGCGAGGCAGCCGTCGTTCGCCAGCATGGTGCAGAAGAAGGAGCCGCCGCCCCAGAAAACATCGCATTGCGGATGCGGTTTTTCCTGGCGGATCGCCTGCACCAACCCGACCGCCTTCGCCGCCTCGGTGTCGAACTTGGCTTCGACCCGGATGCCCGTTTCCTTGGTGAACAAGTCGATCAGATCCTGGGCGATTTCCCGATCGACCGCGCAATAGAGGACCACCGTTCCGTTGGTGCCCGCCGCCGATGCCCCCGGACCCGGAAGAGCCCTCCGGTCGCAGCCTCCCGCCAGGAGCAGAAACGCCGCGAGCCAGGCCAGCTCGCACCGGGAGAATGAGGCGGGCCGGCTCATCGCGGCGGTGTGGGGGCTGGCAGGTGGGCGAGTGCCTCGGCCGCCTGTTTTCCGTAGGTGGAGTCCCGGGCGGCGGCGACCGCCGACTCCAATTCCTCGCGCGCGCGGGCCATGCGCTTCGTGCCCGCATCCTGGCTGCCGAGCACAAATCCGCCCGCGGCCCTCGCCTCGGGCATCGCCGGGCCCAGGGTGGCCATCATGTCCAGGGCTTCAAATCGGCCCTTCTCGGGTTCGGCGATCCAGAAATGCGCGCGGACCAGGTCGACCCAGGCCCGGAGCCGCAGATCCGGGGTTCTCGCCGGGGAATGCGCCAGCGCCGCCAGCCGCGGGATCGCCTCGACGGCGTTGTGGTGCGCGATCAGGAAATCCGCCAGCTCGAATTGGGCGGCGGTGTCCTCCGGGTTCGCTGCCACTGCCGCCTCCAGCGCAGCCAGCCGGGCGTCCAGGGCTGGCGCTTGTTCCAGAACCTCCTGAACGCGCCGCAACACGATGTCCGCGGTGGCCACCTTCTCATCGCGACTGGCGATCACGCCGCGCGGAGTGAGGCAGATCAGCAACGGCGTTTCGCCCAGGTGAAACCGCGTGGCGGCAGCGCGGTTTCGGGAGACGCTGATGTCCACCAAGAGGAGACAGGTGCGGTCGGCCAGCGCCTTGACGGGCTTCGAATCGAGGAATCGGGCGGCCGCTCGGTCCGCCGCGCCTTGTCCGGGGTCGGTGGCGAGAATGACGAGCGGTCGTCCCAGGGCTGGGGCACGCGACAGCGCCGCGGCCAGGTCACCGTCCGTCGCCGCGAGCGCGGCCGTGCCACCCCCACAAGACACCACCGCGGCAAGAGCCAGTGCCCCGATTCGCTTCAGCCAGGGATTTGTCATGGGCGTGGCGCCTCGTGCCTGGAGCCCTCAGGGCGCCGGCTCGATCTTGAAATCGGTGAAGGCCGAGACGCTGTCCGCCTTGGTCCAAAGCCCCACCTTTCCCTGGCCGGGGAAGGTGGTGTCCTCCTTCTCGATCACGGTCCGGCCGTCGAACAGGACCTTGAGACGCGGCCCCCGGGCTTCAAAGCGCAGGGTATGCCACGCGCCGACCGTGACCTTCACCGGCACCTCCTCCACGCGGGACCGCTTGCCTCTCACCACCTTGAACAGATCCACGTTGTCCTCCAGGGCATTGGCCCGGGCGATGTAGTAATTCTCGGGCTGGTAGCGCAGGACGATTCCCCCTGCCTGGTCCACCTTGCCGGAGATCGCCTTGTATTTGACCTCGACGGCCACGTCCCGGGCCACGGTCTTTTCAAGGATGCAGAGCGGGAAGCGATAGCTGGTGTCCTCCGCGCTTTCCTGGACGAGCACCGGCCTGCCGCCGGGCGCTCCCGGTTGCTCGCGCACGACCCAGGAGACCGGGCCGCCGCCGCCGGTCAAAGCCGTGGTGAAGCCGGACGGCGGCTTGCCGAGGTCCTGCGCGGCAAACGGGATCGACTCCGCGGCGATCGGCGTTTCCCGGCTGGCTGTGGGCACAGCGGCGCAACCTGCGGCGAGCAGGGCCGCCAGGGCCACGCTCCCGGCTGACGCCCCCCATCCCCGACGCCGGGGCAGGTGGTCCGTCCCGCGCGGTTTCCCCGATCCTTCCGTGAAGCTGGCCTTCATGTATGCTGCCCATTAGACCAAGCCCCGGGGCGTCGTCAACCACCAAGCACGCTGGACCCAGCGTGGTTTGGAATTGCGCCGGGGCGATGGTCATGCCAGGCTGGAACCGATGAAAAGCGCTGCCAGGCCTCTCTCCGATGCCGCCCGGGTGCGAAGCATATTTGAGCGGCTGCGGGGCGCGCGCGGCTTCGACGAGACGGAACTGCTGAAGTACGCGGTTTTTTTTCAAAATCCCCTGACGAACGATGCCGGCTCAGCCTCCAAGCAGCCCGCTCGGTGCTTTCATCGCGGCGCTCCGCGAAGCGCACATCCAGTGCATCCTGATCGGCGGCATGGCCGCGGTTCGGCAAGGTGCGCCCATCACCACCCTCGATTACGACTTTTGGGTCCGCCTGCCAGAGCGTGAATATGTGAAACTGCTGACAATCGTTGAGCTCCAGGGTGGGGCGGTCCTGGCTCGCACCCGGTACGAACTCGGCGACGGCACCCTGGTGAACGCGGTGTTCCGAACAGACGGACTCGCCTCCTTCGCGGCTGAGTTCCGACGCTCCCCGCTCGCGTTGGTGGAGGGCCAGCCGGTCCGAATGCTCCCCCTACGGCGTATCATCGCAAGCAAACGCACTTCCAACCGCGACAAGGACCTGGCGGCCCTGCCGACTCTGGAGCGTACCTTGCGCTTGGCCCGGCGGTTGAACAATCAACCCCCGCGACCCAGGCGGGCGGGACCTTAGCGGCCATGCCCCGGTTTTCGGGCGTGAGCCTCTGACGCGCCCGCCGGGGGCGCTCATGGGCCCCACGTCCCGGTCGAAGCGGCGATTCGGCCGCCGCCGTGTTGCCTGCGACGAGCGGGTGCGGCACCCCTTGCCGGTATCCCACCGAAGGCCTTCGCGTTGCCTGCCTGGCTTGCGTCTCTGCGTCTTTGCGCCTCTGCGTTGAAAATGGCAACCTCCTCGCCGAACCCGTGGACCAACCGGTGGCCGTCTCCAGGCCCACGCAGCAAAATGCTGGCGCGGCAAAAGCCTTGCGGAAAGGCCTGCGGAAATTCATCTTGCGCCCATGTCCGCCGAATTCCCATACGACGTCTTCCTGAGCCGCAGCAGCCGGGACAAGGCCGTCGTGCGGGCGGTGGCGGAGCGGTTGCGGCAGGACGGGCTGAAGGTGTGGCTCGACGAATGGGAGATCCGGCCGGGCGACAGCATCCCCGCGAAAATAGAAGAAGGCCTGGAGCACTCGCGGATCCTCGTGCTCTGCATGTCGGCGAATGCCTTCGGGGCGGACTGGGCGCGGCTGGAGGCGGGCACGTTCCGTTTCCGCGACCCCCTGAACAAGGAGCGCCGTTTCCTTCCGCTGCGCCTGGACGACGCCCCCATCAAGGGGTCCCTGGCGCAATTCCTTTACATCGACTGGCGCGCGGCGGAGCGCGGGCAGGAGTATGCGAAACTGCTCGAAGCCTGCCGGCCCGCTTCCCGGCCGGGCGACGGACTGACGGAGGCCCAACAGCGATTGGTGGCCAACGTGTTTTCCCTGGGCCACACCGCCAGTGTCTTGAGCGTGGCGTGGAGTCCGGATGGGCGGCGCGCGCTCTCCGGGGCCGATGACAAAACCGTGCGGCTCTGGGAGGTGGAGACGGGCCGGTGCCTGCGCGTGCTCGAAGGCCACACCGGCGGGGTCAACAGTGTGGCGTGGAGTCCGGATGGGCGGCGCGCGCTCTCCGGGGCCGATGACAAAACCGTGCGGCTCTGGGAGGTGGAGACGGGCCGGTGCCTGCGCGTGCTCGAAGGCCACACCGACAGGGTCTTGAGCGTGGCGTGGAGTCCGGATGGGGAGCAGGCGTTTTCAGGAGCCGTCAACGGTGTGATGCGGGTGTGGGATTTGCCGGTAGAAGGCCATGAGGCCTCAGTGCCGGGAGCCGCCGCGCCGGGCCGCCCGGCCTCCCCGGAACAGGCCCAATACACCAACGCCAAAGTGCTCCTCGTCGGCGACAGCGGCGCGGGGAAGACGGGGCTTTCCAAGCGATTGGCTTCGGATGTCTGGGAACCCAGCGACTCGACAGTCGGCGCGTGGGCGACGCAGTGGAAGCTGCCGGTGCAGCCTTCGGCGGGCGTGGAGCGGGAAATCTGGCTTTGGGATTTCGGGGGCCAGGCGGACCAGCGGTTGATCCACCAGCTCTACATGGACGAAACCGCGCTCGCGGTGCTGGTCTTTGACGGCCAGAAGGAAGACCTGTTCGAGACGCTCGGCCAGTGGGATCGCGATCTCACCCGCGCCTCGCGCAGGGAATTTGCCAAGCTGCTGGTCGCCGGGCGCGTGGATGCCGGCGGCCTGCGCGCCAGCCGGAGCGACGTTGAGAAGTTTGCGGCGGAACGCGAGTTCGGCGGCTTTCTTGAGACCAGCGCGAAGAAGAACCTGGGCTGCGAGGAACTCAAGCAAGCCATTCTCGCCGCGATCAACTGGGACGAGATCCCCTGCCGCACCACCGAGGTGCTGTTCAAGCGGCTCAAGGAGGAGATCATCCGCCTCAAGGACGAAGGCCGGGTTTTGTTGCGGTTCAACGAGCTGCGCGAGGCGCTGCAACTGCGGCTCGTGGGGCGGGCTTCCAGCCTGCCTGGCCCGGCAAGGGAGCAAGAGAGCGGGATGTCCGCTCCGGGTTCGATGGAAGGGGAGGGAGGCGGGCCGCCTCCCCCGCACTCCCGGTTCACCACGAGGAACTGCGCGCGGTGCTGACCTTGCTGGCTGGTCCGGGCGTGGTGTGGGAGCTGTCGTTTGGTAACTGGGTGCTGCTCCAGCCGGAGCGGATCAACGCCTACGCGCAAGCCGTGATCCGGACCTTGCAGACGGACGAGCACCAGCGAGGCTGCCTGATGGAGGAGCGGGTCTTGAAGGGCGAACTGGCGTATGAGTCCTCGATGCCGCGGCTCGCAGGGGAGGAGGAACGGTTCGTGCTGCTGGCGATGCACCAAACGCTGGTGGAGCGCGGCCTGTGCCTGCGGCAACCGACCAGCAAGGGCAACCTGCTGGTGTTCCCCAGCTACTACCGCCGCGAGCGGCCGGACATTGTGAAGCATCCGGCCGTGCTGGTGAACTACCGGTTTACGGGTTTCCTGGACGAGATCTATGCCACGCTGGTCGTGCGGCTGCATCACACCGACCCGTTCCACCAAGATCAGCTCTGGCGCCAAGCTGCCGATTTCAAGACGAACACCGGGAAACAACTCGGCGTCCGGCTGACCCGGCGCGCTCCGGGGGTGGGCGATCTGGAGGTGTATTTCGATCCCGCCGTCGCGGTGGAGGAGAAGATCATCTTCAGCAAATACGTCCACGAGCACCTGTTGCAGCACGCCCGGGACGTAGAGCGGTTTCGGCATTATGCCTGCCCGCGGTGCGGCACGCCGGTCGGAAATCGTGAGGTGGCGATGAAGCGACTGCAGGATTGGTTGGGAGCGAACCCGGTGCGGGCAGGGGTGTCTGGGGTGATCAGGGGCTGGCTCGGCAAGGCGAAGACACCGACGATTGTCTGCTCGGAATGCGAAGACCGAGTGCAGCTTTGGGATCAGATGGAGCAGTTTTTCGCCAGCCCGGAGATCCAGCGACGGGTGCGGGAACTCCAGGAAGCGGTGGACGTTGTGCTCGACAATGAGAGCAAGGAGCGTGCCCTGGTCGGTGAGGTCATCTCCACCGTCGCCAATGCGGGCCAGATCAGCCGTGAGTTCAACGTGAGCGACCACGGCATTGACATGGAGATTGAGTTCAAGACCGACCCGCCGTCGGCAGACCGACCCGGCGAAGCCACCGGCAGAAAGCTCTACCTGCAACTCAAGTCGGGCGACTCCTACCTGCGCGAGCGCAAGAGTGACGGCGCGGAGATCTTCACAATCAAGGACGAGCGCCACGCCCGCTACTGGATGGCACAGGTGGTCCCGGTGCTCCTGGTGATCCGGAATTCCGAGGGCGAAGTCCGCTGGATGGAAGTGCGCGACTGGCTGAGGCGCGCGAGCCACAATGGCAAGCAACCCGTCAAACAGATCGTCTTCGCGGGCGAACCGTTCAACGTGATGAGCGTGCGCCGGTGGCGGGAGAAGGCCCTCGGCCCAGCCTCGTCGCACGGTTGAAATACTCGAGTTCTTTCCTGCCATGAACCCTACCCCAAACCCAATCAGTCAGTATCATGTGTTCCTTGCCTCGCCCGGCGACGTGGGGGTGGAACGGCAGTATGTGCGCAGGTTCTTCGATGACTACAACCGCCACACCGCCCACATTCGGCACGCCCGGTTCGAGGTTGTGGACTGGGAGAACTACGCGACCATCGGCGTTGGCCGGCCCCAAGAGCTGATCACGGGGCAGACGCTGGAGAAATACCGGGAGTCGTTGGCGTTGGTCATCGGCATCATGGCGCAGCGGTTCGGGTCGCCGACTGGCAAGGAGGAATCGGGAACCGAGGAAGAGTTCAAGTGGGCGATGCAGAGCCACAAGGATTCGGGCTTCCCGGAGACCAAGTGGTTCTTCCGCAAAGTGGACAAGCTGGAGTTGCCAGCCGATCCCGACGCGGCGGACGCGGCGCTGGACCAATGGAAGAAGGTCCGCGCCTTCCGTAAGCGGATGCAGGACCTGAACGACCCGGTCTTCTACGCGGAGTATCCGAGTACGTCCGGATTCGCCGAGGTCTTCCAGCGCGATCTCAACCAATGGTTGGGCGATTCGTCGCGGCCGTGGGCGGCGGATTTGGCAGCCCGCCTTGCCGCCACCGGCGGCGCGGCCGCGGTCGCACTGCCTGCGGAGTTCGATGCGGAGCTTTACCGGGCCGCGGTGCTCAAGCGTTTCGAGAAGCTCAACTTCGAGATGCTCGACACCACCAGCGCGTTCTACAGCGCCGTCCGGCTGTGGAGCGTCTTCGTGCCGCAGTCGGTCCGGGAATGCCACCAGTACAACCCGCGGCTGCTGGAAATCCCCAAGGAACACCAGCGGCGGCTGCTGGACGCCGGCGAGGTCTCGGCCGCAGGACTCGAGGAAGCCGAGCGACAGGCGGAGCAGCAGCGGCAGGAGTATTTCCAACAGCCGCTCCGGCCCGTGCTGGATATCGTGGACGAGGCCTTGCGTGCATCGCCAGCGGCGGCTGGGCGGAAACTGGTGGTTCTGGGCGATCCCGGGTCTGGCAAGTCGTCGCTCATCCGCTACCTCGCCCTGCGCTGGGCGGGCATCGCCGAGTCGACGGTCCGGGACACCCAGCCGATTCCTCTGGTGATTGATCTCGGGGCCTACGGACGTTGGCGGTGCGACGGCCGCAAGGATTTCGTCCGTTTCCTGGAAGAAGCGCCTGGCTGGCACGAATGGCCCCGCGGCCTGCTGGCCCGGCTGCTCGGACAGCCGGGGCGGGCCGTGGTGCTGCTGGACGGACTGGATGAGGTCTTTGACGTGACGATCAGGGGGGAAGTCATCGACGACATCCAGCGGTTCAGCAGCCAGTTTCCCCACCCGCCCTTCATCCTCACGTCACGGGTCGTGGGTTATCAAGCCCAGCGACTGCGTGACGTCGAGTTCCGGCACTTCATGCTGCAGGATTTGGACGCGACGCAAATCACCGACTTCCTCAATCGCTGGCACGAGGTGACCTTTGACGATCCGGCGCAGGCGGTGCTGAAGCGCGACCGTTTGCGGAAGGCGATCCGTGAGTCCAAGTCCATCGCGATGCTCGCCGGCAACCCGCTGCTGCTGACGATGATGGCGATCCTGAACCGCAACCAGGAATTGCCGCGCGACCGGGTCGATTTGTACACCCAAGCGTCCCGCGTACTTTTGCAGCAGTGGGATACCGAGCGCGCGCTGGAGGACTTTCCGGGGATCAACACCGAGATCGGTCTGCGGGAGAAGAGCGACATCCTCCGCCGCATCTCCGCGCACATGCAGGGTGGTCCCGGCGGGCTTAAAGGGAACTTGATTGACGGTCCGACGCTCACCAGTTTGATCGAGGGCTATCTGCGAAGCGAGCTGCACTTTACCCAGGCCCGCGCCGCGGCACGGGCAGTGGTCGAGCAGTTGCGGCAGCGCAACTTCATCCTCTGCTTCGTCGGCGCGGACAGCTACGCCTTCGTGCATCGAACGTTCCTGGAGTACTTCTGCGCCGCCGATTTCGTGCATCGGTTTCACGTTGCGAAGACTTTGGACGTTCATGGTCTGGTCGCGATCTTCGACCAGCACTGCCGCGACGACGAGTGGCGCGAGGTGCTGCGCCTGATTTGCGGCCAGATCGACGAACAATTCGTTGGCCGGATTGTCGAGCGATTGGTCACGCGGGCGGATTTGGAGGGGTGGGACGGTGCATTACCGCTGCCGGAATTGCCGTTGGCGATCGGCTGCCTGAGTGAGGTGCGAAGTACAAGCCGGCTTGAGGTGGCCGGGGGGAATCTGTTGACCGCTGCTGTGCGCTGCTTCCTGGAGGGTAGAAACCCACCGCATTCGTTCGTGCTCGACATGATCGCGGCTGGACGTGAAACGGGAACCAGGTGGCCTGGCAAGGCTGTATTTGAGTTCGTCGGCCAATATCCAAAGTCGAGCGAATACTATCACCATTGGGGGTGGCCACTCTTCCTTGCTTTCGTGTTTGAGCAGCGTCCATGGATACAGACTCTGGCCGTTTGCAACAGTTGGGATGTCCGTCGTGGTTCGCTCGAGGTGCTAGTCTAGAGGTGGCCGGACCCAACCACGCACGATCTGCTCGCCCAGCGGGCCGTCCAAGATGCCGACGAGGGCCCCCGCTGCGCCGCGCTTGAGGCGTTGGCGCAGAAGTGGCCGGACCAGACCACGCGCGAGATCCTTGCCCAGCGCGCCGTTGAAGCGCCGGGGAAAGAGGAACGCGGTGCGGCCTGTTCCGCCCTGGGCGGGATGCACTCCGAGTTCGGTCGCATTCTGGTGATGCGCCACGTCCAGGGCGTTGGGCCGTATCTCGATCCTCTGGAGCCGATCCCGCACGAGCACATTAACGCGGCAGCAGCGGAGTCCGGCATCCGTCCTGACGACATCGACGCCCGGGTCGCCTCGCTCTCCGCTCACTTGGGGTGGGATGTCACTGTCGGAGCGAAAAAGACGGCAGTGCAATAGACCGGCCATCATAGCCTGGCCGCCGTTTGACCGGATGAGCGCTCGGCGGTGGCGGGGGAGAGTGGGGTCCGGAGAAGGCATAACGCGTGGTTTAGGGCGCCCAGGCTCCGGCCTCTGGAGCGACAGCGCGAAGGACGAAGCGGCGTTGAGGCGCGCGGGTCCGTCCGTGCTTCCCTCGCCACCCTCCCGCCGAGGGTCTGTACACTAACGAGCGCCCGCTGGTGCGTCGCGGACATCGGCGGACGAAGCCGCGCGGCTTTTGCGGCCGGTCATTCAACTTCGGTCGACATTTGTGGCCTTGGGTGGGCCCCGTCGCTGCCCTTCAAGCACACGCCGGCGGTGTGACCTGCGACTGCGACGAACCGGTTTTCCTCCGCCGTATACACCGCTGCGTCTGCGAATTGGGGCATCGTTCTCGCGGCCGATTGGCCAACGGGTTGGTGTTGAATTATATTCGACCACATGAACAGCAGGAGAGTGGCCGATGTGCTGGTGGACACCTTGGTGGCAGCGGGGGTGAAGAATGTCTATGGTCTGGCCGGAGATTCGCTCAACGGGATCACCGATTCCATCCGCCCGCGCGAGAACATCCGGTGGATTCCCGTGCGGCACGAGGAAACCGCCGCGTTCGCGGCTGGCGCGGAGGCGCATCTGACGGGACGACTGGCCGTTTGCGCCGGGAGCTGCGGGCCGGGCAATCTGCATTTGATCAACGGGCTCTACGATTGCCATCGCAGCCGCGTGCCGGTGCTGGCGATTGCGGCGCAGATTCCCAGCGCGGAAATCGGCAGCAGCTATTTTCAGGAGACGCGGCCGGAGAGCCTGTTTCGCGAGTGCAGCCATTATTGCGAGCTGATTTCTCACCCGGAGCAGATGCCGCGGGTTTTGGAAATCGCCATCCAAACCGCCATTTCGAAACGCGGCGTCGCGGTCGTCGCGCTGCCCGGCAACATTGGGTTGCAGGCGGCGGCGTCCCATCGGCAGCCGCGACTCACCTTCGAGGAGCCGAAGCCGACGGTTCGTCCGTCGGACGCGGAAATTGCGCGGCTGGCGGGCATTTTGAACGCGGCGGCACGCGTGACCATTCTGGGCGGCGCCGGCTGCACGGGCGCCCACGATGAACTCGTCGCCCTGGCGGGCGTGTTGAAAGCGCCCATCGTTCACGCCCTGCGCGGCAAGGAGTTCATTGAATACGACAATCCCTTTGACGTGGGCATGACCGGGCTGCTCGGGTTTTCCTCCGGCTACCACGCGATGATGAACGGCGACGCGCTGCTCATGCTCGGCACGGATTTTCCGTATCAACAGTTTTACCCCGAGCACGCCACCATCGCGCAGGTGGACATTCGCGGGGAGCAGATCGGCCGCCGGACGCGCGTTGACCTCGGCCTCGTGGGCGACGTGAAGGCCACCCTCGAAGCGTTGCTGCCCCAGCTCACGCCCAAAACCGACCGCGACCATTTGGACGATGCGGTCAAACACTATCAATCCGCGCGCCAAGGACTCGACGACCTCGCCACCGGCGAGCCGGGACGCAAACCGATTCATCCACAATACGTCGCCCGCGTGCTCGACGAACTGGCGGCGGCGGACGCGATCTTCTCCTGCGACGTCGGCACGCCCACGATTTGGGCGGCGCGTTATCTGACGATGAATGGCAAGCGCCGTTTGGTGGGTTCATTCAACCACGGCTCGATGGCCAACGCGCTGCCGCAAGCCATCGGCGCGCAGGTTTCACATCAGGACCGGCAAGTCGTCACGCTGTCCGGCGATGGCGGCATTGCGATGCTGCTGGGCGATTTGCTGACGCTGCGGCAATTGCGGCTGCCGGTCAAGATCGTCGTGTTCAACAACAGTTCGCTGGGGTTCATCGAGCTGGAAATGAAGGCCGCGGGCATTTTGGAATTTGCGACGGATTTGGTGAATCCTGATTTCGCGAAGATGGCCGACGCCGCCGGGGTGCTCGGACTGAGGGCGGAAATGCCGGAGCAAGTGCGCCCGATGCTGCTCCAGGCGCTCCAGCATGACGGCCCGGCGCTGGTGGAGGTGCTGGTCAACCGCCAGGAACTGGCGATGCCGCCAACGATCACCGTTGAGCAAATGCAGGGGTTCAGCCTGTACATGATCAAGGCGGTGCTGGATGGGCGCGCCGCGGGAATCCTCGATCTGGCGAAGACGAACCTGCTGCGGTGAGCGATGGGAGGGAAGCATGGGCAGCATCATCCCAACGAGTTTCATCCTGGACCGGACAGTGGGGCAGGCTGCGGAACTGCTGGGCGCATCGAAACCCCGCGCGGCCTGCAGGTTGGGAAACCTGCGACACGGCAGATTTGGAAATCTGCGCTACGGGGGGGCGGGTCCCTGCGTCCGTAGCGCAGGCGTCCCAGCCTGCCGTGTCGCCGACTTCCAAGTCGGCAGGCGTCGGTCGCACCGGCGGCGCTCGAACAAAGTCCGGCCCGCGCGTTGGGAACTCGTTGGTAGATCTGCGGTCCGGCAGGATGCCAGCCCTACTTGAAACTGAGAACTGCTGCCAGCATCCACCGTGGGTTCCGATCCGTGTTGAAGAACTCCGCCCTGAACCATTCGGCGCGGACGACCGCAGCCGCGCTGGCGTCTCTGCTGGTGGCGCGGGCCTTCGGGCTGCCGGAAAGCTACTGGGCGGTGGTTTCAACGATGATCGTCATGCAATCCTCGCTGGACACATCGCTGCCGGTGGCTTGGCGGCGGCTGGCCGGTACGGCCCTGGGCGCGGCCGTCGGCGCCCTGCTGGGCACCTGTTTCCGGCCCGGGGTGTGCGTGTTTGGCGCGGGCTTGCTTTCGCTCGGACTGATCTGCGCCCTGCTTGGCCGCGCCTGGAAACAACTGCAAGCCAAGCTCGACCGAACCGCCTACCGGTATGCCGGAATCGCCTTCACCATCATCATACTGATTCCGCGTCCCAGCCCGGCTTGGATCGTGGCCTGTCACCGTTTCTTCGAGGTCTCAATCGGCATCGGAGTGGCTCTGGCGATGACGGCGGTATGGCCGGAGGCGGCGCCCGGCGGCGGCGGAAAGAGTTTCGTCGGGACGGGGCGCAACGCCCCAAATCGGCACGTATGAACGATCCCGTGGGGGCAAAATCCCGTCTGGCACCCCGGCGACTCTCGTGGCCCCGGGCGGTGGCGACCTTTCAGGGCGCAGGCGTTTCCTGGGCTGGCCTACCCGGGGCTGCGCTCGCGGACTCGCTTGCCCCGGGCTGATGAATTGCGTCCTTTCTGGACTTTCCGAGCTGGTCCCGAGGCAGCGGCGCGGGCGATCCCACGGGGAATTCAGGCTCTTGGACCCATTTTCCTCCCAACCCGCCCCCTGCGGACAGACCTCGGTGTTTCGCTGGTGCCGTGCGGTTTTGACGTGGACCCACCGGGTCCCAAATGGCCCCGCATCGTTTCCAGGTGCGTAGAAGCGTTCCTTGAAGCTGGCCCGGCGCTTCCGTTGCGACGAACCGATCCAAGGCCATCAGCCAGATCCACCGACAACCGGTCCCGGCGCTGACTGAGGCCCTCCCGCCCGATTCCCCGGATTCTCAAGTTGCAAGGTTGACGTTCGCCGGAAGTTAGACATGTTTGTATTACATGAAGACGGCAACGTTGAGAAAACTGCGGCACGACTTCGGCAGCGTGTTCGCCTGGGTGGAACAAGGCGAGCCGGTAGGCATTAGCAAACGCGGCAAGATTATCGCTCTCCTCTCCCCACCACCGGCCACGACCCCCGCCAAGCCCAAAAAGCGCCCCGACTTCGCCGCCCGGCTCAAGCGCATCTATGGCGACTTGGTCTTGCCCGGCGACGTGGTGGTGGAGGATCGCGAATCGCGGCCCTATTGAAGCATCTGCGACCAACCCTGACCCCTCCCTCGCATGCCTGCCTACGCCGACACGAGTTTTCTGGCCCGCGTTTACACGCCGCACGCTGATTCGCGGAAGGCGCTATTGTGGCTTCAACGCGCGGGGGAACCGCTCCCGTTTACGCCGCTGCATCGCCACGAGTTGCGCAACGCCATTCGTCTCCGCGTCTTTCGCGGCGAAATCACTCCGGAGCAGCGCAAGCAGGCGTTCCAGGAGATCGAGTCCGACCTCGCCGGCAGCATCCTGACGCACACTTCCATTCCTTGGACCGACACCTTTCGCGAGTCCGAGGCGCTGGCCGCGGCTCACACGGAAAAACTCGGTGTGCGCAGCATTGACCTGCTGCATGTCGGGCTGGCTCTGGCCCTGAAAGCCCCCGAGTTCTTGACGTACGACACACGGCAAGCGGCTTTGGCGAAGACGGCGGGGCTCAAAGTGGAGCTATGAAGACGGTCCCAGCCACCCCGCCCCTCGCCCGGCGGAAGGGAGCGTCATGTTTTCGGGGCTCCGCGAAGCCCCGTTCGGTTTCCAAAGGCACCTGATCCGCGCGCGTGGCCTGCTCGCCTGAGTCGCGTGGGTTCGGGCTGTTGGCCGGGGCTTAGGGCGGCTCGGACGGCACAAGGGGGGAGGAAACTGTTGAAACAGTTCGGGCGGGAACGGGCGTCCTGATACCCCCAGCTAAAGCAGGGGGCTAATGAGATAGGGCGCGTCGAAACCTCGTTCTGGGTGCGTGAGCAGCGACCCGGGGGCCAGCCGCGTACGTGCTCGCGAAGCGCTTGGAGTGCGTCGTGTTCCGGCGCTTTCGGGCGCATCCGCTGACATGCACGCGGAGTCAATTATTGCACCGGCATAGGAAAGATCACGTGAGGGCAAAATCCCGTCTGGCGCCCCGGCGACTCTCGTGGCCCCGGGCGGTGGCGACCTTTCCGGGCGCAGGCGTTTTCTGGGCTGGCCTACCCGGGGCTGCGCTCGCGGACTCGCTTGCCCCGGGCTGACGAATTGCGTCCTTTCAGGACTTCGCGAGTTGGTCCCGAGATGGCGGCGCGGTCCGCGGAACGGTCCGGGATCCACCGGAGAGCCCCAGAGCCGGGCGCTTTGCTCTTTCCGCCAGTTCGGTTCCGTGTACATTTACCACCGGTTCCGGGCGCTTGGCGCAGCGGTTAGCGCGTCTCGTTTACACCGAGTAGGTCGGGGGTTCGAATCCCTCAGCGCCCACCATTTTTGCACCCCGGCCCCGAGGCCGGGCGACGGGCGATGGCAGCATGATCCCAGACAACACTCAACGGCCGCGACTTCCCGCGCAGGCGCGACCTCCGCGGTCGCAGCCCAGTCCCGCGGCGGTTCGGCGTGCCCTGGGCGTCGTTTTGACGGGCACCGGGCTGGTGGCGGCCTTGGCGGGTGGCTGGCTGTATTTCGGGGATCGCGCTTTTTGCGGGGTGGCCAAGGTCGGTCTGGCGATGAGCCCCGTTCCTGGGGCCCAGGCGGGCGGACAGGGGAGGCACCAGCTTCCCGCCGTCGTCGTGTACAACGAGAGCGAGGTCATCCGGTCAGAGGCCGTTCTGGCCAGGGCGCAAGCCGCCGTGGCGGGGGCATCCGCGGGGGCGGCGAGCCCCTCCCGCCGTGCCGCGGCCACCGAGGCGTGGCGCGACCGGATCCAGTTGGTTCCCCGCGAGGAGGCGCGCCAGATCGAGATCCAGGTTTGGGACGCTGAGTCGGGGTCGCAGGCGGCTGCCGCGGCGCGGGCAATTGCCGTGGCGTACCGTGAGCACCGGCTGGAACACCGCTGGCCGGCGGCGCTTCCCGGGCCGGGATGGATCCGGCAACCCCTCGCCTCCGCAGAGGAGGAGGTCGCGCGGCTCCGGCGGGAGGTGGACAAGATGGCGCGTGCCCTGCATCTCACCGGCATGGCGGCGGGAACCGGCGCAATGCCCCCCGGCGCAGGGATGGAGGCGTTGCGGCGTGCGACCGTGGAACGGATCGAGATCCAGACCCAATTGGGCCGCCTGCAACCCGTCCTCGCCAAGCTCAAAGCCATGGGGCGGGAGGATCTGCTCAAGGAGATCCTGGTGTTGGAGCCGGACCCGATCTTCAACGAATTGAATCGCGCGGTGGTGGCGGCTGAGGCAAAGCTGACCGAGGCCAGACGCCGGGTCGCGGGCGCGCCGGATGAGGCAACCAAAGCGGCGGCAGCGCTGGCGGGGGCGCAAACCGCCCTGGATCACCGGGCCACGGATCTGGTGGCGGCGCGGGAGGCCGGGGTTCGGGAACTGGAATCGGCTCTCCAGAAGAAGACCCGGGAGATCGAGCAGATTCGCAAAGAGGACGTCGATCGGGGTGGAAAGAACGCCCCCTATTGGGAACTCAAGTGGAGGCTGGAGGATGCCGTGAAGGTCCGGGATGGCGTGGCCGCCAAAGCGGGGGCGGCAAGCCGGTTGGAGGTCGAAATCGAGGTAGCGCCGCTGCTTCCCACGGCGCGGATTCCCCGCCATCCGCTGGCGGCGCGCTGTGCCGTGGGAGCCGGGGTGGTTTTGCTTCTCTTGGGGGGCGGATTCTGGTTGCCCCCGAGGGGGCCTAGGTCGGGGGGCGGGCGACCGGGCGCTTGGGATGGGGAGGCGGCACGGGGATTAACGCAGAGACGCAGAGACGCAAAGATTGAGTTAAACTCCCCTCTGCTTGCGCCTTGGCGCTTTGCGTCCTTGCGTTGCATACCAACCATGGGTGTTTCCGACCCCGTGCCAGTGGTGGGGGAAGTCACGTAGAGTGCGACGGCCGGCGTGTAGTCGACCGCGAGGCGGGGGCGGGGAAAGGCGCAGCCGTCCCGTTGGATGCTCTCCTTCAGCCGTCCCTCCGGGACGGAGCCACTTATTGAACAGCAACTCAAGGCTGAAGCCTTGGGCTTTTTTCGGATGTCCCTCCGGGACAAGCGATTGTCACGACGGCGCGAATGTCCCAGAGGCGTTGAGGTTCCGGGGGCTTTGGCGGTAATCCGGTTCCCTCCGTCGGCCGGACAAGGGCGAAAAAAACGGGCGGTCGGAACACTCGTTCCGGCCGCCCGGGAAAGGTACTATCGGTTTACTTGGCGCCTTGGTCGATCCAAGCGCGCACCAAGCCGACCTGCTCCGGCGTCAGGGCTTTGGCAGGAGGGCCCTGCCGACCGCCACCAGGCCCGCCCGGCCCGCCACCGGGGCCCCCGGGGCCTCCGCCGGGACCACCGGGGCCTCCGCCGGGACCACCGGGGCCCGGACCGGCCTCAGGACCACCAGGAGGACCGCCACCAGGACCCCCGGGACCACCGCCAGGTCCGCCAGGGCCGCCTCCGGGGCCGCCGGGTCCCCGGCGACGGGGCTTCGGGGGCATGGACTTCTCCGGGTCGAGCTGGGACACGGCGATGACGAGGTCGCTCCCGGCACCGTCGCCGGCTTTAACCACCTTGCCTTCTTTGCTTCCTTTGAGGATGCCTTCGAGGCTTTCCAAGCTGAGGCCGCCCTTGGGCCGGGGGCCGGTGTGGCAGTTGCCGCAAGAGGCCTTGATGACGGGGGCGATGTCAGTGGCGTAGGTCACTCCCGCCTTCGTCGAGGCGGCGGGTAGTTTGGACAGGTCAACGGTGGCCGCGGAGGCGGAGGCTTGGCTCATGGCCATGCAGGCGCCTGCGGCTGCAAGCAGGTAAGTAATGTGTTTCATTGCTGGGCACGGAGAATGGTTTATGTGGCAGGTAAAAGGCAATACTTTTCTCGCCGACGCGACGCATCACCGTCCGATCCAGACGCGGCCGGTTTGGTTGGTATTCAGGAAATAGCCGGAGCCGTTGGTCTGGCCTTGGAACACGGCCCCGTACAGGCTCATGGTCCGCCGGCTCTCCGTGTCGAAGAAGCTCCCCTGGATGAGGCCGGAGGAGGCGCCGATCGAGAGGGAGATCCGGTTGGTGGAGGCGGCGACGCGCAATTCCGAGCCGGCGAGGGTGAAGGTGTTGGTGATGTTGTGGAGCAAGCCGCCATTTTCGATGATGATGCGGCCGGAGGCAAGCCCGGGGAGGGGGCTGGCGTTGGTGCGGACATAGGCGGAGCCATCCGCAGCCGGGCTCAGGGCGAACCCGCCCGGGTAGAACCAGGACGTGGGGTGGGCGGGGCGGGTCCAGAGGATCTGCCCCGCGGGCTCGAAACCGGGCCCCGGGCCGAAATAGACCCACCCCAAGATTTGGCCCTTGCCCCCATAAAGCGACGAATAAAGGGGGAAGCGGTTCAGACTCGAAAGGGAGGCACTCTGGCTGAGCGCGGTGCCGTCCCCCAACTTCCCGACCACGCTGACCATCCCATTCGGGGTGACCTGCAGGGTGGCGAAACCGTCGCCGCCGGCTTCGACCAGGGACTCGGGATTGCCGGGGATCCGCAGGTTGATGCGTTCACCCGCCTGAGGGGCCGGGCTGGTGGAGGAGTAGGCGGCCTGATCCGCCTGCACAGGAGAGGTCCAGGCGTAGCCGCTGACATAACCGGTGATCCGCCCCGGGCTCGTGGGACTGAGGGTGAGGCTCACTTCCAGAGGCATCAAGGGGCTGCTGCGCGGGATGACCGTTGTGTAGGTGCCGTTGGCGAAGGTGCCGGAGCAGGAATAGCTCCCGTTGGACACCCTGAAGCTGGCCGTGAACGAGCCGTTGGGGCTGACGGTGGCGCTGAACGGCCCGGCGCTCTGCCAGGAGATTTCGTAGGGCACCGCGTTGGTGTCGAAGAAGAGCCCGGTGTAGGACCCTGCGAGCGCAGGAAACGGGTTGGTGATGAAATTGGCCTGGAAGACCAGCCCGTTGGTCATGACAAAGGAGATCGTCTGATCCGGCGCAGGGAGGCTGCCGGTCCAACCGGTGAAGGTCCCGTTCGCCAAGGGCACCGCTGTCAGGCTGTAAGTCCGTCCCGGGGTCAACGTGGCACCCGGCGGGTAGGAGGTCGAGACCGTGCCCGGTCCCTGGGCCACGATCACGATCTTGTCTGCCGGACTACCGCTGAAATTCGCGGTTTGTGACACGGGGCCGTCCATCTCGACGGTGGCGGGGTTGCCAACCGTGGAGGAGCCCGCGCCGGAGGCGGTCCAACCGGTGAAGCTGGCACCCGAGGCGGCGATGGCGGTGACGGAGACATTGGATCCCGCGCCATACCAGCCCGGGGCGGGGCTCACGGCCCCGGGGCCGGCCGCGGCGGTGGTGAGCCAATACTGGGTGGCAAAACGCGCGGTCAGGTGGAGCGGGCTCGCGGCCGGGATGACCAGGTTTGAAATGGCTCCGCCGTTGCTCCAGGAAGTCCAGGTCACCTGCGTGCCGGGGGCGTTGGTCTGCGTCCGCGGGGCGAAAATGCTATGGGTCGAGCCATAAACCCAGTTGGTGGTGAAGGGGGAGGTGAACTGGGTGCCGTCGACGAGGATCTGGAGCCCGGCCGGGCTGGTGTCAACCGTGACGGAGGCCACCGAGTCCGCCATCTGGATCCTGGCCAGGAAGGCGTCGCTGTGGCCGGCCACGTTGGGCTGGATGGGGTTCAGGGTGGGAAATTCCACGGAGTAGGTCTGGCCCACCACGTAAACGTTGTTGGCGGGGTCGATGTCAACCCCGAACCCGTCATCCTCCCGCAGGCCGCCCAAGGCCGCCGTGTACAGGTTGGTCAGGATGCTGTTGGTGACGGTTTGATAGAAGATCCCGACGATGATGTTGTTGCTGAGGATGTAGATGGGGGTCGTCACGGGGAACGGCGCCGGGGAGAAGGTGGCGACGAACACGTCGTTGCTACGGATCACATTCGTGAGGTCCAGGAACGGGAGGTTCGTGTTCGAGTTGAGATAGGTGACGAAATTGGTCGAGGTGGTGGTGCCGGCCACGACGATGTTGGTAGTCGCGGCGTTGATGGCGAGATCCCAGGCGATTTCGTCGCCCGTGCCGCCGAAGTGGACGGAGTATTGGAGCGCGGGGACCTTGTTCGACTCGACGATCTTCACGAGGAAGGCGTCGCTGTTGAGGGTGCTGTTGTTGGTCAGCGCGAGCGTGTAGAAATTGGTCATGAGCACCGGCACCATGGGGAATTCGGCCGACGTGGTTGAGCCGCAGACGTAGGCGGCCCCGGCGGGGTCAACCTTGACCCGGAAGCCGGAGTCGTTGTTGGTGCCCCCCAGGTAAACGCTGTAGATCAAATCACCGCCGAGCGGCCCGATCTTGGCGACGAAGGCGTCGTATTGCGGCACGCGCACACCGTGGTATTTCGCCACGGTGTTGGTGGTGTTGTTGAGCTGCCCGGTGAGCTGGCTGAGCGCCGCGGTGACCGGGAAGTTCGTCGAGCAGGTGTAGCCGGTGACGAAGGCATTGCCGAAACGGTCGGCGGCGATGCCCTGGCCGACGTCGAAGTTCGTGCCCCCGAGGTAGGTGGAGTAAACCACGCCGGAGCCGGCGGGCGAGAATTTCGTCACGAAGACATCGTTGCTCCCCGAGAGGCTGTTGTAGGTGATCGGCGAACCGGCTCCCAGGGGCAGGGCGACGACCGGTGACTTGACCGGGAAATTGGTCGAGTAGGTGTAACCAGTGACGTAAATATAATTCGCGGGGTCGAGGCAGATGCCGATGCCACTGTCACGCTGGCTCCCGCCGAGAAACCCGGAGAAGACGAGGCCCGAGCCGTCGCTCTTGATCTCGGCGACGAACGCGTCGCTGAAGTACAGCCTTGCCGGGGTCAGCGCCCCGCTGATGTTCGTCGAGGAAGCCAGCCCGGGGATGCCGGTGGCGGGGTAAACCGGGAAGTTGGTGGAGCTGGTGTAGCCGGTGACGTAGGCGTTGCCGTTGCCGTCCAGCGCGAGATCGAGGATCGCCTCGTCCTGCTCACCGCCGAGGTAGGTGAAGAAGATCAGGTTGGTGCCGGTTGCGTCGAGTTTGGCCACGAAGCCGTCGCCGTTGAAGCGTCCGCCATGGTTGGTGGGGCCGCCGAAGCCGTCCGGGGCGTTGAACGGAAAATCGGAGGAGAGGGTCTGGCCGGCCAGATAGATGCTGCCGTCCACCGGGCTCACCTTCACGGACCAGGCGATGTCGGCGCTGTTGCCGCCGAAGTAGCTGGAATAGGTGAGCGTGGGGTCGATGGTGAGCGGCAGGCTGCGGTCATAGGCGCCCGGCTGGAACACCACGGTGTGCTCATCGCGGAGCCGGTAGCCGCCCGGCACCGGCCGCCTGACCCCGTTCACGGTTTGGTAAACGACGGGCCGGGCCTGGTGGATTTCATCCCCGCCGAGGGCGAGAACCAAATCACCCGCCGGCGTGATTTGAAGGTGGTCAACGCCGTCAAAGCGCAGGGCGATGTCGGCCGGGTTGGCCCCCGGGCCGATGGTGAAGTCATATTCCAACTGCTGTTGGTTGCCGTAATAGGCGAGGTCGATCCCGGGATAGACCTGGTCCACCTGGACGCGGGCAAAGGTGGGGACCCCGACGCGGTGCCGCGAGGGGTCGGCTCCGATGAGATAATTGATGCGGCCCGGCAGGGGGCTGGCGCCGGTGACGCGGGCTGCCTGGTTCGCCCCGAGCAGCGTGATGCCGACCTCGCGCGCGGAGTCGGTCCGGCCTCCCGGGGCGGGGGACCGGTCGAGGGGGGAGGCGGCGGTGACCCGGCTGTGTCTGGCCAGCTCCAGTCTGGCGCCACCGGGCGTGACCATGAACTGGTAATTCAGGCCGCGGGCCAGGAAGGTGTCCGCCGGCGCGCCCGGAGGGGCCGGTTCGAAGGAGAGCGGCAGGGCGGAGAACGAGGCGAGCGGAGGCGGTGCCGGGTGGGCGGAGAGTGGCCGGGCGGCGAGCGCTGCCACGGCGGCGAAGGCCAGTCCGATGGCGAGGATTGCCGGTTTGGCCGCGCGGCGCCGGCAGTCGGGTTTCACATTCATGACCTTGGGGGGAAAATGGGGAGTCGCAGGCATCGGGTTACCACTCGCGGGTGAAGCCAACTCCGAACTGGAACTGGCCGGAACTGCTGTTGTACTGGTCGTGGCGGATGGGGATACCATAGTCGAGCCGGATGGGGGCGATGGGGAGGTTGATGCGCAGTCCGACGCCCCAGTTGTCGCTCAGGCCGTCGAAATTGTAACTGTACGGGGAGATGCCGACGCTGCCGATGTCGTAGAAGAGCGCGAAGCGCAGACTCACCCCATGCTCCTGCTCGAAGATGGGGATGCTGTATTCGGCGGTGCCGAACCAGTAGGTGTCGCCGCCGACCGGTTCGCTGAACCCGCCCTCGCGGGGGCTGATCGCGCGGTATTTGTAGCCGCGGAGCGTGTTCATGCCGCCGAGGTAATAACGGTCGTAGAAGGGGACGTCATTTCCGGTGAGGCTGTCCGCGACGCCGGTGTGGGCGGCCAGTTCCAGCACGTGGCCCTTGGCCAGGCCTTTGAAGTACCAATCGCTCGACAGCTCAAACTTGTAAAACACCCGGTCAACGTCGAACGGGCCGCCGATGAATTCGCCCGACAAGGTCGTGCGCTGGCCGTGGTTGGGGAGTTGTCCCGCGCCCCGGGTGTCGTAAGAGAGGAAGCTGCCGACCCGCGGGAGGATATGGTAGCCCTCCTGCTCGAGGATGGAGTTCGGGATGTTCGGGGGGATGACCCCACCCGGGCTTCCGGCGCCACCGGTGGACCCGATGACGGGGCCGGGGGGCCTGGTGGTCGGGCCGCTCTGACCGTTGATCCACGCGTGGTAGGGGTTGTTGAGCTCGATGCCCACATCCTCGAAGGTCGTGCTCACGCCGCCGCGCAGGAAATCATCCCCGAAGAGGGTGCGGGAGAGGCTCAGCTTGGTCCCCGCCCGGACTTCGTTGTAGATGTTGTTCCGCGACTGGTAGCCGAGGTTGCGGTAGTAGAGGTCGGTGCCGAAGGCGAGCTTGCGGCCGAGGAACCACGGCTCGATAAACGAGATGATGTACTCCTGGTGCACCGTGCCGACGGTGGCGCGGATGCGGAGTTTCTGGCCGTCGCCGTGGAAGCGCGGCGGCTGGGAAATGTCAAAATTGCCCTCCGACAATTCCACATAACCGAACAACTCCTGGATGGAGCTGAAGCCGGCGCCCATTGACAAATGGCCCGTCGAGCCCTCGTCCACGCTGATGACCAAGTCCTTGTGGTTGACGATGTCAGTATTCTGGGGGCGGGCGTCGACCTTGGAAAAATACTGCATTCCTTCAAGGCGGGACTGGCTGCGGCGCACGCGCACCATGTCGAACGCGTCGCCCGGGGAGACCGACAGCTCGCGGCGGATGACGCGGTCCTTGGTCTTGGCGTTGCCCCGGATTTCGATCTTCTCGATGTAGGACTTCTGGCCTTCATCGATGATGAACTCGAGGTCCATGGTGCCGGTGGCGGTGTTGGGGGTGCGAATGACCTTGAGGTTGCCGGAGGCGGCGGTGACGTCGATGTAACCCTTGGCGCCGTAGAAGTTCTCGACCGACTCGACGTCCTGGTTGAACTCCTGCGGTTTGAAGGTGCTGCCGACATCCATCAAGAGGCCGTTCGGGCCGGGCTTGAGCTTGCCACCCTTGGCATCATTGACCGTGCGCATGCCTTTGATGATCTGCGCCGTCGTGAAGAGCTTGTTGCCGGTGAACTTGACCTCGCCGATCTTGTATTTGCGGCCCTCGTAGATGTTGAACCGGACCACCAGGGTGCGCGGCGTGGGGTTCACCTGCTGGATGTCCCGGATCTCGAAGTCAATGAAGCCCTCCTCCTGGTAGAACTCGCGGAGGCGCTCGCGATCATCCTCGAGTTCCTCGTCCTTGAGGTAGCCGTGGCCGGTGATCCAGGACCACATCCAATGCCGTCGCGTCTGGACGACGCCGCGGAGCTTGCGCTGGGAAAAGGCCTGGGCGCCGACGAAATCGACCTCCACGATCTTCACCTTGGGGCTTTCGGTGATTTCGAAGGTGGCGGTGGCGCGGCCGGCCGTCTCGTCGATGGTATAAGAGTATTTGACCTTGGTCTGGGGATGGCCCGCCTTTTGGTACATCTTCTGGATTTCCTGCTCATCCATGAAGAGTTTGCGCTCGTCCCAGAGGTCGCCGGCCTTGCTGGTGATTTTGCGGGCGAGTTTGGCGGTCGTGAACGTCTCGTTGCCCGAGAAGTTGATCTGCACGAGGCGTGGCTTGCCCTGGACCACGTAGGTGATGGCCATGCCGCCGGGCGCGAGATCCGCCTTGACGCGGATGTTGAAGAAGAACCCGGTGGAATAGAGGTTGCGCACGTCGTCATCCGTGGCCGCCGGGAGGTAGGGGTCGCCCGGTTTGATGCGGATATTGGCGCGGATCAGCTCGTCGCTGACCGACGGCGGGCCCAGGTGCTCGATCTTGACCTGGGCGATCTTGGGCCGGTCTTGCGCCAGGCCGGAGGCGGAGAGCCAGGCCGAGGCCAGGAGGAGGGCGGTGAGGCGGAGGAGTTTCATGCGGCGGGATCAATGGGCGACATCTTGGTCGCTGACTTTCGAGACACTTTCAAAGCGGGTGAAGGACTTGATGAAGGTGAGGTTGACGTCCCCGGTGGGGCCGTTGCGCTGCTTGGCCACCAGCAGGTTGACCGGCTGGCCCTCATCGTCCGGGGTTGGGGCGGGGGGCGCATCGTCGCCCTCGTCGTTCTTGCCGCTGCCGGGCCGGTAAAGGAGGCAGACCAAGTCGGCGTCTTGTTCAATCGACCCGGATTCGCGGAGGTCGGACAGCCGTGGTTTCCGGTTCTTGTCCTTCTCGAGTTCGCGGTTGAGCTGGCTCAGGACGATGACCGGCACATTGAGTTCCTTCGCGAGCGACTTGATCCCGTTGGAGATGTCGGCGATTTCCTGCTGGCGGTTCTCGGCCCGCTTGGCGGTGGAACTGAGGAGTTGGAGGTAGTCGATGATGAACAGTTTGATGCCGAACTGCTGCGACATGCGCCGGGCCTTCGCCCGCAGTTGGAGGATGGAGAGCCCGGAGGTGTCGTCGATAAACAACGGTGCGCTCGCCAGCTTGCCCGCCGCCCCGGTCAGCTTGGGAAAATCCCGTTCCGCGAGGAAGCCTTCGCGCACACTGCGCATGTTCACCCGCGAGCGGGAGCAGAGCATGCGCAGGACCAGGGATTCCGAGGTCATCTCCAGGCTGAACACGCCGACTGCGAGCTTGTTGTCCACCGCGGCATGCTCGGCGATGTTCATCGCCAGGGAGGTCTTGCCCATGCTGGGCCGGGCCGCGATCACCACCATCTCGCCGCCGTGCAGCCCGCTGGTCATCTTGTCGAGGTCGGGAAACCCCGTGCCGATACCGGTCAGCACACCCTGGCGCTGGTGGTAATCCTCGATGGTACTGATGGCCTTCTTGACCAGGTCCTTCATGGTGGACGCCTGGCCGGTGGCGCGGGACTCGCTGATGCGCAGCACATCGCGCTCGACCTCGTCCAGCAGCGCGTCCACCTCCCCTTGGAAGTCATACACCCGGGCCACCGCCTCGGTGCAGATGCGGATCATCTTCCGGAGCAGGTGTTTCTCCTCGACGATGTCGAGATAGTAGCTGACGTTCGCCGCGGAGGGCACCACGTCGGGAAGGCCTGAGAGGTAGCTCAACCCGCCGACCTCCTCCAGGAGTTTCTTGTTCTTGAGCCGTTCCTGCAAGGTGATGACATCGATGGGTTCGCGCTCGTCGTACATCTCCACCAGGGTGGCGTAGATGGTCTGGTGGCGGAGGTCGTAAAAGGCCTCGGCCCCCGCCTTCAGCTTCTCGATGCCGACCCCGAGGCATTCCGAAGGGGAGAGCAGGATGCAGCCGAGCACGCCCTGTTCCGCCTCGGGGGAGTGAGGCGGCAGGCGGTCCACTTTCGCGGCGTCCCCGGAGGGGGCGCGGCGACGGCGGGCGCGCTTCAGATCGGGCGGCCCGCCCTGATTTTCTGGCACCGAATCGATCATGCTGGCGGCAGGGGCACATAATGCCCGAACCCCCGGGTGCGGAAAGCACAAACTTCCGCCCGGGCGGATGGGCCGCGCGGCGGTTTTCAAGGGCATGGTCCAGCCCACCCCGTGACCGGGGGTGGGCCGCGCCGTCCGGGTGGCGGAGGCTGGGAGCCGGCGGAACCGAGGCCCTCCGGCCTGCCGGCCGCGGGTGGTCAGGGCGTAATCTCGAGCCGGAAGAACCCCTGCGAGGGGGCGGAGGGTGTGTTGGTGAGGGTGAGAGCCGCGCCGGTACCGGCGACGGGCGGGCCAGCCAACTGCCAGACGGCGTCGGACAGGTGTTGCTTGTACTCCAGTTGGTAGGCCCGCCCCGGCTGCGAATTCCAAGTGAGCAGCAGGCTGGCGCCGGTCCAGAGTGGCGTGACCGTCACGGGGGTGACCGCCGTCCGGGCGGTGGCGGAGAAGGAGAAATTATCCATCCCCAAGCCCTGAGCCTTGCCGGTCGGGTCCGCCAGCTGCCAAACCAGCCAGAGCGCGGCTCCGGGAGGCCAGTTGGTGATCGCCTGGCCGCTGATGGCGAGGGGAAGCTGGTTGGCGGCCAGGGTGCCATCGACCGGCACGCCGCCCGCCGCCGCCGCGCTGGTCGGGAAGGAAACGTTCAGGGCGCCCAGGAGGGCGGTCCGGTTGGTGGAGAAGGCGTTGGTCCCCTCCGGGTCCACGAGGTAGGAGCATTGCAGCACCTTGGCCTTGTCCGACTGGCGCCACAGCTCCCCGGTGAGTTGGACGCTCACTTGGTTGAGGATGCTGGTGCTGGTATTCACCACCCGCACGCCGAAGGCGGTGTAGCCGGTGGTGCTGGTGGCCAGGAGACCGAGGGCGCGGTTGGTCGAGTTCGGCCCGCCGAAACTGAGCACGCCCCCGGTGGTCTGGTCGCCGTCGGTGGCACCGAAGCGGACCCCCACGCTGGCGGCGGGGTCGGCCAGGCCGAACCAACCCGCGAGGGGTGCCAGACCGAGTCCCCCGGGTGACGCGGCAGTCCCGATGCTGGCGGCGAAGTCGAACGGATTCGGCAGGTCGTAGGTCACCCCCTGGATGGTGACCGGGTTGGCGGTGTTCACGGACGACGCACCGGGATTGGGCAGGGAGTTGAAATCCTGGGCATAGACCGAGCCGGGCTCGGAGTAGGCGACGTAGGATCCGGCGATGCCCGGCAGGTTGGAGGCACCGGGGGTGGGGAGAACAAAAACCCGGCGCAGGAAGCTCTGCCCGTTCGGATACGACCCGTAGGATTGGTTGGGCGGCACGTTGGTGTAGGGGAGGTAGTCCAAGGTCTGGAACTCCCCGCCCGAGAGGCGGCTCAGGGTGACGACGCCGCGGTCCGGGGCCAGGGTGAAGCTGGCGTGCAGTTCGCCGTTGGTACCAAGGCCGGCCTGGCCATCGGCGAACACGGTGAGGTATTGCCCGGGGTTGATGGCGGAATCGAGGGGGAGGGCCCATTGCGCCGGGTTGGCGTAGTCGTTCGCCAGGAAGAGGCCGATGGGCGAAATCAGGTTGGTGCCGGGATTGTAAATCTCGATCCAGGGTGCCCGCTCCCCGGCCCGATTGGTGATGCCGGTGAGGTTCTGAGGCTGGATTTCATTGATCCAGAGCGGAGGGAAGGCCGTGAGTGTGGTGGCCACGCTGTTCGAGGCACCCGGAGTCGATGGGGCCGGGACCGGCGGAACGGGCAAGGCGGGGTTGATGATCAGCGGGGCCTGCGAGGAGGCTAGCCGCGCTTCCACGAAGGGGGGCCCTGCGTTGGTGTTCTGGAGGTACCAAAAACTCAGGTTGCACGTCTGTCCCGCCACCAGCGGCGCGGCCAGGTACTGGTAAACGGCGTTGCCGCTGCCGCTGCCGGCGGCGTTGGCAACCAGATGGAAGCTGGAGTTGCCCGAGTGCTTGATGGTCGTGCTCAGCGTCGACTTGACGTAATTCGCCGTCAGGTTCCAGTTTCCGGCGAGGGGAGACTCGAAATCGCCATCCGCCAAGTGGTTGACCCCCTGGGGATCCACCAACTGCATGTCGTCGAGGTAAAGGTCGCCCGGGCCAAGCAGGTAGAGGTAGAGGGTCGAGGTGTCGGTCGCGGTCACGTAAGTGCTGGCGTAAGCCCATTGGGCGGAGGAGGGGCCGCGGTTGGTTTGCACCACGGCCCAGTTGCCAGGGCGCCAGTTGTCCTGGCGCGGGTCCAGGAGTTGCAGGGCGCTGCCCGCGACCGGTGCCGGCCAGGGCGCGGTGCTGGCATAGCTGACCTCGGCGATGGTGGCGGTCGTGCCGCTCGCGGAGGGCGCGCTGAGCAGCGCCAGCGGGCCGGCAGCCGCCGGCAACGTGCCGGTGAAGGTGTCGAACGGGGCGATGCTGCCGCCATAAACGGTGGCGAAGGCGGACGGGTCCGCCACCAAGAGGAGGAAGTTGGTGGGGCCGATGACCGATCCCCCGGGGAAGGTGTAGGCGAGGGCGGGGATTTGGCTGCCCGAGAGATCAAACCAGGTGTTGGTCGAGCGGTTGAACAGCTCCACGTATTCCGCCCCGGGGAAAACGGGGTTGTTCATGATCTCGTTGATCACCACCTGGCCGGCCGCCGAGGGAGCGGTTTGTTGGGTGGGCAGCGCGAGGGTGGAGGAAGATCCCGGGACTGGCTGCCCCTTCAGGTTCACGCCCACCACGCCGACGGAGGCGCCTGCCTGGTCGAGCGGAATGGTGGCGGTCCAATTGGTGATGCTGGTCCAGGTCACCGGCCACTCCACGCCGTTGAACCAGATCGTCTTGACCCCGATGGGGGCGATGCCGCTCACGAGGGCCACGTCGTTGCTGATCACCGTCGAGGTGACAGTCCACGCGACATTGCTGACGCCCTGGCCGGCCAGCACGCCGAGGATGCTGGCCTGCATGGTGGCGATCCAACTCTCCAACCCGCCGCTGGCGGCGGGGTCCTCCACCTGCACCCCGAAGTTGGCGTTGTCTGCCAGGCCGTTGGCCGCGAAGGCGGCGAACTTGGCGTCGAGCAGAGGCTTGACCTTCGCCAGGTTCATGGCGCTGCTGGCGACGTCCTGCAACCCGCGGAGATAGGCCCGCAGGTAGGGCGGGTAATGGAAAAAGGCGGCTTTCGCCGGGTCGTTTGGTCCGAGGTTGAGGAGTTCGCTCCCGTCCGGCCCCCACGAATAGCCGCCCACCCCGAGGGTGATGTTCCAGTCCCATTTCAACAGGGTCCATTTTCCCAGCGTCGGGCGGTAACTGTACATGTTCCAGGAATCCTGGGTCATGAAGGAGTCCCAGTCGCCCGTCGCATGCTCGATGGCCGCCATCCGCAGCCATTCCTCGGTGTCAACCTGGGCCTCGACGTTCTCGTAATAAGCGGGGCTGGTCGTGGGCGTGTCCATCGCGTCCACCAGGGCGAAAATCTGGCTGTAATCGCTCAGCGAGCCCGGGGATTGCCGCATCCACCAAGGCCAGCGGTAGCGCGCCAGCTTGTACTGGTTGGGGACACCGTTGATGGTGGTGGTGAACCGATCCACCGCGGGGCCCGACATGGGCTGGAAGTTCATGTAGCCGCTGGCCAGAGGGGTGACATCGCCTTCGAACCAAGTGTGGTTCTTGAACAACCAGCCGTTGTTGTCGTTGGGCCAGTACTCCTGGAGCATCGCGCTGTCGGGCACCTGCGCATCCTCCATGAGCGGGCCGTGGCGGTTGCCGTTGACGTAATAGACGTAGAACCGGCGGTTCTGGCGCGGCAGGCCGATCTGATGGGCCATCCAGAAGGAGGCCTGCTCCCGCTGGAGCGTCGTGTCGTCGAGCGGCCCGTTGCCGGGGACGTGCTGCTTGTTCAGGGAGGCGGTGCCGAAGATCGGATCATCTTCGGGCATCACCCAGTGCATGCCGCCGAGGGAGGTGACGGGCGAGCCCAGGTACTGGTGATACGGGCTCCCCGCGTTACGGCCGCTCCAGTTGTACACGATGCGGCCGCCGCCATCCACCCAGGTGCCGTCGTCCATCTCGTGGGAGACGCCGCCCCACGTGGCCCAGCGCTGCGCCCAGTTTTGGGTGATGAACACGTGATGCTGGCTGAAACTCGCGGTGGGCGTCGGGTCGCCGAAGGCCACCACGCATTCCCGCGGCACCCCGGCGTTGTTGGTGAGATCAGCGGGAAAGATGGTGATGCCTCCCACCTGGTTGGAGCCTTGCACCAGGAACGCGACCACCGTTCCCGCCGGTTGCGCGGGAATGGTGGCGCTGTACACCCCGTCCCCCGCCACCCCGTCGCCCCCGGTGCCATTATCCAGCATCGGTACCGTGGTGTAGGTGGGGGTCGGATCCACTACCGTGTCGATGCGATACTGGAGGGTTGGCTGGAAGGCGTGGTAGTCGCTGAAACGGGCGGCCACCACCACCGGGGTGTTGGCCGGGGGGATGGGCGGGGAGTGTTTCACCTCATAGATGGCGGGGCCTTGGCCGGGGTGGCGGCGGCTGTTCGGCAGCCCGGGTGTGCCGAGGTTCGCCGGGATGGGGAGGCGGCCGGTGACCTCGAGCCAGTTGCCCCGCAGGCGCATCAACACCTCCGGCCAGCCATGAAGCCAGCGGGCCGTGAGCCCCAGCGTCGCGGTCTGGCCCGCCGCCAGATTGGTCTCCGAGAGCTGGCCCTGCACGTAATCAGCCAGGGTCCAGAACCCGTCGCTCGATCGGAGATGGAGTGACTGCGCGCTTTGGAAGCCGCCCAACCCGGCGGCGGTTTCGAGCCCTGAGCGGACGTGGTCGCCTTGGAGGAGCCAGTTCGCCAGCCCTGCCTCGAACGTTCCGTTCACCACGATGTTCGCCCCGGCGCCGCCTCCGGGGATCACCTCCAAGTTGTCCACCAAACACTCCCCCACATCGAGCAACCCCAATTGCACCAAATCGACCACCCCGCCGTTATAATTGGCACCGTTGTCGAGGATTCCGGTGCAGACGAGGTTGGTCCAAGTCGATTTCATCGTGTCGTCGCTGTCGGCCCAGTTGGCGGCCAGGCGGTGGTTGGCCTGAGGGTCCACCAGCTCCAAACTGCTGCCGCCCCCGTGCGACCATTGCCCCCATCTCCCGCCCACGCCGTAGGTGACTTCATCCTCCACCACCAGGATCGTGTTGGTGGTGGCGCCGGCCGCGCCGGGGACAGTCAGGATCCGGGGGGCGGCGAGGGCGACGCGCTCGCCCTTGTGCGAGAGCTTGCCCGTGAAGGGGCCCACCGTGTTCGCGGCACTCAGATTGGTGTATTCCGTGAACAACCTCGCCGGGTTCCGGGCCACCACCAGGTACTGCGCGGGGCCGAGCGCGGCCCCGGACGGGAAGGTGAAGCCAACTCCCGCCGTAAACTCCCAGCCCGACAGGCTGACGCTGTTGGTGCCCTGGTTGTAGAGTTCGATGTACTGGTCGTCATCGTCCCCGCTGATCGGGTCGTACATCAGTTCGTTGATGACGATCTGCCCGATCCGGATGGGGCTGTTGTCCGTCCCCGCCGTCGCGTGGGAGAGGGGGTAGAACGTGTCCGCTCCGTCCGGTGACCGGCCGAGCGGGACGCCGTCGGCCTGCGGCTCGTATTGGACCGCGTCGAGGATACGGGTTCCGTCCGCCTTGATGAAATAGACCGTGCCGCCCGCGCCATTGAGAGTGAACCCGAGCTGGGCGGACTCAAATGCCAGGCAACCGCGGGGCGGGATTCTCGTTCCGGCCGGGATGACGAACTTGTTGGTGGCCGGATCATCGGTGATCACACAATCCGAGAGGTCGTTCGTCTGATTGCTGTGGTTGTACAGTTCCACGAACTGGGGGACGGCCGGGTTCTCCGAATGCGCCAGGAACTCGTTGATCACGACGTTCCGCAACGGGCTGGGGTGGAAGGGGTCGCCCTGCCCGGGCGAGCCTCCGACCACGTCACTGATGCTCCAGGCCTGCGAATTGCCCTCCCCGTAGGTGGGGTTGGCGAGAATAATCGAGTGACCGGTTCCGTCAGCCGCCACCGGCCACGGGTAGCTGGCCGAATAGGGGACGGTGAGGAGGATCGCCCCCTCGTCATCCAGCAGTTGAAGGGTGTCCGATTTTTTCAAGCTGCCGGTGTACGGTCCGAGAACGTTGGTGATGCCATAGACGTTCCGGAGGCCTTGCGGCGAAGCGGCCAGGACCAGGTACGCCCCCCCTCCCAGGACGGTTCCCGGGGGGAAGTTGTAGCTGACGTTGGCGCCGATGAGCTGGTATCCGCTCAAGTCCTCAAACCAAGGGTTTGAGTTGTACAGCTCCAGGAACTCGACGTTGTTGCCATCGGTGCGCGGGGCGGGCTTGTACATGATCTCGGAGATGGT